>WOR8_10000030_pt1 | contig 119166 bp, 85 predicted proteins | sample DeeMarSeWOR38_10_FD_19890 | JGI IMG/M metagenome (IMG submission 19890)
TAATAGATATAACGATACTCCACACCTAAATTTTTTCTCGCTGGAAAGTTTAAAAATGTTCGTCAAAAAAACTGAATTTGAAATTTGTTACGTTAATACAGTAGGGCAATTGCAAACTGAAAAGTATAAAGGAAAATCAAAAGGATTTTTGAGAAATTCTGTTAGAAAGATGGCTATACGTTTAGGCTTAAACAAGTCAATTCAGAGTGCTTATACGAAATGGACATATAGGTATGATTTTTATGATAATTTAAACTTCAAATATGGTGGCAATAGAGATTTGCTCAGGTGTATACTGAAAAAGAAATGATAAGCATTGAGGGCAAATATAACAGCATTAAATGAATCTTTCGAACAACACTGAGAGGAATTATTACGTATTATCGCTTTATCTTCTTAATGCCCCGTCTTTAAATTCATTAACTTTTTTGATATTTTTTTTATACTTTCAAGCTCCACCGGTTCATAAAATTTTAATACAAATAATATGAATGGGAAGGAAAAAACAATAAATCCTTTCAAAATAATTCTAATTACAATTGAATAATCGTCGAAAAGCATTGTAAAAAAATAAAGACCGGTGGCCACTAAGAACATTAATAGAATACGCATAATTTCAAATTTTATGGGATAATATTTTTTAACTTGAAAAAATGCAAATAACATAGCCCACAATTGAGAAACCATTGTAATAATCGCTGATGCCATCATTCCGTAAGTAGGTATAAAAATGAAATTTAATAGTATATTTAATATTGCAGCGGTTGCAATAATCAGAGAAATATTTTTTGTTTTTCTAGGAATTTGTAAAACAAAATAAAAATTTTGCGACATCCCTAAAAAGATAACGCCAACGATCAAGTAGGGAACTACTAAATTAGCATCCCAATAATCTTTGTTTAAAGCAAAAACATGAATAATTCCTTTGGAATAAGCAGAAAGTGTTAAACCACACCAAATAAGTAAAAAAACGGAATATGTAAGCGCTTTTGAGAAAAAGCGTTTTGGTTGATTGTCATTTTTTACAATTTTCCAGGCAACGATTGGAAGTCCAAGTGTAAAAGCATCTACTAAAAAGATTTTTAATATATTACTAAATTTATATCCCAATGAGTAAAGTCCTACTTCAGTGAGTGAGGAAAGTTTGGTTAACAAATACCGATCTCCTAAATTTAAAATAGTTGCACCAATGGCAGTAAAAATAAACGGATAACTAAATGCCATCATTTCGTTTATGAGATGAAAGTCTATTTTTACTACCATTCTTTTGAGTTGATAAGGTAGTAGTATGAGAAATAGAAATCCACTGCTAATAGACGATGCCAATAGAACACCTTTAACACCCATTTTTAAAATCGCGACGAAATAAATATTTAAAACCAGACTTAATAAAAATTGCACAAAAACAGAAATAGAGTAGAACAATGTTTTTTCTTCAGCGCGAAGTACAGTTTGGGAAATTTTAGCTATATTAAGAAATGAAATTGAGAATATAACATATATGAAAAAATCTCCGTAAATGGCTTTATCAAAAAGTAAAACAGACAAAGAATGCCTGGTAGAAATTACAACTAATATTGACAAAATACTTAGAAAACTGATGAAGATAAAGGCTGAGAATAGAACCTTTTTCTTCTCATTGCTATTTATTGATATACTATACCAACGTAATAAGGCTTGGTGAAGGCCAATAGAAAATATCTGTGCACCGATTAATTCAAAAACTTCCAAAAGTCCGAGTACACCGTAATCTGTAACTGAAATTTCCTTTGTGTATATCGGTAGAAGGATAAATCCCACCAATTTAGAGCAGATTTTACCAAGCGCAATTATTACTGTATGTTTAACAGTTCGCTGAATATCCTTCAACATATATTAATTTTCGAACTATTATGTTTTAATTGGTAGAATTTTGTTTCAGTACAAAATAGATGTTTTTCAATTCACTTCTGAATAAACAACCCTTGATAATTTTAGGATTGTGAATAAATTGAATGCGTTGTATACGTAACTTTTTATACAAATTTTTGAAAAGGGGGGATTTTCATAATTTTTAGGCATTCTCGCCATAAATGTGGTCTTTTATAATATAAACTTTATCAAAATATTTATTTAATATTGTTTCAATTGCATTTGTATCTTCAGGTTTCTGAATATTCCTATTTTTAGCAATAACAATTTTTTTAAGTTTCTTCATGGTCTCTTGAGCACCCCGAATTGCGTCCAGCTCAGTTCCATTTATTTGCATTCGAATAAAATCAATTCTTTTATCTTTAAACATATTATCAATGGTATTAACCTCCACTTCAATCATAGTCTTATAATTAATGACTTCCTTCTTTAAGGAAAAGGCTTGTCTTTTTCGGCCAAAAAAGGTTGCTTTACCTTTGTAACTTCCTACCGCACACTCTATAATTTCTATGTTATTCAAACCAGATAGATCAACATTTTTTTTTAAATATTTAATGTTATCGGGATGCGGCTCAATGGCATATACTCTCTTACACATTTTCGCTAATCGAATCGCATATGCACCAATAAATGCTCCTATCTCTGCACAGATATATTCCTTCTCAATCTCTAAATGTAGTGTAGCATTAAATCGTTTGTTAAAATTAGTTGGTAATAATCCAAAGTATCTTCTTGGGCCAACATATTTCATTTCAACCTCACTAAATAGAAATAGGACCTTGTAGGCCAGATTAATCTTAAAATGGGTTTTATTCCCCTAAAATAAAATATCCAGTTCCGCCATAAAATACCACTCCTCTCGTAAGTGATAATTTTGTATCCAGCTCTGTCAATTAAATATTCAAAACGCGATTTATCAAATTCATGGAAATGATGTGGTGTCCATAAAAAATGTGGGCGACGGGGGACGGATATAAATATTTTAGAATTCTCATCGATATATTTCTTTTCGTATAAGAGCTTTAATAATAAGAGTGGATTTAATAAGTGTTCTAATACTTCGAAGCAAAACACAACCTCATATTCATGAGAAGAAGATTCGGAAACAGTCCAATCAAGCGTATCTAAGTCTCCTATTGAATAATGGTAACTAAAATTATGTTCATTAGCCAATCTTACCCCAAACTCGTTTTTACCACCAATATCTAAGACTCGTTCTCTCTCTTTTTTATTACCTCTATGTTTATTTAAAAAAGCAGATGTATATTTATATCGTATGAAATTAAATACCGGTTCATAAATGTGATTTTTTAACATTTTCAATAAACTCCACTACTTCAGCAACCTCAGGTTTGAAATCTTCTCGATAATAAACGGGAATATCGTTTAACTCACAAATTAATAGAAGTCTTGGTAATCCATCATGTCTTGATGGTCTTATGTACGCATCAGTTAATGGAATATATTCGCTTATATCTTCATTTCCTTTTGTTCCCTTAATGACAATCCAATTAACACCATCTACTTGAGCCTTAACTTGTTCAAATAAATCCTCTCCATATTTCCAACGTTTAAATTTATTATTACTCTTATGACCCCTACAAAAATATAAAATATTAATACCATCATGCTTTATCTTTCTGAATTTTTTTTGGTGCTTAGGTGGATGAACTGCAATTTTAATTTTTTGAGGATTTATTCCAAAATCGAATAAATGTTTTCCCAGGTTTTTATGTACTACCCAATGCTCGAATATGAGTCTATCAAAAATTTTCATTAAAATTCTTTTAAATACAATTTTAACTTTCCATGAAAACTTTCCGGGTGGAAATTCTACTAATGTTAAAGCATCTGTCCCCATCCACCATTTGATATTTTTTTTGCCTTTAAAATAGTTTAATATCCACAGTAGGTAGCTGTTATATCCTACAAATATTTCTTTATTCTTGATGGTCCTTTTTTGTTTGTGAGTTGGTGTACAATTGGCACAATAAATCCAACCATTTACTGTTTTTCTATCACACATTAAACAATAGTTGCTTTGAATTTCTTCCATAACAACCTCATACTTCCAATACTAAATGATCATTTTTAAATTCTTACACTATTCTTAATAAATAATATAATATAAAAACGTAAAATATTTAGATTGAATAGCCATATTTTTTTGCGAGCGGTACGACATATCGTAAAAGTTCTTTATCACTATAGTTCCAATTTGTATATTTTGCAAATGAACCTTTTCGCTGCACATTTACAGGCTTTCTTATCAATTTTTCAATCTTTTGGCGGTTAAAATTATTCAATTGTAAAAAGTCAAAAATTTTAGAAGTGATGTCCGGATCTGTAAATAGCTGTTCTGCTTTTACGAATAGAAAAATTTTAGAATCTAAATTTTGTTTGAAATTTTCTATAAATTGATTCGTCTCATTCCACAACCAGCCTATTTTTTCTATACTGCCCCAATTATCCCATTTCTGTTTTATTATAGGGTCCAGGGGGACAATTCGTCCAATGTCGTGATAATGTTTACCCGCATACCATTTTCGCCGAATACCGCTTCTGACAAAGTCAGCAGGATTTCTCACTAAATGTATAAAAACGGCGTTTGGAAAAACCAAGGGAATAATTGGCGCAAAAAACGTGATCCGATTATTGGTTTCGATATAAACTTTATTTCTTTGTGCCGCTTCAAATACGATTTCCTCCCGGGCACTCCTAAATAATTCTTTAAAAATCTCCGGAGAAATTGAAATTTCTTCGTAGGCTCTTTTGGATGCCCGAATTAATTCCGGTTTTGGTTGATGGACGGCATAAGCATATGGCGATAGTAACAATAATTTATTCAATAATAGTGTGCCGGATCTTCCGGTTGATAGTACAAAGCACGGTCTTACGTTTTCCCAATTTTGTTTTTCGCAATCCAAAAATGTAACAGATTTTGTTGGCTGAATCCGATCAGCGGCGCCTCTGATTTTCTTTGATGTTTGTTCGAATATATCGGAAATTCTTAGAAGGAAAAGCCTCAATTTTCCTCCATTCTTAATAACTCAATTTTTTGAATCCACCAATCATATAAATCATCTAAAGAACAAATCCATGCATTTTTTTCAAATGCCCATTCTAAAATTTTCTCATAGAGTTTCGCGTATCCAAATACATCGGCAGTATTAATATTGTTATTGTGCCAATTTATGGTTAAGCAAAAGCCGCTTTCATGGGCAAGCTTTAAGTGCTTTTCCACAAATTCCCACGCCTTTACACTGGACAAATTCAATTTGGATTCTAAAAATAAAACCGTATCCATTAAAATAAGGGGAATTTCCAGAAAGGAGTAAGCATTTTTTTCTCTCGGATTAAAGGGGAAATAGGGAAGCGAAGTTCCGCATCGGTATCCTAAATCGTCCGAAAATCCAAGGGTGGAATCATATTTAAATCTTGCATGGGCTATAGCATCAAATGTTCCTTGAATATCAAAACGTAGATAATGCTGGCGAAAACCTTTAATATTAGTATTTATGGATTTTTCTAAAATAGTTTTCTCTTCGTTTAAGAAATCACCATTTTTAAAAGAAAGAAATGTACCATGAAGACCTATTTGACTATTGTTCTGAATTATTTTGCCAAATCCGGATCTGATGCGTTTCCAGCCCAATTTATATTTTGGGTCTTGTAGTGATCGGCGCTTGCTTGCAAAAAAGAAAGTAGAATTTGCTCTATACCTTTTTTCCAGCTGGGTAATATATGCAAAATTGCCCGACCAATTATTTTTTAAAGATATAGAGTAAAATACTTCGACTGACTTTTTCAATAGTCTGTCAAATTCTTTATTTCCCCCGCTTTCTTTTAATACTCTTTTTGCTTTCGAATATGTCCAGGTACGGAGACGATCAACGTCATGCGATAAAGCTAATGCAAAAGTGCAATTTTGTGGCCAAATTGAATACAAGTGCGTATGGTTCACAGAGCCATGGGCTCTTTTTAGGAAAGCATCAAAGAGCAGCAAAAGTTGATCGACAATGGGATTCTCATATACAGCATTTCCCATCTTAGCATGCGATTTTTGAAACCGATCAAGATTATCTCTACCATCGCACAGACGTTCGTTCTCTAAATTCAACAAATAGAAGGATGAAGAAACGATATCAATATTGCAGTGGATCGCGTTCTCACTCGAAGTGACAAGGCTGCTTTTATTTTTCTCCTCTTTATACCATACATCCTTTAATCCAGCCAACTTTTTAGAGAAAATGTACTTCAGATTGATCGGTAGATTTTGCATTGATTTGGTACATTTTATTCCGGAGGATACCTGCGGAGAATCATATTTTTTATAGTAGTCGGCATCCGCGATGTGAATTATAAACTTACCTCTCGAGGCACTTCGATGTTCACGGCCGTAGTAGACTATAATACCGGATAAGCTTTCCACTTGCGATACGATCTGAATTTTTTTTATCCCCAACACAGTAAAAAAAAACTGAAAGATATATTTTGCTTCACTTAAGAACTGTTGACTGTCAATGTTTATATAAATCACATTCGTGCTCGTAATAAATTGAAGATCCATAAAAATATCAAAACTTTCGGTTTCTTAAAATAAAAATATTTTTATCAAACTAGCGTATTTTTAATGAACAGTTTTTAATCAAGAAATGATTATTAGGCGAATGAATCTGGATTACTATATGATATGATGGATATGACTCCCAAAACGGCTCCATTTAAGGATTTTGAAGTAATAGCATAAACTAATTTTCGCTTAGGTTGGCATTGACTAATTGTTCTTGATTTTTCTTTTTTAAGGCTGGAATTTTTAATACAAAACAATTACCATCCATTATACCTGGCTGCAAATAAATATCTCCTCCATGAGCCTCCAATCCAAATTTGCAGAAAATCAAGCCCAATCCTCTGGCCGGTTTGAATCCCGCTACTCGAAGTTCTGCCTGCGCAAATTTCTTGAAAATTTTTTGGTGGAATTCCTGGGGTATAGGCTTCCCCTTGTGAGATATTTTTAAATATAGATATCCGTCAGTATTTTCCGCAATATTGGCAATAATGGTAGAATTATCAGGGGAATTTTGATAAATATAATTGAATAGATTATCAAAAATTCTCTCAAACACATTCTTATCAATATAGGCACTGGGTAATCCGCTGCCTATCTCAAATCTAACTCGTTTTCGGGCATTATCAGGGATATCTGAAAAATAATCGACTACTTCCTTCAGTAATTTTGATAAATCAACAGGTATTGGTTCTAAATCGACTGTGTTTTGTTCAAATCGACTAATATCCAGCAAATTTAATATCATCCTGAGCATACCTTTGCTACTCCGTTCTATCCGTTGAGTATATTTCTCGTCAACAGTTGAATGACCGGCTCTTTTTTCCATATTCATCATCTGTAAATTACCCTGAATGACAAATAGGGGATTTTTCATGTCATGCACAATTAAATTCGTGAGTTCTTTTTTGAGCATATCCTCCCGCAATAAGATCTGTTTTTGCTTTGCAAGTTCCTTATTGCGTCTGATTAACTCATCATGGTAGGCTTTTAGCCGGAGAAGCGATTTGACTCTTGCAAGAAGTTCCACACTATCGAACGGTTTTGAGATAAAATCATCTGCACCTGCTTCAAGTGCACGTATTTTATCCTTCAACTCTTTCAATGCTGTTATCATTACCACCGGGATATGAAAAGTGCGACTATTCTTCTTGATTCTTTCACAAACTTCATAGCCGTTCAATTTCGGCAACATTACATCCAATAAAATTATATCCGGTGGAGATTTTTCAACAATTTGAACAGCATCCATCCCATTAATTGCAGTTATAATTTCGTAGCCGGCAGGTTTTAGAAAGTATACTAATAGATCAACGCTTTCCTGATTATCTTCAACCACAAGAATTTTTGCTTTTGTGTCATTGTTATTAATTTGTTTCATTACTCAGTCAAATTAAGTTGAAATTCATAACATAGATGGTCATCCTTAGTTCTTTAATAAATAGAACTATCTGGCAATATAATAAATACACTAGGGGTAAAAAATATAAATTAGATCAGGTGTTATAAGTTTCGACTCAATGACTTAAAACTTGATACAATTGGAATGATATCTCCGGCGTGATTTTATTATCATAAACATTGGCGTATAAAGCAATATTAATTATTCATCCTACTTAGCTCCCTTTTGATGAATTACCTGCTTGTAAGGATCTATTTTTTCCTGGAGGAGCGAAGAATTTTCGTACATAGAAACTGAGAATGAATTGGTGTTATTATTAAAATTGAAATACATCATATCAACCAGTTCCATTACGATCAGGGTCTCAGAATTATTAATTTTTATGAAACGAATCGTCGAAATAGCAGGGCTAAAGGGGAATTCTAACGAATCAGGGAAATTTGGATGAACCTGGTTTTCCAAGTAGGATAGTTTTATTTTGATTTCAAGAGAAGGAGAACTGCTCATTAATTCCGTTTTCATTCCATCTTTAAGAAAAATACCAAACTCGCTCTCACCACCTATTGACCCTAGCTTGATATCATATGCTTTTAAACAACCGGGCAAAAGGATTAAAACAAGAGATAACTTGATGAGATTTAAAATATTGTTTCTAAGATATGCGCTTGTATTCATTTTGACAATCCTTAGTTATATTTGCACAAATATTTATTCCGATGTCCGTTCCGCCAAACTCGTTCTTATGAAAATTAAGTTTTCCACCAATTTCTTGAATTATCGACATAAGAGTAATTAAATGAAAATCATGCAAATACATTGAGTTATCATATAATTTGGATTCATCTGCTACTTCTTTAAACTGTGGACTGTATTTAAAACCAGTGTTATAGAAGTTTAACGTGATCGTACCTTTTTTAGATGTATTAATTTTTATAGTAAAAATGTCTCCGTTCTTAAGTCTCTTCTTGGCAGAAACTAACATCAGTAAAACTATCTGTTTGAAAACAGCGATACCGCCGCTCAAAAGAGGTAAATTTTCACTAATTTCAATTCTTACATTAATACCCCGCTTTTCTAACTGTCGACGAATTAGATTAACAGTTTGATTTAAGTATGATTCTATTTCAACATGTTCATTCGATATATTCATATCTGAGCAACTGATCTCGTATATTGTTCTGACTAACGTCGCGATTCGCAATGATTGCTCTTCAATAAATTTTAAAAAACTATTGTCCTTGTCCGTCAACATAGCGATTTGAATTTTACCCAAGATTATTTGAAGTGGATTATTGATTTCATGGGTTATTCCTCCCGCCAGTTCACCGACCACTGCCAATTTAAGCGTCTGATTTAAATTTTCGATAACAACTTCCATATCATTGGAGTTTTTACCTGTTCCCGATATCGATGAATGATGATTCAAAGCTATACTCAATTGATTTATTATTAACTTTAATACCTCAAGATCATTTAGCGAGAAGTTCAGTTCCGAGGCTTCATTCTTTATAAAACAAAGCCCAATTTTTATGTTTTTATAAGTAAGGGGATAGGTTAGATATTGAACTGGATTATCGGAAATCGTTTGCAAACCCTCATATTCTTCATTAGTAACTAAAAAATAGGTGTTCTTTTCAAAAATCCATGCAATTGTTCCATCCCGCTCCATTTCTCTCCAGATAATTTCAAAATCGGAATGAGTGGTTTTTATTACAGCATCCCATTCTTTTTCATTTTTTAGAAAAACGTTGCCAACACGAAAGGGGATGATTTCTTTGCAAAGTGTTAAAAAATATTCGACTATTTGTGGTAATGATAAATCCTCTGAAGAAAATTGTACAGCTTTTTGTATGGTAATTAAATGTTTATAATGGAGGGAATTAAAATTTTCAGGAAGGTGTGTTTTGTGATAATTATCTATAGATTTTTCCAATTCTTCATCTGAAGCAAGTAAGTCCCCAGTTTTACCAGTTCGTTCACCAAATTGCTCTAGTTGATGTTTGGAATGAGAATCAGGATCTTTTTGATTTGATTCCACATCCTGGTGGTTCAAGGGTTTGGAAAACATCCGTATTCTCCTACTCGACTCATCCTTTAAACCCGGCAATTACAAATGTACCGAGCGCTTGGTTAATTAGGAACACATCTATTTCATAAACAAAGAAATAGCATCACACTAAATACATTTAATTAACTTGCATATTCTTTTTGTAGCATTCTTTTCATTCGATCTACTGTTTCGGAATGAATTTGTGAAATTCTTGATTCTGATACATCCAGTATCTTTCCTATTTCTTTGAATGTTAGACGTTCATAATAGTAGAGTGTGATTGCCAGTCGTGCTTTTTCCGGCAACTTTTTAATAATTTTTACCAACAATTTTTTCATTTCCTCATCTTCTATATTTTCAACTGGATTACTGGTTGATCTATCTTCTATAGCTTCATAAAGATTATGATCATCATAATTCGGATTTGGTTTATCCAATGAGACAATTGAAGTACGTTTCAATTGTGACTGCCACTGATAATATTCTTCCTCGGATATGCCAAGAAATGAAGCTACTTTGGGAACACTGATATCACCTTTGTGAGCTTGTTCCAGTTCGTCCACAGCTTTCTTTATTTTATTTGATTTCGATCGTAATGATCGTGGAATCCAATCTTGTTTTCTCAATTCATCTATAATGGCACCTTTTATACGTGGAATTGCATATGTTTCAAATTTAATTCCAAAATAGGGATCATAACGATCCAAAGCCTCACTTAGTCCAATCACCCCAATGTTTACTAAATCTTCTCTATCCACACTGGTGGGCATACTCTTGAATAGTTTATTTACCACATAGTGAACCAATCCAAGATATTTTACCATCAATTTATCTCTCAGAAAAAGATTTTTTTCTTCGTAAAAATCTTTCCAAATTTGATCGACTTGAGCCTTCATGAGTTCCACCTACCTTTTTATTTTTCCTTAATCCTTTAATTTTCATTTATAAGGTATTTATGCTGATATACCTTATGAATCTCCTACTATTTCCAAAAAAAATGGATTTGGCGTGTCTATTGAATTCCTACACGGTTTTATTAAGAAAATTCTCGCGTCAATCATAACATGAATTTTGCAGTAGTCTGGTGTTATCGATGTATTCTGTGAGATTTTCATTTTCGGAGGAAAAATTTTGGGATTTACAGTATCCTTTTATTATATAGACGGAGATTTTGATTATTTAGACACAATTTTCAAATCAGGACTATACTCTAGCAAATCATATACCAGTCCGGGATAATTCACAAGTCAATTTTTTATATAATTGTTATTTAATGGCTTAGAGGATTTTAGTTGGTCGATGAGTTATATATGTGTCAATAGTATAGTGATGATTTTTTCGACACATTTAGCTTAATTTTCGTCAATAACTATTTTTTAATCAGTCTTTTTATTTCTATAACAATTCAATTATTTTTCTTGGAACGATTAGACAATTTTTAGTAATAATACTCGAAATTTACAAATGTAAAATGCTTAAGCTGAAATCAATACTACATCAATTACCAGAATTCAAAGAACTACAAAAAAATCTCTCTGATAAAAATGTAATTTGTATTAGAGGCATTTATGGCTCCTTTCTCGCGGTAATATTAAATTATATCAGGGAATTCAACAATTTCCCTCAACTAGTGGTAGTACCCGAGCCCTCTGAATCGGAAAAAATAGCTGATGATTTGAACTCTTTTTCCCCTCCAGATTTGAATGCGTATTTCCCTTCGGATGAGGTTGTACCATTTGACAGGGGAATTTTCACCCCTGCATTACACAGTATGCGCATGAATGCTCTCGTTCTAGTAATCGAAAAATCAGCACCAATTTTTGTCACCACGCCATCTGCACTGTTGAGAAAGGTACCCGCTCCAGATTTGTTAAGAAAAAACACTGTACATCTCACACTAAAAGAAGTTTTTGAAAGAGACCTCTTATTAGATTGGCTGAATGAGACTGGATATCAAAGGGTAGATACAATAGATGAAATTGGACAGTTTAGCATTCGTGGCGGAATTGTGGATATCTTTTCTATTGATAGCGATGTACCATACAGATTGGAATATTTTGGAGATACAATTGAGTCAATCCGTGAATTTGATATCTTATCCCAACTCTCCACCCAAAAACTAAAAAGTGTTCGTTTGTTAGGAAAACCGGGAGATGCAGTGGATAGTGCATTGCTATTGGATTATTTTCCAAAAAATACCATTCTCTTTTGGAATGATTACGTCACGATCAATAAACAACTTGATGATTGGTGGGAAGAGTCTGTCAAAATTTTTGACGAAAAGAAGGATGAATTACCTTTCAAAGCTCTGAATGAACACTATATAAATCCTGATCTGCTTAAAAAGCGTGCAGCCAATTTTAAACAGATCAAACTTACTCATTTTAAGTCGGAAAAGGGAGAAGATATTAATTTTAGAGTTAATCCACCTTCATATTTTAAGGGAAATATAAAATTATTTGTGGAGCATATCCAAAAATATTTTTACCCCGGGGAAAAAACGAATTCAAAGAGAATGTTTTTTCTTCACGATAGTAAATCGTCGCGGGAGCGACTAGAAGAAATTCTTGAAGCCGAAATGGGTACCTTACCCCCGGTACAGTTCATAGAAGGAGGATTGCATCACGGATTTTTTCTCCCAGAGTATAATATAGAGGTTTTGACTGATCATGAAATCTTCAATCGGCTAAGGCTAAAACGCAGGAAGAAACGGATTAGAATTTCAGGTGGATTAATTCGAAATCTTAGAAATTTAAAGTCTGGTGATTACGTTGTACATGTTGATTATGGTATCGGTAAATATGTCGGGACCGAAAGGATTAAGGTTGCCGGGATAGATAAAGATGCCGTAAAACTAGAATATGATGAAAAGGATATTCTTTACGTAAATATTGACAAATTAAGCCGTATCCAAAAATACATCAGCGAAGAGGGTTTTCGACCAAAACTAACCAGACTTGGTAGTTCGGAATGGGAAAGAATCAAAAGTAAAACCAAAAAATCCGTTGAGCATGTTGCACGAGATTTGGTACAACTTTATGCCACCCGATTATCCAAAAATGGGCACGCATTTTCTTCCGATACATTGTGGCAGAAGGAATTAGAAGCATCATTTTTGTACGAAGATACACCCGACCAGGCAAAAGCAGCATACGAAGTTAAGCAGGACATGGAATCACCGAAACCTATGGATAGACTAATATGCGGTGATGTTGGATTTGGAAAAACGGAGATCGCGGTTAGAGCCGCTTTTAAGGCGGTTATGGATGGCAAGCAGGTGGCTCTTTTAGTTCCGACTACAATTCTAGCGCAACAACATTATAATACTTTCTCAGAGCGAATGTCAAATTTCCCGATAAAAGTAGATGTGATTTCACGTTTTCGGACCTCAAAAGAACAGAAAGCGATATTAACTAATTTGGCAGAAGGAAGAATTGATATTTTGATAGGAACACATCGATTGCTATCAGATGATATTATGTTCAAAGATTTAGGTTTATTGGTTGTTGATGAAGAACAGCGTTTTGGGGTTAAGCATAAGGAAAAATTAAAAAAGCTAAAAGTCACCGTTGACACTATAACACTTTCAGCAACGCCTATTCCTAGAACACTTCATCTTTCCTTAATGGGGGCACGGGATTTATCGAATGTAGATACACCGCCGAATAATCGCGTTCCAATTTTCACAGAAATCTCAACGTGGGATGCGATGTTGATCTACAGAGCCATTACTCATGAAATGGAGAGAGATGGCCAAATATTTTTTGTACACAATCGCGTTCAGACTATAGAAGCAATGACAAATATGTTAAAGAAAATTGTTCCTAGTGCCAGATTCGGTATTGCACACGGTCAAATGAAGGAACGTCAATTGGAAAAAGTTATGGACGATTTTTATCATAAGAAATTCGATGTGCTGGTTTCAACCATGATCATAGAAAGTGGACTCGATATTCCGAATTGTAACACAATTATTATAAACAGGGCTGATAAATTGGGATTGGCGCAACTATACCAAATTCGTGGACGCGTGGGCAGATCTGACCAACAGGCTTATGCATATTTAATTATTCCGCCAGAGGAACGATTAAACGAAAACTCCATTAAAAGACTTTATGCGATCGAAGAGTTTGGAGATTTAGGTTCAGGTTTGAAAATTTCGATGCGTGATCTGGAAACACGAGGTGCCGGAAATCTTTTGGGTCACAGGCAAAGTGGGTTTATGAATGCCGTCGGTTATGATTTGTATCAAAAAATTTTGCGGGATTCTGTTCAATCGATCCAGGAAGAAACACTACCGGAAGATTTTCTTCAGCAAAAAATGCCAATAGTTGACGCCTCAGTCGATATTGATGCCGAAACTTATCTTCCGGACGACTATATTAACTCGGCAAGTGAAAAAGTCGTTATCTACCATCGATTACTCAATTTAGACAATTTACATTTAATAGAGAATTTGGCAATTGAACTTAAAGATAGATTTGGCCCCCTTCCTGAGCCTTCGCAAAATTTAATTGAAATGGTAAAAATCAAAAAGCTTGCCTCGCAGCTCTACATTAAACAGGTTAAGATAAGAAAAAGTGAGATGAATATTTATTTTGATCCACGTGCAACTGAGAAGGAACCGTTTATCGAAAAAGAATTGCCAAAATATATTAACCAAAAAATTGCTGATTTCAAATTCAGTCAATCTACTGAGTTGAAAGCAACTCTCACTCTGAAGGGAAAAACAGATAGGGATCGAATATTGTTTGCAAAATATTTCTTGCGAAATCTATAGGAGAAGAATAAATTTTTCAGCCTTTCATCGGCAAAAATGTATGAAAAAAGGAGGTCTAATGATTCGATTGACAAAAATGATCTTCACGATTTTAATCCCAATAATTATCTTTTCTCAGCAATGTGGGAAAAAAGCAGATGTTGTGGCAAAAATCGAAAATCTGGAAATAACTGTTGATGAGTATAAAACCGCATTACTGAGCCAGTTAAATACCAAGGATTTTGGCACCATTTCAATGGAGGATAAAAGAAAAACTCTAAATTCTTTAATTGAACAGCGCCTTAAGTATCTTATGGCCAAAGAATTGAGTTTGGATGAGGATCCAGACTTTAGAAAATCTCTGCTTAAAAATGAAAATCAATTAATTGTAAAAGAATTATACAAAAGAGAAGTAATCGATTTTTTTATTCCGGAAGAGATGGTCCAAAAGTATTTTATGTGGAGGCAAATGGAGATAAGTGCCATAAAAGTTATCGTAGGGTTTAGCAATTCGGTTGGGTATAGAGGACAGCGCACAAAAGCAGATGCAGCCAACCGGGCTGAGGAAGTTGCTGCAAAAATAAAAACAAGTCAAAATCCTGAAGAGGTTGCCCTTCAATTTTCAGATGACCCAGGTGTTAGCAAAGACCGTGGAGTAGTAAAATCATTTCCAATAGGAATTTATAGTCCTGAAGTTGACGAGATTGTGTATGAAGCGGAAGTCGGTGAAGTGGTTGGACCGATTCAAACACCGAAAGGATACCTTGTACTAAAGATAATCTCGAAAAAACGACTCACAGGCAAAAGCAACTTTAAAAGTGAAAAGAATGAAATACAAAATAAGCTATTTAATAGCTATTTTGCCGCAACTGCAAACGAACGTTATAAAGATCTCACCGAACAATTTAAGAAAAAATATGATGCTCAAATTGCTACTGACAATGTGAAAAATTTCCATGGAATACTGCAGGAATGGGAGAAGATCCCTGAAAAAAAGGATGCGGATTTTACTGAAGCTCAAAGAGCAATTAAACTGGCCAAGCTAGGGGAACAATTCTACACAGCCGGATATTTGATTGATCAATTTCAAGGCGCTTTCTATAAAAACTACACTCGTTATAATTCTATCCCTTTATTAGAAAATGTCATCAACAGCATGATAAACTGGGAAGTATGGGTAAAAGAAGCCAGAAATCAGAGCATACAAAATGGCATTGAAATTTTAGAGGCTATGGAAAAATATAAAATGCAACAACTAGTAATACTGCTGGATCAAAAGGAAGTGAAGCAAAAAGTAAAGGTAACGGATGAAGAGGTTAAAGCTTTTTTTGAAGAAAATAAAACCAATTACAAAGAGCAGGAAAAAATCCAGATTTGGGAAATCGCCGTAACAAATGACGCATTGGCAAACCAAATAGCAGATCGGGCGAAAAAAGGAGAAAATTTTGAAGACTTGGCCAGAAACTATACCGAAAAGCAAGCAATGCAAAAACGTGGGGGAAACCTTGGATTTCAGACAAGAAATTCAACCTTTGCCGAAATTGTAAAAAAAGCCTTCAATGCCGGAGGAAATCAAATCGTTGAGCCTTTCAAATATGGTATCTACTTTTATGTATTAAAAACCGGCGAATATGTACCCGCTAGACAGAAAAAATTTGAGGAAGTAAAAGGGATCGTTAAATCCGGGATGGAAAGAAAACGAGAGACTGAGAAAAGAGAAGAGCTTTTGTCAGAAATTAGAAAAAAATATAAATTTAGAATAAATGAATCTATATTACGGAGAATCAGTTGAAAATAAAGAACTTTGACCGTTCAATTTTATTTGCGTTTTTTCTGATTTTATTGATCGTTATAGGTTGCCAAAATAAACGCCCCGATCCTCGGAAAGTCGTTGCCAGGGTTGGCAATGAATATCTAACACGCGAAATAATTATCGAGTTAATTCCTGAAAATATTACTGAAGAAGAGCGCGATATTTTTCAAAAAAACCTGGTGGAGCGCTGGATTGAGAAACAAATACTTCGACAGGCCGCTTTGGGTGAAGGGATTGAGTTTTCGCAACGTGACACATGGCAATTAGAAAATCTGAAACTGGATATCTTCGCACAAAAATTGTTTAATTCTAAGATTAGTGTAACGGAAACAGTTACTGATAAAGAAATTGAGGATTACTATTCCGCAAACCAAGGTAGTTTCACCCGTGATAAAGATGAAGTACATATTGTCCATCTCTTTCTTGAGAAACTTGACCGCACCATCAGGAACGAAATAACAAAGTCTAACTCCCTTCAGGATGTGATCGAGAAGAATTTTCTTATGCAGCAGATTAACAACATTGTAGAACCCAACGGGGATTTGGGATTCGTAGAGGTATCCTCTTTACGCTCTGTTTTTAGCAGAGCAATTCGAGGTAGAAAGACCGGAATAATCTACGGACCGATCAAAACATCAGATGGATATCATTATCTCCAGGTTCTGGATAGGAAAGAAGCAGGTAGCGTACGAGAACTTGATCTGGTTCAAGATGAAATTATTAAACAAATAAAAATTGAAAAAAGACAACAAAAGATACGTTCACTTAAGGAACAATTGAAAAAAGATGCTGACTTTGAAACATTTTATACCAACCTTCAATAGAAAAAGGTAATCAAAACAAATGGTTCTTAGGAAATTTATGAAAAATCTGATTTACACTGCATTGCTCATAATTTTGCCAATCTTCTCAAATTCGCTGTGGGCTCAGCAAAAAGTCGATGGCATTGCCGCAATAGTTGGTAACGAAATTATTCTTTTTTCAGAAGTAAATGCAATCGTTGCACAGTATGCACTCCAAAATAAGATCAATATTATGGAAAATCCCAAGCTCTATGAGGATTTGAGTCAAAAAATATTGCAGGATTTAATTAATGAAAAACTGTTATTAATTAAAGCAGACGAAGATACAATCAAAGCAGATGAAGAAAGAGTAGATCAAGCTCTGGATCAACAACTGAATTACATGATCGAACAAGTTGGATCAGTTGAATCGCTTGAGAGTTACTACAATGCCCCTATAGCAAAGATAAAAAAAGACTTTCGCAAACAGGTCGAAAATAGATTCAGAATCGATATGCTTAGGCAGAAACGATTCGGTAATATGAAAATTTCCCGGCGTGAAGTTGAGGAATTTTATGAACAATACCAGGATAGTATACCCACTTTACAACCCGCAGTGGATTTATCGCATATTTTGATCGAAGTAACACCCAGCGAAGAGAGTAGACAAGAGGCATATTTGAAAATACAAAAAATAAAAGAAATTCTGGATCAAGGAGGTGATTTTACAGAGATAGCCAAAGAATATTCTGATGATCCAGGAAGTAAGGGAAGAGGGGGAGATCTCGGTCTTATCAGTAGAGGTGACCTGGTCAAAGAATTTGAGGAAGCAGCTTTTGCTCTGAGTGAAGGTGAATATTCAGAGATAGTACGCAGCGTGTTTGGCTATCATATTATTCAGTTGATTGAGCGTCAGGGAGAGAAAATTCACGTCCGACATATCTTAATCCAGTTAAAACCTACCGAAAAAGACGCCCAAATTGTAATTCAAAAATTGAATGATATACGTCAGCAAATTTTAGACAGCACTGCCGCGTTCGAAGACATGGCCTTGAAATATTCTGACGATCCAAATGTTAAGGAAGATAAAGGAAATTTAGGAACTTACAGGATGGATTCTTTTCAAATCAAAGAATTCGAAACAATTGCTAGAAGATTAGAACCAAACCAAATTTCTGAACCATTTCGAACCGATTTTGGTTACCATATTGTCAAATTAAACAAAAAAACAGAGTCAAGAGAAGTATCCCTGGAAAAAGATTGGGCGCAAATTGAGCAGGCAGCGCTACAAAGCAAAAGAGAAAAAGAATTTTACAACTGGATATCCTCATTGAAACAAGAAATTCCTATCGAGGTTAAGACAGAAAGTTAGTTCCAATCTTATCAAAGTTTGATTCCTCAAAACAAATTTCTTAAAATATCCACAAAGATTTTTATTTTCTGGGCCACAGGATTAAATTTAAATCTCATATTGGTTGTAATCGCACAAACTAGAGGATTAGTGCGGTACTGATCGAGGTTGAGTATTTACCTGATCAATTATTCACAAAAACATGATTATAAGATGGAACTCCGTAGCCAAAAGACAAAATCTTCAGAACGTAATTTTGAGAAATGGCTTTCGTTGATTCCAGTCAGAAATTGTGAGGATTCTCTTGATAATCACGGAAATCTAACATTAAAAATGCCTCGAGCAAGAAATATTATCTTATTCAAATTGATCGAGATCTTTGTAAAATCACCATTTATTAAAGTAAAATTGGATAAACGGGGTGCATTTATCTGGAAACGATGCGATGGAAAAAACTCTGTAGGGAAAATCTGCGGAGATCTGGAGAATCAATTTGGAGAAGAGGTAAAACCTGTTGAAGAAAGAACCGTCATCTTTCTTAAACAGCTTTATAAAAACAGATTAATACTGTTTGTAAAAGAAACCTGATAATATATACTTCGTATTCACTGAAGTTTAAACGGTGTTGAGACCTGGGTATCATCTTTCAATCATATAATATTCTTAAACACAAATCCTAGTAGTTGGCATGTTTCAAACACTCAAATATCTTTTACCTTACCTTATCCGCTATCAGTGGAAATATATTGCCGGAGTGATATTTGTCATTTTTACCAATGTTTTCAGAATAATCAATCCGAGAGTTGTTCAGGATGCCATTGATTATTTAAAAATGGATTTCTCTCTCCCCAAGCTTGCTCTTTATGCGTCACTCATAGTCATTGTTGCTCTTTTGGAAGGAATTTTTCTTTTTTTAATGCGGAAGAGTATGATAGTTGCGTCCCGGGAAATCGAAAATGATCTAAGAAATGATTTTTTTAAAAAATTACTGAAACTTCATACCGGATTCTATCAACAAATGTCAACCGGAGATATAATGTCCCGAGCCACAAATGATCTGGCGGCTGTTCGTTCGGTGTTGGGTCCGGGAATTGCGTACTCTGTTAATACCATTTTGGCATTTTTCTTTGTTATTCCAATGATGATTTTAATTAGCCCCAATCTTGCATTGATTGCCCTGCTTCCATTTCCACTAATTGCGATTTTGGTAAATCGATTTGGAAAGGCCATTTATCGAAGATTCGAAAAAATTCAGGCGCAATTCTCTGCTTTAAGTACCCGTGCACAAGAAAATCTTTCCGGCTCCTCAATTGTCAAATGGTTTGTGCGCGAAAATTATGAGGCTGATGAGTTTAGAAAACTCAATCATGAAAACATGTTAAGAAATATCCACTATGTAAAAGTATATGCTGCTTTTCATCCTTCATTGATGTTTGTTATCGGAATCGCAACTGCATTGATAGTGTTGTTTGGTGGAGGCATGGTTATTGATAATACAATCACATTGGGAGAATTTACTGCGTTTATGCTTTATATGGGAATCCTTGTCTGGCCTTCTATCGCATTGGGATGGGTGATTGGATTATTTCAACAGGGTGCCGCTTCATTGAACAGAATGCGTCAGGTCTTCGAGGCAAAAACAGAAATTTACGAACTCCCCCATATGAAGAAGCCGGACGATTTTAATGGTGAAATAATATTTAACAACCTCACTTTCAGCTTCGATAAGGGCAATCCCATTCTTCATGATATTAATTTGCACATCCCCGCTGGATGTACATTAGGCATATTTGGTCCAACAGGTAGTGGCAAAACTTCGTTGGTACGGTTAATACCGAATTTTTATAAGTTACCTTCAAACTTGCTAAAAATTGGTGGCTACGATATCAACCGACTATCAATTAATTTTCTGCGAAACAATATCGGCTATGTTCCTCAGGAAACTTTCTTATTCTCGGACTCAATACGAAATAATATCGCTTATGGAAGACCAAATGCCCTAAACGAAGAGATTGAATATGCTGCAAAAATTGCTAATATTCATGAAGAAATAATCTCATTCCCAGACGGTTATGATTCAATTCTAGGCGAGAAGGGATTGAATTTGAGCGGAGGACAAAAACAACGAGTAGCAATGGCTAGAGCAATCCTGATGGAGCCTAAAATCTTAATTCTGGATGATGCTTTTTCTGCCCTCGATACTTACACCGAAGAGCAAATTCTAAAAAATCTGGATAATTTTTTCTACGACAGAACAGTGTTGCTTATTTCTCACCGTGTTTCCACGATTCAAAATTCGGAATTTATTATTGTACTGGAGGATGGCAAAATAACCGAAAAAGGTTCCCACAAAGATCTTCTGGAACTTGACGGATTTTATGCATGGATTAATGAAAAACAGCTTCTTGAGCAGGAACTTGAGAGTGTCGCATAAAAAGTCAGTTGATATCTTTCCTGTGAATATGCTTCACTATGTTTGCTTTCGGATTCACTTTCAAACTCGACTCTGAGTGCTATTCTCAACCGACAACATAGAAACACCGGATTATTCCAGTGTTCATAATTTTTATCGATATAGGTTTCTCAATCAAATATGTTGGTTCACTTCATAAAGGGCTGGCCACAGCGATGCCCATTACGCTGGTAACTCCATTATTTTTAAGAACCCGGGCACATTCATTCATAGTAGCGCCAGTGGTGATTAAATCATCAATTAAATAAATTGAATTTGGTAATTTTATTGAAGTAAAGCCCATGCTAAATGCGTCTCTAACGTTTGATATTCTATCCTCACGATTTAACGTTGTCTGAGATATAGTGTACTTACGACGGAACAAAATATTCTCATATAGCTTTCCCCCAATAATCTTAACAAGACCTTTTCCAATAGACGTGCTTTGATTATAGTCTCTTTCTTTCTGACGTGTCACATGCAGCGGAACAGGCAAAAAACCTTTTTCCTCAGTAATGTCAAAATGTTTCTGAAGTTGGGCGGCTGCCATTTCACCAATTTTCGTACCAAGATCTGGCATTTTATTGTACTTAATATTATGAATAACCGTTTGAACAACATCATTAAACTGAAATGCGATAAAGATATTATCCAAATAAGCTGGATTTATTCTTTTTAGTATCTGTGTCTGAACAATGTCTTTCGGGAAGGGATGAATATTCTGTGAACAGTGATTGCAAAGAAAGTTTTGGGGATCTATTTGTAAAATTCTCTTGCAATGTAAACATTGCGGCGGGAAAAACAGATCTCGAATCGATACGCCGATTCCTTGAAATACAAATCTGATTGCCTTAACCATTTACACGAATGGATTAATCACGACTGAAAAAAGATTTTATATTAAAGACGATTTTTGAGACAAGATAGAAAGTTTAATTGATTCATTAAAAATTATAAGAAAATGAAATTCTTGGCTCTACCCTTTCAACCGGTCTGTACTCAACATTTCCAAAATTATCTCTTTCTTCCACCCAATACCATTGATAGACTACCATCAGATATATAAATGGATATATATTATACCCAATTTCTCCAACGGCAAGGGATCGGTTGTCGAGCGTGGTGAGATCGTCCCAGGTTTCAATGCCACCTTTGTCATAGTAAGCACGCAATCTAAATTTCGGAATTAATTCCGGCGCAGAAGCTTCCAAATGCACCCTACCGCTATTCTTCACATCATCAAGATATTGATAGTTGCCAATCAACAGAACTTTGTTAATTACATGACCGGAAAGTTCCCCAAATATACCTTTTGTTTTGGGTGCCTGATCCAAAGCGTCCAGTACGCCAATATTCCGATTCAATTCGTGAAGTGGGCCAAAGAAATTGGGGATAAATTTTTCTCCCAACCATCTTCTCTCGAGCCGGGCTGCCATACCAAATACGCCAATTAGTTCCGGGATAACAGCACTGATCCCAATGGTTTTACCCTGCCCATAATGAACAAATTTCCCGTATTCTGCATATAGGAAACTTTTTAGTACCGGCAAATTGAGCCATTGCAAATCGGTACCTATTCCATATGCGCGCAAAACTTCTGTGGTTGAATTTCCTTGATCATCAACTGTCTTGATATTATCATCATAAACATATGTCCCATAAATCCTCAGGTTTTTTAAGATAAATGGAGGAGTGCTCATTAAGCGGAATGGACGAAAATATAGATTCCCGCCCACAATTTCAAGCCGCGAAAAATTGCTGTAAATCGTTTCAATACCAAAAGTATCGAAGTCAAAATCGGCAACCAAACCCAGTTTACGTTTGTCATAGTTTGAACTGTTGGTATAGTTCCACATAATAAATCCATTTGCCAGAGACGAATTGTGCAGCCATCCAAATCTTGCATAAAATGGATCATATTTTTGACCATAGCGGACATATCGGATGACACGTAAGAATCCTGGAGGATCATCGAACTCATCGGTTCTCAACTTAAAATCGTTTTGATTGCTAAAAAGAAACTGTAGATATAATCCCACACCGATTTTACCGAAAGAGATATCCGGGGCCAAGGTTAGAGTAGTATAAGGTTGATCGTCAATCCATGTGATACCCAATCCCCCCATGATTTGATTTTGTTCCGGATAACGCCATGGATCTTTAAATACTTGAGCATTACTAATTTGGATAAAGCAAAATATCAATAAAATTAAACTAATTCTAAAATGTCTCATATTTTAAATCCTCCGTCGAAAATATGATAACCGTTTAAAAGAAAATATAAATTTTGGATTATTTTTCAAATAGAATTAAAATTGACTTCCATCAATATCTATTATTGTTAAAAGAGAAATCCCTTATTATAAACGATTAGTTTTTAATTATGTTGAGCAAAATAAGTTCTTCGATGAAGAACAGCGATCTTTGAAATTCTTGAAAACAAGGACTGCAAATTATTTTCAATGAAATCTGATTATTTTTCAAATACACTTTTTTGTTTTATCCATATAATAATAATATCAATTATTTTACTTGTCAGTTTTCACATCGAAGCACAAGATATGGTTACATTCGTCAATGCTGATCCTGACAATTACTTGACAGCAGAGACTTCCAACTTAAAGCGGCAGGATTCGTATAAACCAGATTTTGGCCGGTCAGTAATAGGAACAGTTATCGGCGGATTTGTGGGCGCTGGGCTCATCGGTTATTTACCAATCTACTTTGATCCTGGATTTGACCGCAGCTCATTTCCAGATAATAAGTTTTACGTCCGCTCATACATTGGTTCGGCGGTAGTGGGAGCCATTGGAGCCGCGACCTGGCTACATTTATCAAAACGAAGAAGATTGCCTTACTGGAAATCAATGAGCTATTCCTTGATTCCTCCATTTATCTTAGTATTGCCAACCTCACTATATGCTCTGTCGGAAGATAGGGATGAGTTATTAAAAACAGCATGGATTGCTACGGCATTATCCCTTACCATAACTCCTTTTTGGATAACATTTATTTACCGATTGCACCCTTTAAAGGGCGGGGATAAATTGTCGATGAGCATTATGAGTCCAGTTATAAAACCAATGTTTATTGAAAATGGGATTCACACATTTGTTGGAATAAACCTGATAGAATTCCGTTTCTAACCGATTATATTATTGTTTTCTGAGTTAAAAGCAGGTTATTACTTTTTTTCTGAAATAATTATAGTAGTCCTCTTTCAGCGTTATGTCTATTTATCTTGTTCGAAGAAGAATAGTGATTATATTTATTAAACCCCAAAATAGGCAAATATGAAAATTGTTGATATTCTAAAACCGGTCTTCATCAAATTACCTTTGAACTCCTCAACAAAACCTGATTCCATTAAAGAGCTTTTAGCATCAATTAATCGTAACGACATAATCCGCGATCAAGAAAAAGTATTGAATGCCGTTTTCGAGAGAGAAAAAATTATGTCGACAGGTGTTGGTAATGGGGTGGCAATTCCCCACTGCAAACATTCAGACTGTAAAGAATTTGCCGTTGCTTTAGGAATTAGCAAGGAGGGGGTTGATTTTGATGCCATCGATAAGAAGCCGGCGAACATAATTTTTTTATTGATTGGTCCGGAAGACCAACCCGGAATCCATATCCGATTGTTAAGCCGAATCTCCAGAATCATTTCAAAAGATGAAGTCAGACAAAACGTATTAAAATGTGAAACCCCTCAACAGCTCCATGATTTATTATCAGTTGAGGAATCAAAATTATTTGGAAAAAACTAGTCTTCAACTCCCCACCATATCTCATTCTAAATTTTGAAATGTTTTTAAAAATTTCGAACCTTTTAAAAAGTATAACTCACATATTTTTATTGATATTTCCTAAAGGAGAGATATTCAATCAACAAAATTGCAGCTATTCAATCATTGTTTTTTTATGACATTGAACTTTAATCCTGTAATTAGGTATATTTGTACCTTATTTGATCGATAAATTAAGTATTAAATCCTACAAAAACTGACAAATTATCGATGGCAATTCACAAAGGTGATTACATGAATTTCAATTTAAAATCTACCGACAAATTTTCGAGCAGGCACATTGGACCGAATGAAAATGAACTTTCCGAAATGTTAAATACCATTGGGGTTCGTTCATTGGATGAACTTATTGATGAGACGGTCCCGACTGATATCAGAATTAAAACAGAGTTGAACCTTCCCGAGGCGATCAGTGAATACAAATTCCTTAAAGAGGTTAGAAAAATTGCACACAAGAATCAGGTTTTTCGATCGTTTATTGGCCTCGGTTATTATGACTGTATTATGCCGCCGGTCATCCAGCGAAATATCCTAGAAAATCCGGGTTGGTATACTCAATACACTCCTTATCAATCAGAAATATCGCAAGGGAGGCTTGAGGCACTTCTAAATTTTCAGTCAATGGTTAGTGATCTGACCAAAATGGATGTGGCCAGTGCTTCATTACTCGATGAGGCAACAGCGGCTGCAGAGTCTATGACTTTGTGTTTCAGAGTCAGAAGCAAAGAATTAACCAACCGTAATGCGAATGCATTTTTTATATCAAATCAATGTTATCCCCAAATAATAGAACTTTTAAAAACACGCTCGGAACCCCTTGGAATTCAGTTGATTATTGGAGATAAAGAAGACTACCAGCCAAAAGAACATATATTTGGGGGAATTATTCAATATCCGGACTCAGAAGGAAATATTCAAGAAATCGAAAGTTTTATTGAGAAAATACAAAGCACCGGTGCTCTCTGTATTATTGCAACCGATCTGCTTAGTCTCACACTTCTGGTACCTCCCGGCGAATTAGGAGCAGATATTGTGGTAGGGTCATCCCAGAGATTTGGAGTTCCGCTGGGCTATGGCGGACCTCATGCCGCCTTTTTTGCAACCAAAGAAGATTTCAAACGCCAAATACCAGGCAGAATTATCGGCGTCTCTATCGATGCAAGTGGGAGAAAAGCGCATCGAATGGCGCTTCAAACACGTGAGCAACATATCCGGCGGGAAAAAGCTACCTCAAATATTTGCACCGCACAGGCACTTCTTGCAATAATGGCCGGGATGTACGCGGTTTATCACGGTCCCAAAGGTTTAAAATCTATTGCAAAACGTGTGCATGGATTTACAAAAATTCTTGAAAGCGAGATTTTAAAATTGGGTTATGAACAGGAAAATAGGATATTTTTCGATACACTCAAAATTAAAGTTTCACCTCAACAAATGAAAATAATCAAGGCAGAAGCGCTCTCAGGCAAAATTAATTTCAGGTATATTGATGAACAATATGTTGGCATATCGCTGGACGAAACAATTGAAACAGTGGATATTGAAAATATTGTCGCAATCTTTTCAAAGGCAGCGAGCAAGCCGAATGTCAAAATCGATTTTGAGAACGTCACTGAGAAAATAGAAACCTCATATCCTCAATCATTGGAAAGAAAAAGTGAGTTTCTGACCCATCCAGTTTTTAATTCTTTTCATTCAGAAACAAAAATGATGCGATATATTAAACAATTGGAAAAGCGCGATCTCTCTTTAACTATGTCAATGATCCCATTAGGATCATGCACCATGAAATTAAATGCTGCCACAGAGATGATTCCGATTAGCTGGCCAGAATTTTCAAATTTACATCCATTTTGCCCGATTGAACAGGCAACGGGATATTTGCAGATCTTCCAGGAATTAGAAAAAATGTTGTGTGAAATTACCGGATTTCACGCCGTTTCATTGCAACCAAACTCAGGCGCTCAGGGTGAGTATGCAAGTCTATTGGTTATCAGAGCTTATCTGAAAGATAAAGGAGAAGCGCAGCGAGATGTGGTGCTAATACCATCTTCGGCCCATGGAACTAATCCGGCAAGCGCCGTTATGGCAGGAATGAAAGTGGTCATCGTCAGTTGTGATTTAAACGGAGATATTGATCTTACAGACCTAAAAGCCAAAGCAATTGAATATCGTGATAATCTGGCCGCAATTATGATTACCTACCCTTCAACGCATGGCGTGTTTGAGCGAAACATTCGGGAAGTCTGTTCCATTATTCACGAAAATGGTGGACAAGTTTTTATGGACGGAGCGAACATGAATGCTCAGGTTGGGCTAACAAATCCCGCGTTGATTGGTGCGGATGTTTGTCACCTCAACTTGCACAAAACATTTAGCATCCCTCATGGAGGCGGCGGACCGGGAATGGGACCAATTGGAGTTGCAAAACACCTTGCACCATTTTTGCCCGGTCATCCGATTATTAAAACAGGTGGAGAAAAAGGAATTTCGGCCATATCTGCTTCTCCCTGGGGAAGCGCGAGCATTCTCCTAATATCCTATGCATATTTATGTCTTTTAGGTGCTAAGGGAGCGACACTGGCATCAAAGTATGCTATTTTGAATGCAAATTATATCAAATCAAGATTGCAAAATCATTACGATATTCTTTATAAGGGCGAGGGAGGGCGGGTTGCCCATGAGATGATTTTTGATTTTCGTTCCTTCAAACAACAAGCCGGCATCGAAGTTGAAGATGTTGCCAAAAGATTAATGGATTTTGGGTTCCATGCCCCCACAGTAGCATGGCCAGTAATAGGTACAATGATGGTAGAACCCACCGAGAGTGAGGCAAAAGATGAGCTAGATAGGTTCTGTGATGCTTTACTGGAAATAAAAAAAGAAATTCTCGAAATTGCGGATGGTGCTTATCCCCGGGAGGATAACGTACTTAAAAATGCACCTCACACAATTGAAAGTGCCGTTTCTGACAAATGGAACCATCCCTATTCGCGCGAAAAAGCCCTATTCCCTTTACCATATCTCAGAGAAAACAAATTCTGGCCGCCATCTGCGAGAATTGATAACGTCTATGGCGACCGGAATCTCGTCTGTACATGTCCACCCGTTGAGGCTTATCAGAATGAGGATTTGGACGGTTAAGAAAGTAATCAATCTTGGGGATTTTGTTTTGACTGACCAGCTAAATCCCAGTTAGAGATTTTATCTCGCGGCTACTAACAAAAATAGACCATGCAAAATGTAATATTTGAAATGTATTCCCTTCTTTAAATGTCATAGATAACAACCCTTATTTCATCTCTGCTCTATCATCAGAACTAAAAAATATTTTTGATGATTCCTTATTGAAATATGGTTAATTATAGAAAAAATTTGATAAAATAAACTTCAAAGAATATTAATGAAGAATTATCATGTTTTTGATAATTCGCCTCTAGTTGAAACACTCGTGAAAATATTCATAGTTATTTATTTTGTTATGTTTTCTTTTCCCTTTAATATTACAGGAATTGCGGCATCGGAGCAAAATGAACCCCATTCGGATCAACTAGAACTGCTGGCGAACTGGATGACAGGTTCTTTTAGTAGTGAAGAACAAGCAGAAAGAGACACAGCTTATCACAATGTTGGTCTACTAATGAAGGGCATTTGGAATGAAGACGAAGATGGATTTTGGATTTATGTGGTACAAGCTTTAGCAACAAATCTGGAAAGTCCCTATAGACAGAGAATTTATCAACCCGTTAAGAAAGACGATCTAACTTACGAAAGTTTTGTCAACCCGCTGCCCAATGCAAATAGATTTATAGCGGCATGGAAAATTCCTGAAATTTTAAATAAATTAATAGCCGATTCTCTTTCCATGAGAGAGGGTTGTTCAATTATTCTGTATAAAAAGGAAGGGGCCGCATTTTCGCGGCGCTCACTTCGTTCGTGCCTTTGTACCTCAGCGCGAAGCGCGCCTCGGAACAAGGCAGTACTCTAGAAAAAAAATGAAAGCAATTTAGGTGGTGCATCATATGCGACTTCTCAAGTCAGCATATTCGAGAATAAGCTAATAAGTTGGGATCGTGGATTTGACAAAAATGAGACTCAGGTCTGGGGCGCAATAAGAGGTGGATACGTATTCAAAAAAATAAAGCGATGATTCATCATTATATAAATCATTTTTGAGGATAAAACCGTGAAAAAGTTACTAATCATATTAGGCATCACATTTGTCATCTTGATAGCATCAATCTTAATTCTTCCTCAACTCTTTAAAGGACAAATTGCCGAGCAAGTGAAAAAGACAGCAAACAAGAATTTAAATGCAACTTTCAACTTTGAGGATATTGGTCTCAGTTTTTTCAAAAATTTTCCTAATTTTACATTGAGCGTTGAAAAAATCACCATAGTCAATCATGCTCCTTTCGTTGGGGATACTCTGGCAAAAATAAACACATTCGATACGGTTGTCGATTTGCTCAGTTTAGTTATTGGTGATGCTGTCAAAGTAGTCTCAATTGAGCTCAATGAACCGCTCATTTATCTGCGAGTATTAAAAAACGGCACAAAAAACTGGGACATATTGAAAGCCAGCGAGACAGGTACTGACACATCTGCAAGAGCCATGAATATCGCACTCCAAATCTATTCCATTCAAAATGGCAAAATCCTTTATCAGGATGAATCCACAAAATCTATGACGGTTGTTAACAAATTAAATCACACCGGAAAAGGCGATTTAACAAAAAATATTTTTAGTCTGAATACCGAAACAAACTTAGAACTGACATATTCTGCTAATGAGGTGAAGTACATCAATGGCCTACAAGTAGAACTTTTTGCGGATTTAGCAATGAATTTTAAGGAAATGAAGTTTACTCTTGAGAAGAACAAATTAAGGGTCAGTAATATACAACTCGCCATGGATGGCTTCATTTCTATGCCAAATGAAGATGTATTGATTAATATAAATTTTGAATCTGCACAAACTAATTTTAAAGATGTTCTCGCGTTAATACCTGCGGCTTACTTAAAAAATTTCGAGGAACTTCGGGCGTCCGGTGAATTTACTCTCAACGGTAATATAGACGGCGTCTATTCAGAAAAACGAATACCGGGATTTAATCTACATTTTACTATTACAAATGGCAACTTTGACTATCCGGAGATTCCCACACCGGTCGAGGATGTTCAGGTAAATTTGACTATTAACAATCCCGGAACCGATTTGAATGCTACAATTGTCAATCTTAAAAAAATGCACATGCGGATAGCAGATGAGTCTTTTGATGCGCAAATGATAATAAAGACTCCCTCTTCAGATCCTTATCTAGATGCTGCGATAAAAGGTAAAATAGATTTGGACAAAATTAGCAATTTAATGGCTCTTCATAAAGATACAAAAATAGGAGGCATCGTTAACTCAAACCTGAAAGTAAAAGGAAATCTTTCTGCACTGGAAAAGAAGAGTACCAAAAATTTTCAGGCGGAGGGTGGAATAGAACTCAAAAATATCACTTACACTGCTGCTGATTTACCGGAAATTGTCAATGTGTTATCGGCAAAAATCATTTTTACCTCCCAATTTGTAAATCTTGATAATTTGAATGTGAAATTGGGTAAAAGTGACTTACACGCTAGCGGGAATCTTCAGAATCTGATACAATATATTTTAAAAGATCAAAAAATTACCGGTCAATTGAAAATAAATTCAAATCACTTTGATGTTAATCCCTGGATTTCAGATGAGTCTGATTCATTAATAGCAGTAAACTTGCCAGGTAATATTGAATTTGTAATGAATTCGGATTTTAAAGAGGTTCGTTATGACAAGCTACTTTTACAAAATGTAAAGGGATTAATTACTCTCAAGAACAAAACACTTTATCTGGATAGATTAAATATGAATCTACTGGGCGGTAATATTATCGCCAGCGGGTCTTATAACACATACATTCCGGATAATCCAAAAATTGAGTTTAACCTAGATGTGGATCAATTGGGATTCGCAAATGCATACCAAAATTTTGTTACAGTTCAAAAATTTGCTCCAATGTCTCAATTCATTAAAGGTAATTTTGACGCGAAACTAACTCTGAAAACCGATATAGATAAATATTTAAATCCCAAGTGGAATACCCTCACCAGCGCTGGCGCAATCCAAATTGACAAAGCTAATATTTATGATTTTAAACCATTAAATAAAGTAGCAGATGCATTACAAATAGATATTCTTAGAAATCCGGCACTGAACAATGTAAAATCTCAATTTGAGATAAAACAGGGCCGAATGCTTCTAAAACCATTTGATGTAAAAATTAAGGACATTAATGTAAATATAACCGGATCAAATGGAATTGATAAATCGATTGATTATTCTCTAAGAGTGGATGTCCCTACTTCAAAGCTAAAAGGAAGCTCGACAAGTGTTATCGGACAGCTCTTCTCCAGCTCTGATGACCTACCAAAAATTGAGAAAATACCTGTTGATGTCTCGATTGGAGGAACATTTGATGATCCCTCTGTAAAAACCACATTAAGCGATGCTACAAAAAAAGCCCTGGAGAAAGAATTAAGCGAAAAGACAAAAGATCTGAAAGATGAAGCGAAGAAGAAATTATTGGATTTATTCAAGAAAAAATGAACTTGTGTTTAACGTTTCGCTAGAAATGCCACAATTGTCTATAAACATTAAAACAAATGAGTAATCAAGATTAATGAACATTTCCACACAAAAACATTCTGTTTTTTGGTTTCGAAGAGATTTACGACTAGAGGATAATACGGGCCTTTACCATGCGCTTAAAGGAGAGTGGCCCGTCATCCCATTATTTATTTTCGATTCCGAAATATTGGACAAACTAAATGATAAACAGGATCGGCGTGTTAACTTTATATGGGAGAGACTGACCCATATGCAAAAGAAGTTAAAAAAGCTTGGATCTTCGCTATTGACATTTCATGGTAAGCCAATTGAAATCTGGAGTAAGGTGGTAAAAGAATATGGTATAAAAGTGGTATACACTAATCATGATTATGAGCCTTATGCAATTCAAAGAGATTCTAATGTCAAGAAATATTTAGAAAGCCATAGCATTCAATTTAAAACTTATAAGGATCAGGTTGTTTTCGAAAAAGATGATATTTTGAAGAACGACGGTAATCCTTATACTGTTTACACGCCCTACATGAGAAAGTGGAAAGAAAAACTGAATTCCCAAAGTTTGTTTTTACACAGCACCGAAAAGTTTCTTTCCAATTTTAGTCAAAAACACAATTTTGAAATTATTCCGCTGGAGAAAATGAATTTTGAAAAAATAAATAATAAATGGCCTCCTGCGGAAATCGATGAAGACTTGATAAAGAAATATCATAAGACGCGCAATTTTCCTGCAATACAAGGCACAACCAGGATTAGCGTCCATTTGAGATTTGGGACTGTAAGCATTCGCGAACTGGTTCGAATGGCAGCCGAATTAAACGAAACTTGGTTAAACGAGCTGATATGGCGGGAATTCTTTATGATGATATCATATCATTTCCCCCATGTAGTAGAGAGACCTTTTAGATCAAAATATCAGAAAATAAAGTGGATAAACGACAAAGAAAAATTCAATAAATGGTGTAATGGCTTAACCGGTTACCCTATTGTAGATGCCGGAATGCGGGAATTAAACAAATCAGGCTTCATGCACAATCGGGTCCGGATGATAACAGCAAATTTTCTGACCAGACTTTTGCTAATCGATTGGCGATGGGGAGAACAATATTTTGCGGAAAAGTTACTTGACTACGAATTATCCTCCAACAATGGCAATTGGCAATGGGCCGCTGGCTGCGGCTGTGATGCTGCCCCCTATTTTCGTATATTCAATCCTGAGAGCCAAATATCTAAGTTCGATCCCGATTTGAAATACATCAATAAATGGATCCCGGAACTAAATAGTGATGAGTATCCAAAACCGATCGTAGATTATAAATTTGCCAGAGAACGGGCACTTTCCGTGTATGAACATTCATTAAAATCTTAAACCTCCTAATCAAGTTACAGTCCTGCCAATTTTACCAATCAAATTAGGAACAAAAAGAATCTCAAATAAATATTATTCACTTTTATAGCGATTTGAGCGATTTTTCTCTTGACATAAAAAATATTTTTCGTATATTTATAACGCTCATTTCGCTCACAAAGGTAACTAGAACCTTTTATAACTACTTATCAAAAATATTAGGAGGCCGTCATGAAATTAAATCACCTGTAGCTATAGCGAAGAAAGATCCAAATTCTATATCAAATAATAAAGGAGAAAAAAATGAAAAAGTATTTAGTAAGAGTTATAGGGCTCTCAATAATTTTCACATTTGTATCCGTATTCTCACAAGATACCCAATATGAAATTAGATCTCAAAATTATCCAAATCCTGATTCGAAAATCGAAAATGTATTTGCACCAAGAGGAACAGTGAAATGGGAAGAAACATTTGATGCTACCGTTCAGCCTGCTGATTGGCAGATTATTGATAATGATGGAAGCACCGCTGCATGGGATTTTCGACAATTCGTAGCTTTTACAAGCGGAGATTCCGTGTTACCCCAAGCAGGGCAAAGTTTTTGGTTTAGTAACTTTAATAATGCAAATGGAGTTGGATTAATAGATGAATGGTTAATCAGCCCCAAATTACCCGAGATATCTTCAGGTGATAGTCTACATTTTTATGCAGGAGCAATCGGAGGACAATTTAATGATTCGCTAAAGGTATTGGTATCTGCAACTGATAGTCTTCCTGGGAGTTTCACTGAAATTGCTTACTTTAAAGTGGATGGCCCAATCAGTTCGTGGAATAAATACAGCTTTGATCTAACACCATATGCTGGAAACCAGATATTCTTTGCGGTAAACTATTACATCGTAGATGGTGGTCCATTCGGAACTCATTCGGATAATGTTTGGGTTGACCATTTCTTTCTAGAGGGTCCCCCTGCAGCAAGACTTCAGGTCATTCATAATGCAGCAGACCCCGCGGTGGCCACAGTTGATGTGTATGTGAATGGCTCAATGTTTATTGATAACTTTGGTTTTAGGGAAGCAACATCTTTTCAAGATGTTCCAGCCGGAGTTAGATTAAACATCGGTGTTGCACCTGGTAATAGTAGTTCTGCAGCTGATACGTTAGTCAATATCCCTGTTGTTTTATCAGAAGGCGGCACATATGCAGCGATAGCGAATGGTGTACTGGATCCCGCTTCATTTGCTCCGAATCCTGATGGTATAGGTACTGGATTCCAGCTATTATTTCAACCTATGGCGCAGGAAACAGCTAATAGCGCTTTTGTCGAATTTTATGGCGTTCATGGCTCCACTGACGCGCCCACCGCTGACATTGTTGCCAGGGGCGGAGGAACATTACTAGACAACGTTTCATATACAGCTGTGAGTGGCTATGAAGGCGTACTGCCTTCAGAATATATTCTGGATGTTAAAGATAGCTCAGGCACAACCACAGTAGCGTCATTCAAGGCAGATTTGTCTGGTCTTGGCGGTGGAGCAGCCGCAGTGATTGCATCGGGTTTTCTCAATCCCGCCGCCAATCAAAACGGACCAGCATTCGGACTAATCGCCATCTTACCGGATGGTACCGTTCTCGAACTGCCGTCAGTACCCACATTCCCATTTGCAAGATTACAGGTCGTTCACAACGCAGCTGATCCCGCAGCAGCCACCGTCGATGTCTATGTGAATGGCGCAATGTTTATCGATAACTTTGACTTCCGGGAAGCGACACCCTTTCAGGATGTCCCTGCAGGCGTTACACTGGACATAGGAGTTGCACCCGGCAACAGTGGTTCAGCGGCTGATACATTGGTAAACATCCCGGTAGTTCTTTCCGAAGGTGGAACATTCGCTGCCATCGCTAACGGGGTCCTGAATCCTGCCACCTTTACGCCAAATCCCGACGGCCTTAACACCGGTTTCCAACTACTAGTTCAACCAATGGCGCGAGAAACAGGAAGCGGGAATAATGTTGAATTTTATGCCGTTCATGGAGCCACAGATGCACCCTACGTAGATATTATTGCGCGGGGTTTTGGAGCTCTTTACGAAAACGTACCCTATACGGGTGTAAGTGATTATCAGGTTGTCCCACCCTTTAATTACATAATTGATATAGCTGATAGCACCGGCACCACAATTGTAGCTTCTTTCGAGGCAAATCTGTTGACTTTGGGTGGGGCCTCTGTAGCGATTATTGCTTCGGGCTTTCTCAATCCGGTAGCAAATCAGAACGGACCAGCCTTCGGGCTAATCGCCGTGTTAGCTGATGGCACCGTACTTGAACTCCCGCAAATACCAACATCCATTACGGAAATTGAAAACGCTGTAATATCAGATTTCGCTCTTGAACAGAATTATCCTAATCCATTTAATCCGACTACGACTATTTCGTTCTCAATTCCATCTGCGGAAACAGTTATTTTAAAGATCTACAATATCGCTGGACAGGAAGTTGCTACTTTGGTAAATGAAAGAAAAGATGCGGGGCGGTATCAAATTAACTTTGATGCTTCTCAGTTATCCTCTGGTATTTATTTTTATAGAATAAAGGCCGGCTCTTTCGAGGCAGCAAAAAGAATGGCATTACTCAAATAACAAAGAGATGTTTAACGAAAATTGAACTTGTTTGGATATCCGTTTGGTAATTTGTATCAGACGGATTCTAGATTATTCAAAGGAGGTTCCTATGTCTGACAAATCCTATTCGCTGCTTGGCAACGCTGCACCAAATTTTACGCTACCCGATACAACGGAAAATAGAATTGCTTTGGATGATCTCAAAGGAAAGTGGGTTGTACTCTATTTTTATCCAAAGGATGATACCCCTGGATGTAAAATTGAGGCGACAGAATTCTCAGCATTACAATCCGAATTTGAAAAGTTGAATACCATCGTGCTGGGAATTAGTCCTGACTCATGTCAAAGTCATAGAAAATTTACAGATAAATATGACCTAAATGTAAACCTATTAAGCGATCCAGAACATAAAATAATAGAACAGTATGGTGCCTGGCAAAAGAAAACTATGTACGGAAAAGAATATATGGGTGTGGCCCGATCAACATTTTTGATTGATGCGACCGGAATAATTCGTAATATCTGGCCAAAGGTGAAAGCAAAAGGTCATGCTGAAGAGGTAAAGGCCAAAATCGCCGAACTCAATTGAGCCGACATTTCCAATTTTTAATTTGAAAGAAACTCTGAGATCCGAAATGTGATATTTTATTCTCAGAGTTTTTATTATAAATATTTTTTTCAGATACTTCGCTTATTAATTTATATTCAACTCCAATTCTTTTGGCTCTAAAGAATCCTTTCAAAAAATCACTTGAAATATTCAAATTTTCTTTCTTCCTTAATTTCGTTTCAATAAATATAATATATAAATAAATTACTATTTTTATCACGGTATGAAAACTGGTAAGACCGGGTGGAAATATTACACTGCGCTTCTTTCAAAAAAAGGGAGATTAAGAGAAAAGAAAATAATAATCGAGGGCGCTCGTTTGGTTCGTGAAGCGCTTTTTTCGAAGTGGCCTATCGAATGCGCATTTGTTACAGAAAGCTATACACGAAAGCTGGAATGGAATGAGTTTAAATCATATTTTGAACAAAAAAAAATCAATTGTTCAAAATTGAATGAAAAAATATTTAAAAAACTTTCACAGACTGAGCATCCGCAAGGAATTTTGATAATTGCTGAAGTACCACATTTTAAAGTTAAAATTAAAAACAATGAGTCCCTTGATTTAGTGCTTTTGCTCCAGGGTATACGAGATCCTGGTAATATGGGAACAATTATCAGGACAGCGGATTGGTTTAATGTGAATGCCATATTCTCATCGCGGGATTGCGTCGAAGTTCTCAATTCGAAAGTAATAAGAAGCAGCATGGGCTCAATTTTTCGAATACCTGTGATTGAAGTTCAAGATCTGCGAAAAAAAACTACGGAGCTGAAAAAAAATCGATTTACGATTGTTTCTTCTACACTAAAACCAACACTGGATTACAAGAAATCAATACTTAGAAAACCGATAGCATTAATTTTAGGTAGTGAAGCATCCGGTATTTCCCCTGAAATCGAGTCCCTTTCTGACGTTAAATTAAAGATCCCGAAATATGGAAAGGCAGAATCATTAAATGTTGCATTAGCCGGTGCAATCTTATTAAATCAGTTAGCCTCTCATATTTATGACACAAAGGAGATTTGATTAACAATGGAAGAAGAAAAGAAGATTCCTAAACCTCTCGAATCAATACTTTTGATTATCGGTAGCATTTTTATTTCCTTATTTTTAATTCAAATAGGGATATTCATTTTTTACCAGGATCCACTTGAAAATATTGAAGAGATTTCCCGTTCTAAAATGATTCTGCTATTCGGGGAATTTAGCATGATTCTTCTTCCATTCTTTTATCTAAAGATCAAACAATATTCTTTAAAAGATATCTTTCGTTGGAATCCGATTGATAATCGATTAATTCTAACCAGTATCTATCTAGGGATAGCCCTTAGCATTGTGGGGGATGAGCTGGATAGAATTATCAGCGTGTTTATCCCCCCCCCGGATTTTCTGGAAGATTTGGCTATTATGATGAAAATCAATTCATCTGGGGATTTTATCGTCCTTGTCGTAGGCGTGGTAATTATTGCGGCAATTGTTGAAGAAAGTGTTTTTCGCGGTATGCTACAAATGTCACTGGAAAAATATAGCGATGTCACGAAAGCGGTGATATATTCAAGTTTAGTGTGGACCTTTATTCATGGTATTATCTACTGGGCAATTCAAATTTTTTTGATTGGTGTGGTATTAGGATACTTGGCCTGGAGAACAAAAAGCATTATCCCTTCCGCTATTTGCCATGCCATAAATAATGCTCTGGCACTTTGGCAAATAAATAGCGGTGAGTCGGAATCAGTTTATGAATGGCAGGGACATGTTTCACCACTATTTTTGATTCCTGCCATCGTTTTTCTTGTTATTGGGGTGAAGTATTTTGCAGATTTTTACCGCAGGGATACATTTTCGGGTTCGGATACGGTTGATACAGATTGGGGAAATTCAGAGTAAAAATCATTAAAATATTGCAATAGGGATTCTTCAGCATATTTAACATCAAGTGCACGGCATGTTTTCAGAGCATCCCAAACAGCCTGAGGTGATATATTCTCAACATCAGCCACTTTACGATACGTTCCCAACTCTTTGTAACTCCAAAATAACCTGTAGTGTCTTTCATTCCATTTCTGTTTTATTGCGGTAATCAAGCGAAAGATTATATTGCAAAGGACATCAAAATTTTCAAGATCAGTATTGACAACAAATTGGGTTCTTTTCTTTTTGGCAAGTCCTAGTGCCCAGTTTGCAAAATGAAATGCCGGGCCATCCATCTCTATCGGTAATCGTCCCCCCATTTTATAGACCCTACCCACACCGAAGCCAAACCGGATTTGGATAGGAAAAATGATTTTTTCAATTGCAAGCGATACTTTGTATGCACTCTTAAGATCCCGGAAAAGTGCTTGGAATTCGTCCCCTTTGGTGATAGTAACAGGGGCATCAATATCTTGCTGGTATTCCTCGTTTAACTGAACGATAGCGGATTTAAGAAAGAGTTGTGTTTGATAACGGTGTCTGCCGCTTAGTTGTTTTGATCCACTAACATCACCGATCATGACGGTATAATTATGACTATCTTCAATTTGAACGGATCTTCTCTGCATATGAATATTTAGAGTTAATTCGATATAATTATAAGTATCGCCAAAGGATTAGGAATTCTAAAGAGGGAATATGAATGGATCTATTTGTAAGGGGAAAAAAATTCACAAATTCTAGTTTAACAGAATATGTCTATTGGTCGTGTGAAAGACTTGATTCGATGGATTCAATAAAATACTTTAAGAAATCTTCAATATTAGTCGTATTTGGCACAGCACCTTGCCAGAATTTCGTTCTTCCTCCACCTTTACCACCTGCAATTTTTAATATGCGAGGTAATATATTGCCTAAATCGATAGAGAGGTCTTCTGATACGCCTGCATACCAATTAGCTTTTTGTTTTACTTCATTTGTAAGTAAAACCACACAATGCCCTTTACTCAATAATTCCTCCATTAAAAATTTTAAATAATTATTATCCTGGTTCTCAAATTTATAGTTTACATATTTTACTTTTGATGGTTGCTCAGCATCTTGAAATAATTTTTCGGCTTTGAGTTTTACAAGTTCTGTTTGATACTTTTTTGTTTCACTTATTTGATCAGTTAATTTTTGTTTTAGAGAGAATACTGCTGCGGGAATTTCCTCAATATCGCTAGTAAATTGTTTTGATAAATCCGTCAGGGTTTTACTTTTTATTGCGTAATCTGTAATTGCTCGTTGGCCCATTTTCCACAATACTCGTAGCCGGCCCCTTATTTTCTCGATAGCAACATATTTTACCAAACCAACCTCTCCGGTTCGCGACACATGTGTCCCTCCGCAGGCGGAGTAATCAATTCCATTAATCTCAACAACTCTTATATCTTTTTCTCTTTTCGTTGGTCTGCGGAGTGGAACTTTTTTTAGGTTTTCCCTATCGACCCAATAAGAGCTGACTGCTAAATTAGCTTGTATATATTCATTCACTTGTGCCTCCACCGCTGTTAGCACATTTTCCAAGATCTCAGAATTATCAATTTCCACAGATGTATAATCATCTCCAAGGTGAACAGAGATGGTTGGGTAATCACCCTTTGACATAAAAGCACTAGAAATGAGATGTTGGCCAGTATGCTGTTGCATAAACTGATATCTACGGGGAAAATCGAGTTTTCCGTCAACCTCCTGCTGCTCAATCCTTCTGTTAATATAATGATAAACATTTCCGTTTTTTTCTTGCACATCATCCACAACGATTCCATTCAACCAGCCTCTGTCCGCCGGCTGTCCTCCTCCCTCAGGATAAAAACATGTTTGATCCAATCGAACAATCCATCTATTGCCTTCATTAAACTGCTTTTTAACCGTGGCACGAAATTCAGTTAAATATGGATCTATATAGTAGATTTTCACTGTCATTTCACACCATTTTTTGACGTTGGGCAATTGATCATAATTTAAACAATCTTACAATATATCTGGGTCAGAAGTCTGGGAAATTCAACATTCTACGCTGTCTATCACTTAATCTCAATGAGAATGAATTGGATTTAGTAATGATTTCAGCTTTTGTGCAAGATCAGATATATGGTAAGGTTTTAGAAGGTAGCCGTCAATTCTTACGGTGTCACTAATCAGTTTTTTCCTGTCTGAAAGCCCTGTAGACAGTATAATCTTTAGCCCTGGATTTATCGATTTTAATACTTTGATTGTCTCGATACCATTCATCTTAGGCATAACAAAATCAACAATAGCAAGATCAAATTCCTTATCTTTCTTTAGGATTCCAATTGCCTCCTCACCTCCTTGCGCTATTGCGGGAAGGTATCCCAAAGAACGCAAAATGTCGTGAAGAGAGTTACGAATCATTTCCTCATCATCCACAACCAATATTTTTTCTTTCCCCTTTGGAATAAATTCAACCATGGGTATAGCCTTGGGCTCTGGCTTTTCTTTTACCGGAGCAAAATAAATGTTGAAAGTTGTACCTATTCCCTCTTTACTTTCCACTTTTATGACTCCATCATGACTTTTCACTATACCATACACAACAGATAAGCCAAGCCCTGTCCCCGCCCCGATATCCTTAGTGGTAAAAAATGGATCGTAAATTTTAGGGAGAACTTCTTGTGAAATACCAGTCCCGTTGTCCTTAATACTGATACAGACGTATTCTTTCCTACCGTTATCAGAATTTTTGGGTAAGGATTTATTGTATGAAACTCCCAATGTCAATACACCTCCACTGGGCATCGCGTCCCTGGCGTTTACTGCCAGGTTGATTAACACTTGAGTTAATCTGGTTTCATCAGCCCTAATAGCGGGAACGTAGGAATCTAATTCGGTCTGGATGATAATATGTTTACCCAATGTTCGCTTCAACATATTGGCAACGCGTATAACAAGATTCTTAGGAAACAGCGGTTCAAGTTCCACATCCTGATTTCGGGAAAACATTAATAGTTGGCGAGTTAAGTCAGACGCTCTTCCGGCTGCTTCATGAATAATAGAAGTGCGCTTTAAAATTTCTTTATTTGACCCCGCAGCCATGCGCAGTAAATCAGTATTTGGTGTAATTATTCCCAAAATATTATTAAAGTCATGAGCAATTCCCCCGACTAAAGTTCCCAAACTTTCCATTTTTTGTAGCTGCAAAACCTGTTGTTGAGATTTTTTTAGTTCGGAATATGCTTTTTCCAAATGATCGGCTTTCTCTCTTAATGCTTGCATTAAGTAGATTTTTTCCAATGTTATGGCTGCCTGATGAGCAAGAGTAGTAATTAAATGTAAATCTTCCAATTCAAATTGAGTTGCCTTTTCACTAAAACATAATATCACGCCAAGTCTGTAATCCTTTTCGCTAAGTGGAACTGACATTAGATTAATTTTTTCATCACGATTCATTCCCAATTCATTCAAATCTCGAGGCTTCAAATCTTCACTGTTAATGAATAAAGGGGTATTGGTATTAAATGTTTTATTTACCATTCCATTAGAATTTGTAGAGATTGATTTCAAATTTTTTATCAGGTTTTCAGGATAAGTAATATACGGTACCAATTGTTTCTTATTTTGTTTAGTGATAAATAGAATACTTTTTTCGGCATTTAATAGACTTTTTCCTATATTTACTAAAAGTGCGAACACATCCTTTGCGGTACGGGAACGGAATAACTCCTGGCCTTTTTCTATTAATAGGGCTAGTTTTTCAGAATTTTCCTTTTTCTTTGAAATAACAGATTCAAGTTGGGAAGTTTTATGCATCAATTCTCGATTTACCCGTCGTAGATTCGACTGTTTTTCAAGGATTTCTTTTTGCGAATTAATTTTTTCAGTAATATCAATAATAGCAAAAATAAATTTTTTTCTAATTTTAAATTGATCGTAGAGGGTAGAAATGTTTATCTCAATTATCCGCTTTTCATTCTGGGGCAATGATATTGAAGTTACATATCCGTGAATTTCCTCTTCATCTGAATTCAATTTCTCTACGATTTTGTTTATATCTTCTTCATCGAGAAAAAAGTCCAATTGTTTGGATAATATATTGACCATTTGAATACTGAAAAAATTACATGCACTTTCATTCGCAACCTCGATATTTCCCTTGGAATCGATGATAAACATCGGAACCGGACTCATACGGAAAAAGGCTTCAACATATTTTTTAGATTGATCTAATTCACGCAGATTTTGATCCAGTGATTCTGCCAGGCAGTTAAAAGCAACCGATAATTGAGCTATCTCATCGTCTCCCTCCTCAGGTAGTCGGATGTGTGGATTGAACACATCTCCCCTGAATTGATCTATTTTAGAAACCGCATTTTTAATTGGTTTTGAAATGGCATGAGACACAATAAATGTCAGCACAAACATTGAAATGATCAAAATGATCGTAACAATTAAAATGTCTTTTCGCTGCTCATCGATTTTAATTCTTACCCACTCAAGACTAAAACCAGTAATTAAATATCCCTGCAGTTCATCATTAAAAAATATACTTTGTTTTAAAAGTAAATGCTTTTCAAGGAACTTTTGAATTTGATTGTATTTTATAAAACTATCAATTACAGTGGAATAATTTTCATCCCGAAAACCATAGACGCGATTTTCTTCTTTGCTGATAACAAAGATGAATGAAACGTCTGTATCATTCTCCATTCCTTGCAATACGCGTTTTATAAACTCTACCTGATGAAAATAAAGACCAGGACCGAGATTGTAAGAGGCAGTCTGTACCAAACCATTTCCTTTTTTTAATAATCCTTCTTTAAATTGTTGTTCGGTGACCTGAATAAAATAAAAATAGAAGTAAATAATAGGAATGGAAATGATGATACCAGTTAGAGACCATAATTTTTGACTAATGGATAATTTTCTAAAAATACTTTTCATGTTCGCGCAATAGTGCTCCCTTTAAATTCGATCAATTTCAAATAATTGGTAAATTAATTGACTGAAATAATTCAAGTATCAAAATATGTACAAAAATATTGTTTTTATATTTTTTTTGTTTCAACAAAATAAATCCGTACCCCCAATAAATGAGGATTCATTCAGGTGAGAATTGGTAAGGAGCCTCCTGCATTCCTTTACTCATTTTAAAAATTCCCGAAACAAGTGTTGAATTATATTTCAAGTTCTATTTATTCTATTCACACCAATCAAATATAAGAATTGATACAAAAACCCAATCGGGATAGAAATTTAATGTATTATCGAACCAGGTAAATAAATATGCTGTTCATTATGACTAAAATCAATGAAGATAACTTATAGACTATCCTAGTCTTAAGGAAAGAAATTATAAGTGTATTATTGAGATAACCTCCACCATATGCCAATAATTTTCTTAATTTATTAAAATATTTCATTTGTTATTGAAGACAAATTGATCGGTATTAGGGCTATTTTTCAACCCCGTTAGATAAAAATGATTCAAAAGCTTCAGAGACATTCTTTAGGCTATAAGGCTTGGGCAAAAAACCAATAATACTTTTTCTTTTTTCCAATTCTGTTGACCGTTCATCAAATCCACTAGTAGTTATTATTTTTAGGTCGGGATTAATTCTCTCAAGGGCGGCGATTGCTGCAGGTCCATCCATTTTAGGCATTCTTAAATCGATGACAACATAATCAATCTCATTATTTTCCTTAGCGTAAATTTCGATAGCTTTTTCCCCATTTTCAGCTTTTAACACTTTGCATCCTAGAAATTTTAAAATATCACCCAAGATATCCCTAACATACGTTTCATCATCAACAATAAGAACTTCCAATCCTTTAGGAATTCCAAAGGATTTTTCTTCTTCTTCTTGTTCTGGAAGTAACGTCTCATCGGTCGGCAAGAGAATCTCAAATTGAGTTCCTTTGCCTATTTCGGATCTTACATTTATCGTTCCGCTGTGACTCTTTACAATCCCATAGACCATTGACAATCCAAGACCTGTTCCTTTTCCAATTTCTTTTGTTGTAAAGAATGGATCAAAAATATTAGGTAAGATTTCGAGGGGTATACCATTTCCTGTATCCTCAAACAATAATCTGGCATAATAACCAGGACTTAGAGCTCCCTGTTGAAAATTCGCTTTTATCTGGTGTTTTATTGTCTTAATAGTTATGGTGCCACCGCCAGGCATTGCGTCGCGCGAGTTGAAAACAAGGTTCATTATTATTTGTTGAATTTGAGTCGAATCAGCAACCACCTTGAGAAGGTGGTCATCTAGGTCCAATTCTGTTTTAATACTATCAGGTAAACTGTTGCTGACCAAATCGATGCTTTCCTTGATAATGTCGTTAAGATCAACCGTTGTTTTATGTTGGTCCTGGTTACGGGTGAACGCCAGTAATTTACGTGCAATATCGGATGCTCTCAATGCAGATTTTTCAATAATTTCTGCTCTATTGTAATTCTCCGAGTCTGACTCGGCGGTCATTTTAATTAATTCGGCATTGGGTATAATGGCTGCTAATATATTATTAAAATCGTGCGCAATTCCAGATGCCATTAGTCCGACACTTTCTAATTTTTGTGTTTGTAATAACTGGTGCTGGATTTTCTTGAAATCTGTTACATCCTTAAAAAGTATAAGAAAACCAATAGTTTGTTGCCGAAAATCGTTCAAGAAATTTATTGTTACTATCACCTCAAGCTCGTGATTTTTGTGAGTAAAAAAAGAAACCTCAAAATTCGTTACAAACCCTTCACTGTTAATCAAACCCCTTAAATGTTCAATAATATCAGTATCTTTGATAATATGTTCAAAGAAATTTATTTGACTCAAATCGGCATCGTCAGGTAATTCAAGTAATTCGAAACCACTACTATTCAAGTATATTAGTTCACCGCTGAGATTTGCAATACAAACTCCATCCTGCAGTAATTCCACCAGGTTGCTCATAGGAGAGGTTGCACGTGTCTTCCGTTCTTTTAAAAAATCAAATAGGCCCATTAAACTCGTCCCTTGTCCATCTCAGCCTTGTCCTTAAGAATGAAACCAAATTGGTTTTTCCATTGACGCTTTATACTACTAATGCTAAAAAATACAGCAAAAAGAATTGTAATTAAGATAAAAACGGTATTAAGCATTAGGTAAAGATTTATTCTTTTATTTAGATAAAGCAAAATCAAGCCTGACATAACAATAGCAAAAAAAAGCAAAAAGTAATTGGATGAAATCCGGGAGATTACGCTCTGCAATATACTATGTTTCGGTTTCTCAATTAATCCAATTAAATATTGATAATTTGCTAAATATCTTTCATTCTCCTTAGACATTTCAGTATTTAAATATTCTAGACGGACATACCAGACAACAACGAAAAGAATATTGAGTAAGAAATTAAAATATTGACCGTAAACAAAAATAGCCAGACTGTGCTGAAATGCTATAAAATGCAAGGCCTCCAGTATATTCAAAAGCATGAAGAGAAAGATTACTATTTCAAGATATTCACTAAGGACAAAATATTTCTTGTAATATCTAAACCAAAATATCAGCAGCTGTACAATAACAATCAATTTAGATAAATAGTTCATGACATCATATTCCGCCGAGGCAGTGTAATCATCTGCAAGATAAGTGGGATCAAGTATAAATTTGTAGTAATTTATAAATACAAGTCCAATAGCAAGAATTCCACAGACAATGAAAAGTCTGTTTTTGTAGTTCGTTTTTATATTGAATGCATATAAAAACAAATAAATTGTTATGTAAAGAACAATGATAGATAATCCAATTTCAGAATATATATAAATTATGCTTTGCCAGTCATCACTCTTATTTGTTCTTATAACTAACGCCAATAAAAGAACAAAGGATATATATAGATAAAGGATCTGAAAGTTTCGAATGATATCTTTGTTTAAATTTGAAACTTTCAGATTCTCGGTAATTAAAATAAAAATTATGAAATATAGGAAATAATTCGCATAGGAGAGCCATAGAGGGATTCCAATAGTATAAGTAACAATCAAAATGAGAGAGTAGAGAAATGTCCAGATAATGTATTTTTTTAGAATTTTTGAAAACATTTTATCTTTCTGATAGGAATCATGCTAGCCAATCATCTAAAAGATCGACAAAAAATGATTTATTTTAATCAAAAAAAAAGTGCTAATATATATTAGCACTCTTTCTGTCAAAAATTACCTTCAATACCGAAAGTTATTTTCTTAAGAATCGTTCCTTATGAAACACGGATTAGGATAATTATTCTTTTCTAATTTTCTTTCGGTACCGGCCGCGGATTCGGACTTATGGTAGCCAATTTTGGTACCGGCCGCGGATTCGGGCTTATGGTAGTCAATTTTGGCACCGGTCGTGGATTCGGGCTTATGGTAGTCAATTTTGGCACCGGTCGTGGATTCGGGCTTATGGTAGTCAATTTTGGCACCGGTCGCGGATTCGGACTTATGGTACTCAACTGACCTTTGCTTTCTATTTCAGCCGATGCAAAAATAGAGACTGTAACAAATATACATGCAGAAATAACAAGAACTATCAGAATTTTTCCGACTTTGCGCATACCAAACCTCCTTTATTGACAGAAAAATTATAATTTTTCTACTTTGGTATTTTCGTTCCTCCATTATCTATTAGCTCATTTCGTTGATAGGCATCACTGTTCCTACTCAGATATTTATTGTCAATCAACCAAGGAATAATTTCATCTTTATAGAAAAGCATCTGCCCGTTCTTTAAACGAAAATGAGGAATTAAATCACGCTTAATTTTCCTGTAAAGCGATTTTAAATTTTTAAAACCAAGCATATTACAAAGATCAACTGGAGATAATAACTCCCGATAACTTTCAATACGTTTTAAATACCAAAAGTAATTATTCTCTTTTATAGCACCTCTAATTTTATTTGCCAGGATTAACCTTCTTAATGGATATCCAGGACTTGATTTACTATCTTTTAAATATCCATATTCATTAAGAAGCTTAGCAGCATTGATTAAAGATATTCTATCAACATTTATTAATCTTAATTGTAATTGCAAAAAATTGTTAATGTCCGCTAAATTACGCGCCATGCTAATCTATCTGAAGTTAGAAGAAAACACAAATTTTTACGAATGATGTTTACAAATTGTAGCATTTTGCATTATATACAATATAATAATTTTTGCTAAAATTGTAAATGCAAATAAAATTTCCAAGGAGTTCAAAGTGAATATTAAAGACAAGGTTATCATGATCACCGGCTCAGCTGATAGAGTAGGCAAAACCATAGCAATTCAATTGGCAGGGCTGGGTGCCCAAGTGATTATTCATTATCATAGAAATAAGGATAAGGCGATTGAGACAGCTAATTTTATAAGAAAATTTGGCAATAAAGTCATAGTGGTTAATGGAGATATTTCGAGAGAAGATGATTGGTTAAAAATAAAAAATGAAATCATGCAGGAGTTTGGTCGAATTGATACATTGATAAACAATGCAGCTATTTTTTACAAAACACCCTTTCTAAAATCCGATCCGAAAGATTGGGACAACTTTATGAATATTAATTTAAAAGGGGTTTATTTAGGCTGTAAGATTATGGGCGAATTAATGTTTGAACAAAAATCTGGAATCATCATCAATATTTCGGATGTTTCGGCAGTAAAGATTTGGTCCTCTTATATTCCCTATTGTGTTTCGAAAGCCGGGGTAATTGCTTTAACCAAAGGAATTGCTAAGGCACTGGCCCCTTATGTTTTGGTCAATTGCGTAGCGCCTGGTACTGTACTTCTTGCGGAAAAATATGATGAGATTGAAGAACAAAACTTGATTGATTTGACTCCTTTAAAAAGAGTCGGATCACCAGAAGATATTGCCAATACAGTACAATTCCTTATTGAAGGTGGTAATTTTATTACAGGGGCAGTTATAAAAGTAGACGGCGGTCGGTCACTAAATTAAAAAATGATTGATATAACTCGGCTAATCCCACTTTATGAAGAAATAAAAGCGCTTAAATTCAATGATTTTCATGGCCCAATTTCTGATCAAAGAAATACCATTTGCTAATCATCTTCTCCTAATGCATAACGAGAAAAGTGATGAATATAACCTGTAACTTGTCTTTCGATTTCGTTAACTTCACCCCCGGTAAATTCCCACAAATTTTCTAATTCATTATGATACCATATCTTCAGTCTGTTTTCCAAAATATTTCGAAGATCTGCATCTCTATAAGAAAGCATTATTCTAACAGGATGATTAAATTTCAAACCTTCCGGAGACAGTTCAGTGATATATCTATTGGGATCCCAGCCAAATTTTATCATGGAATCAAGGCTCAGATCACCCGGTTTTATGTGAATGCCGCTGTAACCACTGACTTCATCTCCGACAATGATACTACCACCTTTAGATGCACTAATAAATTTTTCGCTAATAATCCACTCTTTTAAGCGATCGGTTCGGGAGTTAAGAAAAACAATATGATTAGTGGTTTTATTTTCTATAACTTCAGTGGATGGCGAACTTGGCCCCTGTTTCTGACAATTAATAAGGCTTATTATAAAAATAAATAAGGAAGAAATACAAAAAAGCGGTGTTTTTCTTAATGATATTCTCATAAGAATCCTCCTTGATCATATTAACGAATATTCCATTAGATTACTTGTCTGCCATATTATCGAAATTAAATGGTTATGTTTAAGTTCAAATTTAATTTTGACCACAGAATTCAATATCTTTCTCTTGACAATGTTTGCTAGCTTAAATAATTTGGTGAAAATTGAATTAGAGCTATGGCCAATCAAAAAAAAGATTTAGCCAAATTACTACGAAAGGCACAAAAAGGAGATAAGGATTCACTTCAAAAACTATGCATTGAAATTGACATAATTATGCGTAATTACTTTCAAATGAAGTTCCACGATTCTTCCTTGATTGATGATCTTTCTCAAGAAACACAACTTCGGATGCTAAAAAATCTATCTTCCATTAAAGAACCCATGAAAATCAAGAATTTTGTATTGAAAGTTTCATTTCACGTCGTGCAGGATTTTTTTCGACAAAAATACCGTAAACAAGAAGAGGAACTTATTGAAGAAACACATTCAAGTGAGCAAATAAGAACTTCCGAATTAATTGTAAATAAACTAGATCTTGAAAGGGCGATGAGCAATTTGCCAGAAAAAACTCAACAAATTTTAAAATTGAAGGCCGATGGATTTAAATACGAAGAAATTTCTGAAGCCGTTAATATATCAGTTAGCGGGGTAAAAATGCAGGTAAAAAGGGGATTAGAGAGGTTAAAAAAATCACTGTTCCTTGTGACTTTTTTTGTCTTTAAAACGATTATATTAACGGGTGATTATTTTATTAAAAAATTATACTAAAAATGAAGTGTAAATACTATTCAGAAAAATATATTTTCTTTGAAGATCTGAGTAAAAATGAGAAAGCTGAGATTAAAAATCACATAAAAGTTTGTGATAAATGCCGAAATTATTTTGAAAAGAATGAACTTCTCATAAAATCACTCCGGCTCATAAGTTCTCAAAATCATATCAGTGACGAGTTGTTAACACGCTATGCGGTTTATCTGAATTACCCAAATGAACCTGATTATGATGGCAGTAGATTGACTTCAGATGAAATTCATGACATCACCAGTCATATCAAGGAATGCAATAATTGTGAGCAAAAATTGAATAAGTTTAATGCAGAGTTCAAATCCATAGAATCATACTTAGCTGAAAGTTATTTGCCAGATCTTTCAATTGGCGGCGTAACAATGATGATTCAACTGAAGAATAAGATCTCAGAATTTATGAGGTCGGCAAATGAATGGTGGGAAGGGGTTATCTCACAATCAAAAACAAAATATATTTTGGTACCTGTGTCTATATCTGCAATCCTAATCTTACTCTTATTGATAGATCCGTTTCACCAGACAATTAGAAGTGAGCTTCGTCAAATCGCTGTTCTTGAACACTCTCAAGTTTCGTTTTTAACAAGGAGCAATGGAGTAGGCTCAATCCGATTGGCTATTTTTGAATTTAATGAAAAAAATTATCTGGCCACAATATCTATTCTAGAAAAATTCCTTTTGGAAAATCCCGATAATCCCAACCGCGCATTTGCAGAGTACCTTTGTGGAATGGCCTATCTCTTTGAAGTTAACAAGCATCTGGACAAAAAAATTGATGATACTCAAATTCAAAAAATTGACAGGGGGGTGGCACATCTGAATAATGCAATTTTTATAACAGATAGAATTCGTATAAAAGAAGATGCTACCTGGTACCTTGCCAAAGCTAATCTTATGAAAGAAGATGGAGTTAAAGCGAAGTTTTTATTCGAGCAGGTTAAGAGTTTCAAGGGAAGACGATATTTGCAGGCGCAAAATATTCTTGACGAATTGAAAAAGATTCTTAATTCTACAAAATAGCTCGCCTTTTATTACAATTCTTCAATATATTACATACAGAATCTCACTCAAACTTAGTTAATTTGTCGATAGAACCGGAAATTAGAGATATTGAAGAATATTTTTCAAACAGTCTATATTACTTTAAGTATATTCACATATTCCCTTCTCTCCCAGTCAATCGTTCATCTTTCAAATGATCTGCAAAAGGAATATGCAATTTGTCTTAAGCTTATGGGAGAAGAACAGTATGAACAAGCTATTGATGAATTAAAAAATTTACTTAAAAAATATCCCGAATTTGAGCTTCCATATCGAAATCTTGTAGAGTCCTACATTTTCCTCGGCGACATAGAAGGGGCAAGAACTTTTTTCGGAACATTAATTGAAAGAGATTCCTTAAATCCAAATATATTCTATGCTCTTGCTCGCATTGATTTTCAACAGGGTGCATATCAAAAATCACTTAAAAACTTAAAAAAATGTATTTCATTGGATCCTGCATATCCAGATGCCTACGGACCATTTGGTGGGCTGGCAGAAATTTATAAGGCTATGGGCAACCTTGAATCTGGAGAAACTTTTCTAACCGATCTCATTGAAAAATATCCAGAGAATTCATATGCTTATTATGGATTGGGTAGAATTTATATGAAAAAATACAGGTGGGATGAAGCATTAGGTATGTTTTATAAATCAATTGAATTAGATTCTAATCAAGTGCAATCCTATCATTCAATAAGATTTGTCTATCAAATTATGGGTGATTATAATAAATCCCTGAAAATGAGTCACACGCTTTTAAAAAAAGCTCGTCGGATTAATGATTTGGAAATGATTGCCTATGCATTACTAAAAATCGGAGAAATTTATTTTTTTACCGGTGATTTAAATAAATCCTTATCCTTTTCAAATCAAAGTCTAAAAATATCTTATAGTATTGGTTCAAAAAAACGTGAAGGAATTGCATTAAACACTATCGGCGCGGTATTCGCCACTTTGGGGAATTATAAGAAGGCCCTGAAGTATTTTCAACTATCACTTGATTTAGTCCGAAAAACCGGCGTAGTTCGAACTGAAATCAGAACACTTTATAACATTGGATTAATTCATAAAGACCTAAAAAATTCACAAGAAGCATTTCACTATTTCGAACAAGCTTTGCAGCTTGCCAGGCAAAGAGGATACAAAATTGAATACGGTATAATACATATCGGAATAGCGGAAACCTTTTCGGAATTGAGAGATTTTTCAAATGCATTGATTAATTTTAATGAGGCCTTGAACCTTGCAATAGAAGTGAAGAACGAAGCAGAACAGGCTTATATATTAAAAAATATAGGCGATGTATATCACCAGATCGAGAATTATGAAAAAGCAATTAAATATCACAAAAAAGCTCTAGAATTGGCAGAACTAATAAGAGACGTACAGATAATCTGGGAGGCTCGCGCGGGTTTGGGTGCCAACTATCAAAAGATAAACGATTTTGAAAATGCCATTTACTATTATTCAAATGCAATCGCTATTTATGACTCAATCCGCCAAAATCTGGACATCCGATCATTGGTTAGCGGTCTACTAGAGGATAAGTATGAAGTCTATCCTTCGATTATTCAATTATTAGGCGAGCAACAAAAAATTGATGAGGCATATATATTTTCTGAAAAATACAAGGCAAACATATTATTAAAAATTTTGTCCAATGGAAATTTCCTACTAACGGAATTATTGCCTGATTCACTCCGTCTGACTCTAACCGAAGTGCGAGATCAGTTGGCAGATTTGCGAACCAGTTTTTCGAAAGAATTATCAAAGCCAAAAGAAAACAATCAAAGGTTGTTAGAACTCGAACATCAAATCACAGAATGTGAAATTAAAATTGCAGCGATTAGAAATTCGGTTGAAACGAATTTCAAAGAATTTTATAATCTAACTGTCTATGAACCACTTTCAATCTCCCAGCTTCAGACCCGGATCCTAAAACCCGGTCAATTAGTCCTCGAATTTGTGGTCGGCTCTAAAAGCACATCTGTGTTTTGTATCGGTATCGACACTGCTATCCATAATAAGCTCTTAATCACAAGAGACGAACTAAAACAAATGTTACTGGACCTAAGTACGATTTATCGTTTTCTCGCCGGAAATGCCGGTAACAATGTAGACCTAATCATTAATCCAGATCAAGCGGATTTTTCTATTCCTCCGTCATTTGCCTTATACAAAACACTACTAGGAAATTTTGAACCTCTTATAAAAGAGTCATCTGAAATTATCATTATTCCTGATGATTTTCTTTATTATCTACCATTCGAAATATTAATTACAGACACCTCTGCAGTTGAAACACGATACGATTTTGAAAACGCCAAATTTCTTATTCAGGAAAAAATCATTTCTTATTCCCAGTCAGCAAGTCTTCTAAATCCTTTGCTAACACGTTCAAGAAATCCATCAAAGGGCATCCTGGCAATTGGAAATCCGAACCTTGGGATAAGAAATAAAACATTGATTGATTCAGGGGCAGCAGATTTCAAACAGTTAGAAATAGGCGTTGTCTGGGGATTGCAGGAAAGATTCTTCCAATTACCCCATTCGGAAAGAGAGATAAATAATATTATTAAATTTTTCCCTGGTTCGTCAAATGATGCTTACGTTGGAAAGAATGCATCAGAGTTGGTATTTAAGAAAAACGCTAGGAAATATCAAATTTTACATCTTGCAAGCCATTTCATTGTAAATGATCAAGAGCCTTTATATTCAAAAGTAGTATTGACAAAAACGGATGATACTAAGGAAGATGGATTGTTACAGACCTATGAAATTTTTGATATGGAATTAAATGCGGAATTAGTTGTTCTTAGTGCCTGTAATTCGGCGTTGGGAAAATTAAACAGGGGAGAAGGAATCATGGGGATGACACGCGCATTTCGCTATGCAGGCGTTCCAAGTATGGTTGTTAGTTTATGGAATGTTGACGATGAAGCCACGAGCTTGGTTATGGAAAATTTTTACAAATATCTTAAGGAAGGATTAAAGAAAGATGAAGCGTTGCGTCTATCGAAATTAGATTACTTGAATAATGCGGATATTAGAAAAAAAGACCCTTTTTATTGGGCCCCTTTTATTTTAATTGGCGATATGAATCCAATATACTTTTCAAGAGAAGTAAACTATTTTAGAGTAATTTTATATGGTGGTTTGTTCCTGCTAGTTTCAGTATTGTTGTGGAATGCTATTAATAAACAATATTGGTCAAAAAAAATTACAAAAACTCAGACTCCTCTCTAGATTCAAAGTTTCTGTTAATTCAAAACTATAACTGATATTCCATCCGCAATATTACTTAAATCTTGAAAAAATCATTATATTTCGTTAACTGCCTAGTAATTCCGCTTAAGACTATCATTATTTTGGCACTGGCCGTGGATTCGGACTAATCGTAGCTAAATCTGGTCCCCCGGGTCGCGGATTCGGGCTTAATGTAGCCAATTTTGGAACCGGCCGTGGATTCGGACTAATCGTAGCTAAATCGGGCCCCCCAGGTCGCGGATTCGGGCTTAAAGTAGCCAATTCGGGCATTGGCCGCGGATTTGGACTCATACCAGAAAGCACGAGGCTAAGATTCTCGTCTTGAACTGCAACCGTATCCGCAACAGATATTAACGAGAGCGACAACACAAGACCCAATGCAATTGACATAACTAATAGAAAATAATACTTTTTCATACCAACTCTCCCTTCTTACTAATTGATTTCTATTTGTTTAGTCGTTTGCGGGCAACAAAAAGTCACTTCACTTATTAAAAATATTTTTTTCATCTATTAAGAGGGTTCACCATATGTGAATACGCTAGAGGTATGAAATTATTCATCAGGTTTAATAATTAGCAGAATTCAAAAATAGCCAAAATTTCAGCCTTTCTGCTCTGGTCCAAATTTTTATGAACAGTAATCATTTGTGAGAGACAAGAATTAAATCACAGAGATAACTCTCACATTAGAATGTATGTTGTATCGGATATTTGATATAACAAAATCCGACGAGAAAATTGAAATGCAACAATGGTATTATGAATCATAGGATGAGCAGATCTTTTTAAGTGATTAATTTTGAATTGCCTTGAATTAAACATTGTATTATCATAAATTTTTAAGATTATCTAGGGGCTTCCCATGATTCATTCATTAGAATGGAAAACAAATTATCTTCGTATAATTGATCAGACGAAATTGCCACTCCAAACAGTCTATGTCGATTTAAGAACAATTGAAGATGTGTTTGAGGCAATTCAAAATCTAAGAGTGAGAGGAGCACCTGCAATTGGGATTGCGGCGGCTTATGGGCTTCACCTTGGTTTACAAAAAGCTACCTTCCATTCTCACAATGAATTTAGCGACACTTTTCAACATAACATAAACTACCTTTCCTCGGCAAGACCAACTGCTGTTAACTTAGTATGGGCACTCGAAAAAATTAAGACCGAAATTAGTTCAAACTTCCACGATGATTTAGATTCGCTAAAAAGTCGGGTAAAGAGACTTGCCATAAACATTCATAATGATGATAAAAAGAGATGCGAAAATATTGCCGAAAACGGTCAATCTCTAATAAATCAGGATAGTAACATTTTGACATATTGCAATACTGGCGCACTAGCCACTGGCGGGATTGGTACAGCCTTGGGAATCGTGATAAAAGCAAGTGAAGCGGGTAAAAATATTTCTGTGTTTGCATGCGAAACAAGACCATTGTTGCAGGGGGCTCGGTTAACGACCTGGGAACTAAAAAACTTAAACATTCCGGTAACTCTCGTTTGCGACAACATGGCTGCCTGGTTGATGAAACGGAAAAAAGTTGATATGATAATTGTTGGAGCAGATCGAATATCCTTGGACGGATCCGTTGCCAATAAAATTGGGACATATAATCTAGCCATTCTAGCGCATCACCATAACATTCCATTTTATGTGGCTGCTCCACTCTCAACATTCGATTACTCCTTAGATGATGGTGATTCTATACCAATAGAATTTCGAGATTGTTCAGAGGTGAAAATGGTTTTAAATCAATACGCGATTTGTGACAAGGATGTTGAGTGCTGGAATCCGGCATTTGATATAACACCCTCCGAGTATATCACGGCAATTATAACAGAAAAATCGATTGTTCACCAACCGGATGAATCGCAATTAAAAAAATTACTTTCAAATAAAAATGTAAATCAAAGTATCAGGAGTATGGCATGAAGAAATATTCAGTCTGGATATTAATTGCAGTGTTATCAATGTTCGTTATATTAAGCGCATGTAGACCACCCGAAGTGGAGGGATTGGTTGTTCGTATCGGCCAACAATTATACGATGACGAAACATATGAACTTGCTGAACAGGCGGTGCAAACCCATCCGAATAATGCTGAAGCGTGGTATTACTACGGGTGGCTTCATGGCCGAAAGGGAAATTTTAAAGAAATGAATGAAGCATTCGACAAATGTCTATCTCTAAACCCAGCTCAAAAGGTAAAAGCAGACGGTGGGACCGTATCAATCCAAGACGCTGTAGAAAGAAATAAAATGAATTACTTTGCTGAGAATCATAATTTAGGAGTTTCTCATTACAAAAAAGCTTTTGATGCAGAAAATGAAGAAACTCGGAAAACCGAGTTTGAAAAAGCGCGGGAAAATTTTGTCGCCGCACTTGAGGTTGCTCCGGATCGTGAAGAGCCGCTACAGCCGCTTGCTAATACCTATCTTCAATTAGGAGATACAATGGAAGCGGAAAAGGTCTTTTTAGTTGCCGTCGAAAAAAATCCGGATAATGATACACTCATGATGAGAGGTGCGGATTTTTACCTTCAGGCAAACCAACTTGATAAAGCAGAAGAAATGTATAGAAAAGCACTCCAGGCAAATCCTTCTAATAGTCAAGCCTTCTTAGGTCTAGGTGATCTTGAAACGAAGAAATCAAACTGGGATAAAGCAGCAGAATATTTTGAGAAAGCACTGGAAATGGATCCTGATAACGCAAATGTTGCATTCAATATAGGTGTCAGTCTTTATAATCAGGAAAAATATGCAGAAGCGATACCCTACTTGAGAAGAATACTTGAAACGGAACCTGACAACAGGGAATTATACGAAATATTAGGTATTTGTTATATCCAATCTCAAATGTTTGATGAAGGACTGCCATTTCTTGAAGAAGCTGTGCAAAGATTTCCTGATGATTCTGATCTTTGGAATTACCTGGCAATTATTTACGCTAATAAAGGCATGAAAGCAAAGGCCGAAGAAGCATTACAAAAAACAAAAGAGCTTGAAGGAAATATGTAATTATTTGTTGTCTATAATATACATATTAAAAAGGCTGGTTTTAAACCGGCCTTTTTTATTTACTTACGTTTCAAATAATAAGAAAGCGACTCTATCTCAATTGCCATATTTTCATTTTTAACTTGAACATTTTCGGGAACCTTTAAACTAACCGGCGCAAAATTTAGGATTGCTTTAACACCCAGTTCAACTATCAAATCCGCCACTCTTTGAGCTGAAGAAACAGGAACAGCTATAATTGCGATATCAATTTTTTCTTTAGCTATTAATTCATCAGCACTTTTAATGCTCTTGACTTCTATACCATGAATTTTTGTACCTATTTTTCTTGGATCATTGTCTAGAATGAGGGAGATCTTAAATCCTTGTTTTTTGAACTCTCTGTAATCTGCCAAAGCCCTCCCTACATTTCCAGCTCCGACAATTGCAACTCTCCATTCCCTGTTCAATCCCAATATTTCACTTATACTCTTTTTTAATTGTTTTGTACTATACCCCAAGCCTCTTTTCCCAAAGGAACCAAAAAAAGACAAATCTTTTCTAACTTGTGCAGAGGTAATACCATCCATGTAAGCAAGTTTATCAGAGGAAACGGTTTCCACACCCCTTTCAATCAAAGACTCTAAAGACCGATAATACTTTGATAATCTTCGAATAGTCGAATCAGAAATTCTCTTCATTTTTCCTCCCAAATCGAAATAGAATTGCTAATTAAAACTCCACGTAAAAATTATTCAGCCTCATCGTCATCATTTTCCGTACGAACAACCCTTGCAATATCACTAATTCGATCCCCTTCATCCAATTTCATTAGTCTTACTCCCATAGTATCTCTTCCGGTAGAGCGAATATTTCCGACATGAATTCTTAAAATAACACCTTTGTTGGATATCAACATTAAATCATCATCATCAACCACCTCCAAAATACAGAGTAATCTCCCGGTTTTTTCGCTTACTTTGAACGTTTTGATGCCTTTGCCTGCCCTGTGAGTAACCCTGTATTGAGCAATATGAGTTCTCTTTCCAAATCCCAACTCAGAGACTGTAAGCACCGTTCCTTCCCGCTTCACAACTATCATCCCGATTACAAAATCGTTTTTCGATAACCGTATTCCCTTTACCCCTGCAGTTACGCGACCCATAGGCCTGGCTTCTTTTTCATTAAATCGGATTGACATACCGTTTGTCGTAGCCAGAAGAATATCATCATTACCGTCTGTTAATTTCACGTGTATGAGGGTATCATCTTTATTTAATTTTATGGCATTAATACCATCACGCCTTGGCCGACTAAATGCTGATAAATTTGTCTTTTTAACTAGTCCTTCACGAGTAGCCATCATAAGATATTGGGTATCTAAAAACTCTTTTACATTGATAAAGGCGGTAACTTTCTCGTCTTTTGATACTTGAATCATATTAACAATTGCACGACCTTTACCTGTTTTTCCGACTTGGGGTATTGCGTGAACCTTTAGCCAATAACATTTCCCTTTATCCGTAAAGAAAAGGATATAATTGTGGGTTGAGGCAATAAACAAATGCTCAAGAAAATCTTCACCCTTTGCTATGCCACCCGTACTGCCTCTTGTGTTCCGGTGTTGCCGCCTGTACTGGCTTACCGGAAATCTTTTTATGTATCCGTCTCGGGTAATAGTAATAACCATATCCTCTTCTGCAATCAGATCTTCGATCGAGAATTCTTCGTAGTTTTGAATAATTTCAGTGCGGCGAGGATCCCCATACTTTTCTTTGATCTCAATTAATTCGTCTTTTATAATCTGCATCTGAAGAGCTCTATTTTCCAGTATAGCCTTTAAGCGCTCAATAGTCTGGATGACCTCTTTGTACTCTTCCTCGATTTTCTGACGTTCTAAACCGGTCAATCTTTGTAGTCGCATATCTAAAATTGCTTTTGCCTGAATTTCAGAAAGAGCGAATTTCTTCATCAAGTTTGTTCGTGCGATATCAGGGTTTTTTGATTTTTTTATGGTGACGATAACTTCATCAATGTTATCCAAAGCAATTTTCAATCCTTCAAGAATATGAGCACGCTTCTCCGCCTGATCTAAATCATAACGGGTCCTCCTGATTATTATCTCATGTCTATGATCAATAAAATGCCCTAGTAATTCCTTTAAAGTCATAATTCTAGGTATACCATTAACGAGGGCCAGATTAATTATTCCAAATGTTACCTGCATTTGGGTGTGGCTATAAAGTTGATTTAGAATAACTTCTGGTTGAGCGTCCCGTTTTGTTTCTATAACAACACGGATACCATCGCGATCAGATTCATCTCTGATGTCGGATATCCCCTCCACTTTGCGCTCTCTCACCAAATCGGCAATCTTTTCGATGAGAGATGCTTTATTTACCTGATATGGCATTTCAGTAATGACAATCCTCTCACGATTATTTCGGGTTGTTTCGACATTTGCTCTGGCCCTAACCGTAATTTTTCCACGTCCGGTGGAATATGCCTCAGTTATACCCCCGCTACCATATATAATTCCGCTTGTGGGAAAATCGGGGCCTTTGATGTGCCCCATCAAGGCATACATGGATATTTCCGGATCTTCAATTTGTGCTACTAGTGCATCTACAACCTCGCCAAGATTGTGGGGAGGAATATTGGTAGCCATTCCCACGGCAATACCGGAGGAACCGTTACACAAAAGATTTGGAAAAAGAGATGGCAGTACAACAGGTTCATCCAGACTCTCATCGAAATTAGGGCGAAAATCAACGGTATCTTTTTCAAGATCTCTTAGAATCTCACTTGAGATTCTTTCTAGTCTCACCTCTGTGTACCGCATTGCCGCGGCAGAATCTCCATCAATAGATCCGAAATTCCCCTGACCATTTATCAGAGGATACCTTAGCGAGAAATCCTGAACCATTCTTACCATTGCATCATAGACAGCAGAATCTCCATGTGGATGATACTTTCCCAAAACCTCACCAACTACTCTGGCACTTTTTTTGTACGGTCGATTAAAAAACAAACCCAGTTCTCTCATGGCATATAAAACTCGCCGATGTACAGGTTTTAACCCATCCCGAACGTCAGGTAGTGCCCTTGCCACAATTACTGACATGGAATAATCCATGTAAGATACTCGCATTTCTTCTTCAATATCCTTTGGAACAATACGTTGTCTCTGCAATTCCATCGTTTCCGATTCCTCTATATCAAATTATTAAATGTCCAGGTTACGAACCAATTTCGCATTCTTAGCTATAAATGCTCTTCGAGGCTCCACTTTATCACCCATGAGAGTACTAAATATATGATCTGCCTCCGCTGCATTTTCAAGAGTGACCTGCATTAAGGTTCGCTTTTCAGGATTCATTGTTGTATCCCATAATTGGTCGGGATTCATTTCACCCAATCCCTTGTATCGCTGAACTTGAACTTTTTCCTCATTACCATTTTTTGAAAATCGTTTTACTACTTTTTCTTTTTCGTCTTCATCATAAACATAGGTTTCCTCCTTGCCATATTTCATCTTATACAACGGTGGTTGTGCGATGTAAATATGGCCAAACTCCACTAATTCCTTCATATGCCGAAACAAAAAGGTGAGCAGAAGTGTCCTGATATGGGCGCCATCAACATCAGCATCTGTCATGAGTATTATTTTATGATAGCGTAGCCTTTCGAGGTCAAATTCTTCCTCCCCGATTCCCGTACCCAAGGCAGTGATGATGGTCTTAATTTCCTCATTTGCTAATATTTTATGCAATCGGGCTTTTTCCACATTCAAAATCTTACCTTTTAAAGGAAGTATTGCTTGAAAGCGACGATCGCGCCCCTGTTTAGCGGAACCACCCGCGGAATCACCTTCCACCAGATACAATTCACATTGAGCAGGATCACCGATTGAACAATCCGCTAATTTCCCTGGTAAGGCGGTATTTTCAAGTGCACTTTTACGACGCGTTAATTCTCTTGCCTTTCTTGCCGCTTCACGAGATCTAGCCGCCATAATTCCCTTTTCGATAATTCTTCGGGCTACGGCAGGATTTTGCTCTAAAAACTCGGATAATTTGTCATTTACAATTGAAGCGACTATTCCTTTTACTTCACCATTTCCCAATTTGGTCTTTGTTTGACCCTCAAACTGAGGTTCAGGAACTTTGACACTCAGAATTGCGGTAATTCCTTCCCGGGTATCTTCACCCATTAGCTGTATATTCTTCAACAAGTTATTTTTGATTCCGTAATTATTTAGCGTTCGGGTCAGTGCGGTCTTAAAGCCAACCAGATGTGTCCCCCCTTCAATCGTATTTACATTATTGCAATAGGTAAATACGTTCTCACTGTATGAATCGTTATATTCAAACGCTATCTCTAATTCAATACCTTCTTTGCTATCTTCAATATAAATGGGTTTATGCAGCGAGGTGCGGTTCTGATCCAAATAACTTACAAATTGAACGATTCCACCTTTATAATGATAGGTCTCTTCCTCCTGCGAGTCTTCTCTCGTATCCTTTAGAGTGATTTTCAAGTCCTTATTTAAGTAAGCTAATTCTCTGAGTCGGGTGGCAAGGGTTTCAAAATTGTGCGATACTTTAGTGAAAATTTCTGAATCCGCGAGGTAAGTTGTCTCAGTACCGGTTGATTTCGTCTTCCCAACTTTTTTAACAGGTGTAACTGCAAGGCCTTTTTCATACCGTTGTTCCCACATTTCGCCATCACGACTAACACTTACCAAACACCTTTCAGATAATGCATTAACAACTGAGGCACCCACTCCATGCAAACCACCTGAAACCTTATATGAAGATTTGTCGAATTTACCGCCTGCATGTAGAGTAGTCATTATAACTTCCAATGCAGACATTTTCATCTCTTTATGCTGGTCAACCGGCACTCCACGTCCATTATCCTCAACGGTTATGCTTTCATCAGGATTTATCGTCACTGTTATCTTAGTACAATATCCCGCCATTGCTTCATCAATACTATTATCCACAATTTCATAAACCATATGATGCAGACCACGAGCGGTGATATCCCCAATATACATAGCGGGACGTTTTCGAACGGCCTCCAGACCTTTTAGTACCTGTATTTTATCAGCAGAGTATTCATTTTTAATTATTTTTTCCTTTTTCACGGCCATCAGGTAATCCTCTTAATAAAATTTTATTTCCTTTATAATTTGTTTCCCGATTTTTTCATTCAAATTTTGAATAATTTCATTCTTGAAATATGCGAGTTCGTTCCGCCAAACATGATCATCGACTTTTACAAAAACAATCCCTTGAATAATTTTTTCTGGTTCAGTATGCATGGCAATCTCTTTCCCGACTACCGAATCCCAAAAGGCAAAAGCAAGGTTTTCTTCTAATCGATGTTCCACTCCCGCCTGCTTAAAAAACCGTTTTAATACTTCTCGAATTGGTTTTTCATTTTCACTTTTACGCCGCCTGAGCCGAGACATTTCCGTTCTCCACATGGTAGTAATGAACACTCATTGGAACTTTCTCAAGCTTATCAAAAAAAGTTTTAGAAGTGGTAGTTATAAACACCTGTCCAATTTCACCTAGGTGATCGAGCATTTTCCGGATACGTCCCGAATCCAATTCTCCAAATACATCGTCAAACAACAAAATAGGAGACTCGGTTTGTCGTTGCCCTAAGTAATAAAGCTCCGCAAGTTTCAACGCTATAATAAAAGTTTTATGTTCACCCTGGCTTGCATAATTTTTTAATACCTTCCCGTTAATCAGGAAAAGCAGATCATCCCGGTGAGGACCTATAATAGTAGTCTCCAGTTCATACTCGCGATCACGTTTTTCATTAAACTGATCCCGAAAATTCAAATGCAGGTTATCCCAGTTATTTAATCCAATATTTGTTTGATAGACTATTTTGACATTATCTTTACCATCGCTCAGTTTTTTATAAAACGATTGAACCAGTTCTGATAATACCTCTACGGTTTCCTTCCTTTTTTTGATGATGTGGGTGCCATTATTAATCAAGTTTTCCTCCCAGGAGAGTAGTAATTCCATGTTCTTATTCTTCGGTTGAAGCAATTGATTTCGATGCCGAAGTGAACGGTTATAGTGCATTAAATGATGCAAATATACCCTCGAGGACTGGCATAGTAGAACATCTATGAATCGACGCCTTTGCGCCGGAGACCCCTGGGAAAGTAGTAAATCAGAAGGAGAAAGGAGAACGATGGGTAGCTGTCCTATATAATCAGAAAATTTTGAAATTTTTTGATAGTTTACGGTTAATCGCTTTCCCTCAGTAGGTGAATAGGCGATGGAAGACTGAAGGGTTTGTTTACTCCCTATTTCAAACTCCCCCAAAATACGAAACATGTCACTCTTATTTAAAATCAGATGTTTATCGTTGTTAGTGCGAAAACTTTTAGTTAATGCCAGATAGAAAATTGACTCCAGTATATTCGTTTTCCCGGCACCATTTTCGCCATACAGGATATTGACTCCGTCGTAAAAATTGATATGAATTTCTGAATAATTTCTAAAATTTATCAGATTCAACCGCTTTAGAAGCATTAAACCTGTTCCAGGCGAATTGGCATTAGTAGCATCAATTGTTCTTCACCTTCGGGCAAATCAACAGGCCGTAGAAGTACGGCATAATCCGGACGAACAAATTGCATCCGAATTTGAGGAGTATCCACATGGCGGAGCATATCATGCAGATAACGTGCATTAAATCCTATAACAAATTCATTTCCGGTAAATTCACAGGGGATACTCTCCTGAGCCTGGCCTCCGTAGTCAACATCTTCGGCCTGAATATCAATATGATCTTTAAATATTTTTAAAATAATTTGTGACGTAATCGGATTAGAAAATAACGAAACTCTTTTTACCGATGAATAAAATTGGGATGTATTAATTAGCATCTCCAAATTAATTTCCGAGGGAATTACCTTGCTATATTCAACGTAAATTTCATCGATCAATCTCGCGTAAAGCTGTGTTCCGTCCATCTGGAAAAGCGCATGTTTCTCTCCAATTAACATTCCGGAATTACCTTCACTTTCCATACTGCGCTGCGCAAAATTTAAAGCACGTGTTGAAATGATTGCGGTAATATCTTCCTCAGGCATAGTTTCATCTTGATATTTTAACAGAGCGAGCCGATGCCCATCCGTAGCAACCGATTGAATTCTTTGTTCGCCGATCTCAAAATATACACCTGTAAGTGCGGGTCTTAATTCGTCTGTTGAACATGTAAACATTGTTTTTGATATTAAATTTCTCAACCATTCGTTTGCAATAGTAACTTCTTTAAACTTATCCAATTTTGGCTTTTGTGGGAATTCGGTAGGATTTTCTCCGGCTATATTGTAGTCACCGAATTCGGATTTAAAATTTAATCTAAAATTTTCATCAGACTCGAACATCAAATCGACATTCGGTAATTCTCGAATAATATCATTAATGAGTCTTCCCGGGATGGCAATTGCTCCACTTTCCTGTACTTTTGCTTCAACCTCTGTAACCATGGTTATTTCCAAATCCGTCGCAGATAATTCAACTTTTTTACCCTCGGCTTTCAGATAAATATTCTGAGTCATTGAAATTGTGGAGCGTTGTGGGATTACACTAACTACTTTTTGAAGTGCTTCGTGAATATCATCTCGAGCTATTTTGAATTTCATGCTCTCCTCCGGGAAAAAATTTTAATATTTAAACTTCCTAAATTAAATAATAATCGACCTTTAATCAAGTAAAATAAATCTCAAACCAGCTTCCTATTAGTGTATTTTAATAACGTTGATCCGATATTTTTCTCCTCTTATTCAAAGAAATGTTTTGCTTCATATTTCCATATTTTTTGAATCAATTCCTCTGTTTGAAAATGGATTTTTTTTATCTGACTGTCATTAAAGATTACCTCATAATCCGACATTAGATTTAAAAATAAAAGACGTACAGGATAAATCTTTTGTTGGGGAAAAAGATGCGATAGCAGCAAGGAATAATATCTCATTTGAGAAAAGTATTTTTTGCGAAGACTCGGTAATTGGCTCCTGCGTATATGATTGGTTTTAAAATCCAAAATCTCCCAAATCCCTTCCTCATTTTTGAAAATCCGGTCGATAATACCGATTAAGGTACCCTGTTTAAACCGCATTTCCACCCTTAATTCACTTTTCTGAGTGGTACCAATTAGATATTTCCCCAAATCGGTATTTCTAAATCGTATGAGCAATTGTAGCAACTCTTTTTTCAGATTCGAATGTTCTGATTGGGGGATTCGAAATTGGTTCAGTAATTTATCAGCTACAACGGGATCTTCAGCAGTACTCCGCTGATGAAAATTTTCCAATGATTTATGAACAAGTGTTCCCCACCATAAACCGCCGGGATCGTCAGTGTACTCCTCCAACAAATTTGGCGGATAAATCGAACCGTTTTTTAAAAAAAAATGCTTAAAATAACGATCCAGATCTTCTTCAAAAATTATTAATTGAGTAGCGGAGTATTCACCATTTGGATAAACTCCTTCTAAGACTTTAGAATATTTTAATATTGCATTGCTATCAAGAGTCTTATCCCAATCCGTTTTTTCCGATGGAATTGGAGAAGTAATTTTCTCGAAAATCGGTTTCTGTGTTTCAGATGAAATGAGCATTTTCTCTACCGACAGACCAAAATTATCTGAATACCTCGCATCGGCATTTACCATGATTTCCTGATTATTCTCCAATGTGCCTAGTAGCCATCGCAAGTAACTATTCCTTGACTCCCTGGCTATTCCGCCAGTTCCAACCAAAAAAAGATGATCCATTGAACGGGTAGTGGCAACATAAAAAAGTCGTTTCTCTTCCGCCAATAATTTCTGGCGATTAATTTCCGAGAAGTAATTATAAATAAATGACTTATTATTATTCCTGTTTCTACCAAGGGGAAATAGCAATCCATCTTTCTTGTTAAAATAAATTGCCTCATGGTCCTTGATCTGAGATTCCAAAAAAGGTAGAATGACCACTGGAAATTCCAAGCCTTTGGCGGAATGAATGGTCATGATTTTTACCCTATTGCCAGCCCCTGTCGTTACTGTTGCTTCACCCTCCTTCAGAGTTCCTTCGATCAAGCCAGAAAATGTATTTAGAAAATCTGATATACGTCCCGAAAATGACTGCTCATATTCATAGATAAATCGAACCAATTTGTTCAAGTTCGCGATTTTCTGTTCTCCAAAACGCTCCTTCTTCAAGACCGCTGTGATATTTAGTGTTTCAACAATATCGTTTAAGACTAATCCATACTGCCCACGATGTAGAGAAATTTTCCAACGGGGAAATAAATTTGCCGCATTCATCAAACCTGCTTCGTCATAAGGAGACAAAATAATTTCCAAATTTTGTTGCTTCATTATTTTTAAAAAATCATCTTCAAAACAATTTTCCGGAGATCCTTTCTCAACAAAGGCTTTTAATTGGTTCAACTTTTCCGAATAATTTTTTCCTTTACAACGACTTAGATAAAATAGCCCGATATCCGAAACACCGATGAATGGCGACCTCAAAGAGACAATAATTGCAAAATTATCCTCGGGATCCGCAACGGCTTTGAGTAAATAATAAATGTCTTGTACTTCTTGTGTTTGATAGAATCCTATACCTTTATTCACTTGATAAGGAACATCGGCAGATTGTAACGAAGCAGATAGTTGAACCCATTTACTTCTATCGCGGGTAAGGATGGCAATATCTCCATAATCAATAGGAGTAACGTTTCCTGTCCCATCAATTTTTGAGTAAATATTAGAATTAACTAACGTATCTATGATTTGCACAATCTTCCCGATTTCATGTGGGATATAATCTTCCTGGTTAAGAGGTGATTCACACTTAAAGAAAAAGAATTTAGCCTCGCCAGTATGATTGCTTCTCACTTTTCTACTTGGAATCAGAGTTGAAAATTTTACATCAAATTCGTTCTCAATACTAAATAAATTCTTGAAAAATGCATTGTAAAACATGACCAAAGAGTGCTCACTGCGGAAGTTGTCTTGCAGCTCGATTACACCACTTCGCTCAATCTGGTTTGATTGAATCTTTTTGTTTGATTGAAAATCAATAAACTCTCTGCCTTTTTTATTTCTATATCTAATTTTGTCCAAAAATTCAAGGAATATACTGACATCGGCCTGTCTAAAACTGTAGATTGATTGTTTGGGATCACCCACTAAGAATAGATTATTCTCTTCGGCAGCAATCAGTTCGATAATTTTGCTTTGAATAGCATCCGTATCCTGGAACTCGTCCACCAAAATCCATCTATATTTTTTTCTTAGACCTTCAAGTGTATCCGGGTGTTCTTCAAGCAGTCTGAGGGCTTCTATTAATTGATCATCAAAATCCAAAATTTGTCGGCGTGCCTTTTCCTGTTCAACCATTTGCAGCATTTCGTTCAAAACCCGGCTTAAACCGCAAAGCACGTATGCGTAATGTCTATTTTCTTTCTCATTACCCTTGTCTTCTACTATTTTTGAAAACATGGGTTGAAATAAATTTATCAAATAGTCAAAACTCTCTTTTGTAGTTTCAGAACATTTATCCAGATTATTCAAGTGTTGTTGGCGAAGTTCGCCATCATTTTTGTATATCGATTTTAACAGTCTGATTGATGTCTCTGTTTTCAATGGAATCAATTCATTTGGTGCATCCAGATATTCCTTAATTTTTTCGATCAGGTCATTAGCCGTTTTGTTCCCAACCACTTTCAAGCCATCCATCAAAATTGTTAAGGCTTTACCAGCAAACGAATCCAACCAAAGATTGGAAAACAACTTTTTGTAATATTTAATTTTGATATCATTCCACTGGTTGATTATTTCTTCGGGATTGGTAGAGATATATTTTTTCAGAAAAGGATAAAGTATAGCCCTTCGGGAATAAACATCCTTAAATAACGACTGCAATTTAACGATTTCATATTCCCTCAATGCGATAACCTGTAATTCGGATTTATCTGATTTCAGTGGAAAATAATTATAAAAGTAATCCCAAAATATTCGATTTAATAAAGATTCTATTTCTGGCGGATCCGCAACTCGCGAATCCGGATTGAAGGGAGCATAAATGGCATATTCCCTCAATAGACTATTACAAAAGGAATGAATCGTAGAGATTTGAGTGACAGAAATTGATCTGATTATTTCCAGAATCCTCTCTCTTAGGGCAGGCTTTTTGTCAAAGTATTCATAAATTTTGTCTGCGATGCGTTGTTTCATTTCGGAAGCGGCTTTATCCGTAAAAGTGATTGCCAGAATGCCATAAACCGATGTATCCGGAATTGTTAATAGTATGTTAATATATCTCTCTACCAGAATTGTTGTTTTCCCGGAACCTGCACCGGCTGTTATGATTATGTTACGGTTTAAATCAAGCGCTTTTAATTGTTGGGTAGTGAATTCCATTCAAATCCTATCAATATTTAGTACTGAAATATTATTAGCAAAGGATATTCAAATTCCATTCTTTTTGCTTCTAACGATCACAAATTTCACTTGAGGTTGCAAGTTATTTTTGAGGTTACTATTATTAAATAATAATGTTATTTTACCAACGCGCATCATTAGAATCGAATTGGCAAAATATTCTCCAAATCAATAAATAAGGAAATCAAAAATGTCACTGAATAAACTAAATCTGGCTCTCGAAAATGACGTAGCAGCTTTAAAACAGGAGGGCCGGGCAAAAGCTCCTGAACGAATTATTGAAGATTATGTCCCCCCCACAGATAATAGAGGACCAAGATATAAATTACAGGGAAGTGATAGGGAGTTTCTCAGAATGAATTCGAATTCGTACCTTTCACTTTCAAATCATCCTGATTTGATACGAGCAGCCGATGCGGCAACACACAAATTTGGAGTGGGACCCGGTGCGGTCCGTTTCATCGATGGCACATTTAATTATCATACAGAACTTGAGAGACAAATTGCGGTTTTCCTTGATAAATCTGCTGCGAAAATTTTTAATTCTGCATATACGGCTAATTTGGCCTTAGCGCTTACAATTAACCATAAACTAACATACTGGATTGGTGACGAACTGAATCACAACAGTATTATCCGGGCAATGCGAATTGCCAATGTCCCTCGTGAAAACAAAGGCATTTATAAACACAACAATATGAATGAACTAAGAACATGCCTTGAGGCTGTTCCGCAAGAAATAGAGAGGGTAATTATTATTTTTGATGGTATTTTCAGTATGCGCGGTGATTATGCGCCACTGGATCAAATATTAGGAGTTGCAGAAAATTTTCATGACAAATTTAAAGATGGTGTAATCTCCGTTGTTGATGACTCTCATGGAATCGGTGCCTATGGAGATTCAGGTAGAGGCACGGAAGATTTTTGTAAAACGAAGGCAGATATTATAGTCGGAACATTTGGTAAAGCATTTGGAGTAAACGGTGGATTTATCGCCGGGAGTCCGGAGCTTATCGAAGCAGTTCGCCAAAAGGCTGATACTTACATTTATACAAATCCTCTGAGTGTTGCCGACTGTGCAGCTGCGATCGAAGCAGTAAAAATTGCAGATGGCCCGGAAGGGAAAGAACGATTGCAGCATCTTAAGGGGCGCACCCTACAGTTCAGAGATGGAATTGACAGCCTCGGGATGGAATCGATTCCGGGTCCACACCCGGTGGTTCCTGTTTTAATCCGTGATACAGCCAAAACACATCAATTGGTTAAGGGTTTATATGATAACGGAATATTGGTTGTCGGACTAACCTTTCCGGTTGTACCCCGCGGGGATGAAACGATGCGGTTTCAGATTAATGCTGCTCACACAGAAACAGATATCAATTATGCATTGGATGTATTGAAAGATTTGAAGAATTCGGCTCGCTCATAACACAGATATTTTTATAAATATTCTTTTTAGACTTCAAATAAAAAGCCCGAAAAATTTCGGGCTTTTTATTATTCTAGCTGACGAAACAGGCTAACTGCCAGTTTGCAGGTTAGCCTCACGTAAAATAGCCGCCTCCGGAACCGCAGGAACGATTTGAAACACCTTTTGCTTCGCCACAGGAAGATGCAAATAGAGAAAGTTGTTTTTCCGTTTGTATACTCCCGCAAGCGGGACATTCAATACTCTCTTCACTGGATGAATAAACCAGCGTTTCAAATTTTTCACCGCATTCCGAACAACGATATTCGAATATTGGCATCGGGATTTCCCTCCGTCTTGTCTCTTACTAAAATGCTTAATAAATCTATTTTAATTCCAAACTCAATATCATCTTCGAAAGAAAGCAAATTTAACTAATAATTTTCTGAAATTGCATCATAAGAAATATTTTCTATACTCGACCTTTATACAACGATCCATGACTACAAACAGACCCGCATTTACCGCTTTCTCAGCCGCTTTTTTATTTATGACACCGGTCTGCATCCAAATAACTTTCGCTTTTATTTGAATAGCTTGATCCACGAGTTCAACCACATATTCGGGGCGCCGAAAAATATTGACAATTTCAACCGGTATCGTAACTTCGAGTAAGGAAGGATAACATTTTTCGCCTAATACCAAATCCAGTCCGGGATTTACCGGAATAATCCTGAATCCGGCGCTCATCAAAAAATTTGCAATTCCATAACTCGAGCGAAATGGTTTATCCGAAACTCCGACAATAGCTACATTTTTAAAATTTTTTAAGATCTCGGGTATATTGTCATTTATATTCATCATACACTTTCAGAAGAATTAAAATAGAGAGATGTATACTCATTTGGAAATATAATCGAAATTTGTTTATTTGGGTTTCCATTGTGTAACTTAAACGACAAATAAAACCCTTTTAACCTCCCTAATTCTAGATTAGATTCACAAATTTTAAAATAGTTGAGATAATATGCATCTAATTCATCTTGTCATCGCAACCGGCTTTGGTGTGGGATACTCCCCGATAGCTCCGGGAACCGCAGGAAGTTTGTTAGCCTTAATCTCTGCTTATTTCATATTAAATGGAGATCTAGCGTTTTTAAGTATCCTAATTGTTCTTTTTCTAATTGTTGGAATAAATTCATCTACATATGTTGAAAACAATCTTTACAGGGAAGATCCCCCCATTGTTGTGGTTGATGAAATGGTTGGTATGTGGATAAGTCTAATTTTTGTTCCACCTTTATGGTGGAAATATCTTCTAGCATTTGGTTTATTCAGGTTTTTTGATATTATGAAACCTTTCCCTGTAAATAGACTTCAGAATCTTTCGAAGGGGTGGGGAATCATGTTTGATGATGTGGGTGCGGGTTTATATGCTTTGCTGACCATACACATAATTTTAATATTCATCTAAATGTACTAAAGCAACTCTTTATTATTTTATGATTCTTATGTCTGTAGTCAGAACCAAATCCTGTTGAAATTCGTGCCGGTTTTCTACAATAAATTCTAGATATAAAAAAAAGCCACCCGGACTATACGGGTGGCTAAGAAACTTAGATTTTTATGATGATTCTAAAGAGCAACCATTCCCTCGGTATTTGCATTTGCAAGTTTTTTAACATTGAGGTTATTGTGTATAAGAACGGCACGTTGCAACATTGGATTCGTTATATTACATCGTAAGAATTTTCCGCCAATAAGTTGTGTTTCTCTCATAATTGGTTTGTTAATTTTACAATTTTCAAAGGTCGTTTCTCTAATAATCGCGGTAGCGAATCGGCAATGTTCCATGTAACTTGTCTTAAATTCACTATCATCTACTAAACAACCAATAAAATTCATCTCAATTAGATCATTCATAGAAAAATTACATTTATAAAATTGACTTCCGGAACATAGCGCATTATCAAATTTGCTATCATGAACAAATATGCTGTCAAAATAGCTCATCATAAAATTACCGTCAATAATTTGTACTGACTTAAATTCAACCTGCTTCCAGTAAGTATTTTTTAGATCCGCAGACTTAATATAGAGATTCTCAAAACGGCAATCCTTAACTTTCATCAAACTGCTATGCAAAAGGGACATATCCACATCAACAAAATCGGAATCTATAATAATTGCGCTTGTTGGCGTCGATTGAACCATTTTTGTTTTATAAAATTTTGAGTTTTGAATAAAACTCCGTTTCAAATTCGCATTGGACAAATTTGAATTACTAAAGTCAACATCGATAAAAACACCACCAATAAATGAAGCGCTTTTCAGATCCAAGCCCGACAAATCAAATCCCTCTAATACAATTTTTTCTAAAGAAATCGGAGCTATGGAATGTTCAATATTTGTTCTAAGTTTCTTAAGATATGTTTTTTTATCAGGAACATGCTGCCAGCAAAAATGAGTAAATGCAATTGGTTTAAAGGGGCAACCCTCTTCCGCACATTTGTGATATGACATAAATACTCCCTGTATAAATAATAAATTTTTTTATACTTATCCGGATCCCTTGAACAGGAATTATATAGAAAATAGATACAAAATTCAATTAATAAATTATTTTATTGTTTCTCTGCCGCTAAATGTTCCATATATTAACAGTTTTTAATTTTTACTATTAATACCTTCAAGCTATTTCATTCATTAATGTAATAGAAAGGGTATCCATTACTATTTTATGTTCAACCAATCGAATCCTTGTGTGAATAATTTTCCTCTTCTGTCGTCAGCAAAAGATATAGAATTACAAATAGCCCCCCACTTGCCAGGCTTATAATCCGCTGGGTTAAAAAGCTCATTACAAAAATACCTATTCCCGAAACTGCCAAGGCACTGTTTTGAAAATTTAGTATATTTTTCTGTCTTATAATCGCTGTGAATAACAAAAAATACATTATTATAATTATTAACAATCCAACGATTCCTTGATCCATTAATGCTTGCAGATAATCGGATTCCCAACTGGTGAACGGGCTATCGACAAGCAATTGTCTGCTTTGCAAACCGTGACCAAAGACGAGAGCTAAAAAATCTCCTTCTTCTATCTCCTGGCTTGTTATGTTAACTGCATCATCTATGATACTTCTTCGACCACTTGAAAAATCTTGTGAATCTATTATTTCCTCCTTTTGATTATCACTACCCTGAAAAGGATTAATTCGATGATCCGATGAAGTTAAAATGAATATCACAAGAAAAAATGGAACCAATCCTATGTTTAATATAATCTTAAACAAACCGGTCGAAATCTTCAATTTTCCTGTCATACCGTAAAAAATGAAAACCAATATCCAAAAACAAAATCCCAAAACAATCGCCAAATAAGCACTTCGGGTAAATGTCCACCATAAGGCTGAAATCTGTAACATAACATTTGTAAAATAGTACCATTTTTTTCCTGATACAGCGGAGAGATATTTTCCAAACGTAATTGGGATGGTAAATGCCATCAGGCCGGCAAGGTTAAAATATCCACCATAAAAGCCTACTGTCCGCTCAACGCCAGTAAAATGATTTTTGATACCCGCTAAAGCGGAGAATAGGGCAAAAATTATTATCAGGTTTATAATTAAATTCATTTTTTTAATTAAAACTTCCCTTAACAGACAATCGATTGGAATGATTGATAATAATATTAGGTGAGGAATTATTGAAGGGAGATATTTCAAGGGAAAACCGGACAAGTACAATGCCAAAATGCCGGATAAAAGGAATCCAATTACGAAATACTGAAAGGTGATTAATCGGCATTTTCTTCTCTGAATGACCAGAATGATAATTATAAGAAGAAATACAAATGCAGATAATTGAGTAAATATGTGGGTAAAAAATTGTCCGGCAATGAAAAGAATGGAAAAAAACTGAGCCAATCGTACCAAAAAACTATCTTCTGAGTTAATAGGCGTTCTCTCCCTTTACTATCGCAATAATAGTCCTTATTAAGATTTTTATATCAAACCACAAAGACCAACATTCAATGTAATATAGATCATAACTAACCCTTTCTTCCAGTGAGGTATTCTTCGAACGAAGACCATTGACCTGAGCCCATCCTGTAATCCCACAACGTACCCGCTGTCGATCAGAGTATTTTGCGATCTCTTTAATATTTTTCTCTACGTAAAACCGCCTCTCAGGTCGGGGTCCAACAAGACTCATTTCGCCCTTTAATACATTATACAGTTGAGGGAGTTCGTCTAAACTAGTTCTACGAAGAAACGCGCCAATGGGAGTCACGCGAGGATCATTTTTTTCGACATCTACCAACCCCTCTTTAGATTCCTCTGTTTCATACATAGATCTGAACTTTAGCATAATAAAATCTCGGAAATTCATTGTTACACGGTTTTGGCGGTAAAATACAGGGCCTGGGCTGGAAAGCTTGATTAATATGGCAATTAAAACAAATAAGGGAGACAAAAATATTAGACTAAAAAATGAGATGACGATATCAAAGTTTCGCTTCAAAAATCCCTGCCATCCAGAAATGGTAAAAGCTTTAAGCTGAAGAACAGGTAAACCAGCTATATCAAGGCTGTTAAAATGTGAAGTGATTATATCCAATATATCAGGAATATAGAAAATCTCCACATTTTTTCCTTCAATTGATTTCATTATATCAAGTAGTCTATGATGTTCAGAATGATCCAGGGAAACTAAAAGTCCGTCAACCTCATACTTATTGATTAATTCAGAAACCACATTAATGTTGCCCATGTAAGCTAATTTAGTATCATCAATTTTATACTCACTTATATATCCTTTGAATTCAAAATTATGACCTCTTTGTGAATTAAAAGAACTAAGAACTTTCGAGATATTTTTAACACTTCCTACCAAATATATTCTGCTTAGATTATATCCCTTTAATAACAAATGATTCTTAATAACTTGAAAAACCATCCGGCTTATTAATAAAAACAAGTTTGTATTTATAAAAATAAGAACAAAAACAATTCTTGAATAAGAGAATCCTCTATATAGAAATGCGACACTCATAGAGAGCAATATCCCAACAAGGCAAGTTTTAAAGATAATTGGGATTTCTTCTGAAAATTTTAAAAATTTGCGACTTCGGTATGAACTAGATATACCAAAGACAAATAAATAAATTACTATAATTACTATGGAAAAATAAAAATAGTCAATTAACGAGGGATAATAGTTATCCCTTACAGGGATAATTAAAGTGAATGATGAATAAAATCGCACGTAGTAAGAAAATAAGACCGCCAATTCAATACTTAAAGCATCGATGATTATTTTTAGGAAAGGAACAAATAAATTTTTCTTATATATATCCTCTTTTTTTAAGTCCATTTTAGGTCAAGTTTTCGTCTTATTTTTTTTATCAAAAAATTTTCAATTTCGGTTAAGAATCGTTTCTCATTAAATTTTTGGGCATGTTGATTAATAAAATTCCCATCCCAGTCAATAGATTCAAATTGATTTAAGCCATTTTCCAAGGACGATATGGATTGTTCATTAAAAAAAATTCCGGTGCATGTTCCCTGATTACTTCCATCGTAACCGATGATCGTTTCCAATGCACCACCCCTTCCGTAAGCGATAACTGGTTTACCACAACATTGCGCTTCGACGGGGACAATGCCAAAGTCCTCTTCCCCAGGGAAGATTAAGGCTCTACAACCCGAATAATACTCAGCAAGCTTATTATGTGATTGCCAGCCCAAAAATTCAATATTTTTTGAGGCCATTTTTTGAAGATTATCTTTTTCAGGACCCTCTCCGATAATCAACAACCTTTTACCATTTTTTTGAAAAGCTTTAACTGCTAATTCAATCTTCTTATAGGGTACCAAAGCTGAGACGATTAAATAGTTATCATCATTACGATTACTGAGATTAAATAACTTGGTATCAACAGGAGGATAAATTACAGTAGCTTCTCTGCGATAATACTTCCATATTCTTTTAGCTACATGTTGAGAATTAGCAATAAAATAATCGACCCGATTAGAACTGGTTACATCCCAAATTCTAAGATAATTCGAAAATAATGGTATAAATTTTCTTGAGAACACCCCCAATTTTTCTCCCCCAAAATATTCTTCATACATATCCCATACGTAACGCATTGGTGTATGAAGATAGGAAATATGCAGAGTATCAGGTGGTGTTCGTACTCCTTTGGCAACACAATGTGAAGAGGAGATTATGATATCATACTTCTTAAAGTTAAAGAGTTCAATTGCAGTTGGAAAAAGTGGCAAATAATTCCGGTAATGTTTCTCCCAAAATGGTAATCGATTAATAAATGAAGTGAATAGCTTTCTATCTTCAATCAATTCTGACACTGTACCGGGCGAATGCAAAAGAGTGAATAGATCCGCAGATGGAAATAATTTACAAAACGCTTCTACGACCTTCGAACCACCGCGCATACTGTTTAACCAATCGTGTACTAATGCGATTTTGGGATTACCGGGAAGATTCATGGGAATTTTTAAATCCTCGAGTAAAAAGACGAATCACTCGATTTCAATATATCAGTTTTTATCAGGAATCTAGGAATAATAACTCTTCAACCATCTCACACAAAATATGCCCAATAAGAATATGTGCTTCCTGTATTCGGGCTGTTACATTTGAAGGAACAATAATGCCTAAATCTACCTCCTCTGCCAATCTTCCACCTGTTCCTCCAAGGAAGCCAATCGTTTTTAGTCCCTTTCTTTTCGCTGCTTTCACTGCTTCGATGACGTTTGCTGATTCTCCACTGGTACTTATAGCGACTAAAACATCATCCGGTTGGCCGATAGCCTCAACCTGCCTGGAAAAGACATATTGGAATCCAAAATCGTTTCCGGCGGCAGTAATTATTGATGTATTAACCGAGAGGGCTAATGCAGGAATTGCAGGCCTTTCAAATGTGCTCCGAAGCCGCACAACTAGTTCGGCAGCAAGGTGTTGAGCATCAGCGGCACTTCCTCCATTTCCACAGAATATCACTTTTTTACCACTTTCTAAAGCACCAGCAATATAATTAACACTAGTTTGAATTGATGCGAGTGAAGTTTCGAGCAATCGTTCTTTGACTTGGATATTTTCTTCGATATGTCGTTTGATATGTTGACTGATATCCACATCGCCCTCAAGCTTTGGCATGAATAGCATCCGCAAATTCACTCAAAAGCGAAAATTTTTCCTCTTTCTCGAAAAAATTGCCAATGACGATGAGATTAGCCCCCGCTCTTACTTTATCAGCAGCCTCACTCGGAGATCGGATTCCTCCACCAACGAATAATGGAATATCGATAGCTTCACTTACGAGAGAGATCATTTCCAATGGTACGCTTATTTTTGCACCACTTCCGGCTTCAAGGTATACCGTTTTCATACCCAAATATTGGGCTGCAAGAGCGTGGGCGAGGGCGATCTCTGGCTTATCTCTGGGTATCGGTGACGAATTACTCACAAACTCCGCACTTGTTTTTCTCCCGGATTCGATGAGCATATACCCGCAAGATACCGGTTCGATCCCCAATTTCCATAACATAGGTGCCGCGATAGCCTGATTACCTATCAAATGCTCCGGATTGCGGCCACTAATTAATGATATAAACAGAAGCGCATCGGCATGGGGCGAAATCTGGTATAGACTTCCCGGAAAAATTATGACCGGTTGATCACCTGCATGGCTTTTTATCTGGCGGACATACTCGTTGAAATTTTCTTGCATTAAGAAACTGCCACCGATAAAAAACGCGTCAACTCCTGCCTCTTTAGCCTGCAGGATCGCCGCAGGAATTTTTTCCAGGGGCAGCTTATCCGGATCTAATAATAGAACAAATCCAGAGCCTTTATTCCGAATGGTATTTTGGAGATAATTATAGGATTTGCTATTCATCTCTTCAATGTCTTCAAAAGTAAATTAAAATAATATAGTGGGATATTAAATGCAAGCAATTAGGAAGATGCGACTCCGACATTGCATCTCATGGTCATCTATTCAAAAATTCAAAAGATGAATTAATATATGCGTATTTTTTGATAAAATCAGGGTGTTAATAGTTTATTCAGACAACATTGATTGTTAATATTAGTGTGCGAAAACAGGAGAAATTCTCTTGAAAAAAAAGTCCGGTTTCCAGACGTTTCCGGAAAAACAATACGAAATCTGCTTGATAAAATTAATCGTCATCTTCTATTGAATAGAACCCCCTTCTTCGATGTTTATAGGCGTATATTCTTTCTTTATAATAATCCTGGTTCTTAATTTCATCAAACCACTTTACGCGTAAAAAACGATTCCTCTCGAACCATTCATATTGAATTCCCCCATGAAACTCGCGTCTTAGAGAACGACCCATTTCCATTGCCAATCGGGCAGTGTTTATAGTGATAAACAATGATTCTTTTGTTTCGGAAATTGCCAGTATTTTATCAAATGGCTTTTTTTCTTCAAAATTTTTTTCGATAGATCTTACCAGATCTATCATCTGTTTCTTTCTTTCTCCCAACTTACGATCATAAATTTCGATACTGCCCACAAAATATGATGGATCTTTGCCCGCACAATCTTCACAATATGCCAAATCTGTAGTATTCGTAAAAATATCTATCGAATAATCCTTGGTCCACTTTTTGCCATCGTATACTTTATAACATCGTGGGCAAGAAAAGAGAACCATGACTTTTTTTACGGTCCCTTTTTCGTCTTTTACCGGCGTAGCAATTTCGGATTGTTCTTCGCTCTCTTCGTCCTCTTTTTCTTCACTTTCTTCTGATTCCTCGTCCCAGTCATCTTCATTTTCTATCTCAAAATCGCTGCTTTCCTCATCAACCTCGGGAATAAATTCTTCCTTTTCGAGTTCGTGGTCTTTTTCATTAACCATTTATCACTCCATACTTTTTAAGTTTATATAATTATTACACCATTTCCTGATTAATCGAAGCGATAAAAAATGCCTTGGTCAACGCCGCACTCCATTAATTGTTCCAAAACGTATAATTAATAAATCACTATTTTCATTTGACCAGAAATAGTCGGATTGTAATTCACAAATTTAATTCTTAAAAAAACAAAATCAATAATCATTCTTAGACCTTTGTAAAATTCTATATGTGGATCTGTGAACCTGATTGATTTTACTATCTATTAATCAATTTATAGATTGGAATTCTTTAAAATGAAAAGCCCCGACCTCTATAGCCGGGGCTTTGAATCTCATTCCTTCCTCTTTGGCAATTCTACTTCATCATAATCATCTTAATCGTTCGACGATAGTCTCCTGCCTCAAATCGGTATAAGTACACTCCACTTGCGATCTGATTACCGGCATCATTCAGTCCATCCCATTCAACCATGTGATAGCCCGCCTCTACTTCCTTATCAAGTAACGTCCGTACTCGTTGCCCCAACACATTGTATATTGACAACTTCACTTGCGAATGCGAGGGCAACTGATAGCGAATTGACGTTGTTGGATTAAACGGGTTCGGGTAGTTCTGTGAAACTGCATAGGTCGTTGGTATCCCCAACAAGTTCTCCAAGCCTACCACAGTCACATCACGTGCTACCTGTACATTCACTGCTGGCGTCGTCGGAGCGTTTGTCCTCATCACAACATACGCCGTATCCGCATTCACCGTATCCCCGTACACCTTCACACTGATGTCTGTATTATCACCCGCTGATATCACCCCACTGCTCGGATTTAATGACAACCACGGTACACCTGCCTCCGCTAATTCCCAAACCGTCAGCGAGGTACTTTGGCCTATCGCTAGCATTACCGCTAATCCCGGATACAAATCCATCTCTGACGTTGCGTCTAAGCCACCAGCTATCATATTAGCGATACCGATTATTGATACTCCCGTTAATTGTCCTGTCATCGGATCTACCTGATCCATATGATGTGTTTCTCCCGTCCCGGTACCCGCATTCAACCACAACCACGGTCCGCCATCGGTATAGACATCCCATGCCGCTCCATAAGAGCTTACGGGATTAGTGAATTGGTTGATAATATTTCCAGAGCGGTCTATTTCGAATAATGGGTTGGCAAAATTGACTACCCAGAAATGATCTGTAGCGGGGTCGTAGCCTAGAGCTCGGTTTGGATTGGCCGGCCCAGGAATCTGTAAACCGGTCGGTTGTCCATTTGCAGGATCAATTTGCTCAATCACACTGGATACACTTCCATACAGATAGGTACCATCATAAGCCAAATCCCGCCAGCCCCATGTTGTAGTTGGCTGCGAGAAGGATTGCACCAGATTGCCAGACTCATCTATTTTGTGAAGCCAGTTCGGCGGAGAACCTGCCTCCGATGCAGTTATCCAAAAATGACCCTCGGCATAGGCTACTCCTAAGTGACTGGTTGAACCTGTGATGCCGGTTAAATCATTCAAATGCAGTAATAAATCACCGAATCCGTCCGGCGACACTACGGGAGATAGAGATGGCAACGCCATTGGATCAAAGTCGAGATGTTCAGGCAAGGGCGCCTCAACCGGACCCATTGGTGCCAGCGTTACAACCGGATCATAACTTGTCCCAGCGCTCCACACCAGATTGCTACCCCCAGTATTCTCAACGTTTAAGAAAACCTCAACCGAATCATCTATACCTACCTTCGTTTCAATATTGCCAGGGGTCAATCCCACCAATGGCTCGGGAATAGTGGTAGCCTCAACCCATACACTATCTACAGGGGTATCCGGATCGTTGCTGGACATCAACAACCACCCGTTCTCTGTTCCCACATTTGCAGAATTGAAACTCACGGTAATGGGGACGCTATCAAATGGTACGCAAGAAAATTGCGTGGTATCAACCGTAAAAATGGAATTTGTAGGTACAATATCCGTAACATCCAACACGCCGGCGCCATTATTTACAACATATCCAATGGCTTCGGAGGTTTGATTCGTAAAAACCGTATCGAGCATTAGAGGATTTGGATTAAAGGAGATATTCGGTGCAGCAGCAACAAACATGTGCACACCGATATCCACTTGCGGAGAAACAGGATCATTGCTGGTTAAAACAATATTTGCATAATAATCGCCACCCAATAATCCACTGGGATCAAATGTTAACACTACATCCACACTGCTGGAGGGTTGTATTGTACCGCTAGTGGGATTTAGACTTAACCAATCCACCATACCTGCACCTGTAACGATGGTTTGATAATAGGCCACAGGATCGCCTACGTAACCGACTCCGCTTTGGGTCGGTGAAGGAGGAACCAAATAGGTTGGTGCTACATGCCAACCAACCCCGGCTATCAATTCTCCAAAAGAGGCAGGAACTGGATAGGGAGAAACAGGATTCTCACTATAGTAATTAGCCGGCTGGGTCCACTGCGGGAATATCATATAATACATACCGGCGACCAATGGAACATTTATGGAACCCGAGCTATACCACCCTTCACCCGTACCGGAGGAGGTAATTTCAGAAACGCTGATCAAGCTATAGGTTCCGTCTACGATAGGACTTTCATAAACCAAAAACTGCATGTCTGAATTTGCAGTCATATTCAGATACAATCGGTGTTCGAGCAAGTTAGTAGAATTGGTGCAGTGGAATAAATTACCTCTGCCGCGCGCCCCGCTTGGTCCAAATACATTCTGATTACTACCAAATACCTCCTCGCCTTCCATGTAATTATTAATTTGCTGCAAGCCCGAATTGTTCTGAATAAACGGCACATTAAAATCTGCCTTACTATTAGGAACTTCCGGATTCAGATGAATTCTTAGACCCTCAAGTTGTGATAAGGATATCGGTTTCCCGACAGAAATAATATTGGCGTTTCGAAGTGACGGATCACCAATAATATCCAACCTGGCAGAAGAATTCACGGCCTCCACAGCCGCATCGAAGAACAAGGGGCCACTTCCATTATTCGAAATTGTTAATGTATCCATTACCATTGAGTCGCTCGGAACAACCACATCAAACGTATCGGCACTGACGGAAACAACGGGTGCGTCTATTCCCTCTCCTTCAACATAAATATTAAGAGTTGGTGTATCCGGATCGTTGCTCGAAATTGTCAGTGTACCAGCCTCCACACCGACACTGCTGGGAGAAAATATCACCCCTGTTACAACCGAATCTAAGGGAGGAACCTGAAAATTATCAAGACCAGCAGAAAATACAGAATTCGATGATACAATACTGGTAACATCAAGAACACCTGCACCGTTATTAAATATTTTTAGTTCTAGTGTATCATCTAAACCAACCACAACAGGAGTCTCAAACAAAATAGAATCCGGTTCCGCAGCAATATCGGCTTCTGCCTCTACAAACATATGCACACCTACCTTTACTTCAGGTGAAACCGGATCATTACTGTTAACAGTCAATTTCGCATCGTAATCGCCGCCTAATAATCCGCTCGGATCAAATAAAAGAACCACTTTCTGACTATCACCCGGAACCACTGTTCCGGATGAAGGACTTGTCGATAGCCAGGAGGTTTTGGGAGCGGCATTTCTAGCAGACACATCAATAGCCCGGTTATAAATTCTAAATTCATCCATCAGCATACCTGCTCCTAAAGCAGTGGACGTGGAGTAACCTGCAACTTTAAACGGGGCAGCTCCCGAAAGCACGATAGGTGCATTTTGTGGTACGGTTGCCATTAAGACACCGTTTACATATCCGCGAAGATCTTGTGTGGCGTCATCGTACACATAGTCGACAACAGCAGTTCCTGGCCCGACATTATCCAACTGTACATCATAAGCCGCTCCATTGGGTGAGCGCAACAATAGGCCATTTACACCAGCGGCACCCGCGGTAAAGCACCTAAAAGATTGTGCTGTGTTATCTCCAAAAATATAAGAGATCGCCGTTGGCCAGGTTACGCCCAACCATAACGATATTGTCCAGCTACCGCTCAAATCAGTATTCCAACCAGTGTTTACATAATCTGTTGAGGAACTACCCCCTGAACCGATCAGTGCAGCCCCTTCAAACCCATTACCTCCCATTGTAAGACCACCTAATACCTGTGCAAACTGAGGAACGGGTGTACCAGGTGTGGCAAGATTCTCTGTTTGGCTACCACCCACTTCATTAAATTTGTAATACATGAGTTCCGGAATTGCTTCGCCAATGCTGATATCAAAATCCAGTGGTCCGGAACCTGTATTGTATATGGTAAGGGTATCCGTTGCTGTAGTATCACTCGCAACAGAAACGTCAAAAGTATCAGGACTCACTGATATCGCCGGAGCATCGTTAACCTGAAGGCTGACCGACACCGTATCTTCCGGATTTGCAGGATCGTCGCCAGCAATGAGGATCTCGGTAGTGTAGTTACCTACCGCCAAGCCTGTGGCATCCAGTGTAATATCCAAAATATCCGACTGAAAGGAAGTTAAAGCTCCGGATGTAGGGGTCACACTTAACCAACTTACAGGTGGGTTCTCCGTTACTGTGTAGTTCAATGAACTGGGAACTGTCGACTGATTAGAGACGGTCGTGGTGCGCACTATAGTCGCACCTACCAATAACGTATCGCTGATTGTTTTTGGATTTACTGTCATCACCGGAATACCAGCAAGCGAACCAATGAATACATCGTCGATAGCCATATCGCTTGTAAAACTACTTCCGGTAATTCCTCTGAATCGTAACTGAACAGGGCTTCCAACATAGGCAGATAAATCAACAACAGCTTGCAACCAGGGATCAGTCTGATTCACCTGTTGTTGCCCAATCAGCGGTGTCATAACATCCAAATTCCATACACCCCCTGAAAACACATCCACATGGAGCTCTCCCATCGTTGCACCGTGCATATGATACCAAAACGCCATTCCAGGACTGACAACAGAACCTAGATCAACAAATGGGGTAGTCAAGTGGGCCGTCATATTGGGAAAATTTGGCGTTGAAGACTCAGTGTACACGTATTTCCCCGTGGCTGTGCCGGTTGTGTGATCCACCTCAGGACCGGTGCTACCAGATACTGTCCCTCCAGCATTAACATACCAGTCAAAATCATCATCCTGTTCATTGGTCCATTGTACCGGCAGTGTTCCCGGTGTGCCGACTGTGGCGCCTTCGAAGTCTTCGGAATAAGGTGCCGAAAAAGGCGGATAAGCCGAATTACTTGGATTACTTTCATTTGTTGGTGATTCATTATCCACTGCTGTGACATAATACTTAAGATTAGCACCGGAAGGGGTAAAATCCGCTGAATCCACCACTCCGGTATCTCCGGATGAAACAGAAAAGGTGGCTAAAAATATACCATCCTCATACAGGTTTATTTCGTTGAGATCATCCATAGGAGTACCGTCAATGTTATCCGTGGGATTCACCCAATGTGCGCGTAAGATACCTCCGCCAATAGAGGTAATTGCAAAACTGGTGGGTGCACTCGGTACCGGTGAACCTCCCGCTGTCCAGCCGGCGGTCACTGCACTGCCGGTACTGTCATTCACATCCTTCGTCCAAATCTCATAATTGTAAAATATGCCATCCGTTAATCCCATGTCCGTATAACTCTCCGTACCTGCGGGAACCGAATCTATCACCGCCCTGCTTCCATTACGAGATATTATTATCTGAAAATTCGTCAACGGATCTCCATTGTTATATTCCGTGGGATCCGTCCAGGTCAACAACACCTCCGTTGGTGTCGTATAATCACTATAGGCCGTAAAATCTTCCGGTGCCTTCGGATCCAAATCGTCTCCACCCTGACCCTCTGCTCTTACCAGCAAAGCTCGATAGTTCGCAAAACCGGCGGATATCGAATCCCAGGCTGCTCCATCCGAACGGGAATAGCCTTGCTGCTGTGGGGTGGTTGGAGTCTCATCGGATGCTACAAAAAATCCTTGATAAGCTGCCGGATTCCACTCTACTCCTATATAAACGCTTCCCTCTGTAACGAACGGAACTTGTCCGGTCACATCATAGTCATAAAATGCTCCTGGTAATCCTCCAGGTACTCCGGTAGCCGTGGCCGGAATGGAAGCCAGTAACGTACCAGGGGTGCCTCCTGCTCCATCATCATCATAAATAACAAGATTAAAATCTATTGTAGTGTTACCCTGGTTTTGCACCCATCCGATACATATTTGAGTATAGGAATAAGGATACTGCCCTGGGGTAAATGGATCCAGATAGGTACCTTCTGCAACTACCGGAGGCGAGTTCCAGCCGTAACCGTTCTCCGCGGTACCATCATCGTGAATCTCTCCATCTATACATTCCGGACCCACTAATACATTATTCCCCATTATTCCCACTGAACCCAGCTCTTTATGAGCTTCATTCCTATTGGGGAATACAATTCTATTTTGTGCATCTCGTTCGAACTCAAAAGAAGTATTATTTGATATACCAAGATCGGAAAGCTCTTCTATTGTCTGCGTTGAAGCCATAGTAGTGAATAGAAAAAAAACAGAACAGATAAGAAATAGCGATAAATATTTAGTCATCCTGCAAACCTCCTAAGTGTTATTGATATTTAAATAACCAAGTTATATAAAAAGATAAATAGCTGGATTAGATTGATTTTTGTAGATCTCACCCCCTTTATTGTTTTTGTTTAGAAAGGAGAGATAGAAGTTGAAAGTGATTTAAGAGAGATAAAAGAACAATAAGGCATTAAACTTTAACAAGAAATATATTAAAAAATATCTATTTCACCAATATTTTATTTGCATATTTACCGAAAGTTGACGGTTCTAAATCCTCAAAAAGTAAAATAATGGATTTATAAAAAAATGTCTATCAAAATTTCTATTTTAAAATTGATATTGAAAATATAAGTCGCTTAATTAATTAACAGAAATTAGTTAGAGAGAATCTGATGCCTACTTCCAAAAGAATTGAAAAAATGCGAATGGTTTTAAAAAATCGACAACCGGACTTAAGTATTATCTGTGAAAATATACATGATCCGCACAATGTTAGTGCAATACTCCGCAGTTGTGATTCTGTTGGTGTACAACAAGTTTACCTACTATATAACCACGAAGAATTCCCAAAACTTGGAAAAAAGTCGTCTGCTTCAGCAAAAAAATGGATTGAAACCATAAAAGTAAAGAATGAAATCGAGCTTCGTGAGAAATTGAAATCAGAGGGTAGAACCATTTATGCGACTCACATCAACCAGAAAGCAGATTCCGTTTTTAATGTTGATTGGACGCAACCTTCCGCGATTATAGTTGGAAACGAACACAGAGGAGTTTCAGAAAAAGCATTGAACATAGCGGATAGAAATGTCTATATCCCCATGTTTGGAATGATAAAAAGCCTTAATGTATCAGTAGCTGCAGCGGTCATATTATATGAATCAGCGAGACAAAGAATTAAAATGGGAATGTATCCAAACAATTTATTATCAGAAGATTGGATTGAACACAGGCTGAAATTATGGCGAGAGATATAGCAATCCGTTATTAGGCATATTCCTCAAAAAGATTGGTGATTTGTGTGAGATCCTTTTTTGAGAATTTACCCACCTTAAGCAAGATCTTACCCATATCAAGATACACCTGAAGTCCCTCCGGATAATTCTTTTTTAAATAGGATACATGTTTTTGTAATGTCAGTAAATCGCCTCTTTTCAAGGGCCCGGTCAATGCTTCTGAGGGCGTGGAATCTTCCAGGTGTCTCAAAGTGGACTGAATCAAAGGTAAAAATGGTTTAAAGAGGTTTTGATCCGCAAGGTCTGCTTTTTGTAGAATATTTTGAGCAATGTCAGCTAATCCAACAAAATAGTTTGAGTAAAATACCGAAGCAAGGTGTACAGGCAATTTTTGGTCTTTTGAAAGTTGTACTGAAATACACCCCATCTGCTTTAATAATGGTATTATATAGGCTATTGCCTCATCGTCGCCCTCAATATCAAAATATACCCCATTCATCAACTGTTTAGATGGCTTGGAAGTGCTGAAGGAATAAATCGGGTGGGCACTAGCAATAAACGCACCTTTTTCTTGAAATGAACCCATGATTTCTGAAGAGTAAACTCCTGAAGTGTGAACAAATATTTTTCCTTCGATGCTATAACCAGCTGAAATAAAATTTTCAATTACATTGATCAAATTATCATCCTGTACACAGATAAAAAATAGCTGAGAATTGTTCACAACCGATGGAGTTAAGTTTCTATGAATTGGAATACTCCTTAAAAACCGTTTAACATTGGCCCGTTGTTTTGCGTTAACTTCAATAAAACTACTGAATGTTGCTCCGGTTTGGAAAAGGTGAAAGGCAAGGACCATTCCCACCCGACCCATACCAATAATACAAATCATAGGCTGGGTGGAATTGGACATTTTAGAAATCGCTTCCTTTTGAGGCAATATCCTTGGGGTGGTATCGATTGTAAATTAAATCTGTGAACTCTAACGCATCCTTTGAGTAAGGGTTCACGCCCTCTCTCATAAAAAAATCATCAATTAAATAGGATGCCTCTTTCCATGTGGCTGTTCTATTCAAAACGTCCACAAAACTTTGGAATTGCTGTTCTTTCTTGTTAAATACTTTCTTGACGAATCGCTTTTTATTCCGTGGCGAAATCATTTTACTAATGTCACTAAGCCGATCCCCTTTCATTCTCTCACTCATTAGACTTGCTAACTCATCTTCGGCAGTTTTCTGATCTCTGGCATCAGTAACACCCAGAATTTCTTTATCTGCTGTTTCTTCAAAACGAACATCTTCTTTCGGTTTTTCGCTAACGACCTCATCACTCACAACTTCCGGTTCTTCTTCCTTATACTGTTCGAGTTCTTCATCTGTTTCTTCATCTTCTTCACGTACCGTTTCTTCCGGATATATAATCTCCTCGGAAACCGAAATTGAATCAACTTCTACTTCCGGTTTCTCCTCTTCAATGTCCGCAATCTCTTTAATTGTGGTAACACCTTTCAAGGGTTTGTCTTTTTGTTCCCCGAGAGGTTTTCCTGTTTTTAGAATTCTTTCAAAATCGGCTAAACTCAATTCGGTAATACCAGAAATCTGCTCATGGGAAATTAATTCTGAATAGTCATCTAACTTACGATCTGTTAGTGCTGCATGCAGAAGGTCAATAGGGATAGTTTCTTCATCGGAATCCCGTCCCTCATTTAGAAAATTTACAATTGTTTTTGATGTTTGGAGCAACGTATCAATTGGTTGTTTCGAAAAAACCTGACGATCAATACCGTCAATGAGTTCTTCAAATTGGGTCTGCGAAATTTCTCTCATATACTTCAAATTAAAATATTCCGTAAAGGCATCCTTGTAATAATTATACTTTTCGAAATATTTCAACATATCATGTATTTCGATTGTTGTAATCACATAATTATCTTTAAAAAGAAACTGAGTTAATGTTTGATGGGGTCTAATTAGATAGCTGGCTTCAAGCTTTACAGCCCGCTCAAGCAACCGGTTGAATTGATTTAAGGTGAATGAGGCGGTATTCTTTAGAGTATCAATTATATTATCAACTAGCATCTGAATTTCAGGGGAATCATAATCAAATCTTTCGTTGGAGCTGAATTTTTCACTCTCTTCTCTTAACCACAATTCTACCTCTTGATTAAAAAAGTGTTTGATAAATTCTGGTAAATTTCTTGTGAGAAGATAATTTAGAGAAACATTATTCATTCCCGGTTGAAGAATTTCATCCCTTATATTTCGCTGAATGTTCTCAATGATTCGTTCTAACATATAGAGGCAACTCCAAAAAATTTAAGTTAGTTTAATATTAACCTCGGATATTTGCAAGGATAATTAAGACTGAAATTTAGCATTCGACACAAATCTATCTCTCTTTATAAAATAGAGTGATTCCAAGTGAGTTCATTTGATACAATAAATGAACGTCATTTTCTCATGTTTTTAGCTTCTTTTTTCGGGCAGCGGGGAACAATATGTTATTTAAAATTAATCGATACCCCGGTGAGTTATTGTGCAGTTCAAGCTGGGTTGGTGGATCTCCTACGGCATGTGTGTAATCTTCCGGATCGTGACCTCCATAAAATGTAAAGGTTCCTTTGCCACTATTTCCGTGAATGTAACGTACCTCATTCGTCCCTTCTACCTCACCCATTATCACCACTGAGGGTTTAATTTTTTCTCTATTAAACATAGTGGTTTGACCCATGAAACCCTTTACAATTCCTACATGATTTTGTGTAAGCATTGTCGGCACCGGATCATATTTGGCAGAAAATTCAAATAGAGAAAAGTAGTCTGTCTCCGGATCTCTTATTCTTGGAGCAAAACTCGGCGGGATGTCAATATCGGAAAACTCATATTTATTCGGATTCGTATAGAGGTAAAAATCCTGAAATGCCAAGGTTTTTGAATAGTCCAGTTCCTCTAAATAATCTGGTTGTGGAGAGTCCCCATCATAGGGGGTTTCAACAATATCAACCCCTTCGGCAGCCAGGGCAATATCCAGTGCGTCTGTTGCAGAACACATTGCAAACAGGAATCCGCCATCCAATACATAGTTTTTTATCTCGCGAGCAACGGACTTTTTCAATTCCGGAACATTAGGAAATCCTAATTCTCCGGCAATTTCCTCATTTACCCTAACTTCTTCTCGATACCAGGGTGCGTTACGATAAGCCCCATAAAACTTGCCGAATTGACCTGTAAAGTCTTCATGGTGGAGGTGAAGCCAATCATATTCCACTAATTTTCCCATAAGTACTTCTTTGTCATAAACAGTTTCATAAGGGATCTCCGAATAAACCAGTGCAAGTGTAACTGCATCGTCCCAAGGCTGCTTGTTGGGAGGAGTGTAGACTGTAATCTTCGGCGCTTTCTCCAATAAAATCCGTTCCATGTTTTCGGATTCAATTAACGCATAAATATTGTTTACCTCAGATGATCCAATGATATCGCAATTCACACCGCGAATTCTGCATTCGCTCTCCAAACCCGGAAAGACAGCCATCAGGAAAGAACCACCACGGTAGTTTAATAACCACTCAACATTAACATCATTTTTTAAAGTCCAATAGGCAACACCATACGCTTTAAGGTGGTTCGATTGGCTAAAATCCATCGGTATTAGACAATACTGTCCTTTAATATTACTGAAAATGATTACTACAAGTATCAGCGTTGTTTTGACAAATTTCATCATGGAACATTTATTTGTTGTAGTTCCCGAATTCTTTTCATTTTTTGTCGTGCCGGATGACTATACTGGCTGTTTGGATATTCAGCCAGTAATTGATCATATATTTCAAAAGCACGATTCATATCTTCAAGTTTTGTTTCAACAATCCCACCCATCAAGAATAGTGCCTCATCTGCATAAAGTTTCAATTTTTCGTCTGAAATGATATGGTTGCAAAACTGCAATGCTTCAGCTACATTGTCAATATCCAGCGATAATTTCGCAGCCTTCAATAAAATCTTTGCTGTCAAATCTTCCGGTCCCGGAAACGTTAGAGCATTTTCCAGCTTTGTAATTGCTTGTGATTTTTTTTTCTGGAATTCAAGCCAGTCCGATTCCGCATATATTTTAAGAGCTTCCGGAGCTACGTCTGAATACGGAATTAACATCTGTAATTCAAGGGCGTCATTTGCTAACGGCCCGGCAACACCTTCCTGGATCAAAATTTCCGCCAGATATGATTTACACACTTGATAATTGCTACGATAGAATTCAATTTTCGCCAGGTAATACAATGCCTGCGAATTGGATTGTTTCGAGCGAACATGTTTCAAACATTGAATAGCATTATTGAGATCACCGCGTATAATATAACACTCCCCCAAAAACAAATTTGCCCGCTCGTATACGTTTTGATCTGCTTCAAATCTTTTAGAAACCTCACTAAAAACCTTAATAGCCTTGTCGATATCAAAAAAGAATTTTTTATATATTAATCCTTCAACTAGAGCCAGTTCTGCAACTTCTTCATGGTCAGGATATTCCTCTCTTACTTTCTTAATTAATTGAACTGCTTTTTCTGCATGGACTTGGTCGTTTTCTGCTTGAGCCGTTTCAAGGTATGATTTGGCAGCCCCCAAATATGCATACAAAATGTAGGGAGATTCGGGAAAGGTTTGAATAATCGCTTCGTAAGAGGCAGCTGCCAAGTGAAAAACTGAATCTGCTTGCATGGAACGACCGAATTCAAGCAGATACTGACCCTGTGTTTGTGAATTCTCAATCTTACGGTAAACCTCAAACGCCCGAACAAATCTTTTGTATTTTTGGGAAAATTTGGCGAGTAATATATTAATATCATGACTATTCTTTAGCCGTTTAGCTTCGATTTCCATTAATGAGGATATGCTGTCCACCTGTTCCTCTTCCAACCGAAAAGACAAAACCTGCCTCATGGTTGAACTAGCCTGTTTGGGCTCGTTTACTAAATATAAAAGATAGTATTTCATTGCTTCATAATACTGCATTCTATTTCGATACAAGCTAGCTATATTTTGCAAAAAGTGAGTCCGGCCAGGATGCTTCTCATACCCTTTTTTATAGATTTCAACAGCCTCGTCAAACAAACCGTTATCAAGTATTGATCTTGCAATCAGGGTGTAGATAGCTACATTTTCCTGATATTGTTGCAATGTTTCTTTCCAAATTTTCTTTGCCGTATTCTTGTCGCCTGACTTGTATAAAACTGTTGCTTTGTCCACCTCATAACGGGGATTTATTGGTTCAGAAGTTTTCTGTCTCTCAATCAAATCAAGTGCATCATTTGTACGGGAGAGAGCGATCAATGATTCCAGATATGCAGAATAGTATTGAATATTACCGGGCCTTCGCTCGTATAGCTTTTCGAGTATTAAAATTGCTTTTTCATGTTCATCTGCCTGTTGATACTTTTGTGCGATGCGCAACTGCTGCCGTTCCAGCTGTAAATTGAATTTTTCTTCTTCTGTTTGGGAATAAATCTCTGCTAAATTGAAGCATATGGAAATTGTCAATAATATTACAAGCCAGTTAGAATGCAATATCTACTCCCGATTAATACAATTCTTATATTTAGAAATTTGCAGCAATGCTATCGGCTATCATCCAGCCTTTTTCCGATAATCGTACATTCCGATCATTCACATGAAGTAATTTGTTATCAGAAAGAAACTTAATTTTGTCCACATATTTCTTTTCAAACGCAATTCCAAATCTTTGACGGAAATCGGATAATTCGAATCCATTTTTTAAACGGAGGTTTAAAAGAATATACTCGAGCATTAGTTGTTCTTCGGACAAGATTTCGTCCATCTCAAGGGGTAATTCCCCCTTAAGTAGCTTATTTATATAAACCTCCAAAGATTTTACGTTCCCCATTCTCCGATTTTTGTCAAATGAATGTGCCGAAGGCCCCAGTCCCAAGTAAGGGTGATGTCTCCAATAAATACAGTTATGCCGGCAGATATATTTATCCCCTTTTGCAAAATTGGAGACTTCATATTGTTTATAGCCATTCTCTTGCAAAATTTTTTGGGCTAAAATATAATACTCGTATTCGAGCTCCTCGCTCAAACGTATGAGTTGTCCGGAATCCATCTTTTCATAGAAAGGGGTGCCGGGTTCAAATATGAGCGTGTAACAGGAAATATGTTCAGAATCTAAATTAACACATTCATTAAGACTTTTCCGAAACGAATGATGTGCGAGACCCGGAAAAGCTGTCATTAAATCAATGTTGACATTGTTGAATCCGGCTTTTCGTGCATTTTCAAAACTTTCATACACCTGCTTAACTGTATGAATTCTTCCCAAAAATTGTAATTCTTTTTCGTTGAAGCTCTGCACACCCATGCTTAATCTGTTAAATCCAAGCGCCTTAAAATATTCCAATTTCTCAAATGAAATCGTACCGGGATTCGCTTCGAAGGTAACTTCTGCATCCGCTGCGATTAGGAATTGAGCCCGAAGAGAACTACAGATCTTCTCTATTTGTGCTTCTGTTAGTATTGAAGGCGTGCCTCCCCCCAAGAAAACCGTATGAAAAGATTTATCTGAATAATCCTGAGAGCGTAAGTCTATTTCAATGAGAAGTGCATCGATGAACTGGTTGATCTGATTTAATTGTGTAATTGAATAAAAATCACAATATTCACACTTCTTCTCGCAAAAGGGGATATGAATGTAAATTCCAGCAGGCGATATTTTGGATTTCATTATGATAAAAATTCTTAGTCAAGATGCGATATCTAGTAAATAAAAAACGACAATTCGTAAATTTTTATATTACATATTCGAGTAGGATTGTTGAATATTTCCAAAAAATGAAACGTGTCGAAGTAATTAAAAAAACTTAGCGGAGTACACTACCCAATCGATCCCAGCGAATTTTTTTAAATATCCGATAGGTAGGAATCCGGGAATCCCAGGAAAACCAGATGATAAGTGGTTTGCCGATTATATTATCATGAGGAACAAATCCCCAGGCGCGGCTGTCCAGGCTGTTATCGCGATTATCTCCCATGGCGAAATAACTATTAGGCGGTATGGTAACCGGTCCAAAATTATCCCGACTCCCTATATTGGATCGAAAAACCGAAAACCTCCGGTTCTCATAACTCAATATATTCGGATCAATAAATTTCATATGCGGTGGTCGGGGAAATCTTTCTCCATTGACGTAAACAACTTTATTTCTTATTTCGAGTGTTTGCCCACCCACGGAAATACATCTTTTGATATAATCAAGAAATGGATCGACGGGGTATTTAAAAACGATAATATCATACTGCTTTGGATCTGTTATTGCCGGAAATCTGAACCAGGGAATGTTGAATCCGGTACGAGTAAATGGGACACCAATCCAATCAGGAGTTCGTGCTCCATACACAAATTTGTTTACAAACATGAAGTCGCCAATCAGAACGGTGTCTTCCATGGACCCTGTGGGAACTTTGTAGGAGGCAATTACAAATTGGCGGAGCACAAGTGCAGCAAACAACGCAATGATAATTGCCTGAATAAGCTCTGATTTTTTATTTTTAGGTTTCAATACTTACTCCTCAGGGATAATTTAAAAATTTATTTCGTAAGTTATGCGTTTGAACTGTCAATTTAGTTTCGCACTTTTTTTAATTAGCTTCAGAAAAAAATGAAGTTGTTAATCTGCGGACAAAACTGCCAAAAAAGCCTCTTGAGGAATTTCAACCCGGCCTACTTGTTTCATCCTTCTCTTACCTTCTTTTTGTTTTTCAAGAAGCTTTCGTTTCCGTGTCACATCACCACCATAACATTTTGCTAAAACATTTTTCCTCAAAGCTTTTACACTTTCCCGGGCTATAATTTTATTCCCAATTCCGGCTTGTATCACCACCTCAAACATCTGACGTGGTATTATTTTTCTGAGTTTTTCACATAACTTTTTACCATATTCGAATGCCTTGTCTTTATGAACGATTATAGACAGAGCATCCAATACTTCACCATTTATCAGCATATCAAGTTTTACCAGAGACGATTCCTTATAACCTGCAAAATCATAATCCAAGGAGGCATAACCGCGTGTGACCGATTTCAAACGATCGAAAAAATCAAATATGACCTCCGACAGCGGAAAAAGGTAGTGCAGTTCTGCACGACTGGGATCCAAATATGAAGTGTTCTCTGATATTCCACGTTTTTCATTTGAAAGCTTCATAATGCTACCAATATATTCAGGTGGTGTAATAATCGTAGATCTAATATATGGCTCTTCGATTTTGACAATCTTCACCGGTGGAGGCATTTTTGTGGGATTGTCAATAAAATGAGTCTGACCATCGGAGGTGGTTACTTTATAAACAACATTGGGAGTGGTTACTATTATGGATTGGTCAAATTCTCTCTCCAGTCTTTCCTGCATAATTTCCATGTGCAGTAAACCCAGAAAACCGCAGCGGAATCCAAAACCTAACGCTGTAGAAGTCTCAGGTTCGTAATGAAGAGCCGAATCATTCAGAGCTAACTTTTCGATAGAATTTCTCAAATCTTCAAACTCATTAGCATCCACTGGGTATATGCCAGCATAAACCATTGGTTTCACCTGACGATACCCGGGAAGGGGTTTATCTGCAGGAACTTTCGCATCAGTGATGGTATCCCCTACTTTTAAATCGCGAATGTTTTTCGCACCGCAAATTAGATATCCCACTTCACCTGCAGTAAATTTATTGGTGCGATACCTTTTTAGCAATAACTTGCCGATCTCTTCCACCTCATAGGTCTTTTTTGAAGCCATAAAGAAAATTCTTTCCCGCTCCCGGATTTCACCGTTAAACACCCGGATAAGGGCAATGACACCGCGATAATTATCAAAACTGGAGTCAAAGATCAGTGCCTGCAGTGGTGCTTTGGGATCACCTTTTGGATGAGGAATTCGTTCAACAATTGTTTTTACAACATCCTCGATCCCAAGACCGGTTTTTGCACTAGCCAAAATAATTTCTTTCTCATTGCATCCAATCAACTCCATAATCTGATGTTTTACAGAATCAACCTGAGCACTCGGAAGATCAATTTTATTAATAACAGGAATGATTACCAGATCATTATCCAAAGCCTGGTAAAGATTGCTGATAGTTTGAGCCTCGACACCTTGAGCAGCATCTACCAACAACAAGGCACCTTCAGCTGCAGCCAGACTGCGGGAAACTTCATACGTAAAATCCACATGACCCGGCGTATCAATAAGATTAAAGATATAGGTCTCACCGTCCGGAGATCTGTAATCCATCCGCACGGCATGCGCTTTTATGGTGATACCGCGTTCCCGCTCCAAATCCATGTTGTCCAACACCTGTTCTTTAAGCTCCCGCTGCTGCAGTGCACCGGTGTATTCCAAAAGCCGATCCGCGAGTGTTGATTTACCGTGATCTATATGAGCGATGATGCAGAAATTTCTGATATTCTCTATTTTCATCTTTATTTCTTAAATATGAAAAACTAGCCCTCTTCTGCCCGTTTGTAAAAAGCAGCGCACAATATACAATATTTAAAAATACAAATCAATTTAATGAATGAATTACAGAGGTATGAATTCGAAAGGATGACACTTCACAATTTCAAAAAAACGGCTATGTTCCCTGAACCATAATGATGCTTTCTTTCCCATTTACTTTACGAAACAATTGGCTCAACTTTTTCCGGGTCAATTTCAAACTCCTTAATGGCTTTAGAGACCACATCTTTCTCTATCTCACCTCGTTTTGCAAGTTGATGCAATACGGCTACCGTGACACACTGTGCATCCACTTCAAAGAAACGCCTTAGCGCTTCACGGGTATCACTGCGTCCAAAACCATCCGTGCCGAGTGAAAAAATGCCTCCGGGAACCCAGGGGTCTATTCTATCCGATTCCAGTTTCATATAATCAGAAACTGCAATAAACGGTCCTTCTTCTTTTTCAAGAACACTTTCCAAGTATGACTTTTTTTGTGGTTCGTTGGGATGAAGCATGTTCCAACGTTGCACCTTTATAGCCTCTCGGCGTAGCTGATTGTAGCTGGTGGCACTCCAAACATCTGCAGATACATTATATTTTTCTTCCAATATTTCCTGAGCATGCAAAGCCTCTCTCAATAACGTTCCGCCGCCAAAAATATGCGCTCTGGGCTTGTTTTTCTTTTTACCTTTAGTTTTGGACTCTACACCCTCCTTGTATTTATAAAGCCCATTCAGAATTCCTTTTTCACACCCCTTTGGCATTTTTGCCATAGGATAGTTTTCATTTCCTACCGTGATGTAATAAAAAATATCTTCACGGTTGGTAAACATTCGACGCATTCCATCCTGGATAATAACTGCAATTTCATAAGCCCAGGTCGGATCGTATGTCAAACAGTTGGGAACGGTACTTGCCAGGATATGGCTGTGTCCATCCTGGTGCTGGAGCCCTTCACCCAAAAGTGTGGTTCGACCGGAAGTAGCTCCGATTAAGAAGCCACGGCCACGCTGATCTCCGAAGGCCCAGATTAAATCACCGACTCTTTGGAAGCCAAACATTGAGTAGAAAATAAAAAATGGGATTGTATCCACACCATAATTCGCATATGCAGTTCCTGCAGCGGTAAAAGATGCAAAAGAACCGGCCTCGGTAATACCTTCCTCTAATATTTGTCCGTTGGTTTCTTCACGGTAATATAGAAACGTATCGGAGTCTACCGGTTCGTACAACTGCCCGGCATGTGAGTAGATCCCAAACTGTCGGAAGAGCGATTCCATGCCAAATGTCCTGGCTTCATCGGGCACAATTGGTACAATTCTTTTTCCAATCTCAGGATTTTTTAATAAATTTCCAAGCATCCGGACAAAAGCCATGGTGGTAGAAACCTCCCTATCGGAACCTTCAAAAAATTCCTCAAAAAACTTCATTTCAGAAGTCTGTAAAGGAGTATCCAATACTTTTCTTTGAGGTACAAAACCACCCAATCTATTTCGCATATCCTTAATGTATTGAATCTCTTCGCTATCCTCTTCAGGTCGGTAAAAAGGCGCATGAGGGATTTCATCATCCTTTACAGGAATATCAAATCGGTCCCTGAAACTGCGCATTTCATCTTCATTCAGTTTCTTTTGCTGATGTGTTATATTTTTGCCTTCACCAGCCTCCCCTAATCCATATCCTTTGATGGTCCTCGCCAAAATAACCGTAGGGGATCCCTCGTTATAAATGGCTGAATTATAAGCCGCATTTACCTTGACCGGATCATGACCACCCAAACGAAGACGTAGAAGTTCTTTATCCGAAATTTCTTCGATTATCTTTAATAATTGGGGATATTTCCCAAAATAGTCTTTACGCAGGTAATCACCAGATTCAACCAGGTATTTCTGCAGCATTCCATCCACCATTTCTTCATTCCGTTTAATAAATAATCGTTCGGTATCCTTTTCAAATAGTGGATCCCAATCACTTCCCCAGATTACTTTGATAACATTCCACCCGGCACCTCTAAAACTTCTTTCCAGTTCCTGTATAATATTGCCGTTGCCGCGTACGGGGCCATCCAATCGCTGAAGATTACAATTGACCACAAAGATGAGATTATCCAATCGTTCTCGTGTTGCCAGCGTAATCGCACCAAGTGTTTCGGGCTCATCCGTTTCGCCATCTCCAAGAAATGCCCAAACCCTCTGTTTCTCGGTGTTTTTCAACCCACGATCCTGGAGATATCTGGCAAATCGGGCTTGATATATGGCCGATATCGGGCTCAATCCCATTGATACAGTTGGAAACTCCCAAAAATCTGGCATAAGCCATGGATGGGGATAAGAGGATAATCCTGTTCCTCTTTCTACCTCCCGCCGAAAATTACGCATCTGCTCGATACTAATTCTTCCTTCCAGATAGGCGCGGGCATAGATTCCGGGAGTAGCATGTCCCTGAAAATATATGAGGTCCCCTTCAAAGCCATCACCCTTCGCTTGAAAATAATGATTGAAGGCCACCTCATAAAGCGTAGCAGCCGAAGCATATGTTGAAATATGACCACCAATTCCGGAAAACTTCTCATTTGCCCGAACTACCATTGCCATAGCATTCCACCGAATAATGCTTTTAATACGCCTCTCAATTTTTCTATTTCCGGGATAGAGAGGTTCGTTTTCTGCCGGAATTGTGTTGATATATGGGGTGTTTAGACTATGGGGAATGCGTACACCTTTCAGGTAACCATGTCTCAATAGCTGAGCAAGTATATATTTTACGCGCTCCGGCCCCCGACTTTCCAGCACGCTCTGTAATGCTTCAATCCATTCTGAGGTTTCATCTGAATCTATGTCTTTCCCAATATCTTTGAAGGGTTGAAAGGTTTTTTCTTCTGCAACTGACATGAAATTTCTCCTGAAATTGTTACGGTTCCGGAATGGAAGAACTTATTTAATTTGCGCTTAATATAAGAACAATCAATGCTCAATTCAAGCAATTCACCTTGGCTGAGATTGGTCGGAAATACTATCATCTTTAATTTTCAAGCTACTTTTAGTCTGTTTTGCGATGAAGAAACTGAGTAGTAATCAATTTTTAATTGGCACTTATGCAGGTTAGTCCTTATTTTCTTACAGCATTTGAAGAACTATTGTCGTATAAATCTTTACAATGATAAAAAGATTATGCCGTAAGTGTTGATAGTATGGAAAAAATCATTCCCCGGTATGAATTTCGCATTTTTTCAGTAAATCTATCTCAAATTGAAAGAAGGTTAAATAAAATCTCTAAAATTGAAAATGTTAGAAAAAGTTCTGAAGTATATATAATTTCTCCTGCCACTTCTCAGTGCAATGTGAAGATTCGTAATGAACAAATAGATGTCAAAATACTTATCAATCAGCAACATGGTCTGGAACAATGGTTCCCTGAGCTGAAAGTGGATTTTCCGCTGTCGAAAAGTACTATTCAGGAAAAAATATTCCCATTATTAAAAGCAGAGATGCCCGATTTCGTGCTTCAAGAATATTCTCAAATACAGTTTTTAGATGAATTGATAGAACCGCACGATACACTTAGAAACGTAGCGGTGAAAAAATCGAGATATGCTTACACGGTCAAAGATTGCATTTCAGAATTTGCCAAACTAGAAGTAAACCAAATTCCTGTCCAAACGGTAAGTGTAGAGTCTGATAACCACGTCACTGTTCTCGAAGCTCTTTCAGAAATTGGAATTAAAAACTATGAAAATGAAAACTACATAAAGGCCATCAAAAGGTTGATTAGAATCCGGGATTAATCCCGTTTGGAAATTTGTTTTTCATAACTAAATGAACTACTATTGTCATGTATTATCATAATCTTTTCAGTTCATAACTTCTTTTCGAATCCACATTTTTTCTCTTGACATTTTTGATGGATTTTGCGAAAATGTGAGGCATTTAAAATCAAATTTTCTACTCGTTAAATCATTCTGATACATTTCTTTTAAAATTGCCGCAAGCATTATTTCCCATTTCACTTTAAACTCATTAATGAAGGAGAAATATAATGAAGGCAAAAGTATGGTATCCAGTGGTGACATTTGCTGTGATATTGACAACTGGATCTATATCCGCACAAGAAACAATGGAAAAATCCCATAAAGAAAAAATGCCGGTATTTTGCTCAGAATTTTTGGGCCAAGTTGATTTTGTTCAAGGAAGAATTTCTCAACTTGCGGAGGCAGTTCCACAAAAAGATTATACTTGGCGACCCGCAGAAGGTGTCCGATCCATTAGTGAGGTCTACCGGCATGTTTCATTTGGGAATTACGCCTTTATAAAATTTGCCGGATATGAGGTGCCGGCTGAGGCAAATTTTGATTTGGACCGTGAAAAATGGGACACCGCAACCACAGATAAAAAAGAAATTGCAGATGCTATGGAGAAATCCTTTGCGTCAGTTAAAATGACTGCAAAAAAAATCGGTGAAGACGATTTAGATAAAACCGTGCATGTTTTTGGGATGGATATGTCGCTCAGAAATTTCATGGTGACAATGCTAAATCACATGCACGAGCACCTGGGACAATCTATCGCCTACGCCCGTTCGGTAGGGGTCACACCGCCCTGGACTGCAAAAGCACAGGCTCAAGAAGTATCGAAATAATTCTAATCCAAATTCTTAGCGAGATTATTCGTTTAGTCAGTTTGCCAATCTCAAATCGACTAAAATAAAAAACATGAGGACCTAATTTCCTGATGATTTTTTATATGTATAACGTCGACAATATTTCCTATTATACCAAACAGGTTATAGGTATCAGGCTGAAAAAATTGCACGAAATGGTACTCTTCAACCCTCGCTAATTTCTAATCCGCAATTTGAATTTCTCGTCTTAATAGAACTGCTTTGCTCGCATCAAACCGCGAAAATCACATTAAGGTTTTTGATACCATACAAATATTCAGACTACGATATAAAAGTGTAATATCAATAATCTTCTGTTTTCAAATTCAATAACATTTTTTAAGTTACCATTTGCGAAAACGCCTTAATGAAATAATATTATGAAGAGGAATAGCAAATAGTAAGGAATAAAATATGCCGAAAGAAATTGAACGAAAATTTTTGGTGGTTGGGGATGACTGGCGGACATTGGGCAAAAGTACAAAATACCGCCAGGGTTATTTGTCGACTGTAAAGGAAAGGACAGTTCGTATCCGCACAATTGATAAGGAAGGATTTTTAACTGTAAAAGGGATTACCACAGGTAGTTCACGGCTTGAATTTGAATACGAAATTCCGTTCGGTGATGCAAAGATAATGATCGACGAGCTGTGTGAACGACCGCTAATCGAAAAGAACCGCACCAAAATTAAATACGATCAATTCGTATGGGAAATCGATGAATTTGAAGGTGTTAATAAGGGCTTAACTATAGCCGAGGTGGAATTGGAACACGAAAATGATAAAATACCAATTCCAGACTGGATTGGAAAAGAAGTGACGGATGACCCAAAATATTTCAATGCAAATCTAATAAAATATCCCTATTCTGAATGGAAAGAATAAATCTGGTAATCAAATTGAACTTATGTCTCTGGTTTTAAAATTATGCCGTTTTTGCTAAAAAAAATAAAAGAACTAGAATCAGAAATTGATGCCTACCTGGATATGGTCATAAAAGGGGGGTTGTTATTCAAGCAGAGCATAAAATACTTTATGTCAGGTGAAATTGAAGAATTTGAGTTAAGACTTGACGAATTAGACAAAATTGAAAGTGATGCTGATATTTTAAGAAGAACTATAGAAAGCAAATTATACGAACAAACCCTGATACCTGATTCACGGGGAGATGTGCTGGGTTTGCTGGAAAGCACCGATAAAGCACTGAATGTTACGACAGAAACACTTCACCAATTTGCGGTGGAAATTCCCCATATTTTACCTGAGGTAAAACATCTTTACATCGAACTCACCGATCTCTCAATTTCTGCACTTGAATCAATGGTAGCGGCGGTTCGGTCGTATTTTGAAGACTTAAACCAGGTCAGAGATTATATTAACAAAGTCCTCTTTTATGAATCTGAATCAGATAAAATTGCCGAAAAAATTAAACGGATTGTTTTTCGAACGGATATCGAACTGAGCAAAAAAATTCATATGAGATATTTCGCCCTGCATATTGAGAATATTGCTGACGAGGCCGAGGATGTTTGTGACCGGTTAGCCATTGCGGCAATAAAGCGTCATGTTTGAATCAGAAACTAGATTTATTTTCTCCTCAAAATAACTATCTGAATTTTTTTCATATTCTTACTTTATTCTCTGAGTTTTAATGGGAAGTTAACAGAATGATATGGTTTTTTCTTTTGAGTGGCCTCTTTCTCGGCTGGTCTCTCGGAGCAAATGACGCAGCCAATATATTCGGAACCGCTGTAGGCACAAGGATGATCAAATTTAAACGCGCCGCGATTGTAACGACCCTTTTTGTAATAGTGGGAGCAGTTTTCAGTGGCAGCGGAGCCACCGATACTCTAACTAATTTGGGTGCGGTCAATGCACTCGCTGGCTCTTTTACGGTTGCACTCTCAGCAGCAATTACCGTCACCTGGATGACAAAACTGGAACTTCCAGTTTCCACGTCACAATCCATTGTTGGAGCCATTATTGGATGGAATCTTTTTACGGGATCATCAACCAATTTTTCCTCACTTGCCGAAATTGTCAGCTCATGGGTTGTAGGCCCATTTTTGGCTGCTTTGTTTTCATTCTTCCTTTTTAAATTATCCATGAAAATAATACGCAATCTAAAAATACACATGTTGGAACAGGATATTTACAATCGCTGGGGATTGCTTCTTGTTGGGGCATTCGGTGCATATAGTTTGGGTGCCAATAACATTGCTAATGTAATGGGGGTTTTTGTTCCGGCACAGCCATTTAAGGATATCGAATTATGGGGTGCCCTAACTTTCTCTGGCACACAACAGCTCTTCCTTATCGGCGGAATAGCCGTCTCCATTGGAGTTTTTACTTATTCTCATAAGGTGATGTTCACTGTAGGAAAAACTCTTTTCAAACTTACGCCTATCGCCGCTCTGGTAGTAGTGTTTTCCGAATCAATGGTTTTATTTTTATTTGCATCGCAGGCGCTTTCGGACTGGCTAAACAACCATGGATTACCATCGTTACCTCTTGTACCATTATCCAGTTCACATGCCGTTATTGGTGGCGTGATAGGGATTGCTCTTGCAAAAAGGGCGCAGGGAATCAACTATAGAATTCTGAAAAAAATAGTGCTTGCGTGGGTCGCAACTCCTATAATAGGAGGCATTCTTTGTTTTGGGCTGTTATTCTTTGTTCAGAATGTTTTTGAACAGAAGGTAGTCGACTACAGTTACTCATTGCTCAACTCACATCGAAAAACAGACATCCCTCCGGATAATAGATTCTTAACGGCTCCTTAGTCGCAAGGTTTTATTAACCAACAGACTTTATCCGGTTCCCATAATATCAGGGTAAAATAAGATTATATAGCTAGTTCACAAAGTAAAATATTTCCTTCCTTTTTGATAAATGAGAATTGCCTCGTTTTAGATAAGATTTTACGTATCCAGTTAGCTCTATTTCAGAAATTTTTAAATGATCCTGCTGGAGAAGAATGATAATTTTGACGTAGAGAAAGGTATTATTTTTCATCTGACACATTCTTATTGAAGCATAAAGATTAGTTACGCTAAACCGATGATGAAACTCATATCATATTGAGTAATATAGCTGATAGAGATATGTTTTCGTAAGTTTGGAAATAAGGAAGACCACATATACATACAAGGAAGTTTTAATCTATGATCTGTTCAAACTGTGGAGCAAACCTAAAACCACAAGATTCAAGCTGTCCGTTCTGTGGATATACTTCAGACAACCTGGCTGAACAGAATCCAAAACCTAGATCCCAACCTGCACCTTCCCGGAATCCAAAAGAGAAAAAAGAGTTCTCTTTAAAGGATCTAATAGAAAAAAATCTCCAAAATCCTCAAACTACCTCCAAAACTGCAGTACAAACAGAGAAAAAAAATGTTAAAAATCCCAAATTTAGAATTGACCGTCATCCAGAAGCTAAAGCCGAATCATTTGATAGGGCCATTAATCGGAAACCACTAATTATTTCTCTTGCCGTCGTAATTGTCCTTGCCGTAATAACCGTAAGTGTAAATTTATTTTTAAAGAGTGAGACTGTTGAGAGCGGCGAGGCCATTTTTATGCAGGCCGAACAGTTATTTAATAGTGAGGATTACAAAGAGGCACTAAAGTTATATGAAAATTTCGTGAAAATTTCTCCTAATAATCCTAATCTCTCTATTGCCAAAAATAGAATAAAGATATTGAGAAAAACCGTATTTTCAGAGGACAGCCCGAATATTGAGGCAGATCGCAAGCAAACCATTAAAGACCTGATGAGGAAAGCAGAGGAAGCATACCAGAAGGGACATTATCTATACCCAACAGATATTAACACAATTTATTATGTTAATAAGATCCTCGAAATTGACCCAGAATACTCACCGGTTTTTTTTTACAGAGACAAAATTATTGCCTATTATACCAGACGCGCCCGTCAGGCAATCGAAGCAAAAGAATATTCAACAGCAGTAGGTTATTATGAAAATATATTAAAAATTATTCCAGAGGACCAACTTGCCAAATCAAACTACACCATGGCGGTAGAATTACAAAAATTATCGGAACAGTCAAATGATTTATCGTCAAAAAAAAAGATGGAAAAAAAAAGTCTTTCTAAAATAATCGATACACTTCTAACGTCTGGCAAAGACAAAAAAGCTACTCAATCAGAATCTTCAGGCAAAAAGGTTGAGGAATCTAATAGCCCGAAAATAGATGAACAAAACATTCATAATTCCTCTTCCAAAAGACTTGCCACAAGAGGATCCTCAATGCCAGTGAAAGACATGCTCCCACCTGCAAACTCTTTAGCGCTTGAGATAAATTCAACTTCTGAAGTTCCGATTGTTATCGAAGCATTAATCGATGGTGGTAAGAGAAAATACGTTCATCGTGAAAAACCATCGATTCCAAACTGGATTACCTATGAGGGGACCCATATGGTGAGAGTTGAAAACATCGTTGATATTAATGGAAAAGTAGAAAGCGTAAAACTTCTTTCATCCTCCAACATAAAAGAACTTGACTACTTTGCATCAAAAGCATTCAAAAAATTTGAGTATCAGCCTGCAACACAGCAAGGGAAACCGGTTCGGTTCAGAGTCGTGGAGATTATGACTTTTAAATGATTTAGTCAAGACTTACTGTCAACCTAGTCCACTTTAACTGACATCATATTAAAATCTTGAAAATAACACATTAAAATATCGAAAGTTTATCTAACTACCTCTATTCATCATATTCATCCGGCTAATAATGATCAGTATAACGATCATACAATTGTTGAATGCCATTTCTGTAACCAATTATGGTTAATCTATCCCCCTCTTTTAGAACGGTCTTTCCTTTGGGAATAAGAATTTCGCCGTGTCTATGGATTAAAGCGATCAAACTTCCTTCCGGCAAATTCAATTTGCGAATCTCATGTCCAATTAGCGGGGAGGATTTTGATTCTGAGCTTAAAACCAATGACACATATCGATCGTCCCGCAGCATAATCTCCTTCAACTCCTGTTCATTGCCAGCTGCTAGCCATTTGTGGACGAAATCATCATCATCCACATGTCCGGCTATCTGTGCAAGAATCCTTAAGTGTTGACCCGGGTTTTTTTCGGGGCTCACAAGAAAGAAAAAAGCATATACTACATTTTTAGTAGCGTTCTCGCCTAAAAATTCGTCCTCAACCTCAATCAAAACTCCTTTATGTGCCCTGACAATCACCATTTGCGGTAGGTCAATATTTGGCAATCGTAGATGTGGGAGAGCTGCACCATGTGATAGGGGTGTTGCCCCCACACGAGTACCTTGCATGAAACCTTCAATTAATAGCTTTCCGGCAACCGGTATTCGATGGGATAAACGCGTGGCAGCCTGATGCACAACTTCCTCAAAAGAAAGTTTACGATTGGAATCAATGATCGTCGCGCTGGCAATAACCATATCGAAAGGATCCTCTTCGCGAAGGCCCTTTTCTTTAAGGATGCCACGTAATTCTCGATCCAAACCTTCAAAGCGACGTTCCCCCAAACGAGCTAAAATATGATAGATGGCACCATCCCGTACAACTCTATGTTGTGCATACTTATAGTACCAAAGGATCCCTATGGCAATAATACCCGTTGAAAAAATGATGGATAGCCATCCCATTTCAATTATTAACCAAATCGGTGCAATAATGCCAAATATTTGCATCCATGGATATAAAGGAGAGCGAAATCCAGGATCATACGATTCGATCTGACTCTCTCTCATGATTATAACCGCCAAGCAGTTCATCGCAAAAAGGAGTAATTGAAATGAACTGGCTAGTTTAGCAATCTTTGTTGCATCAAATAGGATTAAACCTAATATTATTATTATCACGGTAAGAATAATTGAATTTTGTGGGACCTGATTCTTTGTTAATACTCTGAATAAAGGTGGTACTAAATGATCCCGGCTCATCGCGAGGGGATAGCGCGAGGCACTTAATATTCCTGCATTCGCCACTGAAAAAAATGCGAAAATAGCTGCGATAGTAACTACAATAACCCCCCATTTCCCTACCAGAATATCAGCTGCAGCAGCAACCGGTGTGATATTGTTTGTAAGGTTTTCGGCAGGGATCACACCGACCATTACATAGGTACCTGATACGTATATTATGAGAGCGGTTCCTAAAGCCAAAAACATTCCAAGGGGGATATTCTTTTCGGGGTTTTTTACTTCTTCGGAAATACTGGCAATTTTTGTTAAACCAACATAACTAACATAAACCAAGCCGGCGGTTGCAAAAACAGCTCCCCACTCCTGACTGAATATGCCTGCCAGGTTTGCATGATTAACAGATGGGATACCGGTTCCAACAAACCAGCCTACAACCAATAACAGCCCAATAACAAATACAGCTTGAATAATCCCTGATTTTTTGGCTCCGAGAAAATTGATGATTCCAAACAAAACTGCAAAACCAGTTGCAAGGGGCAACATCTGGATTTGAGGTAAAAATAGATGTGCGTAAGCCCCTATTCCGACAAGTGCAAAGGCCGCTTTGAAAGTAAGGGCTAACCAAGTCCCCAAACCCCCAATAGTGCCCATCAGCGGTCCCATGCTTCGATCCAAAAAATAATAGACTCCGCCTGCCCGAGGCATAGCTGTGGATAACTCTGCTTTACTCAACAAGGCGGGAAAAAGAGGGATGGCTGCAACAATATAGCTCAGAACCATTGCGGGACCAGCTTGGGCGAAGGCTATACCTGGTAATAAGAAAAATCCGGAAGCGATGGTTGCGCCGGTAGCAATAGCATACACATTAAAAAGGGAAAGCTCCTTTTTCAGTCGTTTTGATTTCTGTAAAATGGCCATTTCAATTTTTTAAAGATTCATGAATTAGGGTTCAATTTAACACATTATTTGTAAAAGGTAAAATTCCATAACAAATAGATATTTTATCAATTGAATAATTTGTAAATAGAGCTTTTTTTGGTATCACTTTTCAACACAATTTGTGATAAACAAATCGGTTTTAAATTGCTTATTCACCGCTGCAACTCTATATTTTGTTTTTGAATACTTGCCGAAATGAAAACGATGGGTAAAATAAACATAAAAGTCGCATCCGATTGTAGGCTGCTAACCTCGGATGCACTTTCCGTTTTGCAAGCATCGAAAGAAATCGATTATCCATGGATATACATCTGCAGAAATTATGAAAGAGCAGAGTATTTAAAAAAGAAATTCTTTAACAGTTTACAATTTGATACTGTTTTTTCGCCACCCTTTATCACATGGGAAAGGTTAATTGCCCAAATTTATGACTCTATTGTTTCACCGGAAATTTTAATACATCCGCAGGATCAAATTTTCCTGATTTTCAAACTCATTCATGACCTTAGACCTGATATCAAAAGACTTTCTCTGCAGAATAAACCTTTTTCAAACCAAATAGTCCGATATATTCTTGGGTTTGTAAACGGATATCTTCACCGAGATGCAGAAAGTATCGCTGAATCTCTACAGGACTACCAGGACAATTCCACTACAGAAGAATTATTAAAAATCGCGGACGAGTACATCAAACTAAAACAAAACGTTTTTCTCGATGAGACAGATGTGGTCAATTATCTTATCAAGCAGAATACCCCGGAAAAGACAAAAAAGATATTTCCATCAATATGCCTGTTATATGTAGAAATAGAATCCCCTCTGCCGGAATTGCATTTACGACTTTACAAAAAGTTAAGAGAAATCGGATGGGATATTTATTTTTATATCCATTACGATTGTGACTTAAATTTTTTCGAACACTTATCGAAAACCTATGATAATCTGGTTAAAACAGCTGATCGAACAATTTTACTCAAAGACCCTGTGCAACTGCATAATCATTTTTATGTACTGGATAACAAGATCATTACTTTGCCAAAGAAAATTCATCTTTGGAAATTCAGTGATAGGTTTGAAGAGGTAAAACATACCTTAAAAATCATAAAACAAAAGATCATTGACAACGAAGACTCATGGGAAAATTTTGTCATCACCGCACCAAAAATCAACATATATTTACCGCTGCTGATCAGCGCACTGAAAAATTATGGCCTTCCATACTCAATAAATCAGTCTCTCCAGCTAAGTGATTTACAGACAATCCAGCATTTGCAATTATTTTTGGAATTGGTAAGCGAGAATGGTGATCTGGCAGTTCTGAAAAAATTATTAAAATCTCCTTTTTTTAACTATCATGAAAAATTAAAAGGTATTCCTACAGACAATATCCTGAATGAATTAAGGATAGGGTTTGATTTTGCAAAAATCATAACCCAACTGGAAAAATCTGTCGCTTACCATTCATCGCGAATTGTTCTGGATGAAGACCTCAAAGAGAGGCTTGATCAAAAAATTCGACTCCTACAAACGATAAAAGAACTTCACAACGATATAGCTGTTTTTGGCAACCCAATTTCCGCAGACGATTTTTTCAGCTTTTTCTTTCAAATTATTGAAAAACACCAAGTTTCCCACACAATTCTCTCCTGGCAGGAAAACCTTCCTGAATTGCAGATTGCCAATATTTTAGGGTCATTACGGGTATTCGTTGAGACTCTGGATATCTGGCGTACTTCCATGAACAAACTGTCTCCAAAGATGAACATCGAAACTTCAAGTGTGCTGGAACTATTTCAATTAATTACCCAGAGCAGAAATTATAACGCTTTTGCTGTGAAAAACTATGGGATTATCATATGTCCAATCCAATCCATCGATTCTGTCGACTGCGATAATCTTTATATCTTAGGAATGACCGACAATGAATTTCCGAGAAAAACCAGCAAGATATATTTTGATCTTCCGGAATTTTATCAAAATCTCTTGCCGAAGTATTCACTCAGCAGCGAACGTCAACTTTTTCTAAAATGCTTACAGTGGCCCAGTGAAGAAATTGTAATCAGCTATCCTGAATGGGAAGGTGATTCGCCCCAGGTGCCCTCAAGCCCGGTACGGGAATTAAAACGAATAAGTGGCCTGGATTTTACCGCTCCTGATGTTCCACCGGTTTACTCAAAAAGCGAAATATTGCAGATACTTAATGTATCCAAAAATGATGAAATTGCCTCAACAGTTTCTGAAAATTGTGATATCCTGATTGATAAAAACTCCCTGCAAAATTACCGCCGGCAACTCGATATTCTCTATCAGAGAAACAGTCACCATCCCTTCGGTATTTATGAGGGAAATCTTTCGGGGGACAAAGCCCTGACAAATTACCTGAACACTTTCTACAAGAATTTCGAGTTTTCTGCCTCGGCATTGGAAATTTATGCCAAATCTCCCATGCAGTTTTTCTTTCGAAGAATTTTAAATACGCTCGAACCGGAACAATTTGAGGATTGGGTAACACCTGCGGAAAAAGGACTTCTCATCCACAAAACCCTCTATCGTTTTTATAAAGAAAACACCGAAGCCAACCGCACCAGCGAAAACCTTTTAAAGATTGCCCGCGAAGAAATTGAGAAGCTGCCGTTCCCGCCATCTATTCTTTGGGATATTCAAAAAGAGTTCTATTTGGGAACCTCTGATCCGGACAATGATGGATTGTTTCAGACGTTTTTTAACTATGAGTCTAATTATCAATCTGAAAATCCGTTGAAGCCGTGTTATTTTGAACTGCCTTTTGGACATTTGGGGAGACACACTGCTTCCGAATTATCAACCCAATTTAAGGAACCTTTTATTTTTCGAAAGGGTGAAGATTTTATCAACTTGAAAGGAATTATCGATCGAGTGGAAATTGGAGAGAGCGGAGGCATTCTGATTGTCGATTATAAAACCGGAGCTACTGCAGGATTTAACGATATGCTTGAGGGAATGTCCCTACAGTTACCTATTTATTTAAAAGTCATTTCGGAGCTGCTTAATCAGACAGAAAAATACTATTATCCCATCGGAGCTGCTTACTACATTATTAAATCAGCGAGATCAAACGAAATAAAAAAGGAGATTATCTTTGCGGAAAGCAAACTCCCCGAAGAATCGGTTGAAGCAAAAGTTTCACTTCCGCTGTCAGATTCAGCTAAATATGACTTTGAAATGAAATTGGAGGAATTCCTGGAAAAAAGTATGGAAAAAGCACTTAAATATGCCGGGGAAATCAGAATGGGGAATTTTATCCACACCCTCAATCTGAAAAATTGTCGATCCGGGCCGAATCAAACATGCCCGTTCGAACCACTATGCCGAATAAATCATACAAAATTAGAATATCTAAGATCGAAAGATTCTATTCAAAAATAGAATTCCTTAAAACCGGAGAAGGATAGAGGAAAACAAATGAAGGTTGGAACTTACAAATTATCTTTGATAGATGCGGGCCGGTTTCGTCTCGACGGTGGTGCAATGTACGGTGTCGTTCCCAAAGTAATGTGGTCCGGCAAAAACACCGTGGATGAGAAAAACCGTATTGCGATGTCCACAAATTTACTACTTATCCAGGATAAACAACGAAGAATACTTGTTGATGCCGGCATCGGAGACAAATATGATGAAAAGTTTAAAAATATTTTTGCTGTTGATCATTCACAATACAACCTCGATTCTGCATTGCAAAAAATCAAGCTTACGGTGGATGATATCACCGATGTTATTTTAACCCACCTTCATTTTGACCATGCCGGAGGCGCAACAAAGAAAGATCGCAATGACGATGTAATTCCTACCTTTCCAAATGCCAAATACTATGTCCAAAAGGAACAACTGGAGTGGGCAAAAAATCCATCCCCCAAAGACCGGGCCAGTTATTTTAATGAAAATTATCTTCCTCTGGAAGAAAACGGACAACTGGTTGTTTTAGAGAGGGCCATCGAAATATTCCCGGGTATCGAGCTTATCAAAGTAAATGGACACACTCCATCCCAGCAGCTGGTGCTTATCAAGGGGAGACCAAGCATGTTGTTTGCAGCGGATTTGATTCCGATGGCAAGCCATATTCCCATCCCCTGGGTAATGGCTTACGATCTCTATCCAATGCAAACTTTGGAAGAAAAGAAAATTGTTCTTCAGAGAGCTGTAAAAGAAAAGTGGCTCATATTTTTCGAGCATGATCCTCAAATCCAATGTGGCGAGCTCCGAAAAACAGAAAAGGATTTTGCATTAAAAGAGATAATTCGGATCGATTGAACAACCGATCTGCGTTACAGTAAATCCTTCCGCATCATTCCACGGTAAGAAATCAAAAATAATACAACGGTCTGAATAGCGGCAACTACCAGAAAAACCTGTTTTATTTCCACAAAGGAGAGCGACACCGTGAATAGATTTATTTCCAGGACAGGTGGCAAAAGAAAAATAAACAGTTTATAGAACTCCGAAAGGGATTTAATCGGTAAAATTGCGCCCTTATTAACAATACTACCCAGAATGATCAACAAGAAAATTAACCAGCTCCATTGCGGCTTATAGGTATATGATAGGCTGATTAGTACTGTGGTTAAACTTAAGATTGCTGCCACCAGAGTTATCCGCAGGGGTAGATGGATAATAAATTCGAGGGATAAAAATCTCAGGGCATAGAGGAAGGAAAAAAATAAAATCCAGAACAAATCTATCAGGACTATAAGTATTATACGGGATATGAAGAAGTTTCTGCGTCCGTAGGGTTTCCCAATTAAGAAATATAGCGTGTTGCCCTTTTCCATGTAAAATATGGAGGGAGCGGTGATGAGATTGAGCAGGATGGCAAAAACGCAAAATACCAGCCAGATAGATTCATCCGGTTTATCATCACTCAGATAGGCCCAGAAAAATATAGTAAATAATCCAACAACAATTATCTCACGGATATAGCGATGCTGCCGCAAATAATTTCTGGCTCCGAATTGAATATATGCTAGAATGATTCCCAATATTTCCTTGAGTACTTAGGATATTATCATTGGATTTTCAATACTGTATTTTTGGAAACTGCCGGTTCTAAAAATCGACTACCAAAATAAATTTATAGATTTTCTTAAGAATTGCAAAGCTATCTGTATTAAATTATTGCTTCAAAAAATTAAGATAAAGACGTAATATGATTACAAAAGAATTTTTAAAAAAATTGACTATTAGTTGTTATTCCGAATTCATTTCGCCTGCCTGTTGGCAGGCAGGGAATCTCCTTCTTTTGGAAACCTTGATTCTAATAGACATTGTGTTGATTAATCGAACTTTCAGAAGTTTTTTAAATATAGCAAACGAATAAGAGAGCAAAACAGGAATGGATATATTTAAACGATACGGATTAGTTAAACTGGATGAATCGGAAGTGGATCCCAATCCGTTTAAGCAATTTGACGTCTGGTATAAGGTAGCATTGAAATCCAAAATCAAAGAACCCACCACTATGATTCTGGCAACCGCAACCCCGGATGGGATTCCCTCTGCAAGGGCTGTTTTACTTAAAAGACACGACCACAGCGGGTTTGTTTTCTTTACCAATTATGAAAGCCGCAAAGGTCAGGAAATAGCGCAAAACCCGCGAGCGACCCTGTTATTCCTGTGGACCAACCTCTCCCGCCAGATCCGTATTGAGGGAACGGTTGAGAAAACCAGCGGAACCGAATCGGAGGAATATTTTAGCACCCGTCCGTTCCGCAGCCGGATTGCCGCTTGGGCTTCGCAGCAAAGCTATGTTATAAGAAACCGCCAGTATCTTAAGGAAAGATTTGAAAACCTGCTCAAAAAATATAAGAATGAAAAGGTGCCTCTGCCGCCCTTCTGGGGCGGTTACCGTTTAAAACCGGAACACTTCGAATTCTGGCAGGGACGGATAGATCGCTTACATGACCGGGTACGATATTCAAAAATGAATGACGCTTGGAAGATTGAGCGGTTGGCGCCGTAGCGCTTCTTTCTGCTTTAGCAGAACCAAAAAAAAATAAAATGAAAATTATTCTTGATGATATAGCGTTTCGAACCCATAGTATCTTAACCCATGTCAACGTTCGATTCTGATTTGTTCCTAAATAGTTTAATGAGCATTAATCCAAATCAGAAACAGTAGAAGCTCGTTTAAACTCAACACCATCAAATTCCTTGAAATGTGCATGCCCACATTTAATTTTTTGTTTTTCGCTTGTTTTAAGTTCTTGTCCGGCCGACTTCGTTTCAGCGATAAAATAAATTGTCTTTTCGTTCTTTTTTATTAATGCCCAGTCCGGATTATAATTCCCTATAGGCGTTTTGATCTTAAACCAAAAGGGAAGCTTAAAATAGAATGCAACATCATCACGGCTTTCACATTCCTCCGCAAATTCGTATTCAACATTTGAATCCAACGGAATGATTTTGCTGTATATAGTTTTATCTTGGTTACCTATTTTAAATGTGAGATCGTTTATATGAACATCATATTCCTCAAACAAGCGCATCTCATATTCTTTTGAACCTATTTTTTCATATTTAATGCCATCGATCATTAGTTCATTTAACACTTGCTTTATTTCATGGATTGCACCATCCAAAAAATATTGTGGATTTATAAGTACATCAGATAATCGACTGGATTTCTTAAGAATCTGAAGAATAGTGTTCCTCGTTAATTCGGTTCTTTCCTGGATGTAGCCTAAAATATCGGGGATGAAAAACTGACTCCTCAATTCGGTAGAATAGGATGCTCTTATATCGGAGACGATACCAAAGTCATCATATTCTAGTGAAGTTTTGGTTGTTTTTATTATCGCCTTTTTTACAGGTGGCATAGTCTCAATATTTTTTGCAGCTTTGCGGATAAGTTCTTCCGTATCAAATTTGATACGATAAGTGGTATGAAACTTGATTTTATCCCAAATTGCTTTAAAGTTACTATCCAGTTCGAAACCCTCGCGGTATTTAACTGTTGCCCGTTTATTTTTGTTTTTGACGCGTCCCTTAAAAGATACACCACAGTCATCCTCAATCTCTTTTTGAAGCTGACGGGCAAAATCTTCATAACTCTCATTAGCAATCACAGTTAAATGGTTTATGGACTTATCAAACACACGATTACCTTTCTGGTCAACTGCCAGGCGCAAACCGCGCCCAATTTCCTGCCTCTTTTTCAATTCGGAATGAGTTTCATTTAACGTGCAAATCTGAAATACATTCGGATTATCCCAACCTTCCCGCAAGGCTGAGTGACTGAAAATAAAACGAAGTGGTTCATCCTTATCCAATAACTGCTCTTTGTTTTTCATTATTAGTTTAAATGTATCATCATCTGCTTGCGAGTTTCCCTTGGTATCTTTCCAGCGACCCTTGCTATCTTGAGAAAAATATCCGTTATGTAGTTCATTTACATCCCATTTTAATAAACCCTTATAAGCAGCTTTAGAGGAAAGCTTGTTATATATCTCCTCAAACCATTTTGCAAATTTTCCCATGATTGGAGCACCACTGGAATCGTATGAACGATAATTTGCAACCCGGTCAACAAAAAATAGAGAAAGTACTTTTATGCCCTTAATACCCAGCTTTTTTTCTTTAATCAGATGTTCCTGTATCGCCTTTTCGATTTGTACTTTCATTACCGCATCAGTTAATCCGCCAAGGGTATCACCTACAAGAATATCCTCGCCGTTTGATAGAGAAATAAACTCATCTGCTACATCAATACCATTAATGATATATCCTTCTCGATAAATTTCACGTTTATTTGATTCATGGTATAAATCATCACCAACTTTCACGGTTACACTTTTGCGTTTAACGCCAGCATCAGTATTTACATCAATCTTAACCTTTGCTGAGGTGCGGGTTTTTGTTGCGGTCACTTTCTCAAGCTGCAGAAATGCTTCATTAAAATCATGTTCCGTAACAATAGAATCCACTTCAATTTGCTTAACAAGACCCAAATCGTAAGCGCGGACCGGATCGAGATTATATAACATATTGTACTTGCGTATGTGCGTCGCAGAATAACGAAGTGTGCACAGATAATTGAGGTTTTCGATAGCACGGCTCCGGATATCCGTTTCCATATTCTGCGGCTCATCAACAATGACGATAGGATTGCTTATTTGAATGAATTTAATTGGTTTTTGACCGGTTAAATTATCATTAGGTCTGTTAATGATATTTTCATCTTTTGCGAATGAATCGATATTGATGACAAGTATCTGAATGGTGTTGTTTTTAGCGAAATTAAATAAAGATGAAACCCGCTTTGAATCATAAACCTCGAAATGAACTGGGACTTAGTTGTAGATTGTTTGAAAATGCTCAAAAGTGATTTCCAGATTTTTGAGCACCCCTTCACGGATGGCAATACTTGGTACAACGATCACAAATTTCTTAAAGCCGTAATGTTTGTTCAATTCGTAAATAGTCCGCAGGTACACATAGGTTTTTCCAGTTCCGGTTTCCATTTCTATGGCAAAATGGCGACCATCGAGCTTTTCGGAAATGGGTAATTCGTTCTTTTCCTGAACAGCCTGTACATTTTTCAAAAGTTGATCATCACTGATATCAAGATAATTTGAAACACCCAATTGTGAAAAAAGTGATTTTGAAGAATAGGCAGAAATTTCGAATTCACTCTGTTTTAGGGATTGTCCTTCAAAAACGGATACTATTGAATCTATTGCATCAAGCTGATAATCCTGATTCGGATCAAAATGAAGTTTCATGTTCAGATTACCTGAAAATCAATATCTGCATCTTTCATTTGTAACGCCGTATTGGTTTTAAGCTGATCGTTCTCTTTAAACAGTCGCTCAAGGACAATGACCTTTTTTGGTTCTTTATCGATTATATCCTTAACCAATACCTCATCCATTTTTTCAAGAGCTAATATGATTTCTCCGTTGACCATATAATAGCCATGTTTTAGCTCAATACCCGCAGTAAGGTCCACACCGGATTTTAAAATAAGCTCATGTAAAATATCTTCCGTTTTCGCTTTTTCGTCGAGGGCGTCGGTATGAATTTGCAATTGGTTTGTCAATTGATCTTCATTCTCAATCAGGTCTGGACGCCATATCTTCAGGTTTGATTTCTGCAGTTTGAATACCTTGAAGCCCAAATCCTGATGTTTAAAGTTATTATCTAAATCAAGTTTTTCTGACTGCTCATCTTTTATTTTTTTGATCACTTTACGGATGCGTTCTTTGCAGATCTCCGCAATCGTCTTATAACCGGCTTTAAAAGCTTCAGAATTTTGATCGCACAATTCTGGCATTTGAACACATATATAATTACGAGTTCCACCATCCTTAACATTTAAATCCATAATTGCTTGAGCTGAGGTTCCGGATCCTGAAAAGAAATCTAGATATAACGCGGAACGTTCACCTTTGTTATTAACCGTGAAACTAAAAAGATATTTAATTAAATCAGATGGTTTAGGAAAACTGTAAATATCATTGCCAATTAGTTCAGCCACTTCCTTAGTACCTGCTTGATTAAATGGTCCATTTAATATGGTAAGTGGCTTTCCATTTCTTATTTTGCCATTCTCATCTTTAAGGTACACCTTTGCTCTAACACTGAAAGTGCCATCTTTCTTTTTTTTAATAACAATTTCATTGTTATTTATTGCTTGGATCAATCGTTCTTTTTCCCATACCCATTGTTTTCTAGGCTTAATTGTTTCACCTTTGTGTTCAATGGAGTATTGCAGATTTTCACGCTTATCTAGACTAGTTGTCATAAGTGGTTGGGTGACATAGCCACCCCGCAATTCATATTTTTCATCTTTGTTTTTGTCATATTCAAGGATTTGTTCATTTGAAAGTTCAGACTCGATATCGATTATATCATTCTTAGAATAACAAACAATATACTCATGTACTTCTATAAATCCCTTTGTCTTTGCACCCGCACCATATTTATTTTTCCAAATAATTTGCCCCACAAATTTATCTTCCCCAAATATTTCATTCATCAGGAGGCGGAGGTTTTCGATTTCATTGTCATCAATCGAAACGAAAATTAATCCATCATCTCGCAATAGATTCCTAGCTAAAAACAAACGCGGGTACATCATGGAAAGCCAGTTCGAATGATAATGTCCACTATCTTTACTGTTCTTACGGAATAGGCCTTCTCTGGTCATGTAGCCGCTTTCATCTTTATCCCCCACTCGGCTTAAATATTCTTCACGGCTTTCGGCAAAACGGTCAGGGTAAATAAAGCTGTCATTGCCTGTATTGTATGGCGGGTCGATATAAATCATTTTGATTTTACCAAAGTAGGATTTCTGCAAAACCTTTAGAACTTCAAGGTTTTCACCCTCAATGAAAATATTCTTAGTTGTTTCAAAGTCAATGGATTCTTCGGGGCAAGGTGCGAGGGTGGAAGTTGTTGGTGTTTGTAATACACGGAAAGCGTCAGCTTTTCCAGCCCAGTTTAATACATACCGCTCATTCTTAAATTCAATGTCTTCACCAAGAGTAGCTTTTAATTTCTCCCAGTCTATTTTGTTTTCAGCGAAAGCTTCCGGTATGATTTGTTTTATAGCTTCAAGTTTTTCTTTTCTTATGTCTAGTGATTTTCCATCCATTTTTAATCCAAATTAAATTAATTTTAAAAATTAATTACCACACTATTTATTAGCTATAGGGACTTTAGAGAGATCTGAAAATATTTGAAGTCCTTTCTTTGTAGCTTCGTTTTTTTCTTCATTTGCACCTTTAGATTCTGCAATAAAAAATAAAGCATCACAAAACTCAAGCCATTTATAATCGATCCGTTTAAAATCCTCTATCTTAAACCTGTCATCCTGTTCCCAACCATGCAACATCGTGTGTGGAATAAAAGGATAATGACCCTTAAGAGCCAACTCTTTTCCGACTTGTTTTGCTCTCTCCACATTAGCAGCTATTACTTCTTCAGGCTCATTATCTCCATAGGGGCCAGCCACAAAAATTCGTAAACCAATCGACTTCTTTAGAGCAAAATAAAATTCTCTGTTATATCCAAAGTCGACTATGAATGCAACCCAAGCTATAACAAGCAAGGCTTCTACACTCTGCCACCAGAAAATATTTCCTAACACAAATCCAGTCATAATTATGTTGTGTATAGACCACTGGCCAAAAGTCTCGTCCATGATATGCCAAAACGCTGCGAGTAGGACTAGCCAAACCAAATCAATTACACATATGATGATGATCATCCATTGAGTTGAGGCAAAATTCTGATAACTAATTGCATAAATGTAAAAGGCCAGTGCTTGCAAAAAGAATCCAATTGAGTCAATCACAATCTTAGGGCGCCTCAATTCCACTTCAATATCATATGCAATTACCCTATAAGCACCCATGAAAAACCGTGTAACAAATGAAAAGAAAATCAAGAATAGAAACAGTGTGGTTAAAGAAGGAAGCTCAAAAACCTGATTCTTAATGAATAGAGTCTTTATTGCTTCAGTAACAGCTAAACCAATAATTAGGAAATAAAGCCATTGAATTGCTTGTCGACCAGATTTTAGATAATTCCGCATCCGAATTCCTCCCTTTTACCTAAAGTAATAGCCAGTATTCTTGCTGGCTGATAAAAATGATTTCCTGCAATGAAATCTTGGCTTTGATTATCATGCTGGAAAGTTTAAAGATAGTAATAGAGCTTCAATTTTCAGCATCCTTCCCTCTTCATCTGCTTTTTTGTTTTAAGAGGTTAAATAAATAATATAATAGAATTCATATTCTATCCATTAAACAGTTTCAATTACCTCCATTCCAAACTCGCAATTACTGTGATAAACTGATAATGTGTTTCTGACAATAATTGTAGATGAAAGCCTTAATTTTTCTCAAATCCCAATAAGAGTTTGGCTGTGTTTTCAACCTTAACCAGCGCATTTCTCAAAATTTCAGCCCCAACAGCGGGTTTATGCATATTCTCCGACAAGTATCGTCGCCATTTTTTATTGCCCGGCTGGTGGGAAAACAATCCCAGCATATGCCGCAGTATGTGCGCCGGAT
>WOR8_10000031_pt1 | contig 118858 bp, 115 predicted proteins | sample DeeMarSeWOR38_10_FD_19890 | JGI IMG/M metagenome (IMG submission 19890)
AGATATATAGTGTCTCCTCCTTTTATGACACCCGCCGGATAACTTTTTGCCGCTTTATCCATACTGATTAATCTGGCCTTTTCTCTGGCATATGCCTTTGAAATAAGTAAATCGATTGGAATTTCATTAAATTCCATATCCGCGTAAAATTTAGCACGGTCTTCATATGCCATTTTTTTCGCTTCGGTAAACAAGTGTATATATTCCAAACTGCCAAAACCCATATCTTTAATGTTGTATTGCTCAAGAATATTCAATATCTGAAGTGCAGCAATTCCTTGACCATTGGGTGGGAGTTCCCATACATCATATCCTCTGTAGTTTGTACTTACTGGTTCAACCCATTCAGAACGATGGTCTGCCAAATCCCTGAGTGATAAAAATCCACCCTGGGATTTAATATAATCAACTATTGTTGTTGCTATTTCTCCCTTATAAAATGCATCTTTTCCTCCTTGGGCTATTTTTGAATAGGTATCTGCCAGGCCCGGATTTCTGAATATTTGACCTTTAACTGGTGCCTTCCCTCCCGGCATAAATGTTTCCTTATATCCTGGAAAATCTTTTAAAATCCTGGCGTTTGAAGCCCAATCATCAGCGATAACTTCAGTTAATGGAAATCCTTCATTCGCATAATTGATAGCTGGTTGCAGTATTTCTTCCATTGAAATGGATCCGAATTTCTGATTCAATTCAAACCATCCATCGACGCAACCCGGGACGGATACCGGAAGTGGTCCTCTCTGAGGAATACTTGTATATCCATTGTCAATGAAGAATTTTTTTGTGAGGTCATATGGGGAACGGCCACTTGCGTTAAGTCCATATAATTTTTTGGTTTTTGCATCCCAGACGATAGCAAAAAGATCTCCACCAACCCCGCAACCTGTCGGTTCCATAAGACCTAGACAGGCATTTGCCGCTACGGCTGCATCAATGGCGTTACCACCTGATTTTAAAATATCAATGGCAACCTGTGTGGCTAATGGATGGCTTGTAGCCGCCATTCCATGTGTTGCTATCACTTCGGATCGTGTAGCAAATGTTTCACCTGTAGGTCTGTCCTGACCGTGAATATTGAAATGAATTGTTATGAGAAATGTAAAAAGGATTGTGATTTTTTGTTTCATTTTCAATAGATGTAGTTTATGAAATACGTGTTGAATTATAAATCTATAAAAAAATATTCAGGTTAAAAAAGTATTTAACTCGCTGATGTTATCGGTATTAAATCATTAATCAAACTATTTATGCAATAAGTTTATCCAAATTTAAAGAAACCTTGAAATGATTAAGATCACACAAAATATCTTCGATATAATAAAAATCTTTCTACAATAAATGCAAATTCACATTTATCAAATATATATGTCTGAAAATCAGGTAAATATACTAAAAAATAATTATTTTTTCTTATTTAAACACAAAATATTATAAATATTTTTATATTTTTAGGTTACTTTTTTAACCTTTCCAATATTAACCATTGAGTGAAGTATAAAATCAAATTGACCTAAAACTAGCTTGGTGCAAAATTAATTAATATAATTAATTTAATATATTTTTAAATTATTTTAATATTATGCCATGAAAAAATGTAAAATCACCAGACTCATCCTACCTTTCCTCTTAATAACGTTCTTGGCATGTCAAAACGATGAAGATAGTCTGATGGATACGGATGTTGTTGAGCAGGAAGTAGAAAACTATCTACTTGACGCAAAAGAAAAGTATATAAGTTTCAATCAACGGATATCTGACAATATCACTACATGCTCAGAAGTTTCAACAGAAATCCCATTAATTTCATGGCCAAATATCCAGACAGGTACTTTTATAGTTGATAATAATGATGAATATCTGATTGCTGATTTTGAAATGGATGAATCAGCCGATTGGTATCTGCAAAGTACCCGACTTCTCATTACCGTAAAAATAACGTCACAATCAAACAATCGATTCTACACTCAATATCGGAAATATGTTTATCCTGTAAAACATGAAAAGGGCACAAAGAATTTTACATACATGATTCCTCTATCAGATCTGAAACTTGATAAAACCAATGTTGAAAATTGCCTAATGGTAGCAGGAATCGCCAGAATTAATAATGGTAATTATCGATATGGCAAATTCGCCATAGCTATGGAAAGAGATACGAAAGGCAGATATTTCTGTAATAGATGGCTACATGAATATTGCCTTGCTGATTGTATCCTTCCTGATACTTCCCCACCCCTGATCGGATGTGCAGCCGCATGGGTCGAAGGTATTGAATACACATATAATTTCAATGAAGTTGGATATTACAACACATATTCATCGGAAATGGTTAATAATTATCCTGTCCTGTTTGTCATTGATTCAGAGACTGGAAAAAGAATCGATGTAGGTGATGTTGAAATATTTTTCTGGGGAGCTTCCTCTGTATATGACCTGTTGGTGGAATTCAGACCCTATGATGGATATGATATTCAGAATGCACAAATTTATGTTGGGATCCTTGATCCATTGAGAGGTCCCGAAACGTTTCAGAATCAGGTTACTTTTACGGATCAGAATTCTCTGGTTTTCAAAACAAAAACTGATTTTGAACCAATATATTTATCAATTACTGCAACTGTATGCAGTGAAGAAAACGTATTATGAAACAAATATTTAATTCGGTAATATCACAAATAAATTAACCAACTAAGCACTTCCTACTCTAAATTGCTCATGGATTAGTTAAAAAAGTCCCGATGATATCGGGACTTTTTATTTCCATATTATTCCTGTTTTGAAAATTTTCTTTTAAATCTTCATATAGTTCCTGCTGCTTCCCTACGAGATTGAGCTGTTTATCCTTGACGAAAGCATATTCAATTTGATTTGAGCGCATATCCAGTATACTCCTTAAAAGAACACAATATTGGCATCTTTCTCTTCTCTGATACTTCCTAATCGATTTTTAAGGTCAGATAATTTTCTATCTTTGTTTTGTTTTAAAATACATTTTCATGATCAAACTTGTATATCTGTCCATTGGAGGAGTAGCCGGTGCCCTCCTAAGATATCTCACATCAGGGTTTATTAATAATTTCCTGGGTGTATCCTTTCCGTATGGAACTTTCGTGGTCAATATGATTGGTAGTTTTTTAATTGGCGTACTCTGGGGAATATCAGAAAATATCGCTATTTCGCCTCAGATGCGCTTATTGTTATTCGTGGGATTTCTAGGAAGTTTTACTACTTTTTCAACCTTCGCTCTGGAAAGTTTGAATTATCTACGTGATAATAATGCAAAAATTGCGATTGCTAATATGTTGATCAGTAACATTCTGGGAATATTGCTGGTCTTCCTTGGAATCATATTATCAAAATATTTAATCACACCCAACCATTAATATTTATGAAATTACCAGAATCAGGGATATTGCTCAGAGTTTTTATTGGCGAATCTGATATATATAAAGGCGATTCGCTTTATGAAGCTATTGTAATGAAAGCCCGGGAATTGCATCTTGCTGGAGCCACAGTTATCCGAGGGATCATGGGTTTTGGTGCCAGCAGTCGAATTCATTCTACGAAATTATTAACGCTTTCGGAGGATCTGCCTATCGTGATTGAAATCGTGGACACGGAAGAAAATATCAATCTTCTGATGCCATTTCTCGACGAAGCAGTAAGGCAAGGACTTATTACAAAAGAGAAAGTAAATGTTATCAAATATATTCACAACAAAAAAGAAACGTGAATATCAAAATGAGCTAATGCAATCAAATTTTATTTTTCATTACAAACTTTTTGGCCCATGGCACAATTTACAGAAAAAATTAATGAATTTATCAGTCTTAAAAAAATAGCTGTTACAGGCGTTTCAAGTAAACAAAAAGATGCAGCTAACCACGTTTTTAATAAATTTAAAGCTGGAAATTATAATGTATTTGCCATCAATCCGAGGACCGATAGGGTTGAAGGTGCAAAAGCGTATCCAAACCTAACTGCAATAAATGAAAAAATTGATGGTGTAGTAATTGCATCACCACCGGCCTCAGCTTTATCCATTATCGAAGAATGTATTACGCTTGGTATTGAATGGATATGGTTCCATAGTTCAATTAATCAAGGCAGTCTTGAAAACAAGGCTGCTAATTTTGCAGAAGATAACGGGATTAATGTGATTCGAACTGGATGTCCACTCATGTACATTAAACCTGTTGATTTTCCACATAAATGTATTAAATGGGTTTTGAACCTGACTGGAAAAGTACCCCGGAAATAAGGATGGCTTTTTTAACAACCAATATTTATTTTTGAGTACAAAATCTGTTTTAAATATTGTTATTAACCTGCTAAGACCTGAATCAAATACAATAATGCCCACATTTGATTTTAACCGCATTGCAGATGATTACGATTCATATTACGAGACAGTTCTAGGTCAACAGGTTGATCACGTTGAAAAACAACTCATCTGGAAATATATGATTCATATGACATTGGAAAAGCCCGTTCTTGAGGTAGGTTGTGGAACAGGACATTGGACAAAATTCTTCAAGCAAAAAGGATTGCAAATTTATGCCATAGATATTTCAGAAAAAATGTTGAAAGTTGCTTTGAAAAAAAATCCCGAAGGTATTCAATTTGAAAAGATGAGTGTGGAAGATCTGAGATATAAGGACTATTATTTTGAAAATATAATCTCAATCGCAAGCCTTGAATTCGTTGATAATATGGATCAGGCTTTCAATGAAATATTCCGAGTATTAAAACCGGGGGGTATATTTTTGATTGGTTGCCTAAATGCCTTATCAGAAATCGGTCAACAGAAAGAATATAATGATATTTATCGAAATGCTCATTTTTTTAATCCTGATGAATTGAAGGAATGGTTATCGGCATTTGGGAAACCTGAGATTGATGCTTGTGCGATAATTGAGGGAAATCAGGTTACGGATTATCCTGATTTTAACAGAGTTAAAAAATCAATACGATTAAAAAGAGGAGCTTTCTTAACAGGATTCGTTAAAAAATCAAAATCATGAAAATAACAGCTGAAATAAGTTTATACCCAATACACGAACGTTATAATAAGGATATATTTCAATTCATAGAACAATTACATGCCAACGAAAATATTTTGACAGAAACCAACGTCATGAGTACCATTCTGACTGGAGAGTATGATGAGATTCTGACACTTTTAAATTATGAATTAAAAGCAGTATTTACAAATCAAAAAGCTGTGTGTATACTTAAACTATCCAACGGATGTCTTGTCAATGGAAAATCCGAATGAATTTCTAATACCTTATAATTTTCAGTTGTTTTTTATTGAATCAGGTACGCTTCGGGAATTTCAGTTAAGTTCTTTATCTCCATTCTCCTGAAAAATACTTCTGCACCCTCTGACTGCAATTGTATATTTCCTTTTGTAAGAGGTATTATTTTCCCATCTTCCTCCAGATGTGAATTAATATTCACCATGTTTACTACACCATTGATCACATGAATGCTTGTATCACCCAGACACAGGATCTCTACAACATTCCACTCACCTAGCGGTTTTTCATTCATCTTGTTTTTTGAACATATTTTCCCTCCGGCTTTCCCTTCACCGAATTCAACCAGTTCAGCATCAGGATCATACATGAATCTTCCCTCCCCTTCATGTTGGGATGCCCGGATACTGCAGTATGTATCTCCCATGCGGTACGAATCACCAAACATGGTTTCCATCACCTGACACTCATGCGATTTTTTCCAGACACCTAGACCATGTCCATAATCTCCAGTCCCGTGATAAAGAAGTCCCGAGTTCCTTAATCGATCAGATCCGGCTGGCCATTTTAATGTTCCCCATTTCACTTCCATTCGAAAATGATAGTTTTCAAATTCTTCCTTAGTAGATAATGCTCCGTTTATCTGGCCGGATACCCTGACAGCAGGTTCCTCATCTTCTTGCACTATAGTAAATATCTGCAACGGATCCTTGTTTAATCCAATCGGATTCAAATAATTACCTTCAACATCCTTTTCCATTTCAGGAAGATCAATGGAATTATCTGGCACGCCAATATAAGTTTCCCATCCTTCCAGATTATTACCATTAAATAAGCTGCGAAATTGCACTGCCTCTTCTTTAGGCGTTTTACAGGCAAAGAGGACAATCAATAAGGTTACCGGGAATAATAATCTATTTTTCATAAAAATAAGTTGATTTTAAGTCCAAAAAATAGGAATCGAAATTAAACAATTTGTTACAGGTTTAAAAATTTATAATCAGGATCTGATCTCAGTAGTCAAATTTTATTCGAACTCCTTTATCCTGTAATTGTTTGAGCGCCCATTTGAATTCCTCATATTCCAAGGATCTTTTTTCAGTATTATTATCATTCAAATAGATATATTGTAGATTTTCATAGGCTGCAATTTCGGGGGGGAATACACTGATTAGGTTGTGAGATAAGTTTAACTCTTCAAGTTCATTCAGTTTCAAAATTGCTTCAGGAAATTCTGTTAGATGATTTTCATATAAATGTAGATATCTCAAATTCTTTAGATTCCCAATAGTTAATGGGACGTCCCGCAATTGATTGTGATGAAGGTATAATTCCTGCAGATTAATCATTTCCCCAATTGATTCGGGGATTTTCTGCAGTTTATTATAAGATAAATACAGAATTTCCAGTTTGTTAAGTTGGGAGATCCTGTGCGACAGGATAGTTAAATCATTATAATAAACATCCAGCCAAATTAAATTGGAGAGATTGAACAATTCATCAGGTAATTCTTTTAATTGGTTTTTATATAACATTAAATTTTCAAGGTATTCGAAATTGCCAATCTCAGGAGGTATTGATGTTAATCTATTTTCCGGAATTACCAGTTTGGTGAGATTTGCAAACCAACTGATCTCCGGTGGAAGATAAATAAGCCCGCAATGTCTGATTATTAATCTTTTTAGATTTGGGAGTGCTACTATGTACTTTGGATCCAGAAATAAAGGATTGTAACTGATCTCAAGTTCATTTATCTGATTTAGTTTATGGAGTCCTTTTAGTGTTCGTATCTGATTGTAGCTTAAATTTAAATATTCAAGATTCTTTAACCGGTGTATTCTCTTTGGAATTCTCTTCAACTGGTTATGAGATAGGTCGAGTTGCTTTAATGAATCCCAACGGAAGATGCGTAATTTTCGTCTTTTATTGGATAATTGATTTTCATTAAGTTTCAGGACCTTTATATTTTTCAATTTCCTGATAGAAAAGGGTATTTTTTTAAATTGGTTTTGAGAAAGGTTTAGAAATTTTATATCGGTATTTCTGGCAAATCTGGTTTTTCTTCTTGACAGTTGATTTTGAGAAAGGTTAACAACTTTTATATTCAGATCTCTGGAAAGCCGTTTAGGTATCTTTTTGATATGATTATTATTCAAGGTCAGAGAGTCAAGTTTTTTCAACAAATAAATCTTTTCCGGTATCTGATCATAACTTCCAGCAATAAGCTTAATCACCCGGGCATCGGAATCCAATGTGTCCAGCATATGGTCATATCCGATACGACGCAGGGAATCTTCATAAGCTTTTTCTCTAATTATTTTCTGAAAGAGTGGATCTTCTTCCTGAAATTCTTGCATTTTAATTAACTCCTGTTTTCTTATTTCTTTTTCAGCCTGTTCCTTATCCCATAAGGACCATTGTGCCAGCTTCAAAGAATCGAGTTTATGTTTTCTATCCAGAGTTTGATTCTTTCGTTGAGAAACGACTGGATTTACCCCAATTATAATAAATGCTAATATGAGTAAAATACAAAGTTCAAATTCAATAATCGATCGCATTTTACAAATCTAACTAGAAACTTAGTTAATAAAATGGGATTTAAAGATTTGGTTTATGATATACATGATAATTTACATTATCGGAAATATTATTTTTATATTTTTGATACTATGAATAAACCATCGCTGCATTATATTTTTTTTATTTTAGTTATCAGTCTGATATTCTCGGGATGCCTGAGCACAAGAATCAGGATTGATGGTAAAAAACCGAATCGTTACATAGAAAATTCAGAAATTTTAGGGAATAGCTTTAGCGGTTTCATTTTATATGACCCTGAAAAAGATAAAATAATTCATGACTATCATGGACATCGTTTTTTTACCCCGGCTTCAAACACAAAAATTTTGACATTTTACACTGGAAAGAAAGTGCTGGGCGATTCAATTCCCTCTCTGGCTTATGCTTTTTACCAGGATACACTTTATTTCACCGGAAAAGGTGATCCCACCTTTTTACATCCAGATTTTGATTATCAACCTGCTCTAAATTTTCTTTGCCGCAATGAATTGCCACTTGCCTATGTTCCCAATCATTTTATCGACAAGCGTTTAGGCCCTGGCTGGGCCTGGGACGATTATCCATTTGTTTACTCCTCGGAAAAATCTGCTTTTCCGCTGTATGGTAATGTTGTCTGGATAGATAAAAGACCCATGGATTCAGCATTTCAAATACTTCCCAATATATTTAAAGATCAGTTTGAGATTTTCCGAGATACAATATATTTGCTGGATTCAGGAGAAATTAAAATTGATAGAGAGGAATTCAATAATCAGTTTTCGATTTTATGTCAGGAAATTCCGGATTCATTGGAGGAAGTCGTTCCGTTCATTCATACTGACACCTTGGTAAAACTACTGCTGGAAGACACATTAAGGAAAAAAATTTTTCTGAAAAATCAGTTCCCTGATGTGAGAAAAAATATAATTTACAGTCAGCCTACGGATAGTCTGTTAAAACCCATGATGATTGAATCAGATAATTTTTTTGCCGAGCAGATCCTGTTAATGTGTTCAAATGTTTTGTTTGATAGCATGGCGACAGAAAAGACCATAAATTTTGCAGAGTCAAATTATTTTTCTGACTGTTCGGAAGAGATGTATTGGGTAGATGGTTCTGGTCTCTCAAGATATAATCAATTTACACCACATGCCATCTTACACGTCCTGAAGAAGATTTATTTGGAGAATGAGAAAAAATATATATCTGACATTTTTCCGATTGGAGGTATTTCCGGAACCATGAAAAATAACTTTAATGATCTTAACTCCTTTGTTATTGCGAAAACTGGATCAATGTCACATGTTTACAATTTAAGTGGGTATCTGATCACTCAAAAGGGAAAATGGATGATCTTCAGTTTTATGAATAATAATTTTACCAGACCTTCCAGCGAAATCCGAAAGGAAATAGAAAAGATATTGTTATTGATAAAAAATAAATATTAGCCCTGATTATTCAAAAATTATTTAAAAACTGGAAATTATTGAATAAATTATGATTCGTGAAGTATGTGTTGAATCCTTGCAAGAGGCTGTCATAGCCCAGGAACTTGGAGCAGAAAGAATTGAATTATGTGCTCGGTTGGATCTGGGAGGTATAACACCTTCCTATGGCCTGATTGAATCTGTAAAAAGGAACCTGAAAATTCCCTTCATGGTTATGATCAGACCAAGAGGAGGTAATTTTATTTATAATGCTCTTGAATTAAAGATCATGCAGCAGAGCATACAAATCTGTAAAAATCTGGGGATTGATGGAATCGTACTAGGGATACTTGATCAAAACAAAAAGATAGATATTATTCAAACACAAAAACTGGTAAAGGAGGCCTCTCCACTTCAGGTAACCTTTCATAAAGCTATTGATGATACCGTGGATCCAAGAATTGCTGTGGAAAATCTTAAAAAGATTAAAGGAATTACCAGAATCCTTTCATCAGGTGGTGCCGTAACTGCCCTTGAGGGTGCCAACATCCTAAATGAAATGATATCATCTGCGGAAGATCAGATTGTTGTGATGGCTGGTGGAAAAGTAACTAAAGACAATCTGATGGAAGTTGCCGGTAAAATTCATACCAGTGAATTCCATGGCAGAAAAATTGTCGGTCCACTGACTCGATGGTAAATAGAGTTCAACTTAAAAAGCTTTCATTCCGTGTCACCAACTAAACCGGCAGGTATAATTGAAATAAACAAATATCATGAAAAAAGTATCTGCTTAACTACCTCATAAATGTTTTTGAAGCCAGTCTTACCAAAGCTGGCTTTTTTTGTTTGCACAATTTTTTTAAATTCAGCACCTAGAGCTAATTTTTTAATGTCAAATTCAATCAATCTTCGATATACCTTATTACTTACCTCTGTTGCTGCACTTGGTGGTTTATTATTCGGGTTTGATATCGCAATAATTACCGGAGCAGCTCCCTTCATCCAGGATTATTTTCTACTTCAGGATCTGGGATTGGGATGGGCCGTCAGCGCATTGCTTTGGGGTTGCATTCCCGGTGCTATCCTGGCAGGTAAGACCACAGATCTGTATGGTAGAAAATCGATATTAATGGCAGTATCAATACTATTCGCAATTACTTCGATTGCAACAGGTATAGCTCCCTCTATCGAGTTTTTTATTGCTGCAAGATTTTTTGGTGGATTGGCAGTGGGTGCTGCTTCCATTGTATCTCCAATGTATATTTCGGAAATTTCACCTCCTGGAATCAGAGGCAGGCTGGTATCTTTGTATCAACTTTCCATCGTAACAGGTGTGCTTATCTCTTATTTAATCAACTATGCACTCCATGACATTGGCGAAGACAACTGGCGATGGATGTTTCTCAGTGGGACAGTACCATCTTTATTATTTTTTGTATTATTGTTCTTTGTCCCGGAAACTCCTCGATTTCTATTTAAAAAGGGCCAAAAAGAAAAATCATTAAATATTCTTTCCCGTATCGGGGGAAAAGAGCAGGCTCAAATTCAAATAAAACAAATTGCAGAAAGTTTACGGATAAAAACATCCCGATTCAGCCAATTGTTTGATCCTGCTTACCGTCGGATGTTATGGGTTGGATTCGGATTGGCAATTTTTGTTCAGATCTCAGGGATCAATACGATCATTGATTATGCACCGATCATCCTTAGGACAGCAGGCTGGAAGATTGATGTAGCGCTTTTTTCAACTTTTATCATTGGTATAGTCAATTTTATTTTTACCCTTGTATCTATCTGGGCGATCGATAAATTTGGCAGGCGGCCACTCTATCTGATTGGATCGGTAGGTATGACTCTGATGCTGGCAGGATTAACCATTGCCAATTTGATCGGAAGGTTTGAGGGCTCTGTAGTACTCCTTTTTATTTTATTATATATCGCATTTTTTGCTTCCTGTATCGGTCCGGTTTTCTGGACCCTCGTGGCGGAAATATTCCCAAACCGAATTCGAGGAACAGCCATGTCAATCCCTGTTTTCACGCAATGGGTTGCCAATGCCATCGTCGTCTTATTTTTTCCATGGATGCTTAGTGTGGCAGGAGGTTCCCTTACATTTGGATTACTGGCAATAATGGCTTTTCTTATGTTTTTATTTACCCTCCGATTTGTTCCGGAAACAAAAGGTAAAACCCTGGAAGAGATTGAAAAATACTGGATGGATCATTACCATGAATAATATGATTTCTATAAAATACGTTTTCCTCATTTTTTCAGTAATATTATTTTTTCAAACATGCCTTCCTCCATATGATTTATATCAGATTCCAAATACTGATCCGGCCACTAAACCATGGACAAGATGGTGGTGGATGGGAAATTCAGTAACCAGAGAGGGTATTACTCAGCATCTGGAGGCCTTTTCAAAAAAAGGAATTGGGGGAGTCGAAATAGTACCTATTTATGGTGAAAGAGGTGATGAAAAAAATTTTATCTCTTACCTGAGTGACCAGTGGATAAATATGCTCATACACACTTTAGCTGAAGCTGAAAGATTAAACATGGAAGTGGACATGACACTGGGATCAGGTTGGCCTTACGGTGGTCCCTGGATTGAGGAAAAATTCGCAGCTCGAAAATATATTCCCGGGCATATGGAAGGATTACCTACCAATCAAAGGGTTAAGCGGGCTGCCCCTGGCGCCGAAGGTTTGGTAGTTGACCATTTCAATGTAGAAGCCATGCACTTTTTTCTACAACGTTTTGATAGTTTAATCAGAGTTATCAAACAAAGAAATATGCCTCTGCGTGCTGTTTTTAATGATTCTTACGAGGTATATGGTGCCAACTGGACATCAAATTTTTTAACTGAGTTCAGAAACAGAATGGGCTATGATCTCTTATTCGAGTTTCCTGATATATTTGATAGTTTACGTTCCAAAAAACCTATATCAGGATGGTCCGATTACCATCAAACCATTCACGAATTATTATATGAAACTACCGGAACGACCATCAAGGAATGGTGTGAATCATTAGATGTTTTGTACAGGTATCAGGCACATGGTTCCCCAGCCAATTTGCTTGATATGTATGCTGCCGCCGACATTCCGGAAACAGAATCCTTTGGCCCGAGCCAGTTTAAAATCCCCGGAGTACGTTATGATTATGATTTTGATGTTGAAAGATTTTCAAAACCGGATCCATTAATCATGAAATTTGCTTCCTCACCCGCTCATATATTACAAAAAAAACTCGTAAGCTCAGAAACGGGAACATGGCTGGGGAATCATTTTAAAGTATCCTTATCACAATTTAAGCCGCAAGTGGATGAATTATTTGTAGCCGGTATCAACCATATTTTTTATCATGGCATTCCTTATTCTCCATTTGAAAAACCGTTTCCCGGAAGACTTTTTTATGCCAGTACGAATTTCGGGCCATCATCTGCACTCTGGCCTTATTTAGATGAAATGAATGAGTATATAACGATTTGTCAGTCTATCTTACAAAATACGGCTCCGGATAATGATATATTGGTTTATTTTCCAGTTTATGATCTTTGGCAGCGAAGAGGATCTTCTGATTTGATCCTGATGCATGATATACACAATCCGGATAACTGGCTTTATAGATCATCTCTGGGAGAAACTTCGAGAGAATTATGGGAGAATGGATATTCTTTCGATTATATATCTGATCTACAGCTACACATGATAAATGAAGGCTCCTTGAAAATATCAAAATCCTATAAATTATTGGTTATCCCGAAAACCAACATTATGCCAATACGGACATTAGAAAATATTCTATCGCTTTCGAAGAAGAACCTGCAAGTGATTTTTATTGATGAGTTTCCGGCAGAAGTACCAGGACATTACCAGAGGGATATCAGATTGGATTCATTGAGGAAGATCATTACTGAAACGGAACATTTATCTGCCGAAAAGGTGAACCACAATAATTTGTTTTCAACACTTAGGAGGGAAAGAATCAGAAAACTGGATTTTGAAACAGATGGTATTTATTATATCAGGAAAAAACATTTGAAAGGATGGATATACTTTATAACTAATTTGGGCAGTAATGAATATGATAATCTACTCAAAATCACTGAAAACATCAAATCGGCTGAAATATTCAATCCTACTCAAAAAAAAAGGGGAATTGCCGAAATCACAAGAAAAGACAATAGCACTCATGTAAAACTGCAGCTGCAACCAGGCGAATCAGTATTTCTAATTACTTATCAGCATCCGATTAAAGGAAAAAACTGGGATTATTTTGTATCCTCTGATAAAATTATTAACCTCAACACTGGCTGGGAAATCCAGTTTGCCGATAGTCTTAAAATACAAACCGATTCCTTGTTCAGCTGGACAGATTTACCTTTTGGATGGGCACCTTTATATTCAGGAAATGCCAAGTATCATTTAAAATTTAACATCAATCAAAGGATAGATCAATACTCCAGATTCCGGCTGGATCTTGGAGATGTACGTGAGATGGCAACAGTAAATATCAATCATCAAAACATTGCTAAGACATGGCATGTGCCTTATCAGATTGATTTCTCTTCATCCTTACTTAAAAAAGAAAATACTATTGACATACTAGTAACTAATCTGGATGCCAACCGCATCATTAAAATGGAACAGGATGGGATTCCATGGAAGAATTTTTATGACATTAATTTTGTTGATATTACATACAATGTGTTTGATGCGACAGATTGGGATCCACTTCCATCAGGATTGCTTGGTCCTGTTAAACTGATCCCAATTGACAAAAAAATAAGCAGGCCATGATGATACCGATTATAATTCCTTTATTTTCAGATTTCTCCAAACTACTTTGATTCCACCTCCTGAATGAATTTGTAATGCAATCGAACCGTTTGCCTGTCCAATTTTTTCATCTTCAAAATCAACCATTATCACACCATTTAACCATGTTGTTACATGTTCATCAACTACCTTGATACGCATTGTGTTCCATTCTCCCATTTTCAAGACTTCCTGTTTTTCAGCAACAGGCTTGATCAACCATCCTCTTCCATATGATTCATAGATACCTCCTGTATTATGGCCTGGGGGGGCCACTTCAGCTTGCCAGCCTGTTATTTTGGTTCCTTCAATTGAAGATCTGAAAAATACCCCGCTATTACCATCCGCCTCCTGTTTAAATTCCAATGTAAGATCAAAATTTTTAAACGATTTATTGGTTGCCAGATATCCGTATTCCTTATCAGGCCCGCTTTCGCAAACCAGTAATCCATCATCAACATACCACTTCTCAGTTCCATATATTTCCCACCCTGATAAGTCCTTTCCATTGAAGAGTAATTGTTCCTGTGCCAACCCTATTAAGGAAATATGAATAATACAAATAGTAAATGAAATTTTAGAAATCGAGATCATGATAGTTTAAGTTAAAATATTGAACATGGTGGAAATTTCGTTAGATACTGACCTTAACTAAATATTAATTTATGATTGGGAAATTACAATAAATTTGTCTTAAAACATATATCAGGATTCCATCTGCCCTGATATGGCTTGCAAAAGTTCGTCTATCCTGGAAGCTATCTGCTTCTTATTGATATCATTTAAATATTGATAAATTTTTTTCAGCTCCTCAATATTAACGATGATATCAATCTTCATCCTGTTCATTGAATAATAAATATCAATTGCAGACTCAGGACCTTCTTCAATGGCTTTTTCTGCAAGTAATCGGGTGTAATTCAAATGATGGGAAAGCAGGATTCTTTCAATCTTTTTAGCTATAATATGTTTCGCTTTACAATCACTATGATCCATGATGATGATAGTACTATTATCATCCACATATCGGAAGAAACTTGTTCGGAATCCATTCCATAATCCATTGTGGTAAACCATACGCCTGTTATTTTCTACCTGCTTAATCCTAAATCCAAAACCATATGGAATATACCTTCCATTATTTAGTTTCCCTGGAGTAAAGGCCTCTTCAAGTGTTTTTATTGATACAAGGATATCCGTGTACAAAGCACGATCCCATTTGTATAAATCTGATGCAGTCGAATAAACTCCTTTGTCGCCTACCACTCCATCGTGTTGGGTTTCCGGAATCGGATGAAATTTTCTGTATTTTTTAAACCCAATCAATCTGTTTTCATAATCATCTTTATTTCTTGTTTTGCTATACACAAATGAATTATGCATATCTAATGGAATAAAAATATTGTCTTTTACAAAATCGGCAAATGGTTGCTGGCTCACTCTTTCAACAATAAGTGCCAACAACATATAACCAGTGTTAGAGTAGCTGAAACGACTTCCCGGTTTAAAGTTCAGATTCATTTTATGATCCGCCAATAAGCGTATTACTTCATCATTATAAGGATATTCATTTTCATTAATATATTTTTCAACAAAATACATGTAGTTGGGAAGTCCAGCTGTATGGTTCAATAAATGTCTAATGGTGATGCTATCGTAATATTGTATTTTTTCGTCTGATAATTCAGGAATAAACTGGACCATTCGATCATCATAGTCAAGTATACCCCTTTCCTTTAGAATCATAATCGCCATAGCTGTAAATTGCTTACTGATAGATGCAAGCTGATAAACTGATTCAGTACTTAGAGTATCTTTTGTTGTAAAATCCGCATATCCAATGAAATTATCATATATTATACGGCCACGATGTACTACTAATATGTGACCGTTAAAATGATTATAATCATGACTTTCCTTTAAAATCTGATTAAATTCATTAACATTATCTTCAACAAAAATCCGGGCCAGTTCGTGTTTCTCATGATCTGATAATATTTCCTTTTCACGTTGAGGCTGTGAATTATACGTAGTATTAAATATTGTTATGCTTAGATAGCATAAAATATGAAAATATATTTTAATACTAAGATAAATCATATTGTATTTTATATCTTCCCCCGGGGCCTCCGCCTTCAGCGTTAATTAAACTTTAATCCCCTTGAAACGATTATAGTTTTATATGAAATGTATTTTTATGCTTTAAAGTCAGCAAAAATACAAAATCTTTCTATCTATTGATCAATTTATTGCAAAATGTCCTTGAAGTAAGGCATAAATGCTCTTTTAGGATTAATATCAAATCTATAACGATGGTAACCTGATATATTGATTATAAATGTCTAATTATGAGCTATTTAACTGATACATAGGTTTCGATTCTTACATTTTTAGGATCGTAAGCATTCATATCATAAATATCATAATCAGCCATAAACCTTCTTACAAACCCTGTTTCTCTGTAAATTTTATTCCATGTTTCAGTTACAATATAGGGCAGCTTCCCTTCCGAGCGATATAAAGCATATTTAGATTTTGGGAATTTTCTGCCGATAAGTCCTTCCTGAACCCGATCGATTGAGGATACCGGATTACCTAAAATAACCATATATCTGCCAGAATGATCAGTTTCATAATCACAATACAGGTTATACACATCATCGCTCAACTTACCGGGTATCATTTCAAATATTCCTTCCTGAAACCATTGTTGCCATAAGTTATAGATGTCAGTGCCGGAAATTCCATCTTTATTAATGGTCCAAACAGAAATTCCCATTATTTTAAAAGCTGGCCTTTCAATAATTTCATACTCCATCGGTCGATTTCTTTATCAGCTATAAGTAATGATTAACTTAATATAAGGAAAGACAGGAAATTTTCTGCCTTTTTTTATAAATGAATAATAAAGTAAAATAATAAAAATTTAGAAAGTTTCAATTTGTCCCCTATAAAAATATCTCAGTGATTTATTTGTTTTTTAATGATAAATCCAAAAAAAGTCAATATTATCCCAATGATAGCATAAAATATATGTAAAAAATGAATCCCTCTTATCATGATCATTTGCACCATAATCCAAATAAATAGTGCGGTACCTGACAGAATTATATATAAAGGATATCCATTTACGTGTTTTATGGCTAAAAAGCTTATTACCAGACTACCAATTCCGATGACCGTAAACAAAATAATTCCCGGAATAAAAAAATCCGTGAACGGACTGTATTCCAGTAGTGATAAAGGCATCTTCAATATTTCCCCTGATGGTGCTAAAATCAGCGATCCACCACCTATACATGCACTCAAACCATTAAAAATTAATAAGGCAATAGTAACTCTCCTGATCAAAATGATAAATTTAGGTATTTAACAATGTTAATAGTATTCGTCCGAATGTAATAATATAATTAAATTTATTCCTGTTTTGAACGATTTTTGGATCAAATCTATATAATTCCTCGCCTCCCCGCGGGTTATCAAATTGCAGAATCATATTTATTATATTTTATTCTTAATCTATACCCCAATCCGCATCCGGCTGACCTTTCCAATACCAGAAAATCAGATCAATCAAAGGTGGTTCTCCTCCCAGTTCACGTAGACGGGTAGCATTCTGTGCCCGATGATAGTGACTATGTGCGGTCATTTGTAATAATGCCCGTGCTTTGCTTATGTCCAGGACCGGATTTTTAAACCAGGGAATATTTACCATCTCATTTAAAACTTCATCAGTCATTTGTTCAGAAAATTCATTAATTATTTTATTTGTATCCCTCACATAATTCTTAATTTTTGAAGGTGAAAATATTTTTACTTCATTAGGCTTAAAAACCTCACCCTCTACAGTATTTATAAATGCCCTTTGAGCCATATGGATATGAATCAAACGATCTGTGATCTTACTGTCATCAAATGCTTCAGAAAAATTTTCAAACACCCGCCAATGTTCGGCATCCGCCCATTGCTGATGATCTAATAGTTCTTTAATTAACTGAGTCATTTTTATTCAGTTTTCAAGTTACACATAGCACGCCAGGATAATAACCAATTACCTTCTGTCTCTTCAAATACGATAATATCAATACCGGATTCCTTAATGAATTTATTATTCATCTCATATTCAATTATAAATCGATATGTTGCAAGGGCAGTTCTCTCTAAAAAATTGACCGAAATATTATCTATTTCAAATTTTGATACAATTGCTTTGTTCATAAAATCCCTGAAAGTCTGAATGCAGACTTCTTTTCCCTGTATCTGATGTTTAAAATCAGGAGACCGGAAGATAACACTGTCGGAAAACAATCCCTCCATTACCTGATAGTCCTGATGATACCATGCATCATTTATTATCCTGATGATATGTTTAATTCTGTCTGGGTCTTCCATACTAATAAACTATTTATTTACAATATTTTAAGAAGTTTCAATCCTAATAAATCAATATTTTCAATCTTGTAAACTTTTAATATGATATTCCTGTGCAAGATAAGTTTCAATGGTTTTATAATCCAGAAAGGATCTGGTATCGATAAATACTTCAAGCATATGATAGATCATGGTAAATGTATTTCCAAAAAAACGTGCTGGATTTAAGAGATCCGAAGCCTTCTGAAAATGTTCTTCAACGATACCATCCCAATGCTCTGCTTGATCAATCACTACATCCAATACTACATTTCTATTATAATTCCATAAAGGATGCAGTTTTAATGAAAGTGGTGTGTGTCTATTATGCCATCGATCGATGAAAGTTTCATACGTTATTGATCTCTTTTTACGGAACAATGTAAACAAATTTACGCCCGGCGATGGTTCACGATCATTCCAGGTTTTTTCATATCCGATAGGAATAGCTTCTTCAACACGATATAATCCGGCAAATCCATCTATCCTTGTCAATTGATCAATGATTAATCTTTTTTCACTTTTTACAGAAATAGATGCAATCTTTTTTCTTTTAAACGGGATTACTGATATTCCAGGTGGTTTTTGAACTGTTATAACCACGGAAATACTTTTAACATCCTTCTCCTTGGTCAGGTTTTCCAGTAATACTAATATTCTTTTCTGAAATTGAGCATATTGTTCACTTTTTCCCCCTCTTATCAAATATATGTTTTTTTCTAATCCCATCTTTTAACAATAAAAACTGTCTTTTAATTCAAAAAAAGAAAATATGTATTTGATTTCATCATATTTTAGCTCTTTTTATGTTCCAGTTACAATTAACAATATTTAAGGCCCATTAAAAAGCGTATTAATATACAATTACGAACCAATCAGGATCAAAAAATCAATCTGCTGATAACCGGTGGCTCGGGTTTCTTAGGAAGACATATCATACGAGAATTTCTAGACGTAGGATCTCCGGTAAAAGTGAACCGGATTCAGGTACTGGATATTGCAGATTTTCCGGATATGGATAATGATTACGTTACTTTTATAAAGGGTGATATAAGGAATTATGAACAGGTTAATTTAGCCTGTAAAGGAATGGACATGGTTATTCATGCTGCTGCTATTGTTGATTGGGGCACACATTCAGTACAGGAAGTTTATGATGTAAACGTTACAGGCACCGAAAACATTATCAAAGCTTGTAAACAAAATTTTGTTTCTTTTTTAATATTCACAAGTTCCCTTGATGCAGTTTATAATGGCAAGCCACTGGTAAATATTGATGAAAGCCAGACTTATCCTGAAAAACATTCAAATATGTATTGTAGGAGCAAATATCTTTCTGAAAGGATGATTGTTGCTGAAAATTCCAGTTCCTTGAAAACATGTGTTTTACGTCCATCAGATATTTATGGTGAAGGAGATCCTTACCACATTGGTTCACTTATTAATATGGCCAAAAATGGTTTTTATATAAGACTTGGGAATGGTAGATCTAAATGTCAGCATGTATATGTCGGGAATATGGCTTTTGCACATGTGCTTATTGCACAGGCTATGTTAAAGGATAATTGTAAGGTGTGTGGAGAAATCTATTTTATTACAGATGGTCCCGGAGTCAATTTTTTTATTTTCTTTGACCAGATCGTAAAGGGTGCCGGATATACCATATGGCCAAAAAACCTCTGGCTTCCCCGTTGGCTTGCGTTTATACTTGGTAGTCTATCTGAATTTTTCGCTTTACTGATTAGGCCCATTAAAGTATACAATCCAAAATTCAGCAGATTTGCGGTGGTGTATACCTGCACAGATTTTACTTTTTCATCCGGGAAAGCAATTAGGGATTTTGGCTATCACTCCAAATATAACAAAAATGAGGCATTCGAAAGAACCATTTCCTATTATAGAAACTTCTTTGAATAATGATAATCCAGATCGGGGAAACGGATTATTATACTTTTTACACTCCAATTAAAATAGATAGAGGGAAACTTTTTTCAATTCTCATTGAAGTAAAATATCCCTGCCATTCGATGTAATATATTTACCACTGGCAAATGATACATGCACCCTTCCATCACATGCGTCATGAAAATCCAGTAACGCATTTCCAAGATCAATGAAACTACCAGCTTTTAAATTTTGTATTAATGCAATTCCCTGAATTGGATTTAAAAAACAACTTTGTTGGTCATAGAGCGTTTGAATCATAGCATGATACAATATACCTCCGGATTCGCTATTCCCCTCTAAAATCTGACCACCACCATTCATGATGTAAAGATCATCATAGATGTCTGATGGGGTGCCCCTTTGATCAATATTTACAAACCAGACATTCTGTTGAACCGCAACGAAAACATCGGAAGGTTGTTCATTATTTAACCTTTCCAATTCAGCATCAAATTGTATTTTAGTCAATCCGATGTTCAATAAAGTATCCGATCCTTCCCCAATAATGATATCCTGCTGCGCTACTAAAGTTAGAATACGATCATTTTCTTTCTGTGATAAGACAGGGACCGTATGAATTCCATAAAATTGAAATTTGCCGGATAAAAGATCGATATCCGTTAAAAGAATGCTAATCACACCATCAAAGTCCTCATCCCAGATACCCGCAATAACTATTTGACCAATTTGATTATGAAAAGGAAGAGGATTATTTTCATTTATATCTACAATTAGTATACCATATCCTGAATGTATATCGGAATTATAAGATTGAAACAGGGTGTTCTCAGGCAATTCTTCACCTCGAAAAGCCGAACTTGCCAGTGAAGCACAATAACCAATAGTCGCTGAGGTTTTTAATCCATGCATAAGCGGTTCTATCTCTATCTCCTGATCCAATTCTCTTAATTTTGCACAAGATGTCAGGAAAAATAACAGGACCATTATACCTGTTATACAAAAGTTAAATTTTATTCCTCTATCCTCAAACATGTTTGTTTGCTACTTGCTCCTTTGAAAACATAAGTTGTTTTCTGTTAAGGCATATCAATTTATTAATGTTCCTAAAGAATAAAAAGTAACTTTAATCATTACAGATATATCTCTTCTTAATATGATTAGAATGATGAAAAAATATCAAAGGTCAAAAACAGATTATTAGAAAAAAAATGTAACAGTTTTTTAGAATATCTTTTTCAAACTTTCTTCTGGTATAATTCAATTATCTTTTGTCGAAGCTCAACCGGATCACCAATCAGCTCATAGGGTTTATAGGGCTCTCCATCAAGAAATACGCCACCTACATGCCCTAGATGGAGCATCCGGTTATGGCAAGGGCAAAAAGATTCATGGTACTCTACCATTCTCTCAATTCCTTCAATTGCTTTTCGCGCTATTCTCGTTTTTTGATTCCCATCACACCAGGCGTTATCACCGACAAATACATTGATTTTTTTGTTTTTACCAGCCATTTGATGTAATCTATAAAATCTGGGTGCAATTGCATTGTGAAATGGTTTCCATAAAACTACGGCTTTATCGATCCTATCCACTACTTCATAACCCATGTGTTCATAAAATGACTTAGGATTCCAGTGCCAATCCATCGCCCAAGTAGCTACACCACTATATCCCCGGATTCTTGCTAAGTTTTCTACTTCCTTTAACATGTATCTGCCATAACCTTTGCCTCGCTGATCACCAATATACTGGTCATACATGTGAACATATAAACACAAGATTATCATTAAATCATTCCCAATCAAAGGTGAATATTCTACTGGAATAGTTTGACATTTACCTACAATAGCGCCGTTATCATCTATCAGTACTTTGGCCTCATACCCCTTATTAATGTGACGAGAATACCATTCTCTCCTGGATTGAATTACATAATCATTTCTGGGAATATCTGGCCAAAGACAACTGAAAAAAAGATGCTGGCTCCTTTTATTGATATTGGTTAATTCCATTCATGTGTCTTATATATTAATAACAAATTATTGAAAAAAAAGTGCGGAAATCCACATATTTTTAATTTGCTCATGAAAAAAATAAATTGTTGACTATCAAAATTCAATCCGGAATGATTGAATTTTATATGTTTATTCAACTTACTCTCCAGTTCTTATATGCAAAAGTCTGGTGGCTTTATAAGTTATATCAGAAAAAATACTGGTGCATTTTTCCCCTGTAGGAGATTGAGAAGAAAAACCAATCCTTATTTCTGTTTTTTTATCAAGTGAAAAATATCTGATTAAATGCCAATAATGACTGTCACTAGAATAATGAAATGCGAATGTATTGTCTCCTAATCCAGCGATCCTTAAATATATTTTATTTGTATCAATAACCAAATGATTCGTGTCATCAGAGTTATTTTTATTAACTACCGATACAATAGTTGGCTTTTTTTGTGGTGAAAACTCAAAGCATAATTTAGCCCAACAATGATCATTACCATAAACCATCAAAACTCCCGCATCAAAATCAGATTGAAAATCGACTTGTACCTGACTGGATAATAAAAATGTATCCGAAGGCAAAAATAAAGCCCTGGGAACGTTAAGTACCTTGTATGTTTGCTTTGGATCCACAAACATATCTGTTTTTTCTCCAGCGGTAATAACTAGCTCGTTGTGTTTATATGACCAATTTAAGGGTGTATTCATCCAAGATAATGATCCCGGAATCCCTGAAATTTGAAAGTCTGAATTTATTGTTTGCGGAAATAAACTATGAAAGACACAAATTAAAAATATAAAGAATATCAGACGTTTCATAAAAGTGTAAAGATTTTGGTCCTAATAAATATAGGAATAAATGTAAAAGATTTGGGCTGTGCCATTTCACGGACAGACCGAAAGTATAAAATAATCAAAGTACGGATCATATCCAATGATCCAAATAACATTGAATTTATATCTTAACCCTGACCAAAATTGAGCCTGAAGCCGTTTATATCAACTATATCGAAATCACGCATGCCGTAATTCCGATTCCCGACTGATAAGAGATATTATCTGATCGGGAAATGATCTTAAAAAGATACGGAAAAACGTGATTCTAAAACACTATAAAACATATTTCACTCATTACTTTTTACTGATTTTACCATTAATATAGCAATTAGCAGCATTCCAGCAGCTACTCCTGCTCCAGATAAAAATGCCCAATTAAGACCTCCCGATTTGTAAAATAAACCAATAACAATTGGGCCTAGTGTTTGACCAATCCGAAGAACCATACTATTAATAGACATGAACGCAGCTCTTTCATTGATAGAGGCGTATCCAACCAGCATCGTTTGAATATTGGGAATGATCAATCCATGTGCCATCCCAAATATGATTACTGCAACAGCAATAAATATCCATGAACCTGCCAAGACCAGTAAGATCAAGGCTCCGAAGTAACAGATTATACTATAGATCAATAGAGATTTTGGATTAAATCGTTTCCTGAGTTTACCCAGTTGAGTGGAAACTATTGCCGTTGTAACTGACATACCTGACATGACCAATCCGATGACCAGGGAATCTGCATTAAATCCCTGCTCTAGTAATAAAGGGAAAAAAGTAAGATAAGATCCATAGAGAATAATAAACATACATACGGTAATCAAAAACAATCCCCATACATCCTTTATATTTATAGCCTTCCAGGTTTTTTTTAAATATTCCACTATAGCTGCCTTTCCAGATGGTTCAGGATTTTTTAAGCTAAGGATAACAAATAGGCCAACAGGTAGGGCAAGTAAGGGTAGATAAAATGGATAAAACCATCCGAGGGTCGCCAGGGCACCCCCTATTGCCGGGTAGGAAGCGGTTCCAATACTTAAAATACTGGCATTGTAGCCCATTGCCGTTGCCCGCTTATTGGCTGTATATAAATCTCCAATCAATGTTATATTGATCATACCCAATGATGCAGATCCCAGGCCCTGAATAAACCTGAAAAACAAGAGTGAATGAAAAGTACTGGCAAAAGAACATAAAAATCCTCCGAGCCCAAATAGAAATATTGATGGTATTAAGATGGTTTTTCTTCCATAACGGTCTGCCAGAATTCCCATGACTGGAGCCAGAATAATTCCCGGAAATGTAAAAAATGTTATAAGATAACCTATTTGTTGCGGAGATATATTAAAATACCTGATGATCGTTGGAAACGCCGGTGTAATACTGGACACTCCCATGATTGCCAGTAGGGTAACGGAAAATATGATGTAAAGATTTCTGTCCTTAAACAAACTTTCACCATTGGGAGTATCCATCATTATTTATTTTTCTTGTGTTAAGATCCAAACCAATCCCATTACAAAGGTATGAGGGATTGTCCCGGCAAACGATTGCCTTAATTCTTTTTGAATATCCATGTTGATTCAGCTTTACTTTTAAAAAGTCCGAAATATAGCAGCAATAAAATTAAATAAAAATGCTTTTCGTAAGACGAACTTTGTCTTGAATGGAACCTATTGCTAATATGGTCGCCTTGTCACGTGGCCGCATCAAACTTGACCTGAAACCAACACCTGAGTTTCAGGACGATTCAATTGTAAGCATTGAACGTGCAAAGGAATTTAGAAATTGGCTTAACAGTTAAAAATATATATATTGGGGATCAGGGACATCCTTTAAGTAAAAGGGAGATTTCCGTTCATTTTTTATTAACAACCACAACTATTTAATACTTTATAATGAATATTTCAGATCTAAAAGGCACAGTCATTCTTTCGAATGGGGTACCCATGCCTTATTTCGGATTAGGGGTATTTGAGTCAAAAGAAGGGAAAGAGGTAATCAATGCCATAAAATATGCATTAAATACAGGTTACCGCCACATCGATACTGCAGCGATGTACCTGAATGAGGCTGGTGTAGGCCAGGCGATCCGAGAAAGTGCAATCCGCCGGGAAGAAGTGTTCGTTACTACCAAAGTCTGGAATTCTGACCAGGGGTACGATAAGACTATGAAAGCGTTTGACTGGTCTATGGAAAAGCTTGGATTTGAATACCTCGATCTGTATCTGATCCACTGGCCGGTATCCGGAAAATTCAAAGCCACCTGGAAGGCCTTTGAAGAAATTTATAGGCAGGGCAGGGTGAAAGCCATCGGGGTAAGTAATTTTTTACAGCACCACCTGATTGATCTTTTCACCATTTGTGAGATCATACCCATGGTAAACCAGATGGAATTCCATCCTTACCTGGTACAACAACCATTACTGGATTTCTGTACTCAACATGCTATTCAGTATGAGGCCTGGAGCCCAATTCTTAAAGGAGAAGTAATGAATATCGGGCTTTTAAAATCACTAGGTAAAAAATACGGAAAATCTCCGGTTCAGATCGTTCTGAGATGGGATCTACAGAAAGGAGTGGTCACTATACCCAAATCCTCCAATCCTGAACGTATCAAAACGAATGCCGACATCTTTGATTTCGAACTTTCAGATGATGATATGGTTAAAATAGATGCCCTGGATAAAAACCGGCGAATTGGACCTCACCCTGACCATATCAACTTCTAAATGGATAAAATCATGAATTAGCCGGACTAATAATCCCTTTGATCATCCTCAAGAATCGCATAGTGAAAATTATCTTTCCATTCTCCCCTGATAGGTAATATTTTTCTTCGAATACCCTCGCAGATCATCCCGGATTTTTCAAGTACCTTAATGGAACGTATATTTTCCGTCGAGACACCGGCTTCGATCCGATGTAATTTTAAAATATTAAATCCAAATTCAATCAATTTTCTGGATGTTTCCGTAGCATATCCTTTCCCCCAGTAAGCTGGCAGAAGTTTAAAATAAATTTCACCCATTTTAAATCGATCTCCTGTTAAATTCAACCCGGACAATCCAATAGAATGGTTACTTGTATTTTTCACAATAATCCAACTATATAATTTTTTATCAGTTGAATTCTGGTTCTCAATGATTGGTCGAAGTACATTCCTTGTTTCTTCAAGGTTTTCGGGAATACCCAAAGTGTTATATTCATCCACTTCCTTGATACTATGCAAATAGTGAATAAAATCCAGATCAGCCCATGATATTTCCTTATATAACAATCTTTCGGAATCGAAATTCATATTTTTTTTATTTCTATGTTTGAATACAAATATTTATTAAATAAAGAGATTTCCTAAATCCGGAGTTTAATTATAGTTGTAAAAATTCCTGAATTGCAAATGCTATTGATTTACCAAATTCCCATGCATTTTCTTTAGAAACGTGTGTGCCAGATACATTTGCATATGGAAATTCCAAGGTAGTCGATAATTTGATCCCATCAATTGATAATGCCCACCTGGTAAAAGACATTCCCTGATCAAAATTTTCAGGTTTATTCCAGGCCTCTCCAAAAGGCAGAAAATTAGCATGTTCAAATTTCAGCTCGCCGTGGGAATGTTTTTCCAATAATTTTGAGAACTTTTTTTGTTGCCGTTCATTTTCAGGATTGGAGGAGCCGACAATATATATCCACTCATTGTATTTCCCACTAATCCATGGACAGTGAAGATCTAATGCAATCTTTAATTTTGTATCTGCCCATTGAGGTATTTTTTTTCGAATCTCCATTGTAGCAGAATATATGGCGGTATTATTATAATCACGATTATGATCTCTTGGAATCCGGTTTTTTCCCTGGTCTCCATTTTCAACACCATCTTTATCCACAAAAGGAATAATCCTGAATTCAACCTTCTCCCTTAAATGCTGAAGTGTGGATTCATCAAGAATACTTTCTATAATTCCTTCCAAAACATAATTCGCCATCATCTCACAGGCATGATGCCTTGCTGTGATCAGTACCTTAATTGGAGCCTCATGGTTTTGAGGTTTAATATATAATTCCTCAACAATCCTGGATTGCCTCGTATAACACAATGTATCCGCTTTCCATAATTCTCTATTTTTCAATTTTTCTAAAAAATTATAATAATCCTTTTCTGTATATGGCATTGCCATACTGAAATAGGCAATTGTATCAGTTTCATCAAAACAAAAAGTAAACCGGTTGTCTCCTACCGAATTTTCACCAAGCCAGCTCCAGTTATCCGAATTATTTAAACTGTATGCCGGACCAAAGGTAGTGAATACATGATTCCGTATAAACTGAAAAGTTATTGTTCTTCCACTTACTCCAGATACTTTAAAGAACCAGTAGAACCAATCTCCATTCGTATCTCGTAAATCCGGCTTTAACCAGATTGTATCAAGCGTGATATTTTCTACATAGATATTCCCTCCAGGGAAATCTTTGGTTATTTTCGGCAAATTATCTTGACCACGTAGTAGTAAAGAGCATAGAATAAAGGGGAAAAATCCTATTTTTTTCATATCAGAAAATTACGGATTCGCATAATTACTTCCAATGACAAATCGGATATTGTCGGGCAATATGCCGATCAGACAAAGGGTTGTGGTCTGTCGAAGGAAAATCATCTGGTAAGCTTTTGAAGATTTTTCGTATCATTACAATGATGACTTTCATTTCAATTCTCGATATATATCTTTAATCGAATAAAAATCATGAAGTAAATGAATTAATTTACCTATTTTTTTGCTCTACTAAATACAAATCAACATCCACAAATACGTACATTGATTATTCTAAATAAGGTAAATAATGACCATATCCTTCTTTTTCCATCTTATGATCCGGAATGAAGCGCATGGCGGCGGAATTAATGCAGTAACGTAACCGGGTGGGTTCCGGTCCATCATAAAAAACATGCCCCAGATGTGAATCTGCATATCGACTACGGACTTCCACTCGTGACATACCATAGGAATCATCTATTTTTTTAATTAAAAGTCTGACATCGATTGGTTTGGTGAAACTTGGCCAGCCAGTACCTGATTTGAATTTATCCCGGGAACTGAACAAAGCTTCCCCTGATACTATATCCACATAGATGCCTCGTTTTTCATTATCCCAATATGAATTTTCAAAAGCTGTTTCGGTCCCATTCTCTTGCGTTACTTCATATTGAATCGAAGTTAGTTCGGTTTTCAATTGTGCTTGGGAAGGAATTTCAAACTGATCTTTATCCGACATACCCCAATATTTCCTGATGAACTCATCACGTCTGGAAGCCTTTCGATATTCCTGGTATCTTTTTGTATGTGTTTTATAAAAGTCCTGATGGTATTCTTCTGCCGCATAAAAAGCTTCAAATTCTTCAATTTTCGTGACGATCGGATTATTGAAGATCCCTGCATTTTCAAGCCATTTTTTTGATTTTTCTGCGACTCGCCTTTGTTCAGCGTCATGATAAAAAATAGCCGAAGTGTATTGCTGCCCACGATCATTAAAAGATCCCCCTGCATCGGTCGGATCAAATTGTTTCCAGAATAAGTCAACCAATTCCAAATAACTGACGATATGAGGATCAAACACAATCTGTATCGCCTCTCGATGACCAGTCTGCCCCGCAGCCACCTCCCCATACGTTGGATCTTTTTCATCACCCCCTGAAAATCCAGATACAACAGAGAGAACACCATCCACTTTTTCAAATGGTGCTTCTACGCACCAGAAACATCCTCCTGCAAAGGTAGCTGTCTCTCTTATTCCACTGTAAGGTAGCGCTAATTGATCTATCTTCTTATCCTCTTCACGATTTTTAGGTTGACAACTGATTACTAAGATTAGAAATAACTTGATAAACGCAAAAACATACATTTTTTTCATTTTATTAAATTTGTAGAGCCCCCATCACATAATATCTATCTATACTCAGGGATTCCTTTAATTGTATTAATTTTTTAATGAGCCTTTTCGTTGTTCCCTCAGGTTCTAAGCTAGTTTCTAAATATCACGAAAATATCACAGAAGAATGATAAGACTTTAAAATTAATGAAATTGATACTTTAAATGATTAAGATTGTCCTATTGAATGTTAATGTGCGGGTAAGGAAATCATAAAAGTAGTCCCTTTTTTAATGGCACTTTTTACTGTAATTCTAAATCCATGGAGGTCGAGAATCTTCTTTACTATTGCCAATCCCAATCCGGTTCCGTTCCTGTGGCAGGTTTTGGTTTTTACCCGATAGTTACGATCAAATATTCGAGGAAGTTGGTCCTGTTCAATCCCAATGCCCGAGTCACTGATTTGCACAATCAAATGCTGATCTTCTTTCCTACTTATTGAAATTTTAATTTCTCCACCTGATATGGTATAACGAAAGGCATTATCCAGTATATTCTGAAAAACTTTTTCCATCATCTGTATATCGGCACAAACTGGAGGAAGCTGGTCTTCACATTCCAGTATAAAGGTAATATTTTCTTCCTGGGCCTTGAGTTGGTTTTTTTGATGGATATCCTGCAACAATTCTGACAGTGAAAAAATTTCAAGATCGGGGTTTGCGTCCCTGGCTTCCAGATTTGACAGTTCAAATAATTCATTAACCATTTTAAGCATCCTGTCGATATTGTCCAGGATGGTATTCAGGTGCTCTTTTCTTTCGCTGGATGCCAGTTGATGGTCTTTCAGTTGGATCGTTTCAGTATATCCTCGGATGATTGTGAGGGGAGTCCGTAGATCATGGGATACATTGGCAGCCAATTCTCTCCTGTTTTTATCCATTTTTTTAAGATCGTCGATATTTTTCACAATCGTTTCAGCCATATCATTGAAGGAATCTGCAAACTCCTGTAATTCGCTTTTACTTTTCAAATGAATTCTGGCCTGTAAATTGCCACCCTGAAAATCGCGTATCACCTTCACGATCTTTCGGATGTTTCTGACAATAACACCAATGGCAATAAATCCAATTATTACAGCGGTAATAAAAGCGATGATCATCGATCGAATTCCCAATCGCAAAATGTAACTCCCAAGCACCATCTGGGAGGCATTCTCATATTCCTGGCCACCCAGTATCACATAGATATAGCCCTTGAATTGCTGTTCTTCAATTACCCTGGCTGCCGAAAATGCTTTCTTTTTACTCGGATTTTTGGGATCAATCCCAAGTAAAAAACTTTCACCATCATTGGATATAAAGTTATTAATTGGATCCAAGGGCACTTTTTCAAGAGTTATGATTTGATTTGGCGCGTAATAGGCCAGAATTTTTCCGAACGTATCTAACAAATAAACCTCAATGCTTGGATTAATAATCATGACATCATGGAAAACATCTTTCAAAACATCCAGGTTAACAGAATCTCCTTCAAAGCAATTATTTTCTGCAGCAATATGGGATGCAATCCGAATATCCAAATTTTGGCGAGTTTCCTGAAAATACATATCTGCGGTATTAACAGCAATATAGATGTATACTCCGGACATGACTAATAAAATGAAGAGGAATAACAAGGAAATACGCCAGAAAAAAGAATTAAAAAAGCCAGTCATGAATGAGCATTTCTTTTTATCTGATCATTAAAGCGATATCCAAGCCCCCATGAGGTTAGGATATAATATGGATTGGATATATCCTTCTCAATTTTGCTGCGTAATCGGTTTATATGTGAATTAACTGTATGTTCATATCCATTAAACTGATACCCCCAGACCTGATCCAGTAAATTTCCCCTCGTGTAAGTTCTCCCCGGATGTTGTGCCATTAAATATAACAGATTAAATTCCTTGGGTGTTAAATCAATTCGTTCCCTGTTCTGCAAGACTTTATGGTTTATTCCATCTATTAACAGTTCTCCAAAATCCAAAATTTCAGATGTGGTATCTTGATGATTATATGCATCCATACGCCTAAAAAGTGCTTTTATGCGTGAAATCAATTCTCTTACGCTGAAAGGCTTGGTAATGTAATCGTCTGCCCCTAATTCCAGCCCCAACACTTTATCAATTTCATCTGATTTTGAGGTCAGCATTAGAATAGGTGTGTTGATTTTTAGTTTTCTCAATTCTTTACACACCTCCAGGCCATCCAAACCAGGCAACATGATGTCTAACAAAATCATATCATGTGATTCTGTTTTTGCAAGAATCAGTGCCTTATCCCCATTAAAGATCTTTGTAACTCTGAAACCCTGGTCCTTTAAATGAAGGTTGAGAAGATTTGAAATTTCCCGGTCATCCTCAACAATTAATATAGATTTAGGTGATGATGGATGATTATTCATAAGTAAATTAAATTTATTATTACCAATCGATTATCAAATTTCATTGGGCTTTATTTTATTATTAAATTGTGTTCGTGATTATGACCTGCAAATTATAGCGAAAATCTATTGAAAGTGTTGTAAATCATAGTTGTAAATGAAGTTTTGTCGGACAAGTTACATAGGGTTATTTTTATGTCGAAGGAGGTTTTTAGTCATGCCTAAAAATAAGTGATCCTTCTGTCTCAGATCAGAGGGAAAGCTCAGACCAATACACTTTGTAGATCGATGAAAGGTATTCTAGTCAAAGTGGCTCTTCAGACGTGTTAGGTTCATCCGACGATTTCCGGAATAGGAAAAGAGGTCGACTGAAGATCCAGTCATACCTCTTTTCATTACGATTTCTATCTCAAATAGAAGAAAACTTTAATCGTGACATTTGTCAATACCGACCTTATTCTAGAAACCTCCACTCAAATCGAATGGTGGAAATTCTTCGGATAACTCTGTGTTACCAGGAGCTTCTGCTCCTTCCTCAGAAATGATGGGACAGTTCACAACCACACCAGGCTTAGTGATTGTAACCAGTCCTGCATCAGCTGCTCGCAGAACATCTTCAACATCATCGAACAATACACCCTCTTCATCAAAATGCATGGATGAGTAGGGGGAATCAAGAATGTCCTGCACAGTAGTTTCTTCCGTAGTATGTACTACGTTCACATTCCAGTGAGGTGAATATCCGGCTTCTCCCGGAATAAAAAGCGCAACATTAGCCTGGAAGACTCGATCACCTCCAATGAGATAAAGCTGGTTTTTACCACGTTCGGTTACCCCTTCCTCAACACCAAGTAAAATGTAATAAATCTCTTCCTCTTCATACCATCCGTTTGCAGTTAATACTCCGGTATTTTCACCCATTCTGGCTGAGGTTTCCGGGTTATTGAATTGGAAAATTACATCATTATTTGCCGTCTCTGGGTGAATTGAATCAATTTCCGAACAGGCAACGGCAAAAATAAATGCCAATAAAATTATTCCTTTCCATGGTCTGATTTGTAACATAATAACCTCCTTTTTTGTTTGAAAATTTAATCTTGGTTCAATTTTAATTTCAGAGTATCACAAAATCATCACGGAAGTTTAAAGTATTTATCATAAATTCTTTTAAATATATTAGATCAAAAACAATCTTAGATCTACTAATACAGAAATATAATCTCAGTACAACTAGATTCAATACATTAAGATGGAATCAGAATTATCGAGGATTTAAGTATGATATATCATTAATTTCCATTCATTCCTAACTGAAAATTGACTAAATTTCATGAAGTATAATCCACCTTTATGGGACATCCTGAAACCCGCCGTCAGTTTCTTAGAAAAAGCCTTCTAGGGCTCACTGGAATACCATTGCTAAACAGTTGTCCCAATCCAAGAAAAAAAATTTATGAGATCTCCAATCAAAATGAAGTATTAAAATACAGAACCCTTGGGAAGACCGGAATTAAGATACCAATCCTCAGTATGGGTACAGGTAACTGGGTACAACCTAATCTGATCAAGGCTGCCATAACAGAAGGACTTACTTTTTTCTCAACATCCCAGGTATATTCCAATGGTAATGTACAACGTATGCTCGGCCGGATCCTTCAGGAATATCCCAGAGACTCTTATTTTATTGCCACAAGTGTCAGGACCGAAGGCATAGATTCAAAAGCAGGTTTGTACACCAAAGAAGCTGATCCAGTCAAGCTAAAATATAGACTCGATGAAAGCCTGAAAGATTTAAGAAGGGAAAATGTGGACATCTTTATTCTTCCCTATGCTGCCCGAAGAGAATCTGTTTTTTTTGAACCGTATCTGAGGGCCATGGAAGACATTAAAAAACAAGGTAAGGCAAGATACATAGGCATCGCCACCCACAGCTATGAAGCCGAAGCCATCCGGGCTGCCAAGGATACGAAGATATACGATGTGGTAATGACTTCTTATAATTACCGCCAGGATCACAGGCAGGACGTCACGGAAGCTATAGATTATGCTGCTAATGCAGGTCTTGGTATTATCGGGATGAAAACCATGGCAGGTTATTTATATTACTGGGATCAGGAACTCAAGGAACCAATCAATACGAAAGCATTCCTGAAATGGGCATTTCAGAATCCTAATGTACATACTGTTGTTTCGGGATTCAACAATTATGAACAATTGAACGAAAACATATCAGCCATGAATGAGCTGGAATTGACTCCTGAGGAAAAGCTAAATCTGGGAATGGTAAGGGATCGATTTCCAACCGGATTGTATTGCCAGCAATGCGGCCGGTGCATTCCTCAATGCAGGGCATCACTGGATATTCCTTCTATCATGAGGAGCTATATGTATGCATATGGATATCGTGATATGTTACTTGCACGGGATACATTAATGGGTACAGGTGTTTCATTAATAACCTGTGCGAGCTGCAGGGATTGCCCAATTCATTGTACCAAAGGATTCGACATAAAAAGAAAGATCACGGATATCTCCAGATTAGTATACGTTCCCGAAGAATTTTTAAAATCTTCCTGAATTTTTGCAAAGGATTATGAATTCCCCGCTTGATTAATTATAAAAACTGGCCTAAATTTCCAAAATCTGTGATGTGTATAATTATTCATTTGTCTTGTCTAAATGGTACCTTGAATAGAGCAAATCGATTATAAGGATGAAAAAAAAGATGCATCAAATATCAAGAGAATCTTACTGATTTTATTTTTCCCTATTTTAAAAAATTGAGCCATAGGAATTCGAACCCCGGGTTTATGGAACTCGTACAAAAGGCAGGTCGTAGTTTCATCCTCATAGGAATGGATCAACTCATAACCAAATCCATCAGGTGGATTATCAATAAGTGAATTAATATAATCTTTTGCTGAGTCAAAATGGTACATTGGTCCGGAAAAGGTCAATTGATCATCTAAAATCTCCTTTAATAGATGGGGATCTTTTCCATTAAAAACTATATCCATATATTTCAAGGCCAGATCAATAGGTTTCATAAATCCAAAATATTGATGAAGATATATTTACTTACTACGAGCAACCGGTCATTATTTCCTATTATTTAAAGTTTGAACAACTTTGAAATATAAGTGTATTTACCATATTTTAAAAAAATTTTATATTGTAAATTATTATTAATCAATCGGTTATTCTACCTGTTTATGTTATATTTAGAGGACAATCGGGGATATTTATTTTTCTGGAACGATAATTAATTTTCAATTTTTCTGCTCAACCCTTTAAATGTACAGCAATGAAAAAGCAATTCATTCTATTCGTGGCAGTTTTTTCTTTTCATCAGATCTGCTTTTCACAACAACAGGATTGGGAACAGCTTTTTAACGGAAAAGATCTGGAAGGATGGGAACACATTGGCCCGGGTGAAATGGTAATAGAGAATGGGGTTATCAAAACCGTTGGAGGAATGGGACTTTTATGGTATACCCAAAAGAAATTCAAGGATGTTGAAATTAAGATCATTTTCACTGTAGAAGATAATGATGTCAATTCCGGAATCTTTATAAGGATTCCTGGGCCACCAACTGATCCCTGGGAAGCAGTCAATAAAGGATATGAGGTGCAGATCGACAATGGCATGCGTCATCTCCAGGATGACTACCATGTAACAGGAGTATTATACTCCTTGACAAAGGCAATGGCTTATCCCCAGAAACGACCCGGGGAATGGAATGAAATGAGGATAATCCTGGATGGTTCCGTTACTATTGTTTATGTTAACGATAAAAAAGTTACGCATTATGCTGAAGGGCAGCCGGTTCCTCCGGAAAAAAGATGGTTTGAGCCTGATCGTGGGCCCCGTTTAATATCTGGTTATATCGGTATACAAAATCATGATGAACTGTCAACAGCTTATTTCAAAGAAATATCCGTAAGGTCATTGAACACCGACGAAAATTAACCCGAAAAATTCATAAATTTTTCCTTCCTGCCACGCACTGGACTTCACCGGGCAGGCAGGCGCCCAACTGGCCGTCCCGATGCATCGGGACGAGGATTAACCCCTGATATATCTAATTGAATATAAATGAGTTACATACTGCAAGATTTCAAATCTTTTGATAATGGATGAATAATCGGGATTAAAAGGATTTATGAATTGCGAAAGGTTTGTCAATACTCGTTGAACACATGTATAAAGACTGAGTGTAATGTCAAATTATGTTTGGTATCATCGAACGATAAATTTAGAAACAACTGTTCTATCTTCAGATATCAATCCGATAAAATATACTCCTGATGCCAATCCTAATAAATCAATTTCTAGTTTATTACTATTATTAATACTTTCCTGAAAAAAAATCTGGCCAAATACATTAACAATTTGATACTGTAAGAAGGGATGTCTATTGTTTAAATCAATCATCAACATATCTTTTGTTGGATTTGGATATAAATGGATAATACGATTATCATTCATTTTATTTTCCGATAAATAAACAGATGTTAAATCAGGATTAAAGATGGCGGGATTAGAACTAAAAAATGCATTCTGCAGGGTTGAATCAATTGAATAAGCAGTTACTTTAAACCAACAACTATCGCCGCTTGCTAATGATGGACTTTCCCAATAATAGAGCGTATCAGTAAGCGCTTGTACAATAGGAAAGAAAGATTGTTTATTGTCAATGCTATACTCAAGATCGTATTTCAGCGGTCTTCCATCATCAGCATTTCTCAAGTACCATCGTATGGGTACAAAGGAATTCCATGATCCGCCCGTAGGATTAGAAATTGTTATATCCGGCTTTTCATACGAATGTAATAATTCTGCAAAACCAATACCGTTAACTGGTATTCCATTAACAGTTCCTGTAATAGTAGTTGATCCTTCGAAAAATCGGAAAGGTAACTGCACTTCGGAATTATTCTGAAACGTAGTTATGATCAAATCCATATTATTTACTGAGGATGTCAGTCTCCATTTTTGCGAATAGCACCTACCGCTATCAGGCATAAAGTGAAAGGATAATCGTTCAATCTCAAAATTATCAGTTGTATATTGCGTGTTATCATCTACATATACTGACATATATCTATAAGTAGATGTGTCTGGAAGATGTCTATCTTTTGTAAAAAGGTTCCATAGATTAATATCCATATCATTAGATAGTTGAATACAAAACCATTCATAATCCTCTTCAGTTAAAGGATTAAACGTTCCATATTGCCTGTCAATCCAGGATGTCCCTATTACATCTTCTGTAATGCCATTAAAATTAATTGTTCCGGAAACAGAATTTTTTGTCTGAGAATAGTAATACGTGTAGCTCGTTGCTCCCTGATTAAAAAAGCCGTTATCGCCAAGGATTAGTGGCGGTTTTAATGCATCATATTCCAGGTTTATTGTTCCATCATCCGAAATAGCTGATAGAGAATATTCAAATGGAATCATTTTACCATTTACATCTGTTTTATTTGCCCATCTATCTGTTATCTCCGGAGATATGTAGGCTTGTATATTTAAGCTATCTAAGGCTAAATCAATGTAATTCAACGGCTTGACATCACTAAAAAACTGACCTGAATCATCATTACTCAAATTGAATATTCTGAATCCGTCATATCCATACGCCGGATAATAAAAGAATGATAACATATAGCTGTAATGATTACCTGTATTAGTTCCGGACAGGTGGCCGGATGTATACCACCATTCAATCGGTTCTCCATCGTGTCGTCCCTCATCATTTGGAAATGAAATTAAACTTCCAGAAGGTGAATACGGATAATTCTTCCAGCTTTGTGTATAACAAAGAGAAATAGATAAAACAAAACAAATAATCAGCAAAAAATAGTTTTTACTCATCACCAGGTATCAAGGTTTTTTTAAATGGATTAATGATGTTTGCTTTTATCCTTTCTATTAATATGCAATGCCAGTGGTATCCCTGAATTTCCCTAAGATCCCCCAGCCTCCAAAATTTTCGGTTATGGTAATGATCAGCTCATTCATGCCCTGTTGTAGTGGGAGGTATACTTCATCGAAATATCCAATCGTTCCCAGGTATCTATAATCCCGAGATCGATATACATTCTGACCCGCATAAAGGATCAGGTTATTTACATACACCTGAATAATATCAGAATATCCTATCTGGAAACCTTTCATTTGATCTTCATTTGAATTGATCTTCAACCTAACCATTACTGTATTCCCATTAGACAAATCAAATAACCTGGCCAGGTTGGTGATACCGCTATTTTCACTTTCCATCTCGGACCATTGAAGGCCATTGATAAAATTATCTTCTATGATCAGTTTATCCTTGACCAAATCATAAGCAAACGGATTACTAACTTCCCAGGATAAGACAGTACCATAAACTGGGTCTTCCGGAGATTTTATCTGACCTTTTAATACAGGATTCTCCTCAATTGAATATTTAAAATTCGCAAATCGACCGGGTGCAAAATCCCCTGCTTCCACTCCAATTTTACCACTTTGTAATTTTCTTTTCATCTCATGAATAATCAGGGCAGGGGTTTCCATATCCATGATATACACCTCACCTGATTGATCATTTACCACAATCTTTACGTGCATCCATTGTTCGTAAATATAATTGACAGGTCTTCCATATCCTTCTCCATGATATAACTGCCAGCTGGCCAGTCCATTAAAAACAGGAGTATATTGATTGGCATCCGGATTGCCTGATTGATGAGGTCTGATATAAAACTCTTCATAATTCTGTCTATCCTGCAACCTCCACACAGCTCCCATAAATCCGCGTTGATCTGGTATTGCGATGTCAAATTCAATGGTGCCATTCAGAAAATCCACATCCTTAAGAAAGGCAACTCCACCTTTCAGGAGCAGGGTTTCCTGTCCATTAAATTCAACTAATTCATATTCTTCGGCTTCAATATCCCACCGATCAGAAGAAAAAGGGATCTCCTGTGCTTGAATTGATAAACAAATATTTATCAGAAAGATTAGAATGATCAAAAAACTAACAATTTTCATATTTATTAGCGTTTAAAAATGAATCAAATCTTTAAAAACCAATTCAGTCATTTATAATGAAAATATACTAAAAATATTTATTGATTCCGCTTGAACACAATTTCCAAATCAATCATTTATTAATAAAGTTAAAATCACTTCAATATCAATATGTTATCCTATAAATAAAAAAGTATTTGTCAAATTTTTTAATTTCACCTGTAGTTTTCAGCCTTCCATTTAGTCTAACTGAGCAAAAGATTTTTTAATAATGAAATCAATCATTGATCATATATACGAAAACCAACAGATCATACGGAGCATATGCAAAACCTATTACTCCCAGAAAGAAGACCAGGAAGATCTATTTCAAGAAATTGTAATCAAAATATGGAAAAACGCCAATCATTTCAACCACCAATCAAAATTCAGTACCTGGCTGTATCGGGTTTCTTTAAATACCGCCATTACTCATAAAAAGAAGACAAATCGGATTTTCGAACACATAACCAGAAATACGGATTATCAGAATACATGGGTGGAAGAGAAAAATAATCAAGCAGAGATAAAAAAATTATACAAGGCCATTGATAAATTAAACAAAATGGAGAAAGCCATTATCCTACTTTATCTAGACGAAAAAAACTATGAGGAGATGGCTGAAATTACCGGATTATCGAAAACAAATGTAAGTGTTAAACTGGTCCGGATCAAAAAAAAGCTCGAGCAGATCTATTTTTCATTAAGCTAAACTAAAAAACATGGAAACGGATTTATTAAAAGATATATGGAACAAAGCCAGGGATTCTGAGACAGAATCCTTGACTCTCTCAAAAGAGGAACTTACAGCCCTGGTATCAGGAAAAACCCATGACATCTATTCTGAAATTCAGAAAACCATATGGATCAATTTCTGGATTAAAACTATCCTGACACTGGCATCCCTTGGGATCGTATTATTCCTCCCCATAACCGGCGAGACTTACTTTCTGATAGGATTTGTTATTTTATGTCTGGTGGTGTTACTGATATATGATTTTAAAATGATGAGTAAATTGAAGAAATCCCAGATTTATACCGATTCATTATCTGATCACTTACTGTACCTGTCAAAATTAATGAAAGCCGAATTATCTATCTATCAAATTGTGGCACCTTTTTCAAATCCCCTGTTAGTTATTATCGGTATAACTTATTACCGACTTATCAAATACCAGGTTTTTCAACTGAAGGATTGGGATGACATGATTGTTTTCGGGATTGTGATTTTCCTCAGTTATTTAGTAGCTTATGTTGGCTCCCGACGCTCATTAGAATCTATCAACCAAAATATTCAGGATTTTTACAGCATGCTGGAAGAGGAGGAAGAACCATTACAGGTATTGAGAAAAAACATCAGGGCGAAAAAAAGAAATACCATTACTGCGGTTATTGTTCTGGGCCTGGGTGTCATTTTATTCCTGTTGTTATTAGGATTATATAATGTAGCATAAAGGAATTATTGTATTTTTTTAAATTCAACAGATTATGGATAATTACGGTAATCTATTTGTAACTGTCATAAAACTGGCACCCTTCAATAACTCATTTATGATTAGTTTCGTTCTAAACTTTAACCGTGAGAAATCACAGGATCACTTGGCAGAAGCTTCCGGATTGAGTCTCCGAACCATTCAACGAGCAGAAGCAGGCGAAAAGTTATCCAAGGAAACTTTACTAAATATCACTGCAACACTAAATATCTTAGTTGATGAATTTAATCGATCAAATATCAGATCCAGGTTTTTGATTTATATACTTATTCTATCTCTCACCTTTTTCTTAACTTTTTATTATAAGCTGGTTATTGTATGGAAAGAATCTGGATACTCAAAATCAATTCTTTTTAGATTATAAATTCTTCCTGATGCTTACTTCCTTCGCAAACGGGATTGCCTGGGGTTGTCTAATGTGGTTCCAGGACGATTTGAAAAAGATATTTAGACATATTCATTTTATTTTCTACTGATTTATTATAATTTTAAAGATTTACCTTATTTATAATAGTTGAAATTCAGAAACCTGATAAAGAGTAAACCTTTATTAAAATTATACCAATATGAAAGGATTTATTTCAAGTTTTATAAAATTACTGGGATTATGCATCCTATGTCTGGGTTGTTCGAAGAAGATACACGAAAATGAATACAATGCGCCTTTATTAAATAACCTTGGTGATTATCAAATCGACGTTACCTCACAATCCAGCATTGCTGCAAAATTTGTTAATCAGGGAATTGTGCTGGCCAATGCATTTAATCATATGGAAGCTGAACGCTCATTCCGTGAAGCTGTTAGACTGGACAGCACCTGTGCAATGGGATATTGGGGAATTGCTTATGTACTTGGTCCAAATTATAATACGGGAAGCACACTTGGTGAATTGGACCAGATCCGTGAAGTTGTAAATAAAGCGGTTCATTGGAGTAATATTGTTTCTTCCTGGGAAAAAGCACTAATCAATGCCACAGTAGTTAAATTTCCACCTCAATCAGATACTGTAAACATGATCGGCTACAAAGAAGCCATGAAAAATGTATATGAAATATATAAAAACAATGATTTTATTACTACTCTATATGCGGAATCGCTCATGAATCTCCATGCGTGGGATTTTTATACAAGAAAGGGTGGGGAAATCAGACCATGGACATCCGAAATTATTGGAATACTGGAGCATGCATTGAATTTAAATCCCAGAAATCCCCTGGCTAACCATTTATATATACATGCTATCGAATCGGCTCCAGATGTAGAGAAGGCATTAGTATGTGCTGAAAGATTAAAGACACTTGCTCCCGGAGCAGGACATCTTATACATATGCCCTCACATGTTTACATCAATACAGGTGATTACCATGAAGGGTCGATTGCCAATGAAAAAGCAGTGGTGGCAGACAGTATTTATATAGCTGAATGTCAGGCACAGGGAGTTTACCCACAGTTATATTACCCACATAATTACCATTTCCTTTCAGCCACAGCTGCATTGGAAGGTAGGGGAGCCAGATCAATTGAGGCAGCTTTTAAGATGGCAAACATAATCGATACCTATTATTTGCGGCAACCAGGCTTCGAGACAACACAGCATTATATTACGGTTCCTTACAATGTACTGGTCAAGTTCGCTCAATGGGAAAAAATTATTGCGCTTCCACAACCGGAAGATGACCTTAAATATCCGTATGCCATCTGGCATTATGCCAGAGGAATGGCTTTCGCCAATAGTGGGAAAATAGGTATGGCTGAAGAAGAATTAGATATAGTACAAAAATTTGTTTCCGATCCCGATTTGACGGCAATGATGATCTGGGAAATTAATTCGATGGCGGATATCATACAGATTGCCTATCATGTTTTACATGGAGAAATCTCCAGAATGAAAGCTGGATACAACCAAAGTATTTATCATTTTTCAAAAGCCATAGAAATCGAAGACAAGCTGAATTATAATGAGCCACCGGACTGGTTTTTCTCAGTAAGGCATCTATTGGGTGATGTATATCTTACCATCGGAGAATATAAAAATGCAGAAGATGTTTATCGTGAAGATCTATCCTATTGGGTGGATAATGGATATGCCTTAAATGGACTGTACCATAGCCTTCTCAATCAGGGTAAGGACCAGGAAGCTGAGAAAATCAGCCAGAAATTTGCTAAGGCATGGATTTATGCAGATTCGAAGTTGAAATTTTCTCGGATCGATCCTCAAAGCAGAGAAAATCTGGTTATTCAGGTGGATACAGAATCACCTTCCGATCTGGTCTATTTAGCTAATACTTTATGTGGATTTTAACAATAGAAATCATTGAAGGGTAATTATACAATAATCTGGCCATTATGAAACCTGAAATTATAATCCCCCTCTATCCTGAATGGCGAAGAATGAGCAATATCATTCGTTGGGAACCACCGTTTTTTGTTTTTATCAATTACAATAAAAAGTCCATACTCATCGCCAATAGCGCAGAAACTATCAAAATTACCATCAAAGATGCTGATATCCTTAATGGATTTTAATTGTTTATAAGTCTCTTCAATATTATTTACTGGCATCCCAATTTCACTTATACTGAGAAAATATTTTGGACTGAATTTTCTGTCTATAAAGATGTCTATTTTTTCTCTCGCGATTAGCTCTACAATATTTTTATCCTGATCGTAAAAATAAATCGATTTCGCATGCCAGTTTTTAAAATCAATAAGTTCCATTTCGCCGTCTTTCTGAATCTTAACCCGATCCTTCAACCAGGCCAGTGCGCCAGGTGCTTTATTAGAAGGGATGTTAATGGCAAAATGATATGGATGTGATTGACCTGCCTCAGAAAATTCCAATAAACTATGCCCAATGGAAAACACAATTGATTCCTCTTTTCTTTCCTGCATTGACAGGCCAAGAGTATGTTGATAAAAATTAATTTGTTCTTTTAGAGATGATGTAGAAAGTGTAAGTTTTTTTATGATCATGCCATACTACTCATTCTAATGCATAATTTATGATTTTAAATGATTCGGATTATGAATGTCTATAATATCAGGCACTATTCCGAATAAAAAATAAAAAAGTTATTTAGATTTATTTCATGAAAGGTTTTTACCTCGATATATTAATACCATTTCTCATTTATGGACTATCCCAAAGTGAATGCCAATCACAGCCTGATTCCAGAAATCATAATATTGTAACCTATTCCTCTTCGGTTTTTCAGGCCGGAGATGGCAATTATGACTTTTATAGAATCCCGAGTTTATTATTTGCAGACAATCATATATATGCATTTGCAGAAGGAAGAAAAAACAGCCTGAGCGACCATGGTCAGATTGACATCGTAATGAAGATTAGTGATGATCAGGGTAAAACATGGGGAGATCTCACGATCATAACGGATTTCAATAATCAATCCAGTCAGAATCCAACTCCGGTTTATATTAAAGAGGAACATAAAATTATATTGCTATTCACCAAAAGGACAGTTGCATCAGATACAGAAGATAAAATACGGGAGGGCACTTCAGAAGGGTATGTTGGAGCGTATGTAACTGAAAGTGTGGATAAAGGCAATACCTGGTCGGAGATTGTGGAAATAACAGATGATGTTAAATTGAAAAACTGGCGGTGGTATGCATTCGGCCCTGGGGGTGCTATCATCATACAAAATGTTTTGCCATATAAAGGAAGGATCATTGTTCCTGCAAATCATAGTTCCTTGGGAGGAAAAGGGAATGAATTTCTAGGTGCTCATATTGTATATTCCGATGATTCTGGGAAATCCTGGCATATAGGAGCAGTAGATAGTGAAGGAGCTGGATCTGTTAATCCAAATGAACTTACAGTGGTTGAAAACCGGGAAAACATTTTATATTTTAATACACGAAACCAGAATTCTCGTCCCGATTCTATTTCAAACAGGGCAATCACTTATAGCCATGACGGCGGGATCACTTTCAAACGGAAATTTTTTCATGAGCCTCAATTAATAACGCCTGTTGTGCATGCCAGCATTATACGATCAAAAGAAAATATTATTTTTATTGCTCCAAATGATGACCAAGAAAGAAAAAATCTTGCCATGTGGATCAGTAAGAATGAAACACAAACCTGGCTGCCTCCCATACTTCTTCAAGAAGGATTTGCTGCATATTCAAGTTCGGTGATGTTAGCTGAAAATTTGGTAGGTATCCTTTATGAATCAGGTATTGATCAATCCTATCAGACGATCTTGTTTATAGCTGTAATTCTGGATTAGAAGAGTTTGATTATGGCTCATTCTTAAATCTTTCTCCTATATTAACGAACTATGTTATATGATAAATAATCCTGTTAGTTGTATGCTGTAAAACTTAAGGATAACGGAAATTATGCAATTCGGAATTCTACTAAATTTATAGAAAAAACACTTTACGTTAATTTTCTGTTATATTTGAGGGTTTGTATAAAATATGAAAATTAAAAACATAAGGTTGGAGGTCATGCGAACCATTGAAAAATCGATGGGGAAATTGCTGGCGAAATACCTGAAACCTATTGAAGAAAATTGGCAACCTTCAGACTTATTACCTGATTCAAGAGACCCAGGTTTTAAGGAAGAGATTATAGAACTACAAGGTAATGCTAGGGAAATGAGTTATGATCTTTGGGCTGTATTAATAGGCGATACCATCACCGAAGAAGCTTTACCTACCTATGAGTCCTGGTTGATGGAAGTCGAAGGGATTGATCAGGAAAATAGAAACGGCTGGTCGAAATGGGTGAGAGCCTGGACAGCAGAAGAAAATCGACATGGTGATCTGCTTAATAAATATCTTTATCTTTCCGGAAGAGTAAACATGAGGGAAATGGAAATTTCTACACAATACCTGCTCAGTGATGGATTAGATATCGGAACCGGGAAAGATCCCTACCGTAATTTTATATATACAAGTTTTCAGGAACTGGCCACAAACATCTCACATCGAAGGGTAGCTACACTTTCCAAAAAAGCCGGGAATAATCGGTTGGCGAAAATCTGTGGTATCATTGCAAGTGACGAGGCACGACATGCCAATGCATATATCGATTTTGTGAGACGAATCTTCGAATTAGATCCAAGTGAGATGATGCTTGCTTTTGAAGATATGATGAAAAAGAAAATTGTAATGCCTGCCCATTTATTAAGGGAATCCGGAGGTGCAATTGGGGAATTATTTACTCATTTCTCTGATGCTGCCCAGCGTATTATGGTATATACAACACAGGATTATATCGACATTCTTAAATCGTTGCTAAATGAATGGGATATCGAAAAAATTACCGGAATCAATGATCAAGCTGAAAAAGCCAGGGATTATCTACTTGCTTTACCAGGTCGGTTGCAGCGCATTTCAGAAAGAGTTAAAATTCCTGAAAAACAGTATCAGTTTAAATGGATAGCCATTTAACTAATATTTTTACTACTGTTCTTCTACAAAATATAAAGACTGAAAAATAGCTGGCGTATAGTTCAATTGGCTTACCTTCTAATCCCATTTCATCAATAATGATAGTATGGGTTGCATACTCCATAAAATTCAATAACTTGCTGATCAAATTTATGATTGAATAGTTATCTTATGAAGACTTCGATAAAAGAATCGTTGATCCCCTTTTTTGCTGTTTTAATAATTATTGTTATCCTTTCAGGTTGTGCTAAAAAAGAACTAGTGGATGCTTGCCTGGAAGGACACAAATATGGATTCTGGGGCGGATTATGGCATGGACTTATTGCACCTTTTGACTTCGTTGGCATGTTGATCTGGAAGGATGTCACCATGTATGCACAAAATAATAATGGGGCATGGTATGCATTTGGATTTTTGTTAGGTAGCGGAGGATGGGGATTCTTAGGTGGGAAAGGATTGGGTAAAAAAAACTCTTGAATTAAATGATCAAAACTTTTGTTATTGAAATAATAAATTTCCCGGATTTTTTATGATGAATTTAAATTTTAGAGTTAATGTTCTGATTTTTACTGTGATTATACTCGCCTGTATCTTTTCCTGTTCTCAAAATAATTTATCTCTGGAAGAGAAATTCCAAAAAACACTTAATAAGGGATTACAGAAATATCAGGTTAAGGGGGTATCAGCGGCTATAAAATTCCCCAATCAAAAAATATTGAAAGTTGTAAGCGGGATATCTCATGATACCATTTCCATAAAACCAGATATGTTGTTTGCCATCGGGAGCATAACGAAAAACGTAGTTGCTGCACTTATTATGCAGCTTTCGGAAGAAGGACTGCTTTCTTTGGAAGATCCCTTATCAAAGTGGTTGCCAATTTTTCCAAATGTAGATAGTACTATTACTATTAGGCAATTGTTGAATCATACCAGTGGTTTATACATGTTCTGGCTAAACCAGCAAATCTGGGATGACCTAAAAAAAGACCGTGATAAAATCTGGACACCAGAGGAAGTATTAAGCTATATAAAAGAGCCCCATTTTCAACCCGGTGAAGGATACAGGTATTCCAACACCAATTATCTTTTACTGGCCATGATTATCACAAAAGCAACAGGTTCGAGTCTCTCAACTGAAATGAGAAATCGTTTCTGGGAACCACTTGGCATAAAACATGCCTATCTTTCCATTGAAGAAGAAATCCCTGATAAGCTAGCCCATGTCTGGGGTGACAATTTCGATAATGATGGCTCTTTCAGGGACATCACTTTTCTTCCAAGAGCATCACATGAAAGCATTTCATATGGTTCAGCAGGACTTTTTATGACAGCCGAAGATCTGGCAAATTGGTCAGATGCTCTTTTTCAGGGAAAAGTATTAAGCCGATCATCTCTAGAACAAATGGTTGAATTTAATGAATCAGGCTACGGCTTGGGAGTTGGCCAATTTGATCGGAGATTTGCCCGAGGCCAAATTGCTTTTGGGCACGGTGGTGGTAATATCGGAACAACCTCTTTTATGATTTATTTAACTGAGCATAACGTCAGTATTGCTGTTATGATCAACGCGTTTCATTCCAGTTGTTTGGATTTTATCACGAAAGGTCTGATTGTGAATATTCTTGATGAACTTGGGATAACCAGTTTCATTCCCTATTTCGATTTTATGCCATGGAGATTTTTTCTTGTGTTTGGCATCCTTACTATGATTATTTTAATGATAATTCATACAAAGCGCAGGATGAAAAAGTTTAAGTTCTGAGATCAAAGTCCCTTACTGTAAATTTCATAATGTTTTATTAGTGTTTCATGTAAATCTTCATAACTGCATGTTAAAGATCCTGCAGAAACACTGATCGGAGTACCATAAATCCATTTATACAATTTCAAAAAAATTTGATATGTAATACTTGCATTCTTTAAATATTCCTCCGGATTTTCTACAAATACCAGTAAAAATTTTGTGCCAATCAACCAGTTAGATTTGAATTCTTTAATATCGGTCCATTTAATCAACCCCATTTTATATGTATGATCAATAAATCCTTCCCGGGTAATAACAAATCCTGGTTTACGGCTAGCAATTTTTTGTCCCGCCAGAAAACCCAAAATCCCAAATATAATAATAGCAAACACAGCAATCGTCCGGGCAAAAAAAGGAGTGAATGAAAATTTTGTTCCAGATTCTAAATACAACCATAATCCTATCACAACAAAAATAACAGCCAGGAATATCTGGAATGTTAATTTTATTTTGCTGAATTGAAAATAAACCAAGATATCCTTGTCCATATTATAAAAACACAGTACTGAGGCCTATATCTATTTTCAAGTTTCATCGGTTAAATCAACGATAAAACTGATAAGCAGATTATTTATAAGCTGCAGTATTGAAGGATGTATAGTTATTCTGTATTTGAAACACTTTTAGTTTTACCGAGCTTCCCTACCCTTAACATCCATGCGACAATAAACGAAAGCACTGATGCAAAGAAGCTGAATAAGGCTCCCATTTTAGCAGAATCAAGTATATCCCCTGGTGGAAAAGCAACAGTTGCTACAAATAGAGCAACAGTGAATCCGATACCCGCCATAAATCCAAGCACCGTAAGATCTCTGTAATTCATCCCTGTAGGCATTTCCAGTCTAAATATTTTAACCGCAACGAAAGTGAGCAATACAATGCCAACCGGTTTTCCTACGAGTAATCCTGTAGTGACCAGCCCTGTAGCCAAGCCCATCGCACTAAAGGCAACACCAGCATTGGCAAATCCAAACAACATAAGAATTAATTCTACTGGATTTTTCCACCAGTGTTCAAACTGATTGAGTGGATCCTTTTTGGTCTCATCTTCCATGCTGACAAAGAATCCGAGGTCTGATTTATCATGTGGTAAAGTCGGAATAATAGGAACTAAAGCAAGCGCAGGATGTATTCCCCCCATGAAAAATCCATACCAGGATAGAGGACCAGCGATAATGATATACCACCAGAAATTTTTTGCCTTGAGCCATTTACGTAAAATGAAAATATTAAAAAGAATTGCTCCTCCGACACTTAACAGGAAGGTTACCAAATGCATTTCTCCCTGGGGATACGCCACTGCCAGAATGATCAGGCCAGCAGCATCATCAGCAATGGCTAGTAATAAAAGAAATGGAATGGCAGGATGCCCCTTACCAAACACCATTCTGGCTACCAGATAGGAAAATGCAATATCGGTAGCACAAGGTATTGCCCATCCTCTGGTCAATTCGGGGGCATCAAAAGTGATAGCTCCACCCAAATACAACAAAGCAGGTCCAACAATACCTCCGGCAGTTGCCATGAGTGGGGTGGCGGCTTTTTTTGGTGATGAAAGAGCTCCACCAGGTAATAAAGCTTCCCAGATTTCTTTTGCTGCCAGAGCAAAAAAGAAGCACATAAGAATATCGTTGACAATAAAATGAAAATTGACATGAGGCGCAATTTCATGATCAATGAATTCATGGTATACATGCGGCTCTATATTTGCAAAAAAAAGAGCGATGATGGTGCCAATAATGAGAAAAATACTATTATCCAATAAAAACCTGATTGTCTGCACAGTTGTAAAATTATAGATCCGTAATGTTTAAGCTTTCGTAAATGATTATTGATTTTTCTCAAATTATTGACTCTGAGAGTCGATAATGGAGTATAATCAGAAGAAATTGAAAATTAAAGCACCAAAATACTTCATACCCGATTCATAAAAAAAACTTATCTTAAAATTTTTTACCCTTTTTGAAAGTTTGTTAGAAATCTTAATACTTTATGAATAATCCACGTAATTATTCCCGTTTTATTAATTTAGCATTCGGAATTTTTATAACCCAGAAACAAAAACCATGTATAAATTTTTATTTTTTTTATTTTTTATTGGATTAATCACTTCATGCAACGAGGAAATGAATAATGAACAACACCAGGGTAATCCATTATTAAGTGATTATAATACACTATATGGTATCCCGCCTTTCGATAAGATTAAAACCGAACATTATTTACCCGCGATTAAACAAGGTATCCTGGAACAAAAGGATGAAATTCAAAAAATTATCTCCAATAAAGAATCCCCTACCTTTGCCAATACCATTGAAGCCATTGAATACACTGGGGATCTTTTGAATGATACTAAAAGCATCTTTTATAATCTTTTACAGGCTAATACTGGACCGGAACTGCAGAAACTCGCTAAGGAGATATCCCCCATGTTATCAAAACATAATGATGATATACTGATGAACTCCAAACTATTTAATAAAGTTAGGGCGGTGTATAATCAATTGAATGAAATTAATCTTACACAGGAACAAAAAAAACTGGTTGAGCAATTTTACAAGGAGTTTGTGCGAAATGGGGCAAATCTAGACGATACTAATAAGGAATCATTAAAAAAGATCAATGAGGAATTATCATTACTGGGACTGGAATTTGCAGATAATCTGCTAGCAGAAGATAATAACTGGAAATTAGTACTTGAAAATCAGGAAGACCTGGCAGGATTGCCCGATATGATTATCTTTTCAGCTGCTTCTGCAGCAAAGGAGGCCGGATTGGAAGGTAAATGGGTAGTCACACTTCATAAATCGAGCTGGATCCCTTTTTTACAGTATTCTTCAAGGAGAGATCTGCGAGAAAAAGTCTATAAAGCCTGGATGAACAGGGGGAATAACAATGATAATTACGACAATAAAGAGATTATTAAAAAAACAATTGCGCTTCGTGACCGAAAAGCAGAAATGCTTGGTTATGAAAACTGGGCATCATATATCCTGGATAACAACATGGCGAAGACACCGGACGCCGTATATGACTTATTAAACGGATTGTGGGATAAAGCATTACTAGTCGCTAAATCTGAGGTAGAAGCCATGCAAGCGATAATTGACCAGCAGGGGGAAAATTTCAATCTGGCCGCCTGGGATTGGTGGTACTTTGCAGAAAAATTGAGAAAGGTCAGATTTGATTTGGATGATGAAGAATTAAGGCCCTATTTTGAAATATCTCAGGTGCAAAAAGGGCTCTTCTACGTCGTAGATAAGCTTTTCGGATTACAATTCATTGAGCGCAATGATTTGCCGAAACCGCATCCTGATGTCCTGTGTTTCGAGGTTCATGAAAAAGATGGTTCATATATTGGAATACTGTATATGGATTTTTACCCGAGAGCAAGTAAATCCGGAGGAGCCTGGATGGATGCCTACAGGAAACAATATCATTTAAATGGTGAAAAAATCACACCGGTTATTACTACGGTTTTCAACTTTACCAAACCTGCCGGTGATAGGCCCGCATTACTGACCTTTGATGAGGTAAGTACCATGTTCCATGAAATGGGACATGCACTTCATGGGCTTTTGTCAAATTGCACATACCGTAGTTTATCCGGAACATCAGTACCAAAAGATTTCGTAGAACTTCCTTCACAGATCATGGAAAACTGGGCTTCGGAACCTGAGGTTTTAAAGGTATATGCAAGGCACTACATGACCGGACAAGTTATTCCCGAAGAACTCATACAAAAACTCAAATCTTCAGGTACATTCAATAATGGCTTTACAACGGTTGAATACCTGGCTGCTTCACTTCTTGATATGGCATATCATACATCTGAAGAAACAGAAAATATAAATCCTCTTGAATTGGAAGCAAAAGCAATGAAAAAAATAGGATTAATAGATGAAATATTACCCAGGTATCGAAGTACTTATTTTGCGCATATATTCGAAGGAGAAGGGTATTCTTCAGGATATTATAGTTACAAATGGGCTGAAGTACTTGATGCTGATGCATATGAAGCATTTAAAGAAACGGATGACATATTTAATCCCACAGTATCAAAGGCATTCAGGGATTACGTTTTATCCAAAGGAAGTAGTGATGAGGCAATGAATCTATATATCAAATTTCGCGGAAAAGAACCGGGTCTGGAACCACTGTTAAAGCGGAGTGGATTACTATAATGATCATGTTACTGGAAACGAACTGTAATTCAGCATAAAATTTGATAGAGATAACAGTTTTATCTCCTTTTTAGATATCAATGTATCAAAATTGTATTTTTTGAATGATGGTAAATACAGGTAAATTTCTGACAACTCAGTATCTAATCTCTTTGATCATTTCTGTGTCTTTACATTCATGCAATAAAGATACAAATCCAGAAGTCTTAAACAGAAACCATCCGAATATTTTATTTATTGCTGTTGATGATTTAAAGCCCACTATCGGTTGTTATGGAGACTCAACCGCCATTACACCTCATATGGATAAACTGGCCAGCGCAGGTATTACTTTTATGAAGAATTATTGTCAGCAGGCTGTCTGTGCTCCATCCAGGGCAAGTTTACTTACCGGTCGATATCCTGATCAGTTACGGGTATGGGATTTACAAACAGTGATCCGGGAAAAGAATCCTGAAATTATAACACTACCCCAATACTTCAGAATTTTTGGTTATGTGACCGCGGCAACAGGTAAAATATTTGATCCCAGAAGCCTCGAGGGCAGTTGGGGTGGACCTCACGATTCTCCCTCCTGGTCATTTGATTACGTTTCACCCGGGGAAATCGATACTTATCATCCTGATCTAGGTCCACCTTCCTATTTTTATGCTGGTAAAGTATCAAGGAATGAAATTTCTCGGTTGAAGGATGAAGCTAAAAATAAGGGGATAATTTCTCCGGGTGCGGTAAGAGATTATGTAAAAGAACGATTTTTCCCAGCCATTGAATGTGTTGATGTCCCCTTTGATGCCTATAGTGATGGCGCTCTTGCCAAACATGGTATCGAACTCATGGATTCGCTTGCCAAAACAGGAGAGCCATTTTTCCTGGCCGTAGGCTTCCATAGACCGCATCTGCCCTTTACAGCACCTAAAAAATATTGGGATTTATATGATAGGCAAAATTTTAAATTGGCAGAATTTCAGAAAAAGGCAGCTAACAGTCCCGCCATGGCTTATCATAATTCAGGTGAACTACGGGCTGGATATACAGGAATCCCAAAAGAAGGACGATTACCGGATGCATTACAACTTGAACTTATCCATGGGTATTATGCAGCCACAACCTATATTGATGATATGATAGGTCTGTTACTCCATAATCTTGATGAATTAGGGATAAGTGATAATACGATCGTTGTTTTATGGGGTGATCATGGCTGGCACCTTGGAGATCATGGTCTTTGGTGTAAACACTCGAATTTTGAACAGGCCACTAAAGCTCCGCTGATCATGCTTGATCCAGACCAAATGGTAAAAGGAGGCAAACACCTTGGCCCAACAGAATTCACAGATATTGCACCTACTTTATGTGAATTAGCCAATCTTGAAATTCCTGTTTATTTTGAAGGATTGAGCCTGAAACCACTTTTTGATAATCCAAATCAAAAATTGAGAACCTCAGCGCTTAGTCAGTATCCAAGGCAAGGGAAAGACTATATGGGTTATACCATTAGGACAGACCGGTACCGGTATACCAAATGGATAGAAAGCAAAACCGGCAAAACATACGAAAAGGAATTATATGATTATCAGGAAGACCCGCTGGAAACGACGAGTTTTATTCAGGATGTCAGATATGATTCAGTCATTCATTTTTTAGATAGTATTTTGATCAAACGTATGCAGGTTCCTTCTTCACAAGTTAAAATAGATTTTATTGTTAAAGCGAAAAAACAAGATGGGACTACGGATCCATTAAAAAACGCGAACTTACTATTTGAAAATTACATTTATGTTACCGACTCTTTTGGAAAAGTTTCCTTAACTCATATACCAGGAAATTATCATTATCGCATTCTTAAAGAGGGGTATACGCCTGTAGATGCGCAATTAACGCTCACATCAGATATAATTGTTACAGAAACTCTATTAATGGAATAATAAAAACACCTTAACCCGGATAATTAATAAATTATTTAAAAACTGAAAATCTTACAGTTTATCTAAACTAATTTTTAAAATGGTAGTAATCGATGATAATAAATGTAAAGGATGTGGCGATTGCATTAAAATATGTCATGAAAGCTGCATGTATCTTGAAAAAGATAAAATCAAAATCGATTATGAATATTGCAGTGCGTGTTCCCAATGTATTGCTATTTGTTCGAAACAGGCACTTAGCTGGAATGGAAATCCTCCAGTGAAATTTTCTAAAGTTAAATTTCCTACTGAAGAACAGATCAATGAATTATTTGGCCAAAGAAGAACTATCAGACATTTTCAAATAGATAAACCATCTAAAGAACTAGTTGAAGAAATCGTAAACTACGGTATGCTGGCACCTTCCCATCATCATGATTTCCGAATTATCCTTGTTGATGATAAAAGGATACTGGGATCAATTGATGATGCTGTTTTCAGGTATAATAAAAGAATTTATAAATATCTATATAAACCAAAAATTGTACGGTATTTAATAAAATTGATATCAAGTCCTAACATTGAAAAAGAATTCATAAGAGCTAAACCCAAACTGGAGAATAGCCTGAAACTTGGCAAAGCCTATTCCAATATGCCACCAATAATTATATTGATTGTTGGAGATAGAAATTTACCACTATCAACTGAAAGCGCACAATATATACTATATAACATTATTCTATATGGTATGACCAGAGGAGTAGGTAGCAGATTACTGGTAGGAAACCAGTGGTTTTTAAATAAAAATCATAAACTGAAAAAACTCCTTGGAATTGAAAAAAAAGAACGTATTTATGGTACACTGGGGATCGGTTATACAGCTGTTAAATTCAGAAATAAAGTAACGGGAAGAAACTTTCCTGTCGAATGGAATGGGATTAAAAATAACAGGATATTGGTTTAATAAGTAAATTCTTCACGTATAAGGTGGTAAAATTCATCCCGTGCATGCTTTTCATTCCACGGTTCATGCCCACAATCTTTTAATAAAATAAATCTAAAATTTTCAAGGATAGATTCCAGGGGTTCTTTTATTCCCTCCCAGGGATGCGGATCGTAATCACCATGGATGGCTACAACCGGGCATTTGATTTTTTTACCTTTGGCCAAAAGATCCCCACTGATTCTCAGATAGTTGGCTTCCTTCCATACTTTCATGAAAATATCCGGCTGGTATACAACGGTAGGATCTTCCAATTCAATCGGATTGAAACTGTCCGCTTTCAACATTAATTTGCCCAATTTTTTAAATAATAATGGTTTCCGGTAATCATTTGCCTTATCCCATTCATCCATTATCTGATCGTAAAATTCCATCTCTTTTGGTGATAATCGCTTGAGCCGGGTTTGCACAAGGGTATCCGCATACCGGGCCTCAAAGGGACCTGCAGAAACAAGAATCAGTTTTCGTACTAATTCAGGATTTCCGGATGTAAGCAAATATCCTAGCCAGGCTCCCCATGAATGACCGATCAGGATTACAGGTATTTGGGCATGGTAAATCAGAAATTCCTTGAGCTCTACGATCTGTCCTTCAACGGAATCTGCGGATTGATAAGGTTCCAATACTCCCCGGTCGGACGATAATTCACTCGCCAAGGGTCCGACACTACCAGGTGCACCGGGACCTCCATGTAAAACAACTGTCTGGAAGGGTTCCGATCCATATTTTCGACTTTCGATCAACATATTCTTAATTGAAATTGGATTAATATATAAATTGGTTTTAGTTGGGAATCAATGACCTTTTTTTCATGTGGAATAAATTTAATAAAATCCACCCTGACTTAATCATTCAAATCTTTTTTCCGTATCATCTGGATGGAGTCTCCTTGATTGATTGTTAAATTCCGGATATACTTGGTCAACCAGCAATCCTGATCTTTATCCAAAATGTTATGGTGAGCCATTTCAGAATTGACATTGAGTGATAGTTCCGCCTGACCACCTTCTTCATCGGACTGTATTAATTCTTTATTACTTTGTTAAAAATAGGCTATTTTTTTAAATAGTCTAAATATGAACTTTGAAAATTGCGGTTATCTGGAATTGAATCCTCAATGATTAGAGTTGAAAATAAATGAGTTATTAAGTGTAGAACTTCGTTTTATAAAAAATGCTTACGCATATGTAAAGTGGCAGTATATGGCACAATACCTAAAGATGCATCAACCTGAAAACAGGCTAAATAACTTCGAATTATATGCTCACAGGCCATTGGTTATTTTCATTGTTACGCGTTTATGCTATTTTGCTTCCATCAAATATTTGTTAAGGAATCCGAAAACCTTATTTAAATTTTCATCAGTCATAAAACTTGGTCCCCCATGGCCGGTTTCCTGAAGTAATTCGAGTGACACTTTTTCCTTACCAATGGCATGCTCCAGTTTTTTAGCCAGGTTAAATGATTGCTGATAAGGCACAAGGTGATCAATTAATCCGTGTTGAATTAAAAAAGGCGGATCGTCGGGTGTGATATAGGTTTCAGGATTTGCTGTCCTGACAAGATCCGGTGCATCCTCAAGGTTTTTCCCGATGAGTTCTGATTCAGGTGAATCAGGAACAGAATGAATCTGCGGATTTTTTACTTTACTTTCTTTCAATTGTTCATCCATTTTCAGAAAGTCTGTAGGGCCAAACCAGTCAACAACCGCCTGAATACGACTGGACTCATTAGCATTACCAAGGGACAGATCTTCCAACTCACTGACATCTCCCGATGTTCCAAGGAGAGCTGAAAGATGCCCCCCTGCAGATCCTCCCCAAACTGCTATTTTATCAGGATTAAATTTATATTGTTTTGAATTGGCCCTGATCCAACGAACAGCCGCCTTAACATCAAATATCTGGGAGGGGAAATTGGCTTCCTGGCTAAGCCTGTAGTTAATTGATACAACAGCATATCCCCGTTTAAGTCCTTCCAGCATGGGTATAACCTGGCTATCTCCTTTATCTCCAGCTTTAAAAGCTCCTCCATGTATGGAAACAATTACTGGGAAAGGGCCGTTACCTTCCTCAGGTAAATATACATCCAACTTTTGGGATTGAGATTCAGTCGCATAAGCTATATCCAACCATTTCCGATTGATATTTTCTGTTATAACTTTAGCACCCTGTCCAAATGAAGATAAAGAAAAAAGAATTCCTGCTAGGCTCAAAGGGATAAAGTCCAGGTACAATTTAAAATTTATATGGCCTTTCATCTCTTCATTGTTTATTTATCAACGAGTTTCTAATTTATAGCCTAGGCAACGTGTGAATAATTGGAATTAATGAATCATAAGTTATGTTATTAAGACTACAGGATTTCTTTTGCATTTATCCTGATCTATCCATAGGGATCTTATCTTTTATCTAAAAATATCCTGAAATTGAAATTATCTCCTTCCATGTCTTCCTTGTCGCCTGGAATCATCATCCCGGCCATCATAATCGCCTCTCCTGTATCGCGGTGCCACGGCTCTTTTGATGGTTTCCAGGAATATCTGCTTTTGTTCTTCATTGCATATCGCCATTACCTCCTTGAAATGTTGATAATTCATTAATTCGAGCTCACTTTGCTTCTCCCCGATCTGACGAACGATACTCTCTGATTCTGCCGTGAATTCCTGGTTCCTCATCATACTCATCAATTCCTCTCTTAGGGTTCTGATCTCATCCGCCTTTGATTCAAGCTGGCCGCGATGATTATCCAATAAGGAATCGAATTGAATCTGTTGTTCAGGGGTAAAACTTAATTCCCGTTTCAGGAAATGGTCTCTCCGGGGTAGCACGGCACGTTCCCTGAAATCAGGAACCCTGTCGCCTCTTTCCTTAATCCAGACAGCAGTAATGGAAGCAATATTCAGGATTATTAAAACCAGGATAATGATCCATAAAAACTTTATGTTTGATAATATTTTCATGATTTATGGATTTGTTGTCATCTGACTGATGTTATAAAGTGTAGGAGTGGAGGGATAATATTCTTCTACGAATAACTGTTCACTGTTCGATAATGTATCGGTGGCCGTAGGATTGATAATAAAACGCGTTGCCGTGTAAATATTAAAGGCTACCACCAAAATGATCAAGGCAACCGTTATGCGTTTAAATGCCGGTGATAAAAACCCTGCTTTAACTACGCCCTTTCTTTTCTCTTCCAAACGTGCCTGTAATCTTGTAAAAAGAAAAGGTTTTGGTTTAGCCCTCTCAACTCCCTCAAAGGCTTCCAGGGTTTTCTCAACCTCATTTTCAATATATTTATCTCTTTTCTTCATCTCACTTTTTCTTTAGATGATAATTTTTATAAATTCTTGCGTTATTAATCAGGAATTATAATAATCATACAATTCCTTTTTTAAGTTAATTTTTGCACGATGCATTAGCGATTCGACAGAAGATAATGATTTTTGCATTATTTCCGCAATTTGTTCGTAACTCAAATCCTCCAGCTTATGTAAAGTAAAGGCTATCCTTTGTTTTTCTGGAAGTTCTTCTATTGCGCTAAATAATATCTTTGCCTTTTCTTTATTTTCAGCCAGCACTCCCGGATGATCGAAATCCGGTACCTGAAACTCCGATTCTGATTCCTCATTACTGATCCAATGGAAGACACCGAATCTCTTTTTTCTTTTCATTTTCCTGATGTATTCAAGCGATTTATTGACAGTGATACGATAGATCCATGTCGATAATTTTGAATCCTTCCTGAATTTGTGAATAGAATTATAAACTTCTATAAATACCTCCTGGGTAAGGTCATCTGCATCATCCGAATTCTTAACAAAGCTTATGCATGTATTAAAAACCTTGTCCTGGTAATCACTTACTAATTGCCTGAAAGCTCCTTCGACTCCATTTTTCAGTTCCTCTACCAGGATGTTATCGGCTTTTCCCATTCCATAATTAGATTGAACCTTCAAGTTAATCATTTCATATTAATGTAATATATGGAAATCGATCAACATAAATAAGAATTAACAGTCTCACTTAGTACCCTATTTCCTGGTCCATGCCGTTGCCGTTACCAGGATCTTCCTCACCTGCACCATTCTGTTTTTTATAATTATTTATTCTGAAACCCAGCGTCAGTCTTACAACCTGAGATTCACGTTTCATATTAATTGAATCGTGATAATTTGGACCCTCATTTATAAAACTGAAGCTGCCCGTATGGAAAATATCCTGAATCTGCAAGGTTGCCGATAGTTTTTCCTTAAAGAAATCCTGTTTAATTGCAGCACTCGTCATCAGGAAATCCTCCCGTTGACCCTGGGCAGTAACGGATGGCCCCTGGTAAAATCCCTGAACCTGGAGCCTTGTAGTAGGCGTGATGCGGAAGTTTAGATTACATCGTGAATCATAGTTTGTGCTTGAATTTGCCACATCGGCATCTGAAATAGTTCCTACCAATTTATATCGGTATAAATTACCACTGACATTGAAGTTGAACCATTTATTTACCAGGAAGTTGAACATCAATTCTGCCCCCATGGCATGTTCCTCATTGAGGTTTTCCATTGTCAGCACACGCTGTCCATCCTCCAGGACATTGGTCACCCGTGTCATGGCGTCATGAGTCAGCCGGTAATAACCTTCAAGGCTGATGAAGGATTTCCCAAGTCCTTTCTGGTAAGTCAATTCGTATGAATCAACATATTCCGGTAACAGGTCCGGATTCCCCATCCGGATCGTTATCGGGTTCATATAGCTTATGAAGGGATCCAGTTCAAATCCCCTGGGTCGCCGGATCCTTCGGCTGTAACTCATCTGAACCTGGTCCTGTTTTCCAATCTTTCTCGAAAAATGTATCGTCGGAAAATAATCAAACCGATCCAATACGGAAGGTTGATCCGATTTGACATTTATCACACTCCTGTAGGTATATTCCCCACGTAAACCCAACTGGTATTCGAATCCCCATAAGTGATCTGAATATATGCCGTAAAGCGCCTGTATATTCCTGCGGAAAGCCAGGGAATTTGAAAAATCTGGATTATCTACCCAATCGTTCAAATTATGACCCCATTCGTTAAAATAATAACTTTCATTTTCCTTGTCACTCCGTAGTTGATACCCGGCTTCAAATTTACCATCGGAACCCACCGGCTTGGAATAATCTGATTGGAATCGTAATTCGGATTCCTTTGCGGGTTCCTCGACGAATATTCGATAAGGATCGGGATCGTTGATCGTCCAGTTTTCATCCGTAAGATATTGGTTAATATTTTCATTTGATCCACCCCATTCCCTCGAATAATAAAGATATGAGATCAGTTTATGGTCTTTATTATCAAATATTTTTTCATAATTCAGGGAAAAACTGTAAAAGTCTTCATATCGCGAATCACTTTCATTTTGCAGATAATAGCTTTCAATATTTGAGGGTATCGAATATTCCTTGAATTTTTCATTTGAATACCGGCTGAAATTGGAATATCCGTAACTTCCATCCATTGAGATGCTGTTCTTATCATTGAATTTATAACCAATCCCTCCTTTGAAAGTATAGCCGTTTCTTGTAAAGGGTCCATCTCCAAAATGAACGATATAGTTTGAGGTATCATTCAGAATACTCATTTGCGATACATTTATCTTACCAGTCCGGGATTCATCCGTAAAATCGGCTCCCAGAAAAAAAGATAGCTTGTCATTTTTATAATTGACCAGGAAATCACCTCTGTATTTGTCCCCCGTACCAAGGGATGTGTTGACGATGCCACTGATTCCATCCATCGCTCTTTTTTTCGTGATAATATTAATAATACCCGATAATCCATCCGGATCATATTTCGCGGAAGGGTTGGTAATGATCTCTATATTTTCAACCGCACTGGCCGGAATCTGGCGAAGGGCATCACTCCCTTCCAGGGGACTTGGCTTCCCATCGATCAGGACCGTATAATTAGAACTTCCCCGAAGTGAAACGTTTCCGTCCACATCCACGGTAATCGAGGGAACATTTTCAAGTGCCTGTGCGGCACTCCCACCCAGCGCATTCAGATTTTCACTTATATTGATCACCTTTTTGTCAATGCGATATTCAACAAGAGACCTTTCCGCAGTTACCTGTACGTCCTGCAGTTGTTCTGCAGCCTCAAAAATCGTGATAACTCCCAGATCAAGTGTACTGTTCTCAGGTGTTAACAGAATATCCGGAATTATCTTTTTTTCATAGCCTATGAATTTAACTTCCATAAAAAATCTACCTAAGGGTACTTTTCCCAGTAAGAAACTTCCATCTTCACTTGCAATGGTACCGGTGATCATGGTAGAATCCCGCTGAGTGTTCAAGATTATGTTAGAATAAGGAAGCGGATCTTTAGTCGCATTATCGATCACTTTTCCTTTCATTGTCCCAATGGATTCCATCTTTTCCTTATTTACCATTTCGGTGGGAGGCTGCGCCATACCTTTTAAACCTGATATGATACAAACTATAAAAATTAAGTATTTAATCGTTTTCATTTAATTGCTGATAAATTATATATCTCTTGGTAGTATGATAAAAATTGAAAGGATAAAGAAAGCTGGCAGAGAAATCCTCTGCCTGGCTTCCATTTTCAGATTTATTACCAACCTTTGCCATGCCTACCAAATTGTCGCGGGAATGCCCCACCCTCGCTAAATCTGTTTGCAAAATGATTGTCAAATTTTATTTTTTGCTCGTCGGTAAGTAATTCGCGAACTTTTAAATGGGTATTCATTCTTGATTTTTGAATTTCTGTCCTTAAGTCACCAATTTCCTCAATAAGCGGATTGATCTTTGATTGATTGGCCCCCTCAGTGATTAAAGTTTTCAGTTGTGCATTTTTCTCACGGATCTTATTCCTGGTGGGCAAAGTTTCTTTCTGAAAATCCAGATGCAATTTTTCTATCTGTCCTTCCTGTTCGTCTGACAGGCCCAAAAAAGTTTCCATTCGGTTTGAAGGGCCAGGCCCCTCTCCGTAACCTCTCCCATATCCATCTCCATAACCTCTTCCCTGTCCATAGCCCCGTCCTCTTTGCGCATTCACTTGAAATCCTGCTAATAGGAGTAAGGCAGTTAATCCGATTATCCATCCTGTTACTTTCATTTTTTTCATTTTGATCATTTTTTAAATTATACTTTTACCTATTAGATGTGCCTCGTAAAAAAAACTTGCGGAGGATCTTAAAAAAATTTCTACGATTAATCTCATGCTTTAAAGATTAAAGATTCAATAATTATGGTTAATTTTAGTAGTTAATTAGTAAGGACATTTGTAAGAAAGCTTGATCATGAATGAACTCAGTAATATTATCCAAACCTTTGATAAGATTGATTTTAAAGTACATAAAGCCGCACTGGCTACCGTTGTAAAAATTGAAGGATCGAGTTACAGGCAGCCTGGTGCCAGAATGCTTATACTTGATGACGGGCATTGGGAAGGAGCCATCAGTGGTGGATGCCTAGAAGGGGATGCTTTAAGAAAAGCCAGAGAAATTATGCGGTCAGGTCAATCAAGGCATATAACATATGATACGCGTAAGGATAAACCTTCTGACCATATTCCTTTCAGCATGGGCTGTGAGGGAATCATTGATGTTCTTTTGGAACCCTTGGATAAAGAATCTGCAGGTCTTCATCCTATAAAAATTTTCAGGGAATTCGCATCTACCCATCAGAAACAACTGATGGTTACACTATATGATGTAACTCACGAATCCATGGGCAAACCGGGTGAAAGACTCCATATCGATCATAAAGGACAAATAATTGATAATTTTTCAAATCCGGAGGTTCGGAAAGCTGTTAGAAATGATGCTGTTAATCTGACCCAGTGGGATCAATCCTTTCAAAAGGAAATGAGGATAAAAAGTCATCAGATTTATCTTTTTTATGAGATCCTGACGCCTCCTATACATCTTGTTATCTTCGGAGGTGGTTTTGATGTTGTACCTGTAGTTAAACTGGCTAAAAATCTGGGGTGGCTTGTAACAGTAGCAGATGAATGTATTGCGAAAACTTTTCCCCAAAAATTTCCGGACGCTGACCAGGTTTTAAATATTCCTGGTGTTGAAGTTTATAAAGAGGTTCGCGAAATGACAAACATTTATTCTGTGATCATGTCTCATAATTTCAAATATGATCTTGAGGTTTTAAAGGGCTTGTTAAAAACCCAGGTAAAATATATTGGAGTACTTGGCCCAAAGAAACGCATTAAAACCATGATGGATCAATTAAAAAGTGAAGTGAAAAGTTCCTGGAAGGATATTGAAAAACGTATTTACTCGCCAGTAGGATTAAATATAGGTGCTGAAACACCAGAAGAAATAGCTTTATCCATTATTACTGAAATATTAGCTGTCCATAATAAAAAACCGGGAGGTTTTCTAAAAGATAAGAAGGGGCACATCCATGACAGGGAGACCGCACTTCAAATGATATAGTATTTTCAAAACAATTATATGAAAAACCCATTTGATCACATCCTAATTATATCATTTAAAAAATAGGTATTAAATCCTTATCCTTGATCATTGGAATTATAAAGACATAACCCCAAAAATTCATGAATTTTTGCCCCAAGGGGCCGATGAAGCACAAATTTCTCATATTTAGAATGATAAATATTTGTTAATCATTTTAAGATATTTATGAATAATCGGGGATAAGTTATTAAAACCGTATTATTCAACCGCCATCTCCATCATTCTTTTAACTGTATCGTTTGGATTTTTTATTTCTTCCACAGAATTAATGGTGATGGTTGGAATCCCTCCGTGTTCCAGGTGGATCTGCATCCTTTTTGCCTCATTTTCATCCTTTCCGCCCATATTCGAATAACCAATTATTTTGCATAGATCCCCGAACAATACCTGATTAAGATTACAGTTCCCAGTTCTTTCAATCCCATTGATCGTATCGTGCCAGCTTCGAAATAAATGTGCCTGGGAAAAAGAAAGCCCCTGCATGGTGATCTCATTCAATCCCTCCCCTCCCAGCACCAGTCCGGAACCCAACTTCCCTGCCTGTTCGATTAATCGCTTCATGCCTTCTGTCGATGTCATCGACTCTACCAGGCAGTTATGTAAATTCTGAGTGACGAGTGTAACATCCAAAAATGCGCAATCCAGATCCAGTTCGGTAGCTGCCTGTAGAATATTTTCACACAGTATAGATCTCCACATACTTAAACCGGGATGGATCTTTACCGTGACATTATTTTCCCGGTTATACATACGGCTTTCATTGGATTCAGGAACTCCCAGTACTTTCCCGTCTACCCAGCTCCAGCCCAGTATTTGCTTACTTTCAATGCTCCGATATTGAAAATCCCGGACCAGGTGGTACACCGGATTGGAGGGATCCATATCGATGGCATTGAAATGAGGCATGATATGAAATCCCATTTGCAATGCTTTCCCGATAAATGCCCGTGCCTTTTCCCGCGGTAAATAGGTTGGATAATTCTGGTCGTACTGATCCATTCTCCAATCAGGAAAATGAAGCAGAACCTTTGATGGAGGTATTTTTTTCGCCAGTACATCGAGGATTTCCGGATCACCGGGACACCAGGAAATGGCAAATTGTACATCCCTGATCCATTCTTTACGCTGGTTTTCCTGTTTTTTCAACTCATAAGCTTCCCAGAGCCAGTTCCGGTATTTCTTGGTAGGAACCTGCCAATCACCCTCAAAAACATTAATGCGCCAACTTAAACCACCTGCAGATAAATTATTATCGACAGGTCCATAAGCTTCCGTATCCAGACCAAGAATATTCCGGGTTCTTTTATCCCCTACCTTCAATGCCTTATATCTGAATTGGACATCCTGAGTATGAAGGAAAAATCCTCCATGCTGTGATTGCAGAATGGCCAGGCCCGCCTCCCAGTACATGGGCCAGGGCCAGCGGGAATCGGCAAGTAGTGGATCGTCAAGCTCCATTTTGATCCCCTGAAAAAACGGAGCCACCAACTGAAGATCATTTTTTATCCCTGCAATATTCCACCGGCAGGCTAAAACACCCGGTCGCGATGAAAATGCAGAGGGTTCAATAATGAGATCACCTGTTTCATCATCGGTATAAACGGAAATTAATCCATCGCCATGCCACGAATGAAACACGATCTCCACCCTGTTATCAGATACCGGATTCAAGTGAATTGAAGTAGCTGACTTTTCATTGAAACTTATTGTTTCAGCGTGGGGATATACCAACTGCAGTGCTGAAAATTCATTTTCATCAAAAGGTTTAATAAACTCCTCCCCACTTAGTTTACTTTTTAAAGAGCGTAAAAAACCACTTTGAAAGGTTGCTGTTATTGTGCTGGTTTCAATCAATACCTTGTTGTCTTCAATCCGAATCGACGATTTTACCTTATCTTCTCCTGCTGAAATTTTTTCAAATGGCATGGATCCAATTGATCCCTTAGTTAAGTTGGACACTGGATTGAGCATAACAGCTCCTGTAGCTGTTTTCAGAAAATTTCTTCTTTCCATTTTGAAAGCTTATAAAAGATGCAAATTTCGCTTTGATATCAATGATCACCAATGCCATGTAACATAAGCATGGAATGATTAACAGTCTTAAATATTTCTTCAAGGTATTCCTCCACTGCTTTCAGACTGCCGGGTAAAGTATAAATCAAGGTTTTCCCGATTGTACCTGCCACACTCCTGCTTAACAAAGCATTTGACTTGTCCATCCCATATTTTATCCTTATCATTTCCATGATCCCAGGTATCTCTTTCTCTAAAATGGATTTAACAACTTCCGGTGTGTAATCACGTGGGCCTATACCCGTTCCCCCAGTAGTAAAAATAATATCAAAATTAAGCCTGATTGCCTCTTTTGCTGATTTTTCTATTTGATAAGGACTATCCGGAACTATTTCTCTTTCGATTATTGATTTTCTGTTATTCTCTTTAAAATAATCCTCAGTTAACTGTGCAACCTTCGGGCCACTTCTGTCTTCATATATATCTGTATTGGCTCGATCACTTACCGTAATAACTTTTATTTTAAAGAACTTAGGATTATAGTTTAGTTGATCCCCCGAGAATAATTCCCCACCTTTTTTCACACGTAAAAAAATACCTTCTTTTGGCATGACGCAATTCCCTACTTCTTTGAAAATACTGCAATTTGAACCATGGCATTTTTTCCCGATTTGTGTTACTTCCAGCTCAATACGATCATTCTTAAATCTATCAAATACGCCAGCTTTGAATACTTCCATTCCACTTGACGTAATGTTTTCAGCAAATTCACCGAAGTTGATTCGCCTACTGGCTTCTTTTGAAAATTTGGAAATACTTTCCATGCCAAGCATGCTTACCTGCCGATGCCATTGTCCACGATGCGCGTCCCCGACTATCCCACTATCAGTCAATTTAATCTCATTTACAGGAGATTTTATGATTCCTTTTTTTGCAGAAATATTAACCGATTCTACCTTTATTACCTTCCCCATGACTTGCTGATTTCTTTTTTTCAATTAATTTGACCGGTCCTATTACCATATTTTTATCTACAGCTTTACACATGTCATAAACCGTCAATAAAGCAACTGATACAGCTGTTAATGCCTCCATCTCAACACCAGTCGGCCCGTTATTTTTTACTACTGATTTAATTCTGATACCTTCATTATCTATTTGGGTATTTACTTGGATGCTGGTTAACAACAACGGATGACACAAGGGGATCAGTTGAGCTGTACATTTTGCAGCCTGGATGCCTGCTAGTTCTGCTGTTGCCAAAACGTTTCCTTTCTTCAATTCATTTTTTCTAATGAGGTTAATCGTAAAGGGAGATAATTGTATAAATCCCTCAGCATGAGCAAGACGGGTTACATCCGGTTTACGACTTACATCGACCATTCGTGCTCTTCCCTGATCGTCAGTATGGCTGAGTTCGTTTTCTTCCATGTCTGGATTCAACCTCCAATATTGTAAAACTTATTGATTTGATTTACCGTTCCTTTTTCAGGTTTATTTTTTATAGCGTTCAAGAATGCCTGTTTATAACCCAGCGCTCGAATATTGTATCCATTTTCGCTGAACAAACAAGGCTTTAAATGACCATCCGCTGTCAATCTTAGGCGATTACAGAGCTGACAAATACCACCCTTACCACCTTCTACTCCATAAAATGATCCGGATTCCAGATTCATTTGACGGATAAATCTGATTGATAACTGATGTTTATGGCTAAACTCTCTGACTGCAAGAGCATCGGGCTCTTTTGAATTAGCCTTTACCACACAATTTATTTTTACAGGTTTTAATCCGGCTCGTTTTGCCGCTATAATTCCCTCTAAAACATCTTCAAGATCTCCATACCGCGTAATGTACCTGTAATGTATAGGATTAAGGGTATCGAGGCTTATATTTACACGATTTAATCCGGCAAGTGCAAGATCATTGGCATACCTGGAAAGTAATAAACCGTTGGTAGTCATACTAAGATCCTTGATTCCGGGAATGGCTGAAATCATACGAACCAGTTTAACAATTCCCTTTCTAATGAGAGGTTCCCCTCCGGTGAGACGTACTTTGGATATACCATATGAAGCGGCAAACGCAGTGAAGGAAACAATCTCTTCGTAACTGAGAATTTCCTTATGTGACATTAATTTAATGCCCGCTTCAGGCATACAATATCTGCACCTTAAGTTACAGCGATCTGTAACAGAAATTCTTAAATAATTTACATTTCTGTTAAATCGGTCGAACATAAACTTTTTCTCCTTTTTGAATATACTTTTTTCCTGCCGGAATTTCCAGTATTCCATCAGCATTCGCATATGATGTCAAATGACCCGATCCATGATATTCCAGTGGTACTACACCTTCTTTACTAAAAGCCACAGGTAAAAAGATCCTCAATGCAGTATCAATGTGCTTATAATCTTCAGCCAAAAACATGGGGATTTTATATGGATATTGAGTAATGCCCATTAATTTTTCCAGAAATGGCTTGATCAGACATTCGAATTGAACCAATGTTGAGACCGGATTGCCCGGTATCCCAAATGCATAGGCTTTCTCCCCGACAGCAAATAATAATGGCTTACCGGGACGAACCTTCATTTTATGCATTCTGATTTCCATACCGATATCTTTCAGAATGCCAGGTACATAATCATATTGCCCAACTGATACACCTCCGGATATTAACAAAACATCGTGTATAGAAATAGCTTTTTTTAATATATTATGTATTTTACCAGGATCATCACCAACTATTCCATAGTTGATACTCTCAAGCCCAAGAGTAGAAACCTGAGCCATAAGCTGGGGTCCATTACTGTTTCTGATCTGTGATATTCCTGGTTTATTATGAGGAGGCACTAATTCGGAACCGGTAGATATAATACCTATGGAAGGTCTTTTAAATACGGTAGGACGAACACAACCCACCATTGCCATAATCCCAATATGCTGTTTGTTTACTTTTTTACCAGGTAAAATAATCGTATCACCAAATTTTATATCCTCGCCTTGCTGACGTATATTGGAGATCAGCCCTTTTTTTTCGATCTCCATATAGCCACGATCATTGATATATGTATCTTCAATCCGTATGACGATATTGCTTCCCTCCGGAATAGGAGCACCGGTCATGATTTTTGCACATTGTCCTTTTCCGATTTTCTTTTCAGGATAACTTCCCGCAGGAATTTCTTCAATGATTTCCAAAGCCAGATCCTGATCTTCAATACGACAGGCAAATCCATCCATTGCCGATCTGGTAAAAGGTGGAAGGTCTGCATCTGCTATTACAGGCTCTGCCAGAATCCTGTCGATCGCATCTTTTAGGTCGATAGTTTCGGTATCCATCATTTGAATATTGGAAAAAATAATATTTTCAGCCTCTTCAAACGTTTTCATTAATTAAATTGGTTTAACCTCCACTGTCCGGAATTATATGAGATTTTTGAAATGAAATTTTTAAAAAAATCCCCATCGTTTATAAGCTCTATCGATTCGGGATCAATTGTACTTTTGACTAGATATTTATCTGCTTTTTTTACAATTATTGATAAACCAGGTCTAATAAAATCTAATAATCCTAATGACTCACAAACCACCGGCCAGTGAGGTTTTATATATTCCATACTTTTTAAAAAAGCCTTCCCTATATTATCTCTGGTCGATTGAATATAATATACTTTTGATGCGCCAGCTTTTTTCATTTTTGAACTATCCTCAGCAGGAATACTTGATCGTTCTTCATAGATTGAAAACTGATCTTTCAATTCATATACAGGTTGATCATAGTTAACTGGATGAAAATGAGAAGATATTTTTAATGCAACAACATTATTGTTCAGGGATAATTTATTTATGATTGTACATGCCAATGTTGTTTTACCCACGTGTTTTCCTGAACCTGAGATAATCAAAACCTGGGGATAATATAACCTGCCATTTAACGTCATGTAAAAAATAATTTAATGCTGGCAATCATCAGAACAAAGGCGAGTAAATATTGTAGTCTTACTATTGATAACTTAAAACTTCCAGACCAGGATCCTAATAATCCACCTGCAAAGGCAAAAGCTACCCATATAAATAATTGTGGATTGGGTGTATATCCAGCCTGATATAGGCCTAATAATCCTGCGGTTGAATTAAGAAGGATAAACAAGGCTGATGCCGCAGCAGCTTCCTTCACATTTGCCCAATGCAATAATATCAGCAGAGGACTCAATATGATCCCACCACCGATTCCAATCATACCTGAAAAAAAGCCTAATGTAGCACCTATGAACAGGGAAATGATGATATTATTATCCTTTGAAACTTCATAATCTCTCGGCCGATATATCATTCGGCCAACTGCAATTAACAGAAAAATACCTAAAATGATTTTATATATTTTTGGATCTACTTGGGTTTGTGCTCCAAAGTACGCCATCGGCACTGAAGTCACTATAAATGGAAAAATTAATTTCCACTTCAAATAACCCCCTTTATAAAAGGCAATAAAAGCTGTACCGGCCACAAAGAGATTTAACGTTAATGCAGAAGACCTCATAATCAAAGGTTCCATTCCAAATAACGCCATCAATGCAAGATATCCACTGGCTCCACCATGCCCTACAGAACTGTAAAGAAAGGCGACCACAAATAGCAGGAATAAAAAAATATAATCCACACTTATAATCTTTTTAAAATAATGTATATTGGAATAAAATGAGTAGACAGATATCAATAGATCAGCACTCATCTCCTTTCCAATTCGTCCCGATAAAACCGGGTTCGGGAGGCTTATCTGTTTCCAGATAAACCCTTCGACTGTATTTCATAGACATTAGTCCGTAGAATAAACAGCTCGGAGACGTCTTCATAAAAGTAAAAAAATAATTTTTCTCTTTTTATGACTTTTATCAGATTAATTAGAATGAAAAATAATGAAAGAATCAATGTAAAGAGATATTTCCAGATGTGTCCAGTAAGCCATTTATCCTTTTTTTAAACTTATGGATTATATATTTTATCTGTAATTATGCTACTTGTAAATAATTTTATCTGTTTCTGATAAACCCGATAATCAATAAAATTAGTTCTACATTATTGATAATCAATTTTTTAGAAATAATTTAGATGTTATCTATCAGGAGATTAAATTTCTTAGTTTATCTCTTAACTTTTACTCCCAGAGTGAAATCCTATCAGCTTTTTTTCTTCTTTTTCCCATTTGACAATTTCTTCCAGAAATTGTTCTACATGTTCCAAAATGCCATCTTTGGTAAGTTCACCAGCAGTAAAAATGCCAATTTCGAGAATATTATCAGGGTCACCGTATATACCTTCAATATACGGATAATGAATGAATACAGAAATTTTCCCATTGGCAATTTGCGAGTACGATAAGTAACCCCCCTTTTTTATCAACACCATCGGTGGTATTTTCTGTTTTTTGTTCTTCTTCTCTACAAAAAGCCCGCTGTTAAGAAATCCGAAAGTAAGTCTAACTGCTTCCAAATTTTTGATTTCATTGATTTCCCGGATCTTGAGCTTCAGATCAATCTTCTTCTGTACGTATTTAAAGGTTTTAATAATTAGCGGTTTCAAATTCTGGTCCCAGATTTTTCTGTTTTGTTCAATTTCCGAATATATCGATTTTAATTCATCAGAAAGTTTTATCAGTTTTTCCATTCAGTTTTATTCAATAATTATTAATACAATTAATTCTTCTTTTCAATTCTTGTATGAGGAACAATTCAGTTTTTTGTTATATATGCCACTACCATTACCAGTTATTTAGAAAGTTAAGATACGCAAAACAGAATTGAATCATTATAAAAAAAGGCCACACATGTGACCTTTTTTTAATCAAAAATGAATTTTTATGCATTCAATTTGTCCAGGACTGCCATTACTTCACGCACATGACCTTCGGAATTTTTGAGAAGTGCCATTTCATCTTTATTGAGCTTCAACTCAATAATTTTTTCAATACCATTTTTTCCAAGTATTACCGGGCAACCCAAATAACAATTATTAATACCATATTCGCCTTCCAATTTTACACAAACCGGAAATACCCTTTTCTGATCTCTCACTATAGCTTCAGCCATTTGCGCAGCAGCTGCCCCAGGAGCATACCATGCAGATGTGCCCATGAGTTTAACCAGCTCTCCTCCGCCTTTTTTTGTTCGATCTACAATTTTTTCAAGAGAATCATTATCAATCATATCAGTAACAGGAATTCCAGATACAGTAGTATATCTTGGTAAAGGTACCATCGTATCACCATGTCCTCCCATCAGCATGGCCTGAATATCCTTCACTGAAACATCTAATGCTTCAGCAAGAAATGCCCTGAACCTGGCTGTATCAAGAATCCCAGCCATCCCCATTACTTTGGTTCTTGGTTTTTTTGACACTAAGTGCGCCTGATAAGTCATAACATCAAGCGGATTGGAAACTACAATAATGATTGCATCAGGCGAATGTTTGACTACATTTTCAGTGACGGATTTTACAATTCCTGCATTTGTTTCAATGAGATCATCACGGCTCATTCCAGGTTTTCGAGGCAAACCAGAGGTAATAATTACAACATCAGAATTTTTTGTCTTACCGTAATCATTTGTTACACCAACGGTTCTGGTATCATACAGGTTTACCGGTGCTTTTTGCCAAATATCAAGTCCTTTCCCCTCTGCCAGGCCTTCTTTTATATCAACAACTACTACCTCATTGGCAATTTCGCGGTAAGCCAGCACATCAGTGCACGTAGCACCAACATTCCCGGCTCCTACTACTGTTATTTTCATGATTTGAGTTGTTTTTTTGTTAAAAAAAATATTAAAAATCTGTAATTAAAGTTACCCAATTACAGTTAAATTCTGAAACTAATTAAGTTAAATAAGCACTAATATCAGGAAAACTATTTGACTTACTTCTGAAAAGTATCGGATAAATTAAAAAAACCTAACGACGACCTGTAAGTTTTAAAAATGTTTTGATTAAAATCATTGTATAATTCCGCAAGGGAAGTCATCATTTTTGCTTTAATCCTGGCTCTTCGATTAAAAATCTCCATTATATTCACCTTAGGCAGCACATAAAGTTCACTTATCTCACTAACGGCAACTGCTGTGTACACACGAATGCTATTTTCAAGAAAGGCATTGTGTCCAAAATATCCCCCGGATTTTAATACCTGAAGGACTTCAAAGTTTTTATTAATATCAATATTTAAAGATACCTTGCCACTTTTAACAATATAGAAGGCATTACTCGGATCATTTCGGAAAAATATGGCTTCGTCATTTTTATATTCCCGTAAATACAGATGTGGAAGGAACATAGCCATTTCCTCATAATTCAGTTTTTCAAAAGGTTTTACTTTTGAGAGCATCCTGAAAAGATTCAGTTCTTTAATGCTATATGACTTCTTAAAAGGATTGATCATAGAATGGCTTGAATGTTATTTTTAACAAATTACAAGTTTCAGATCCAAGCTTATACCTCTCATCTATCTGATAACCGACGATCCAGATGATTGAATTACCTGAAAGTATAATAGCAATTCTCTTTTTCAAGTTTACAGGAATTTTCCTATCTATCATAAAATCGCTTAGTTTTTTTTTGCCTTTCATACCTAAGGGTACGAACCAGTCTCCTTTTTTCCAGGAACGTACGATCAATGGAAAACTAACTTTATCAAAATCAAAATATTCTATATTAGGATCATCAGTAATAATTTCTTTTCCTTTTTCGATTTTTTGTATAAAAAACTTACCAAAAACCGTCTCAAGAATCGATGATTGATAAAACCATTGATATTCAAGGTCTGATTGATCCTTTAAAGATGTAATGATCATAAAATTTCTATCCAAATTTAAAACATGTGTTTTTGAATAATAAAGTTTACCACTTTCTGAAGTACTATATCCTCTTATCAGACTTCTGGCCTGATCATATTTAAATCCCCAGGGTTTTATTACCTCATATAATAAAATCGATGAATTTTCTTTTTTAAAAAAATCTCTTTTAAGATAAATATTATCATCTTTAAGAGTCATAAATTCATTACGCTTACTTTCTATCAAATTTTCGATTATCTTTTGTGTTTCACTTAACCTTTCAAGTGTTAGTTCAGAAGTTTGGACGAAGCCGGGATTGATCTGTTCCAACAAAGGGATAATTTTATTTCTGATAAAATTTCTGTGATACTTAATATTCAGATTAGACTGATCCTCCCTGTATTCCAGGTTCATTTCTTTAGCATACTGTTCAATCTGCTGCCTTTCCGCAAAAAGAAGTGGTCTGATAAGGTTATTTATTTTAGAAGGTATTCCAGTCAATCCCTTAAGACCTGTGCCCTTAATAAGATTAAATAATATAGTCTCTACATTGTCATTAAGATGGTGAGCTGTTGCGATGGATGAGTATTTATGTTCTTTAATGAGCACTTTGAACCAGTCATATCTTAGCTCCCTGGCAGCCATTTGGATGGATAATCCATGTTCTTCAGCATATGTTCGGGTATCAAATTTTTTGATGAAAACAGGAATTTCATTTTTCTCAGATAACTTTTTAACAAAAAGTTCATCAGCATCAGAGTCAGTACCACGTAATTTAAAATTACAATGAGCAACACCAATACTATATCCTGCCCTTATAAACAAATGAAACATAACAACGGAATCAATTCCACCACTTAAGGCAAGTAATATTCGATCGTTTTTATGACATAATTTTTGATCTTTAATATATTGTAAAAAGTCTTCAAACATAATTTAAAGATATCCTTTTTCTTTAATTTTGCGTGTACATTCATAACATGATTTTTACCCTGAAATACATATGGTTGCTATTACTGGTTTTGCATATAAGTATGCCCGTAAGTGGACAGCGAAAAGTACAGCTCGAAAATGCAGACGAATACGAAGGTGGACGTAAAGATGGAAAGAGATACAATAAGTTTATGGGTAATGTTCACTTTATTCAGGGATCCACAGAAATCTGGTGTGATTCAGCTTTTTTCTATAAAAAGGAAAATACTCTGGAAGCCTACGGTCATGTGAGGATATTTGATATGATTGATTCAGTTAATATCACTGCCAGACGGCTTGAATATGACGGAGATTCTAAATTTGCTAATCTGCGCGAGAACGTAATTTACAAAGAAGACTCCATTCTTCTTACGACCGATTTTCTCGATTACGACATTTTTACACGTTCCGCCATTTATTTTAACGGAGGGAAGATAGATGATGGAGAAAATATTCTGACAAGTCGAAAGGGATATTATGACGCCCCGGCAAAAACCATGGCTTTTAAACGAAATGTGATTCTTGAAAATCCGGAAAATACCTTAAAAACAGATTCTCTGTTCTATGATATGGTAACTAAAATTGCCATTACCTTGGGCCCTACAGATATCATTTCATCTGATGGATCAGAAATACATACTAACATAGGTGGGACATTCAATATGCGTGTCAATCGTACAACAATAGCCGCCGGGGTAATAGAAACAGCATCTTATATATTAAAAGGAGATGAGTTATTTAATGACCGGGGGAATGGTTCAAATAGTGCCAGAGGTAATGTATATATGTATTCCAAAGAAGATAATATAATAATTACCGGGGAATCCGCTGATAATTATGAAACTGAAGGTATTACGAGGATATATGGTCATCCCTTGATGAAAAAGGTATTCGAGCAGGATACCTTATACCTTTCAGCTGACACATTGATCTCTATTGAAGATAGTCTTGATGCAAATAATAGAATGTTGGCTTTCCACAATGTACAGTTTTTCCGCAATGATCTTCAGGGAAAATCTGATTCATTGGCATATATCCTCGCTGATTCTGTGTTACATCTTTATAATGATCCGGTTTTATGGAGTGAAGGCAATCAGATTGAAGCAGATTCCATTTATATTGTGTTTAAAAATAACCAGATATCTACCTTAAATCTTATTGATAACTCCTTTATGATTTTACAAGATTCGATAGAAAATTTTAATCAATTGAAAGGTAAAATTATGACAGGTTTTTTTAAGAATAATGATATTCAAAGGTTGGAAGTTCTGGGAAATAGTGAAAGTCTTTTTTATGCGCTTGATGAAAAGGATAATTCACTTGTTGGAATCAACAAAACACTCTGTAGCAATATGACCATTCGTTTCAGTGATAACCGGGCAAAAGATATATCTTTTTATGTAGATGTTGAGTCTACCTTCATTCCTCCTCATGAATTGGAAGAGCCGGATACAAGGTTAAAAGGCTTCAATTGGCGTGCCCAGGAACGTCCTAAGCTTACCGACCTGCTTAATCCTGTGGAAAATCTTTCTGAAATTATTGAATCAGCCCCATTAAATCAGGAATTGATTCCACAAACCATGGATCAATAATTACATAATAATCCCCTGATTATCTTTTTTTAATAACCATTAAAATCACTTAGAATTCAATTAATCCCAATTATTCCCTAATTATTAATAAACTGGAAATCTTGCGGCATTTTACTCGTGTATATCTAATTTAGATATATCGAGGTGTTAATTGGTAATTAAATTGAACTCAAGTATATTTGCACCCTTATGTTGAACCGGAGGGGTACCATATTAGTGCTACTGACTGCATTGGTTTTGTCTTTTACTTCCTGCAGTAAATTCCGAAAGATTCAAAAAAGTGATGATTGGGAAGTGAAATACAGAGCCGCATTGGAATATTATAATAATGAAGATTATTATAAAGCAAGTGTTTTAATAGAAGAAATACTGCCGATTTTACGAGGTAGACCTGAGGCAGAGCAGATACAATTCTATTTTGCTTATTCCTATTATTATCAGAAGCAATATATCATGAGTGCCCACTATTTTAAAACATTTTTTACTATATACTCCAGAAGTGATTATGCCGAGGAAGCTATGTATATGCACGCTTATTCACTATATCTTGATTCACCTGCATATGAGCTGGATCAGACAAATTCTTATGATGCAATTCAGGCAATGCAATCATTCATGAACCGATACCCACAGAGTAAATATAAAAATGATGCCAATCAGATCATTGATCAGCTACAATTAAAACTTGAAGAGAAAGCATATGAAAATGCAATTCAATATTATAGACTTGAAAAATACAATGGTGGCGACGCACTCAAAGCTGCCTTAATTGCCTTTGAAAACTTCTCAAATGATTTCCCTGATTCTCATTTAAATGAAGACATCAGTTTCCTGAAAGTAGAATGTGCTTATAAACTGGCAAAAAGGAGTATCCGAAGTAAGATGCGGGAACGGATAATGAGTACTGTCGAACTTTATCAGTATTTTATTGATAACTATCCCGATAGTGATTACGTTAAAAATGCTGAGAATATATACGGGAACTGTCTTGACGACCTGGAAAAATTACAACGAAACAATTTATAAATTATTTATATTATGTCAATTAATGCCTCAATAATAACTAGAGATGTCGATAATCTAAGTGCACCGACTTCTAATATTTATGAATCTGTGGCTATCATTGCCAAAAGGGCCAGACAGATAGCTGCTAAACAGAAAGAAGAATTAAATTCAAAGTTGGCTGAATTTGCATCCACCGTGGACAATTTGGAAGAAATTTTTGAAAATCGTGAACAGATAGAGATTTCCAAATTTTATGAAAGGATGCCAAAACCGACCACTGTTGCCACAGAAGAATTCCTTAACGGTGAATTAAGCTTCAGAATTGCAGAATTTGAAGATGAAAATAAGGAATATTAGAATTCATGCTTCCTGGCAAAAAAATATTAATTGGCGTATGCGGAAGCATAGCCGCTTATAAAATTGCCTATCTAATACGACTGCTAAAAAAGGAAAGAACAGAGGTAAAAGTAATCATGACTAACTCTGCTCTTGATTTTATTACCCCGTTGACTTTATCAACGTTATCCGAAAATCCAGTATATACGAAATTCCAGAATGATCTTACCGGTGAATGGCATAGTCATGTAGATCTTGGTCTATGGGCTGATATTTTTCTGATTGCCCCAGCTAGTGCCAATACTATTGCTAAAATGGCACATGGAGGTTGCGATAATCTCTTACTGGCAACGTATCTATCCTCCCGCTGTCCAGTATTTGTCGCTCCGGCTATGGACCTGGATATGTATAAGCATCCAGCAACCATCCAAAATATTAAATTACTATCTTCCTATGGGAATCACATAATAAAAGCAGAACATGGCGAATTGGCAAGTGGTTTAACTGGAGAAGGTAGAATGGCCGAACCAGAAAGTATTTTAAATGTATTACAAAATCATTTTAAAAAAAAAGATGATTTTAAGGGATTGAAAATCCTGATAACAGCTGGTCCCACCCAGGAAAAGATTGATCCGGTACGATTTATCAGTAACTATTCTTCAGGAAAAATGGGATATGCTTTAGCTCATGAATTCGCTGACAGAGGTGCTAATGTAACATTAATCAGTGGACCAACCAATCAAACTTTAGATCATACAAATGTTCGTAAAATCCGGGTAACCAGCGCGGAAGAAATGTATGATGTTTGTAAAAAAAATTACAAAAATACAGATATCGCGGTATTTACTGCAGCTGTGGCGGATTATAGACCCTCAAATCCAAAACTTCAAAAAATAAAAAAAGAAAGTAATGCGCTGGATTTGAAATTGAGAAAGAATCCTGATATCGCTTTGGAACTTGGAAAACTGAAAAAAAACAATCAAATAAATATTGGATTTGCGCTGGAAACAGATAATGAATTTCAAAATGCTACGTTAAAACTTATTAAGAAGAAGCTGGATTTTATTATATTAAATTCCATGAAGGACAAAGGTGCTGGTTTTACCTCTGAAACCAACAAAATAACGATCTTTGATAAAGAGGGAAATAAAAAGAATTATTCATTAAAAACAAAAGACCTTGTTGCTAAGGATATTGCTGAATATTTATTGAAAAAGATCAATGCTTCATAAACTTCTAACATACATAATTTTATTTCTCACTAACATTACCATTATCTATGGGCAGGAGTTAAACTGTCAGGTTACAGTAAATGCTGATCGTGTACAGACCACTGAAAGAAATATTTTTAGGGATATGGAAATTTCTTTTCAACAATTTATGAATAATAACAAATGGACGAATGATGTTTTCCAGTCTCATGAAAAGATCGATTGCAATCTCAATATTACCATCGAAAGTATGCCATCGATAGGAAGTTTTAATGCAACGGTTCAGGTGCAGGCTGCCCGACCAGTATTTGATACGAATTATGAAACTTTATTGTTGAACTTTGCTGATAGGGAATGGCAATTTGAATATGTTGAATCCATGCCCTTAGAATATTATGCTAATACTTTTAATAATAACCTTGTGTCAATGTTATCTTTTTATGCATATATCATTCTGGGTTTGGATTATGATTCTTATGGATTGCTTGCCGGTGAGCCATATTATACTGTAGCTCAGGATATTGTTACCCTCGCACAATCTTCCAATCGGGTAGGGTGGCAGGCTTTTGACAGTAATCGTAATCGTTATTGGCTCGTTGAGAACCTTAAAAATCAGCAAATGGAAGGGATTCGGCAGGGTTTATATTATTATCATCGTATGGGTCTTGACAGGTTTATTACCTCTCCGGATGAAGCAAGAAATGAAATCCTGAATGTATTGAAAGAGCTCCAAAAAGTTAAAGATATTAAACCCAATGCTATCATCGTCATTTCCTTTTTTGATGCAAAAACTGATGAAATAATCAGAATATTTTCAGAAGGGAACATTCAAGTAAGACGTCAAGCGTATAATATCTTAACTGAAATTGATCCAACAAAGACAGAAAAATACCAAATGATTATACAAAATTGACTCTTTAGCTTGACGATTCAGAACCACTGATAAAAAAATGATCTTTCATTGATTATTTGGGAAACACAGTCTGATATTTTTATAAAGTCATTGAATCTTATGCGTATATTTGTTAATACTTATCCGAATCGATATCAAAATAATGTTGTCGTAGGGATATCTAATACATGAATTTGTAATTAGTATTTGTTATTCTTGGAAAATAATCGAGTTCTATCCAGCCTAGAATATGCTAAAAAGTCTTCAGATACAGAATTATGCCTTAATCAGGCGTCTTGAAATTGAACCTTCTCCAAATTTGAATATCATTACAGGTGAGACCGGAGCAGGTAAGTCAATAATGATCGGGGCTGCCGGACTTTTACTTGGAAATCGTGCAGATACTAAAGTTTTATATAATAAACAGGCAAAGTGTATCATTGAGGGCACATTTAATATCAGTGAATATCAATTAAATGATCTTTTTCATTCAAATGACTTGGATTACAATGAGGAAACGATTATTCGCCGTGAAATTTCACCTACGGGAAAATCCAGAGCATTCATCAATGATACACCTGTCACACTTGATATTATGAGGGAACTAGGTACGCATTTAATGGATATACATTCCCAGCACGATACATATAAACTTGGTTCTCTTAATTATCAATTATCATTAGTCGATGTATTCTCTCAAAATCAAGAAATTTTTCAGAAATATCAACAAGTGTATCATGAATATAAAACTTTTAAAATTGCACTAAAGGAACTTCGAGATGAAGCTGAAACGATCCGAAAGGAGGCAGATTATAATCATTTCCTTTATGATGAGTTATCAACAGCTAGTTTAATCCATGATGAACAGGAGCTACTGGAGGATGAACTGTCTACTCTTGAACATGCAGAAGAAATTAAATGTGTAATGCTTGAAAGCATAACGTTATTACAGACCAATGAATACGCAGTGCTGGAAAACTTGTCAATGATCAATAAAAATTTTGAAACACTTGCATCATATGCAACACATTTAGAAGAATTCAAAAACAGGATTAATAGTTGTTATCTTGAAATCAAAGACATTGCAAGGGAACTTGAAAGCGAAATTGATCGCATAGAACACAATCCAGTCAGATTAAATGAGTTACAGGAACGATTAAATCTAATTTATAAGTTACTTCAAAAACATCGGGTTACATCAATCGAAGAATTACTTGCATTACAGAATGATCTAGAGGAAAAAGTCCATAAAAACCTTAATCTTGATACTGAAATAAATAATTTGGAACAAAAAACGGAGGAATTATACCAACAAGTTAAAACATTAGGGAAAACATTGAGCGAGTCACGAGTTGAAAACTTCACTAAGATCGGAAATAAAATTGAAGATATGCTCAAATCATTAGGAATTCCGGAAGCTAAGATCAAATTTGATCACCAGACTATTGAACCCGGCAAATATGGCATGGACGAAATCGTCTTAAAATTCAGTGCAAATAAAGGAATATCTCCTTTGAGCCTCAAACAAGTTGCTTCCGGTGGTGAATTTTCCAGATTGATGTTTTGCATAAAACATATCATAGCGAGTAAAACTGCACTTCCTACTTTGATTCTTGATGAAATTGATACGGGAATATCTGGTGAAATAGCAATAAAAATGGCGACAATGATGAAACAAATGGCTGGTAACCACCAGGTAATCGCCATTACGCATTTACCACAGATCGCGTCTTTTGGGCATTCGCATTACTTTGTATTTAAGGACAATCAATCTGAAAAATCAGTCAGTATAGTAAAAGAATTATCCAAAGAAGAACGAATTATCGAAATAGCTAAAATGATTGGTGGTGACCAACCTTCAGACGCTGCCTATGAAAATGCCAGAGAATTATTGGGGAAAAGTTATTTTAACTGAATAAATTATACTTTTTTGATCCAATATTTAGTAATATTGGCGCTGAAAAAGGAAGTATCTAATATTAATGTTTAAGAATAAAATATCATAACAATCATGGGTAAAACTGCAATTTTTTATGGTTCAACAGAAGGCAACACTGAAAACGTTGCTTACAAACTAAAAGATCTTTTAGGTGATGTAGATGTATTTAACGTGGATTCCGCATCTGCCGATGATGTCCAACAATATGACAATGTAATTTTTGGTGCTTCTACCTGGGAAATTGGAGAACTTCAGGAAGATTGGGAGACCTTCATTGATGTCCTTGATGACATTGATTTCAATGGGAAAACGGTTGCATTCTTCGGTACAGGCGATGCTGATGGATACCCAGACACATTTGTCGATGCGATAGGAATTATTTATGAACGTATTAAAGACAGTGGAGCCAAATTTATTGGAGCAGTTGATACAGATGATTACACTTTTGATGACTCAAGAGCGCTGGTTGACGGAAAATTCATAGGTTTACCAATAGATGAAGATAATGAAGCTGACCTCACTGATGGCAGGCTCGCAAAATGGGTGGATGCTATCAAAGGTGATCTTCAATAAATATAAATAAGAGGAAAATAAATTTTTATTGACTGCCTACTCAGGCAGTCTTTTTTTGTGCTGAAAACACGCTGCTGGAATATTAAAACCTAATAAATATCATGTTTTTTAAATGAAGCCTTCTCTATTTTAGTGCTGATTTTAAAATGATGAAGCAGACGGGATATATTGAACATCAAGGCATTGTTACGCGTGTGACGGGTAAAAAATTGTCAGTGAACCTAATCAATACCTCTTCGTGTTCCAGTTGTCATGTGAAAGGATTTTGTAATGTCTCCGATGTAGATAATAAGACCATAGAAATATTAAGTGATGTCGATATACAACCTCAAAAGGGTGATAAGGTAATCGTCAATTATGAAAAAACCTTGGGACCAAAAGCCATGTTTCTGGGTTATCTTTTTCCATTCATCCTGGTTTTTTCTGTTTTACTTATTTTTATTGAAACAACCGGAAATGAGGCTATATCAGGATTGATGTCGTTGTTGGGACTTATTCCATATTATCTCATTCTCTATGCCCTTAGAAATCATTTGAAAACCAAATTTGCATTTAAAATTAAAACCATTACACACTGAGACTTATGAATCCGACGATGATAACCACCATTGTTTCATTAAGTGGACTTGGAGCTATTGCAGCTATAATACTGTATTTTATTGCCAAGAAATTTCATGTTGAGACAGATCCGAAAATAGAGGATGTTGAAGAGGTGCTTCCTGCTACCAATTGTGGAGGTTGTGGATATCCCGGCTGTAGGGCATTTGCTGAGGCACTTGTAGCAGCAGATGATATCTCAGATATGCATTGTCCTGTAGGAGGCAATGAAGTAATGAAACAGGTTGGCGAGATTCTGGGTACTGAAGTTAAGGAAAAGGATCCATATGTTGCTATTGTTAAGTGTTCTGGATCTTTCGAACACAGAAAGAAAACCAACATTTATGATGGTGCCCCAAATTGTCTGATAGCCGCGCAATTATATGGAGGAGATACCGGATGTGCATATGGTTGTGTAGGACTTGGTGATTGCGTAGAAGCATGTGACTTTGATGCCATGTATATGGATGATAATAGTGGGCTGCCAGTTGTGATTGAAGATAAATGTGTTGCCTGTAATGCTTGTGTAGTAGCCTGCCCGAAAGACATCATGGAATTGTGGCCTAAAGGTAGGAAAAACCGCCGAATATATGTGGCCTGCATGAATGAGGAGAAGGGGGGCATTGCTAAAAAATATTGCTCGGTTGCTTGTACAGGTTGTGAAAAATGTGTGGCAGAATGCCGATATGATGCCATTCTAGTAAATAATTCATTGGCGGTGATCGACCCGGAAAAATGCAAATTATGTAGAAAATGTGTGGATGTTTGTAAAAGTGATGCAATACACGAAATTAATTTTCCTCCACCAAAGGACCGGGTTCCCATAGAACGGCCAGATAAAAAACTTGCCATCACCAGGGCTGAAGAAAAGGAGAGAGAAGTCCTAATTGCAACGAATCGAAATGAAAAATTAAATGAATCTGAAGATAATCAAGAAAATAATTCAGAACAAGGTGAAAAAAGCGCATAATGTTTATGTTCATTTTTAACGGATTAAAAACTTTCCCCAAAGGCGGGGTCCATCCGGCCGAGAATAAACTTTCCGCTGATATTCCTATTGAAACATTACCATTGCCAGGATCCGTTACCATTCCTATCTCACAGCATATTGGATTGCCGGCGGTGCCAGTTGTTGAAAGAGGCGAATTTGTAAAAACCGGACAGATCATAGCCAAAACTGGTGGATTTGTCAGCGCCAATATTCACGCATCTATTACAGGCAAAATAGCAAAGATCAGTGAAGAGATGGATTCAAGCGGATACCGTAAAACTGCCATTATGATAAGAGCGGATAAGGAAGAGCAGTGGGCTGATGGTATAGATACTTCTGATAAACTTATAAAAGATATCCCATTTAGCCGAGAAGAGATTTTACAGAAAATATTGAGTGGGGGGATAGTTGGCATGGGTGGTGCCACATTCCCATCACATATTAAATTGAATGTGCCTAAAGGTAAAAAAGCAGATGTACTGATCATCAATGGAGTCGAATGTGAACCTTACCTTACTGCTGATCACAGGTTGATGATAGAAAAATCTGAGGAACTGATTGTTGGTACAAGGATTTTAATGATTGCATTAGGGGTAGAAAAAGCAATTATTGGTATTGAAAATAACAAGCCTGATGCCATAGAAAAAATATCCTCCCTTGTAATAAATGAAAGTGGGATCACGGTATCTGGCTTAAAAGTTCAGTATCCCCAGGGCGGTGAAAAACAATTGATCAAGGCACTTATTAATAGAGAAGTTCCCTCAGGAAAATTACCGATAGATGTTGGAACAGTGGTTCATAATGTTGGCACAACATTCGCGGCTTATGAAGCTGTCCTGAAAAATAAACCTCTCATCGAACGAATTGTAACAGTTACCGGTAAATCAGTGAAAAAACCCAGTAATCTACTGGTTAGAATTGGAACACCTGTAAGTCAATTGATCGAGGCTGCTGGAGGATTGCCTGAAAATGCCGGTAAGGTAATCAGTGGAGGCCCTATGATGGGTAAAGCACTGAATGAATTGGATATACCTATAGCGAAAGGTACCTCCGGAATTTTAATTCTCGATGAGAGTGAATCCAAAAGAAAAGAAAGCAAAGTCTGTATCAGGTGTTCAAAATGTGTTCAGGTCTGTCCCATGGGTCTTGAACCCTTTTATCTTCAGAATATGTCGATGCGAGGGAACTTTGAGGAGGTAGAAGCTAACAGGGTGCTCGATTGCATCGAGTGCGGCTCCTGCGCCTACATATGTCCGTCTAATCGGGAATTACTAGATTATATCCGACTTGGAAAGTCAATTGTAACAAATCTTATTCGCGAAAGACAAAGAGTATAGATCATGGAGACTAAACTATTGACCGTTTCCCCTTCACCTCATATTCATCAGGTCCAAAGCATTCCAAAAATAATGTATGATGTTGTAATTGCATTGATACCTGCTTTCGTTTTTTCTGTTTATGTTTTTGGTCTTGGAGCTTTATTGGTCACATTGGTGGCAATTCTATCTTCTTTATTTTTCGAATACATTATCGCAAAGTACATCATTAAACGTGAGCCTGATATTTTGGATGGATCTGCACTCATAACTGGGATCCTTCTGGCTTTCAATGTACCAAGCAATCTCCCTCTGTGGATTGTTGTTATTGGAAGTTTTGTAGCGATTGGTATTGGTAAAATGTCCTTTGGAGGTTTGGGTAATAATCCCTTCAATCCCGCTCTGGTTGGACGTGTTTTCCTACTGATCTCTTTTCCGGTCCAAATGACCACATGGCCAATCCCTTTTGAAAATCGTATGTCTTTAACAGATACGGTAACTGGTGCAACACCATTAGCCATCATAAAGGAGGGATTAAAAAACGGAGAAAGTATGGCATCTCTTATTCAAAAGGTCCCCTCCTATCTTGAATTTCTAGTTGGTTCACAATCCGGTAGTCTGGGCGAAATTTCTGCATTTTTTCTGATTGTGGGCTTCATTTATCTTCTTTATCGGAAGATCATTACCTGGCACATTCCTGTAACAATTATTGGTACTATGTTTATTTTTTCAGGTTTGTTATGGGTCGGTAATCCAGATCGTTTTATCGATCCCCTGTTCCAGATCTTATCGGGGGGCGCTATGTTGGGAGCCATTTACATGGCAACCGATTATGTGACATCACCCATGACTATTCGTGGCATGATCATTTTTGCGATAGGTATAGGAGTTATAACAGTGCTTATCAGATTATTCGGAGCCTATCCTGAGGGAATCTCTTTTGCCATTTTAATCATGAATGCTTTTGTTCCCTTGATAAATAAATATGTTAAACCAAAACGTTTCGGAGAGAAAGTGAATAATGGTTAAAAAAGAATCAACCTTTTTCAATATGCTCATAACACTGTTTTTAGTAACGTTTGTTGCTTCAACAGCACTGGCATTTATATATGAAATCACCAAAGGTCCTATAGAAATGGCAAGACTTGCTAAAAAACTTGCTGCTATTGATCAGGTTGTCACTGAATATGATAATAATCCCGTTGATGATATGTATTTTATAGCATCCGTCGATGGAACCGATAGCCTGGAACTTTACCCTGCAAGGAAAAACGGTGAATTAATAGGTGTTGCCATCAGATCTTATTCAAAAAATGGATATGGTGGATTGATATGGATCATGGTAGGAATAAAACCAGATGGGAAAATACAGGACGCAACTGTAATTGAACATAAAGAAACACCTGGATTAGGTACAAAAATGGCTGAACCATTATTCAAAGACCAGTTCAAAAATCTGGATCCAGATCAAACAGCATTGAAAGTAAAAAAAGATGGAGGAGATATTGATGCTATAACAGCTGCCACTATCAGTTCGCGTGCTTTTTGTGAAGCTGTTCAGTTAGCTCTGGACAGTTATGAGAAAGGAGGTTTGCAATGAATCAATGGAAAAACTTCAACAAAGGATTTATCAAAGAGAATCCTGTATTCGTACTATTGCTTGGAATGTGTCCTACATTAGGTGTGACCTCAACAGCTATAAATGGTTTGGGTATGGGTTTAGCTACCCTGTTTGTATTACTGATGTCTAATATTGTTATTTCACTGGCGAAGGATTTTATCCCCAACAAGGTACGAATACCCTCATTCATAGTGATCATTGCCACCTTTGTTACCATTGTTGATCTCGTTATGGCTGGATACCTTCCAGGGCTTCATGAACAACTGGGATTATTTATCCCCTTGATCGTAGTTAATTGTATTGTTTTAGGTAGAGCTGAAGCGTTTGCATCAAAACAAAGTTTTGTATCCTCATTAATAGATGGATTAGGTATGGGACTGGGTTTCACATTTGCACTTACACTCCTAGGAAGTGTAAGAGAAATTCTGGGCAGTCTTTCTCTTTTTGGATATAAATTCATGGAAGGAGATGGCATCCTTGTTTTTATTTTACCTCCCGGAGCTTTCATTGCTTTGGGATATCTAATTGCTATAATGAATAAATTTAAAAAAGCTTAAACTTCATATTGATGGAATATATCATCATTGTCGTATCAGCCATATTTATCAATAATATATTGCTCGCACAGTTTTTAGGCGTATGCCCGTTTCTGGGCGTATCTAACCGATTGAGCACGTCATTTGGTATGACCGGGGCTGTAGTATTTGTGATGACGTTGGCTACGATTGTTACATATCTTATCAATAATTATATTCTACAACCTTATGATATTGTTTTTCTACAAACAATAAGTTATATACTAGTAATCGCCTCACTTGTACAAATGGTGGAGATTATTTTGAAAAAAGTAAGTCCGGCATTATTTCAAGCCCTTGGTGTTTATCTACCCCTGATTACCACCAATTGCGCTATATTAGGCGTTGCGATTCTGGTCATACAGAAGGAGTTTAATCTTATGGAAAGTGTGGTTTTCGCAATTTCTAACGCCATTGGATTTGGATTAGCCCTGGTATTATTTGCAGGAATCAGAGAACATATGGATCTTGCTGAAGTACCGCCGGGTATTAGGGGTGTACCAGCCGCATTAATTGTAGCAGGATTATTATCGTTAGCGTTTATGGGTTTCGCAGGAATTGTGTAAATTGTAGTAGAAAACAAAAGATAAATACTATGATTAATCTGTCGGCAAAATATATGGATTTAAATTTAAAAAACCCGATAATTATTTCCAGTTGTAGTTTAAGTCACAGTGCTGAAGGTGTCAAAAGATTAGCAGATGCAGGAGCAGGTGCTGTTGTCCTGAAATCTTTATTTGAAGAACAGATTTTATCTGATACTCAGAAACTTGAAATATCATCTGAAGCAGTTTCTCATCCGGAGGAGGTTGATTATCTCCGGCAAATGGGTATGACTCAGAAATCGGATGAATATCTGGAAATAATCGAAAAATCAAAGGAAGCTGTGGATATACCGATCATAGCAAGTATCAACTGCATTTCAGATAGGGCGTGGACAGATTATGCAAAGTATATTGAAGCTGTTGGCGCTGATGGGCTTGAATTGAATATAGCATTGCTGCCTAAAAAATTTAATGAGAATTCCGAATATATTGAAAATAAAATATGTAAAATCGTTGAAATTGTTAAACATAATATCAACATTCCCATCGCGGTTAAATTAGGCCCTTATTTTACATCTATACCAAAATTAGCCAGCAAAGTCAGAAATAGTGGCGCCAGTGCTTTAGTACTTTTCAATCGTTTTTATCAACCGGACATTGATATTAAAACATTTGAATTTCAATCAAAAAACCGATATTCAACTCCGGGTGAAATGTCACATACACTTCGCTGGATTGCTATTCTTTATGAAAAAATTGGATGCAGCCTTATTGCGAATACGGGCATTCATGATGGTGAGGCTGTGATCAAACAAATACTTGCAGGAGCTGCCGCTGTACAGATTTGCTCAACACTGTATATCAATGGATTAGGACAGATTGAAAATATTCTATTCGATTTGCAGAAATGGATGAGCCTGAATGAATACAAAAATCTTGATGCCTTCCGAGGCATCATCAGTCAAAAAAATTCATTACAACCTGAATATTTTGAAAGACAGCAGTATATTAGGGCTCTTGTAGGAGTTGAATAATAACTGATAGCATGCTTGATTATATTAAAAACCTATTAGGTATAGGTAAAAGGAGAGAACTATTACTTGAAGCCATCAAAAAGGGAGCGTACATTATCGATGTCAGAACCCCCCAGGAGTATAAAATGGGCCATTTACAACAAGCCGTGAATATCCCACTTGATCAGATACGGAATTCCGCAAATAAAATAAAAAAAATGGATAAACCGGTTATTACCTGCTGCCAGACTGGAAGTCGTAGTGGCAGGGCAAAAAGTATTCTAAAAAGAAAAGGAATCCCTGAGGTGATAAATGGTCGTGGCTGGATTTCTTTAAAGAACCTGATTAAAGAAGCCTGATTTAATTATTTGATAATCCTTAATATTAAACAAAAATCAATCCCTCTTCATTGATTCCAAATTTTTTTGCTTTTCCCTGTCGAAACCGAAAATGTGAAATAAGGGCTAAAAGCGCATCTATATCATGCCAGGTTTCAATACCTTCTATATCAAATCTTATTTTTTTAATGATCAATCCCATTACTTTTATAATATCTCGATTCGATTTTTTATATCCGGCGTGATGCAGATTCCAATGCCTGGCCAAATAACCAGGAAACGTTTCATAAAAATTAATTGAGATACCTGCTGCCATATCCTTTAATCTAATTGCCCTTGCAGTTAAGCCTCCCAGAAACATGGGTGACATGCCCCGGGTAACCTTATCAGCATTTCTGAAAAAATAATCCTCGCAATTAGCTAATCCGTTATATACACCCGGTAAAGATAAAGGTGCATCTATAAAAACCTCTTCAGGAAGATAGCGCAACAAAAAATCATGAATAAACTCGTCAGCATCCTCCCGTTTATTACTTTTAAGCAAATGTACTTGGCTTGAATCAAGCGAATATGCTATTACAGTATTTCCGGATAACTTATTGCCGAAATCAATACCAACTAACATTAGAATATTTACCTAAATTTATCTTCCTTAGTATAAATATAAAAAAGAGCGCATTATTCTCATATGAAAATTATTTTTCTTGCTCCTTATCCTTATGATAAGGTCGCATCACAACGTTTTCGCTTTGAACAATACTTTGAAGATCTTAGAGAAAAAGAAATCTCTTTTTCCTTTTATTCGTTTTATACCTCCTGGGCTTATAATGCACTTTATTCCTCTAAAAAAATATTGGCGCTATCGATAGGTATTTTATTCGGATTTTTATTGCGGATATATCATGTATGGCGCTGCATTGGATTTAATTATGTATTTATTCACCGAGAATTAACACCTCTTGGTCCACCCATATTTGAATGGATTACCATGTCCTTTTTGAAAAAAAAAGTAATTTATGACTTTGATGATGCTATCTGGCTTGCTGATGATTCTAATAAAAATAAAATAATGAAATGGCTTAAATGGAATTCTAAAGTAAACTACATATGTAGAAAAAGCCATAGAATCAGTACAGGGAATGATTTCCTTGCAAATTATGCGGCTTCATTAAATGAGGATATTGTTGTAAATCCTACCACAATTAATACATCACATACACGGCATATTCAGGTTAATCATCATCAGGATTCCATAACAATTGGATGGACAGGTACTCATTCTACTTTAAAATATTTGGATATCATAATTAATCCACTACAAAAAATTTTATCCGACATTAATCAGGTAAATTTTTTAATTATCTGTAATCAGAAACCTCCCTGGCACATCAATGGGATGGATTTTGTTTACTGGGATAAAAAAACAGAATGGAATGATCTGGCCAAAATACATATAGGATTGATGCCTCTTAGTAATGATGAATGGGCCAGGGGGAAATGTGGTTTTAAATTATTACAGTATTTTGCAATTGGGATCCCGGCGTTAGCATCTCCTGTTGGAGTTAATAAACAAATCATTGACCATCGGATAAATGGTTTTTTATGTAATAATCAGGAAGATTGGTATAAATATTTATCAATTCTGATTAAAGATACAAAATTAAGGGAAAATATGGGACTAGCAGGTAAACGATTAGTGGAAAATCAATTTTCTTCGAATGTCAATCGTGAAAACTTTCTTGGTCTTTTCGAATAGTATAGTAACACGAATAACCCAATTATAAAAAATGGCATCATTGGAATCTTATATCTCACTAGTGAGCCGAAATTATAGGTAGAGATACCAACAGCAAATGAGAAAGTAATAGCAAATGAAAAACAAAAGACAATTACTGGATGCGTGAATATCTCATTGATAATTCCCCTACTTATAGCCAAATACAAAACAAACAGTGTGAAAATAAACAGAACTGAACTTTCCAGCGCTGATAAAGCCATTACCGGATTTTTAACTTCCCATAGATAGGGCCGAAACAATGTTACCCAGATTGCGGTGGGGATTTTTTTTACAATACCCTTTGTACTAAAATCAAAATCGCCCAGAGTGTATCCTGATCCCCCCTCTCTTAGACTCACATACGTCAACCATCTTGCAGTAGCCTCAGCAGTTTGGGTAATATTAGTAAGGTTATATCTTCTGTTTTCCTCTCCAATTTTTTTTACTGCTACATAACCACTTCCAATAAGAATTAATAGTGATATTGGAAATACCATTATTCTAAAGATCAAATTCTTTATTTTATTCAAATAACTGAAGTATAACCAGATCAAGAGGGCAGGAATAAAACAAAGTAGAATATAGATCTTAATCTCATAAATAAATAATAAAGATAAAATCAGAATTAAAAGGGGTACAACCTTTATGTTGCGTCTAAAAAAAATGCTATGAAATGCGAAAGTTGCCCAACCTAACGCACCAAGAGTTATAGAATCCTTTAATATACCTGATCCCCAGAATACTACAGAAGGTACAAAAAAAATGGCAATAGCCAGTTCAGTATGAAGCTTGGGAAACATCTTATAAAATGAAGTATACATCGCCCAAAGACCACTGAAACTCAACAAAGCAAACAGGACAGCTGTTGCAGAATATGTATGAAAAGTTAATAAATCAAATATCCCCGCAATACGAACAACAAAGTATGAAGGAAGATCTTTATAATGTATTATTTTCGACGCATATTCATATGTACTCGAATGATATTCACCATTTGCAAAAATCAGCCTGATGGCTTTGATAGGCGAATCAAAAAAAGCTTCCCATATATACCGGCTTCCTGAATCGAAATAAACATAGGTATCACCTCCTTCATAATAAAATTGATATATTAGTCCCAGAGCAATTGCCCCGATAATCTTTATTGATAGGCCAGGTAGAAAATATTTCCTGATTTTATCATCAGAAACATAATATCTTAAAAAGTATGCTAGAACGTAAATGATAATAATAAGGATTGGTGTAACTATGAAATCTTTTAAAACCATCTACATTTCCTTCAACAATGATCTTGCTCTTTTATGAACTGTTTCTTTTCTTTTGGCATCTTTCTTTACCCTTTTAAAATATTCTTTAGCTGATTTATCATCACCTTCATGGAGAGCGATTTCACCTAAAGATAGCAATGCATATAAATAATACCCACTGTCGGTAGCATCTATTCCTTCTGCAAAATCAATTGTTCTCTGATAAAAATATTTCGCATTTTCAAAATCCCTTTTTTGTTCATTTATCTGCCCCAGATAAAAGCTCGAATATCTTCCGCATATCTCCTCATATCCTAGTTGTCCACTATCAATTCTGGCCAATATTTCTTTAGAAACAATCTCCGCGGCATTGAACTGACCAGTTGAATATAGCATACGGGCATAATATCGATGGAAGTAAGAATTATCAGGAAACGTTTTATTAAGATACTCGGAAACCTGCATGGCTCCGGGTAGATCATTTTCTTCGGAAGCCAGAATTCTCATTAAAAAATATTGGGCCTCGGTGCGTGTATAAAAAGCATTTCTTGATACATGCCTGAGTTGTTGTAATCCCAAATCCTTATCTCCCTTTGGGAAAAAGGCCATAATCGGTTTCAGCATCGGATAATTCTCAGGAATCCAGACAGAAAAATAATTAAATAACGCATCACCAAACAGGAGTTCAGGACTTAAATAACCCTTTTCCTTACAATCTTTAAGGTATTTTAAGGAATTCTTACCTGAGAAGGCTGCTTTTGTCCACTTTTTCCTTTCTGCAAATAATCTACCCTGAAATCCATACCCCGCTGCTAAAAAAAAGGCAGATTCTACCCGATACTGTGGTATCTCGTACAAATGATGGGCACGCAGCAATGCGGTGTCAATATAAGCTAAAAAGATATCATCATATATTTCATTTTCAATATTAATATTAATCTTCCACCATTCATTTAATGCCAGTAAAAAATAGCCTAATGGATGGTGTGGGAACTCACTTTTTAATACATTAAATTGTACTTCTGCCTCGCCAAACTTAAAATTATACATATCGTTGATGGCCTGCGTTGATTGTGACTGAATACTGATATTCTGTAAAAGTAAGACCTGGGTGGTATCTTCATTATTGCCAAAATCATCACTATAACTAGAAAAATAAGTTATTGTTACTATTAATACGACTGATATTATTATTCTGCCCATCAATTTCATCTGGTAAATATAACCATTCAAAATATTAACAAATATATTTTGAATTTATTGAATCTGAGCAAGAAGATTAATCAGAATAATATCAATTTATGGAATAATTTTCTTAGTTTATCAATAGTTTACAATTTCAAATTTCAACATGTCGCCTTTTACAAATCCCCTTAAAGGTATATTAGATGATTATCAATCAATTGATAAACGATTATTTTTCATACTAATATGCCTGATCACATTCTTACTTCTGTTTATAAAGAAAAATTTCATTGAGAGCCAGATTGCAGCTTTCGAAATACTTGAACAACGGGGAGAAATGGGATTTTATCACTTGATCAATGCTTTGCAATATTTTTCCATCCCAATTGTCTATCTATATAAATTTACAATCATTGCATTTATATTATGGATTGGATGCTTTCTATTTGGATACAAAGTATTTTATTCTGAAATATGGCACCTGGCGATGCTGGGTGAATGTATTTTTTTTTTAGCGGAAATCATTAAAATCGGATGGTTTCTGTTCATCCAAACCGATCCTGATATTTGGGAAGTCAGAGCTTTTTATCCATTGTCACTCATCAATTTAACTGATTTCAGACAGGTATCCGATGCCTGGCATTATCCACTCAAAGTTTTGAATATTTTTGAAGTAATGTATTGGGTATTTTTAATTTATGGAATTCAATACTTATCCAGAAAAAAGATGGAAATCTCAATTTATATTGTGTTGTCATCTTATGTATTCTGGCTCCTGGTTTGGTTAGTATTTTTTATGATAGTGTATAAATAAGTTCTTAATCTTGGTTAATCTTTTATACCTTTAAAGAGATTTTATTTTATATAAATTAAAAATTCAAGATAATGGAAAATCCTTTAATCTATATTGTGATGGGAAGTAAAACAGATCTTCCAATCATGAAGCCGGCAGCTGAAGTTCTGGAGGAATTTGGAATCCCCTTTGAAATAACCATCATGTCAGCTCATCGGACACCCTATCGCATGATTGAATATGCCGAGAATGCCAGAAAAAGGGGTGTTAAGGTAATCATTGCCGGGGCAGGGGGAGCCGCTCATTTACCTGGTGTTTTTGCAGCTTTCACAACTCTTCCAGTGATAGGTGTACCGATTAATTCAAGCATATCAATCGATGGTTGGGATTCCATACTTTCCATTTTACAAATGCCTAGTGGTATACCTGTCGCCACTGTTGCTTTGGATGGGGCAAAAAACGCAGGTTTGCTTGCTGCACGTATTCTAAGTACGCATGATAAAAATATTGAAAAAAAACTAGCAGATTTCCAAGAACTTATGAAGGAAAAAGTAGAAAAATCAGCCAAAGAAATTGAGGAGAAGGGATATAAAAATATCTGATCATTTAAAGAATCATGTATAACTGGTTGCTAAGTCGTAATATGTTTTTCTGGATTGGTCTTTCAGGATTGATTATTACGTTCATGATACACTTGATTATATATCGCTACACAGGGACTCACATCATATCAAGATTTAATTTTTACCTGATCTGGTTGATATTCCTGGTAATCAGTTTTATAAAAAAAACGTAATTATATCTGGGCAATTACGGTTAATCCGGCTTTGGTTCTGTCTCCTGGGTTTACTTTTATAAGGGCTTCTGTAGGTACAAAAACATCCAGACGTGAACCAAAACGAATAAAACCAAATTCCTGACCCTGATTCAAAATATCCCCCGTTTTTACATAATATTTTATACGACGAGCCATGATTCCGGCTATCTGACGAACAACAATTTTTAGATCAAGACCATTTTCCAGTAGCATTGTGGTCCGTTCATTATAAGTACTTGATTTTGGATGCCATGCAACAAAATATTTACCTGGATGATATTTGAAATAGGTAATTTTACCTTTCATCGGACTTCTGTTTACGTGAACATTTACAGGGGACATAAAAATAGATATCTGAATTCTTTCCTCCTTTAAACATTCTGATTCAATCGTTTTTTCAACCACCACAACCTTACCATCAGCAGGGGCGAGGATATGCTTTTCATTTTCCGGGATTAAAACTTTTGGATGTCTGAAAAATTGTAATACGAAAAGGAACAATAAAAAACTAGCCGTTAACAAAATATATTTTAAAATACTTTGAGGATCAGAAAACTGAAATATAAACAGATTGAGTATGATCAATGTGATCAATAATATGACTAAGATATTCCGTCCTTCTTTGTGGATCCTCATAAGTAAATGATTTTTTAAAATCCTCCCCGATGGCTATAAGCTCTTGCGATTTTATCAATTGCAAGCATGTAAGCCGCAATTCTCATTGATACATTGTATTTCTGAGCAATCTCATAAACATTGGTAAAAGAACTTTTCATTATTCTATCTGAACGACGGCTTATGCGTTCTTGTGTCCACTTATATCCCAATCGGTTTTGTACCCATTCAAAATAAGATACAGTAACGCCTCCAGCATTTGCCAGAATGTCCGGTACAACCATTATCCCATTATTATCAATAATCTCATCAGCATTAGCCGATGTGGGTCCATTTGCCCCTTCTACAATTAGTTTAGTTTTAATTTTATGGGCATTCTTAATTGTAATAACATCCTCCATGGCTGCAGGTATCAATACATCCGTTTCGAGTAACAATACATCATCACCATTGATCTTATCAGCTTCGGGAAATCCTTCCAAGGTTCCACCATTTTGATTTCGGTATTCAATAGCTCTTTCTATATCAATACCATTCTCATTGACAAAAGCACCACTAATGTCGGAAATACCAATTACCTTCGCGCCTCTTTCTTCCATCAACAAAGCAGCATGTGAACCAACATTACCAAAGCCCTGAATGACACATTTACTTTGATATGGATTTATTTTGAGTTTTTCCATAGCGGACAAAGCAGATACCATTACTCCACGTCCAGTTGCTTCCATTCTACCGAGAGATCCTCCAAGTATCAATGGTTTTCCAGTAACCACACTACTTACTGTAATCCCGGCCTGCCTTGAATACTGGTCCATCATCCATGCCATTTCCCGCTGTCCCGTACCCATATCGGGAGCTGGTATATCTCTGTCAGGACCAAATACATTGGTCATGGAGATTACATACATCCTTGTTAATCTCTCAATTTCACCCGATGACATTTGTCTTGGATTACATTTTATTCCACCCTTAGCTCCTCCGTAAGGAATATCCACAACGGCACATTTCCAGGTCATCCATGCTGCCAATGCTTTAACCTCATCAATCGTAACATGATCATCATACCGTACACCTCCTTTTGATGGGCCCAGAATGCTGGAATGTATCACCCGATATCCTTCGAAAACCCTGATCGATCCATCATCCATTGTCACCGGTAAACTAACTATTACCTGCTTATCCGGAGATTTAAGCACATTGTATATTTCTTCTTTTAATCCGAGTATCTGTGAGGCTATCCGGAAACGAAACATCATCGATTCAAATGGATTCTCTTTATCCTTTATCGGTGCTGGTTCAATATATGACATAACAAATAATTATTTATAAATCCTGATTTTTATTTAAAATTACGGAATTGCTGATAAATTTATTTCATTTTCACAAAATTTTATTTTGTTAATTTAAAACTACCTTCAACAAAAAAATGATGAATGGCATGGACAGTAACATCCCATCAAAACGATCCAGAAATCCTCCATGACCAGGCAGAACCGTGCCTGAATCTTTGATTTCTATACTTCTTTTAAATAGAGATTCCACCAGGTCCCCATATGTAGCAGCAATTACGATGATAAGTCCAATTAAATACCAGTCAAATACAGATAAATATTTAAAATATAGCCCCAAAAAAGTAGAAACTATCATCACCAGTACAAAACTACCAAGCATCCCTTCCCATGATTTTTTTGGAGATACTCGTTTAAAGAGTTTTGTCCTACCAAATTTAATCCCTGTAAAATATCCGCCGGTATCAGTGGCCCAAAGCAGGAGCAACAATCCAATAACAAATTGGTAATTATAGGATCCATCTGAAAATACTATAAAATTCAAAAGAGAAAATGGTAATCCAATATATAATATACCTAAAAAGGTAAATGCAATATTCGTGAATGGTTTCTTTTCAATTTTATAGAGCTTGATAAGGAAAATTAAAGCTAGCATTGGAAAAATAACAAAGTAATATTTATTACCGAGAATTTCGCTCTCAATTAAAAATGATAAAGTGAATATAAGCAGGGCATTAATCGTACCAAAGAATTTTAAAGGCAACATTCCATCTAAACCGGCAAGGGTATAAAATTCAAGAATGGTCAAACAACAAATTAAAAAGAAGACAACAAAGTAAGACCATTCGCTGAAGTAGGATGCCAGTACTAAAACGAGCGCCCCGATCAAAGCTGTAATGATTCTTTGTGTAAGATTATTATATTTATCCAAAGGTAATCTCATCTTCAATGAGTTTTATCGCGTATAATACCTCATCTGGTTTCACATATATTTCGAAATTTCCTATTTTATAATTACTATCCTGTTTGTTAATGATCACCGGATTCAGATTGTGTTCTTCAAGAATTGCTTTTACTATCTCAGCTTTATGCAATAAATGATCTGTATATACCTTTTGCCACTTATCCATAATCCTCCTTTGGCCTTTGTATCACCTTCCTTCTAAATGATATCAGCATATAAGTGGTTATCATTGCAAACACAAGTATTACAGTAGTCGGATAAGCGTCCTCTTGTTCGATATTAATTTTTGTTTTATCAATCTGATATAGGTATATCATGATCAGGGTAAAACCATTGTTGATGAAATGTCCTATGATTGGATACCAAAGGTTTCTGGACCAATAATAAATATATCCAAACAAACCACCTAGCAACAACCTTGGTACAAATCCATAAAACTGGACATGAAATCCGCTGAATAGAATAGCTGAAATCCAAATAGCCAGATGAATATTTTTAAAATAAATATGCAACTTGTTTTGAATAATGCCTCGGAAAATCAGTTCTTCTCCGACAGCAGGTAAAATCGCAATGACAATAAATCCCAGCAGAAATTCCCAGTGTGATTCAAATACCGTAAGAAATTCTGTAACCCGCCTTAATTCCTCTTCCTTTTCCCTGGCCCAGGATTCAAACTTTCCCAGAAAGTCAGGGAAGTCCATATTTGCATTCCATTCAATAAAATATGTATTCACAAACATGAAGGATATAACCAGGACGATGGCAATCAGAATTGTATATGGGCCTAAATTCTTTATAGTAAACAACCTTTTGGTTGGAAATTTTTCAACTAAACTCAAGTAAATCATCCCCCCTGCTATGAAGCCCCCCATTGTTCCAAGACCTTGAATTACCAACAGTGGTAATTGTTTTTCTGAGGTCATAGGTGGAGAGACAAGGGAGGCAAGTTCATCTATTCTCAGATCAGTAATAAAGTAGGAAATTAATAGACCACAGAACTGCCCAATAAATAATCCTGCAATAAAAATCAGTACAAGAAATATCAGGGAATACCATGGAGCAGGTGGATCCGTGTTTATTATATAACTCTCTTTTCTCATAATTGATGTAAATTTACACTTTAATTGAAATTATTCTTGGTTAAAATAGGAAACATAGAAATCGGTATATTCCCTCTTCTATTAGCTCCAATGGAAGATGTGAGTGATCCTCCTTTCAGAGCATTATGTAAGGAATATGGAGCCGATCTGATGTTCACTGAATTTATATCTGCTGAAGGCTTGATACGGGATGCTGAAAAAAGCATTGAAAAACTTGACATTTATGATTATGAACGCCCCATTGGAATCCAGATATTTGGTGATAAGATCGAATCCATGCGGGAAGCAGCGGCCAGGGCAGAAGAAGCTGATCCTGAACTCATTGACATTAATTACGGTTGCCCGGTAAAAAAAGTGGTTTGCAAGGGTGCAGGAGCAGGAATTTTGCTTGACTTATCAAAAATGCAATCAATGACAGCCGAAATAGTTAAAAATGTCAATATACCAGTAACTGTTAAAACTAGATTGGGATGGGATGATTCAAACATTCGAATCATAGAAGTAGCAAAACGGTTACAGGATGCAGGTATCCAGGCGTTAAGCATTCATGGACGAACAAGGAAACAAATGTATAAGGGTGTTGCCAATTGGGATATGATAGCAGCTGTAAAACAGCAGCCCGATATTCATATCCCGATTTTTGGGAACGGCGACATTGATTCTCCTGAAAAAGCGTTGCTGTATAAAAAAAGATATGGTGTAGATGGTATCATGATAGGAAGAGCTTCTATAGGAAATCCCTGGATTTTCAAGCAAATCAAACATTATTTTAATACAGGCACACTTCTTTCAGTACCAGACGTACATGAAAAAATAAGGACAGTTATCAAACATCTTGATTTTTCTATTGAATGGAAAGGAGAAAAGAAAGGAATACTTGAAATGCGTAGGCATTATACTAATTATTTCAAAGGAATCCCAAATTTTAAATTTTACCGAACACAACTTTTACAAGCTGATTCATATAATAAAATACTTAATCTATTAGATGAAATTTCCAATATATTTGGAACAGCGCATATTAATACCTGATGCATGTATTCAAAAAAAATCACTCTGAATTCCTTTCGTGGTTTTTACTTATTATTCTTTCTATCATATGGGGAAGTTCTTTTATCCTGATGAAAAAAGGATTAATTGCATTTCAACCAGCGGAAGTTGCTGGTATTCGAATTTTTTCTGCATCGGTTTTCCTCCTTCCCTATGCCTGGAGAAATTATAAGAAAATCAGGAGAAAACAATGGAATTATCTGTTTATAAGTGGTTTCTTTGGTAGTTTACTGCCTGCCTTTCTTTTCCCATTAGCCCAGACAAAAATTGATAGTAGTATAACAGGTATTTTGAATGCCCTCACACCTTTATTCACAATTTTGCTTGGGGCCATGTTCTTTCAGGCGAAATTTAATATTCGAATAGTAATTGGTATTTTAATTGGTTTCCTTGGATCAGTCATTTTGGTATTAGCGAACGGATCAGGTAATATTAGTACCTTAAACTATTTCGTATTGTTTGTTATTCTGGCAACAATATTTTATGGATTGAATGTTAATATATTGAAATTTTATCTGGGAGATTTAAAGCCTGTAATTATAGCCTCTGTTTCCATGATGCTTATCGGTCCATTTGCCCTGATGTATTTACTTCTTTTTTCAAACATTCGATCTATCATTATTCAGGATTTGTCAAACCTCATTCCGTTCGTATATATTATCATATTAGGTGTAATTGGTACCGCTATCGCCATGATTTTATTTAATAAACTTATAAAAATCACAAACACGGTTTTTGCCAGTTCAGTAACTTATCTGATCCCAATCATTGCAGTAATCTGGGGACTTATCGATCAGGAAATTTTATTGTTTCAACATTACCTTGGAATGATAGGAATTATAATCGGCGTTATCATTGCAAATAAAGGTAAAAATCCTTAACTTATTATATCAAAAAAACTGGCGTCTTATTCCAATAATTTGAAACATTTTGCCAATTAATTGACGTTATATTAATTAGCTGGAAAACATAAAAAATACTAAGATGCAATACAACAACCTGATCTCAACCTCTATCACACAAAAAGAAATTGATGAAATCCTCGCAGCTATTGAACGGATCAACAAATTATTACCTAACCTGATTACGTTAACAAGTGAAGAAAAAGCTTCATTGCCTAAAGTAAGTTATAGTAATATTGATTTTGTGAACGAAGTACTTGATATGGCAGAAAAAAATCCTGAACAGGTGCCAGAATCAATCGATATTCCTGAGATAAGAAAAGATATTGAACTAATTGAATCTATTTCTAAAATTCTCCAACCATTAAAACAACTCGAGAAAAAACTGGAAGATAGTGCCTTACTTGCAGGCAGCGAAGCATACATTCCCTCATTGGCTATATTTAATTCAGTAAGAATGAGCGCTCGATTACACACCAGGCAGCATGCATAAGTGAGTTAACGTTTAAGTAAAATTTTATGATTTAAAAATAAATCACTGAAATTCTCAATTTGTGTTTTATTACCGAGAATGATGAGGATCGTCTCTGCATTAATAATTGTATCTGGTCCAGGATAAAGAGTGAATCCTTTTTCACCCCGCTTAACACCTATTATTGTGACTCCTGATTTTCCCCGAATATCTGAATCACTTATTGATTTATTCTGAAATTCACTTTTCAAATCCACATACTTTATTTCTTCCAGATGTAGATCTTCCGGCGTTACTCCATTAAGCAGATCGAGAAATTCTATAACATAGGGTTTTGTAATAAGATGAGCCATATGTAATCCCCCTAATGCATCAGGCATTATTACCTTATGTGCTCCGGCACGTATCAATTTTCTCTCTGATCTTAAATCGGAGGCTCTCGCCAGAATTTTGATGTCAGGATTTAACTCTCTCGATGTAAGTGTGATGAACACATTATCTGTATCCCTAGGTAAAGTTGTAACAATAAAACTGGCGTATTCAATTCTGGCAAGTTTAAGAATTTCATCATCAGTTGCATCGCCTACTATTAAATGAATACTACCATCATCAGGAAGTGTATTGATTATATCTTCATCATTTTCAATGACTACGAACTCCTTACCACTCAGATTTAATTCTTCACAAGCCTTCGAACCATTACGTCCATAACCACAAACTATAACATGATTCTTCATTTTTTTGACTTCTCTATCGATTATAAATTTACGAAATATATTTTGTAAACCCCCTTCGAATAAATAACTGGTGATAACTGAAATAACATATGCAAATATGATGAGATTTAAAATGATGTAAAGACTTACAAATATTTTGCCAAGCGGTTCAAGAGGTTTTACTGTGCCATATCCAACCGTTGATATAGTAATTACTGCCATAAAGAAGGAATCAGTCCATGAATATCCCTCAATTACATGAAATCCCAGCGATCCGAAAAGTAAACTCAAGATCATTAAGATTACAGCTAAAATTAATTTCCTGATTCCTGATGGCACTCCAATCGTATATCCAAATGATTTAATCTGCTTGAAATTTAATTTTGAAAATGGTTTTAATAAACTCGAATAGATAAATTTATACCAAAAAATCTAATTCTAATATATCGGAAATTTTTTTTGCTCAGATAATATCTAACAATTTGAGATGTTGATTCAATCCTAGAGATCATTTATTAAACTTAGAATATTGTAACCCCAAGACATTCAGACTCATATGTATGGGTTTTTGCATTCTTCATTAAAGTCAATCATTCCTGAAAAAAATTATATTTCCAATTAACATTTTATATTAAAAAAACGTTAGTTATATTAAATGAAAATTTCAAGCATTAAACCAAGCAATTTTATTAGTATGACCGGAATTACAAAAGGGTATAATGTCCTCATTGTAGGCAATAATCCCAAAGAACTAGCCTCTTTTTACATAAATCTGATCAATTTCGACAAAACAAACTTCTTTACTGAGGTTAGTTTCGATTTGAAGGAAAGTTTCTCCTTTGCTTTAAAAAATCGTCCAAATTATATTTTGCTGGATGACTGTTATCCGGCCAAACAATTGAAAAAATTTATAAGTCATATCAGACAAAATAATAAGACACACGATATTCCAGTTGGTATTTTAAAAAGTTCGAATAAATCCCAGATACTTGTTAATGGCATTCAGGACTTCTTTCTTAAGGATAATTTTTCAGCAGAAAGATTATTTTATGCCATCAAGAACTCAAGAAAGATCAGAAGAGCACAGATAATTCTTTATAAAACCTATAAACGTAGCCGGAAACATTATCAGAGGATTTCTGATAATCTAAAGAAAATTGTTGAATCAATTTGGTAATACGGCATCTTCTGCGAATCTCATTTTATAGCAAATTGGAAATTTCCTGATTAAAAATCTCTTATTACTTATAATTCTTTCGCTAATTCCCGTAATTATTTAAAATATTCAAAAATAAATTCATTCATTTTTTCATTAATCTTTTTATAGAAAAGATATTGGTTATTTTCGTGGGCTAATTGATAAACTGTGAATAAAATAATGTAATTATAGAAACATGGCATTACCAAAAGAATTTCAGCATCCATATGAATTTGATCCAAAATATTCAAAAAGTATAGCATATTTTAGTATGGAAATAGCCATACATCAACCGTTAAAAACCTATTCTGGTGGATTAGGATTTCTGGCGGGATCTCATATGAGAAGCGCTTATGATTTGAAACAAAATATGGTTGGAGTAAGTATTTTGTGGAAATATGGCTATTATGATCAAATCAGAAAGGGAGATCAGTCAATGGATGTATTGTTCCAGGAAAAATTATATAGTTTTCTTCAGGACACTAAGATTACATTTACCATTGAAATAAACAAACATCCGGTTGTGGTCAAAGCCTTTTATCTGAATCCACAAATATTTGGAACCGTTCCTATTTTTTTTCTTACAACAGATGTTCCCGAGAATGATTATCTGGCTCAATCTACCACACACAAACTTTATGATTCAGATCCGGCAGCTAAAATTGCACAGACTATATTGTTAGGTGTTGGTGGTGCAAAATTACTCGATGAACTTAAAGCTGATATTGAGATTTATCATCTTAATGAAGCGCATGCTTTATCATCAGTTTTCTATTTGTTTAACAAATTCAATAAATTAGAAGAAGTCAAAAAAAGAGTGGTTTTTACCACCCATACACCTGAAGAGGCTGGGAATGAAAAACACGATATAACTTTACTTGAACAAATGGGATTTTTTTGTGGCATTCCACTCGAAGAAGTAAGAAAGATCACCGGCATAAAGGAAAATACTTTTAATCATACGCTCGTAGCCTTACGATTTGCCAACATGGCTAATGGTGTTTCAAGAAAACACGGGGAAGTATCCAATAAGATGTGGGCCAAATATGATAATATCTGTAAGATAATCAGTATCACAAATGCGCAGAATAGAAGATACTGGGCAGATAAAGAATTATACTCAGCTGTAGAAAAGAATGAATCAGATTCAATTCGAAAAAGAAAACAAGAAATGAAAGCAGATTTGTTCGAAGTAGTTGCTGATCAGACTGGGCAATTATTTGATAGGGAAGTGCTTACCATCGTTTGGGCCCGGAGATTTGCGACCTATAAGAGAGCGGATCTGATAACCATGGATCCTGAACGGTTTGAACAGATTATAACCAATAAGAAAATGCCGATCCAGATCATCTGGGCTGGCAAACCATATCCAATGGATTATAATGCAATCAGCACATTCAACAAGTTAGTTCACCTAAGTAAAAAGTTTAGTAAGATTGCAATTTTAGTTGGATATGAATTGAAACTTTCACGGTTGTTGAAAAATGGAGCCGATGTTTGGCTAAATACACCAAGAATACCAAGGGAAGCGTCCGGTACAAGTGGAATGACTGCTGCTATGAATGGCGCAGTTAACATCAGCACATATGATGGTTGGATCCCGGAGTTTGCCAAACATGGCGTGAATTCTTTTATTGTTCCTCCCGTCGATCAATCACTTCCTGTTCATCAACAGGATCAGGTTGATTTTCATAATTTACTCGATATTCTGGAAAAGGATGTTATACCAATGTATTATAATAATCCTGATAAGTGGGCAGAGATTATCAGGAACAGTATGCTCGATGTAATTCCCTATTTTGATGCCGATAGAATGGCTTATCAATATTATGAAAAGATCTATAATTATTCATGATTGATCAAAAAAATATGTATTATGATTCTCGCAAATTCTTGAAATGTTTTTTATGAAATTTTTAGTCATTCTGGATATTTGAATCCTTTATTTGTCATTGTGATATTTGTGAAAAAAAGTTGCGAGAATTACTAATTTTTTAAATTTTTTATTTGTTGAAGTGGGAACTTTTTTAATAAAATATTCATTTCTATATCATTAATTAATTTAAATTTTATTATTTTAAACCTTTGTAACACCCTTAATCTTTTATACTAAATCCCCTATGAAAAGATTGACAGTGTTGATGCTTGGATGGGAATTTCCACCAGTCATCAGTGGTGGACTCGGTATCGCATGCTATGGTATTTGTAAGGCACTCTCTCGAACAACAAAGTTACATGTTATATTACCTAGAATGCAGGAACAGTTTAATATTCCAGAAGCCAACATTATAGGTATTGGAAATCTTAATCTTGATGAAACATTTGAGCGTGATGAAATTAAACATTTCGAAAAAATTATTAAAAAGGAAAAAATTGAAATCAATATTTCTCCGTATCCAGCAAGAAATCCTTCCATAATTCTGGAACAACATCCAGTCAGAGTAATCGAAAAAACCAAAACGAAAAGTATCCAGAAAATACATAATAGATTTAAGGATGCGGAACTATATGGTTCAGATATTATCAGTTTAGTAAAATATTACAGTGAAATTGCGCAAAAGTTGGCTTCTAGAATTAAATTTGATATCATTCACGCCCATGACTGGATGACTTTCTTTGCTGGTATCCATCTAAAAGAGAAATTCAACAAACCACTTGTATTACACGTTCATTCTTTGAACTATGACCGAATTGGCCCAATCAATGAAGGCTGGATTTATCAACTTGAAAGAGAAGCACTTAATAAGGCTGATCTGATTATTCCCGTCAGTAATTATACCGGGAGGATAATTCAGGAACATTATGGTATCACATCCGAAAAAATTCGCCCAATACACAATGGCATTGATCCAATAAAATCGTTTAAAACCGAAAAAAAATTCCCTGAAAAACTCGTGTTGTTCTTGGGAAGAATCACATTGCAAAAAGGTCCTGAATATTTCCTTGAAACGGCATATCACGTTATCCAAAGATATCCGAATGTAAGATTTGCAATCGCAGGAACAGGTGATAAACTTCGCCAAATAATTGAAGAAGGAGCCTATAAAGAAATAAGTCATAAACTTCATTTCACAGGTTTCATCGAGAGAGATAAAGTGCATTCTTTACTATCAATGGCTGATGTTTTCTGCATGCCTTCATTATCAGAACCTTTTGGATTGACTGCTTTGGAAGCAGTTCAATTTGGTGTCCCTGTCGTGATTACAAAACGATCCGGTGCTGCAGAAGTTTTAAAAAGTGCTTTGCTTGCTGATTTCTGGGATACAGAACTTATGGCAAAACATATTGTCAATCTCCTTACCAATGAAAAATTACATGCTAAAAAAGTAAAGGAAGGTAAAAACGAAATTAAAAATCTGACCTGGGAATCTACAGCTACTAACATACTGAATGAATATAAGAAAATAATCTCCTGATGCCAGGTATATGTATTTACTTTCATGCGCATCAACCCTATAGAATAAAAAAAACTTCTTTTTTTGACCTTGGGAATTATCCCGATTTTGAAAACAAAAAAGCTAATCAATTTTATTTGCGTAAAGTAATTAATACAGCTTATCTGCCAGCCTTCCACATGTTGCAGGATATAGTTGAATCATCTGGTGGTGAATTTAAATATGCATTATCTCTAACTGGGAGCCTTATTGATCAGATTAAAGAAGATTTTCCTGAAGTACTGAGATGGATTTCAGACATCATTAAGCAGAAATCTCTGGAACTGATCACAGAGACATTTTATCATACGATCGCCTATTTTTACTCACGGGATGAATTTATACAACAGGTGAAACTTCAAAGAGATTTGTTATTTGATTTATTCGGTAAACAAATGACGGTTTTTAGAAATGCTGAACTGGCATATCGATCAGATCTGGCTATTCAACTGGATAATATAGGATTTGAGGGCACCATTGTTGAAGGGTCCACCAGATTGCTTCATAATAGATCCCCTAATTTTTTATATTGTGATGCCCTTAAAGATTCATTCAGGCTTCTCGTTCGTAATCAAAAATATTCGGAATTATTTTCGAATTTCAGGTCTCCGAGGGAGTATAACATCGATACACTTGCGGAAAATGTAGTAAATGAAATTGCCGAACTAAAGGACGACTTGATACTTATCGGCTTTGATATTGAAAATTTAGGTGAACATCATAATAAATTCACTGGTATCTTCAAGTTTTTCAAAAAGTTCGTTAATGAATCATTGAAATCCGGGAAAATCAGATTTATTCATCCTTCATATGCTCTTAACTATTATCAACCACTTTACTCGCTCGAAATATATTCTCCTGTTACATGGCATGGAAATAACAAAGATCTTTCCGCCTGGAATGGAAATATATTTCAAAAGGAAGCGCTTCGGTATTTATATAGTATTGAAAATAAAATCAAACAGACCAATAATTCCGACCTGATTGAACTATGGAGAAAATTACAATCTACTGATCATTTATTATACATGTCTTCTGAAGAAATGATAAATGGTAAAATTGCAGATTATTTCAGTCCATTTACTTCTGTGTATGAATCTTTTCTGGCTTTTATGAATGCCGCATCAAGCCTTGATATTTACGCACAGAATTTACTCCATAAAAAGGCTATTCAGCTTTTTTCATAACAATAGCCGTTCTATTTGGTAGATATAAGCTCAGTTTTGTATCATTATCAGCATTAAAAGTAGAATAGGTCATATTAGTATCCACCCTGTTAAAACCACCAAATTGTGCATCATCACTACAAAGAATGATACGATAGTCCCCTTTTTCCGGAGCATGAAAGCGATAATCCGGGATAGCATGATTCGGATGAAAATTTAAAGCAAAAATCAGATTATTTCTTTCATAAATAATCGTTTTGTTATTATCATCCATATTGAGCTGATTATATATTCTGGATTGTAGTATCTTATGCTCTCTGATAAGATGTATCATCGCTTTATCAAACTTGTTTAGATATTTATATTTTAAATTTTCATTGTCGACAAGCGACCACTGCCGGCGGCAGTACTTATAGCTCCAGTTATTTCCTTCACGTGGAAAATCAATCCATTCCGGATGGCCAAACTCATTGCCTATAAAGTTAAGGTATGCTTCCCCACCAAGAGATATTGTAAACAAACGGATTATTTTATGCAATGCGATACCTCTGTCAATGATGAGATTTTCATCATTAATTTGCATGTGATAATACATTTCCTTATCCATCAACCAGAATGCAACCGTCTTATCACCTACGATAGCCTGATCATGTGATTCAGCGTAAGCAACAGTTCGTTCTTTCCATCGGCGGTTGATCATCATATGCCACATTTCATGTATATTCCAATCTTCATCTCTTTTTTCCTTTAGATATTTAATCCAGAAATCAGGAATTCCCATACCAAGTCGGAAATCAAATCCAATTCCTCCCTCCTCCTGCTTTCTGCACAAGCCAGGCATGCCACTCATATCCTCAGCTATGCTGATCCCACTTTTTTTAAGTCTATGTAACAATTCATTAGCAACTTGAAGATAGGCCAAAGCGTCCCACTCAACACCTTCAACAAAGTACTTATCATAATGATCAAACTTTGCAAAATCCCCATGATGAAAATAAAGCATTGAAGTAACCCCATCAAATCTGAAGCCATCCACATGAAATTCCTTAATCCAATAGGCTACATTGGAAAGTAAAAATTGTTGTACCTCTCGTTTTCCATAATTAAATAATTTTGAATCCCAGGTACTGTGGTATCCACGACCTCCCGGATGAAAATATTGATCCCCTGATCCGTCAAACTCATTTATTCCCTCAGATACATTTTTTACCGAATGGGAGTGAACAATATCTATAATTACAGCTATTCCTTGTCGATGAGCTTCATTAACCAGCTTTTTAAAATCTTCCGGGGTACCGAATCGACTGCTAACAGCGAAAAAATTAGACACATGATAACCAAAGGAGCCATAATATGGATGTTCCTGTATAGCCATCATCTGAATAGTGTTATAGCCCAGATCCTTTATTCGAGGAAGTACGTTGTCAACGAATTCGAGATAAGATCCTATCCCTTCTTTTTCCTGTGCCATTCCCACATGTACTTCATAAATTATCGGGGCATCATTAATAGGTTCGAGGTTGAATTTTCCATCCGTCCAACGAAATGGTTTATCAGGATGCCAGACTTGACCTGTAAAATCATGTGTTTCAGGATCTTGCGTTGTGTGTCTGATGTAGGCTGGTATTCGATCCCTTCCCACCCCTTTACTGACAACATGAACTTTTACATTGTCACCATGCTTTAATAGATGACTGTCAATGTATATCTCCCAGTCCCCCTTTTTATTTCTCTTCATCGGATGAGATGATCTATCCCATCCATTAAAATCTCCCATAAAAAATAATGCTTCTGCTGCCGGTGCCCATTCTCTATACCACCAACCTTTCTTTTCTTTATCATAATTAATGCCATAATAATGATAAGCCTTCGAAAAATCTTCCAAAGAACCATATTCATGTTCAATGCTGTCAATAAGTCGTTTGCAGCGGTTTATACGTTCGATAATTTCATCTGTGTAAGGCCCAAGCCACGGATCATCTTTTACGATAACAGGTATGTCAGTTTTGCTCATTTATTTTCATTTTATCTTGTTAAAATAGCTATCCTTTCTTTAAATACCAATATATAATCTTTCTTATCATTGTTAATTCATTAAATTGTAGTATCGTAATAAAATAGCAATATATATGAAAACAATTGGCTTGTTGGGAGGGATGAGTTGGCAATCTTCAGCTGAATATTACAGAATAATCAACGAAGAAATGAATAAACAACTGGGTAAAAATCATTCTGCCAGGATTCTGATGTATTCTTTCGATTTTCAGGAAATAGAATTAATGCAGATACATGATCAATGGGATGAACTTAACCAACTTGTGGTAAATGCGGCTGTTACTCTACAAAACGCAAACGCTGAAATTCTAATTATTTGTTCTAATACTATGCATCGATGCTTTGATAAAATACAAGAACAGGTTAAGTTGCCTATGATACATATCGTCGAATCAGTAGGAATAAAATTAGCGCTCAGTGAAATTAAAATAGCAGGCCTCCTGGGCACCAAATATTTACTTAAATCAAACCTCTACCAGGATGTTTTATTGAATCAGTTTAATATTACTGTTAAATTACCTACTGTTGATCAGATTGAAATGATCAATAATATTATTTACGATGAATTAGTTAAAGGAATTATTAATCCAGAATCAAAAAACCTTATCCTGGATATTATTGAAGAATTAGTAAACCGGGGCATCGAATCAATCATTCTCGGATGTACAGAAATCCCTTTGATTATTAAACCGAATGATTGTAGGATTCCTGTAACCGATACGACATATATACATTCCATTTCAACAGTAAAGGCAGCTCTGGACATATAAATAGAGAATTCACGAAATTAAATTAACTTTGTAAAGTACTATATCGTTCTTAAATTAGATTACTTGTAATTTCGTTGCAGAAAAAACTTACATATTTTCTTTTGTTGATTTTTATTTATTCTGCCGCTTTTCCTCAGAATATTGATCAATCTCCGAAAATCAAAATTTCAGGTATCATTTATGATGCCAAAACGAGTGAAAGGATACCTTTCACGCATATTATTGATATAAAAAATAATCGGGGTACCTCTGCAGATGATAATGGAAATTTCTCATTTTCTGCATATGTGGATGATTCTATAAAATTTACAGCTATTGGTTTTCACGATTTTACACTTGTTGTTCAGGATACTATGAAAACAAATGCATTTATTACTGTTTACTTATCCCCCAAATCCTATATGCTTGAAACCCTGGATTTTTATGCCAATGATCCCATGAAAGGCTTTTACTTAAAAGATATTAAACGAGACACAATAAGATATGGATCGAAAGGAATGCCAGGAGCAGAATACTGGAATGCTACTCCATCTGGTGGCACTGGTTATATTAGTGCTTTTGCAAATCTATTTAATCGGCATCATAAAGAGGAAAAAAAATTAAGTAAAATACTCGCCGAAGAAAACCGTATTAAAATGCAGAATGAAGCTGAAAAAAAACGCAGAATTTCGATTCAGGAAAAATATAATGTGGAATTGGTACAAAGAATCACTGACCTGGAAGGGGAAGAACTGGAAAAGTTCATCGAAGAATATAAACCTACTGACCTTTTCATTCTTAAATCTACTGCCTATGAGGTAGCTCTTCAAATTGTTAATAGTTATCGAGATTACCGATATGAAAATGGATTGGAAGTAGATATCAGTGAAATCCTGAAACGTGCAAAATTTAAAGATTAGGTATAACTGGTTATCTATTTTTATCTGTTAACATTTTGTTGCATTACCTTTTCCCCTGTCCGTCGATACAGCGTAATTATTTTCATATTGATAAAATCATTTTCAAAATCGTAATTATCAAAACACTGGTTTTCGGGGTCACGAGATAATTTGCTGGTTGATTTCAGAAGAAAATTTTTATCTTCCATCTGGTAATTTCTTTTCATAGCTTTTATCAACTTTTTTTGGATATGGCAAATAAAATGCCAAAAACCCCTGTGCGTGCGTTATTTTATTTATAATTCGTATTATGCCTATAGTTTTAATTTCTTGAGAATACGAATAGAATCATCTAACATATCATCATTAAAATCTAAATGCGTCACAAATCTGACTTCCTGTTTGCCAAAGGGAACAGCCAGAATTCCGTTTTTTTCTAATATTCCTAAAAATTTGCTGGTCGTGAGATCACCAGTCAATTTGAAAATAACAATATTTGTATCAACGGGGAGCACATGATCTATAAAAGATAGCTCCTCCAGGGCTTCTCCGATTATTTTTGCTCTTTTATGATCTTCTTTCAATCTATCAATATGAAAATCCAAGGCATAAATACCTGCTGCCGCCAGATAACCCGCCTGACGCATGGCACCACCAAATACCTTTCTGACGCGCTTTGCTTTCTGAATATTCTCCCTGTTGCTGATGATTAAAGACCCAACAGGTGCTCCCAGACCCTTTGAGAGGCAAAGTGAAATAGTATCAAATATTTTAGCTATTACCTGCGGTTTATCTCCGGTTTCAACCAATGCATTGAATATCCGTGCGCCATCGAGGTGAATCTGAAGATTATTTTCTATACATACCCTTGAGATATCATGAAACTGATCCAAGGTATAATAGCTGCCTCCACCTTTATTTACAGTATTTTCTAAACAGACAAGAGAAGTTTTTGGTGCATGTATATCATTGGGTCGTATGTTATCTGCAATCTGGTTTGGAGTTATGCGGCCACGGTCTCCACTGACCAGGCATATAGAAGTAAATGAATTATAAGCAATGCCCCCACCTTCATAGTTATAAACATGAGATTTAACATCGCATATCAATTCATCCTGTGGATTTGTTAATATTCGAATAGCTATTTGATTCGTCATTGTTCCGGATGGGCAAAAAAGTGCAGCCTCTTTTCCGAACATATCAGCTGCTTTCTGCTGTAACAGATTTACGGTGGGATCCTCATCAAAAACATCGTCCCCAACCTCAGCATGCATCATGGCGTCCAACATCCCTGGTGTGGGTTTGGTAATCGTATCGCTCCTCAGATCAATTTTCATAATAGGTCTTTTAATTCGACTGATAAACTATTTTTCCCCCAATGATGGTCATTAAAATGGTTGTATCCAGGATTTCCTCTTCAGGAATGGTCATGATATTTCTTGAATAAACGGTAAAATCGGCAATTTTACCAACTTCTATTGATCCTTTTATACGCTCCTCAAAGGCACCATAAGCAGCATCAATCGTATATGACTTCAATGCCTGTTCTCTTGTCATTCGCTGCTCAGGCTCATATCCTGATGGCGGTAAACCATTCAGTGTTTTCCTAGTTATGCTAGCATAAAAACAGCTAATGAATGAGAGAGGCTCAACAGGGACGTCAGTACCATTTACGATCCTGGCACCTGAAAGGAGTAATTTTTGCCATACATAGGCCCCTTCATCTATCCTTTCTTTTCCCAATCGATCAATGGCCCAAGGCCGGTCAGATGACAAATGTATTGACTGCACCGCTGGTATAACGCCTAATTCTGCAAATCTCGGTATGTCTTTTTTGCTTAAATGCTGGGCATGTTCAATTCTAAATCTACTATTCTGACTATCAGGATGACTATCAAAAACTGATTCATATATATCCAGAACTTCCCGATTAGCACGATCTCCTATGGCATGGGTACATACCTGAAATCCATTCTCTATGGCATTATTACAAACCAATCTAATACTTTCAATAGTAGAAACAGCATGACCTGTATGGTCCGGACGGTCATCATAGGGTTCAAACAGCCATGCTCCCCAAGATCCAAGTGCTCCATCCATATATAATTTAACCGCTCTTACTGTCAGTCTGTGCTCAATGGTATCAATTTGCGGACCAGATGAAAAATAATGATCCAGAAGGCTGGCATCACTCCCATTTAGCATAACATATAATCGGATAAATAACGAGTCTTCTCTTATCATATCTTGATAAAGGCTAATAGTCTCAATGTCTGCACCAGCATCATGAAAAGAGGTTATCCCTTCTTTTAAACAATTATTTACAGCTTTTTTATAAGCCTTTTTATCAGTATTCTTATCATTTGGTGGAATGAACCTGGAAACAAGTCCCATGGCAGATTCAATAAATACCCCAGTCGGATTACCTGCATTATCCTTTACAACTTCTCCACCATTTATTGCTGAAGTTTCCATATCAATCTCAGCAATCTCCATCGCTTTCGCATTTGCCAGCAAGGCATGACCACTCGCATGTCTTAATACCACCGGATTGTTTGGTGAAATCTCGCTCAATTCAATATGTGTTGGAAAACCTTGGTACATTTCTACTGGTAATAAATCCCATTTACTTTGATGCCATCCCCGTCCAATGATCCATTCACCTGGTTCAGCTTTCTCCACACTTTTACAAACCATTTTAATAATTTCATCATAACTTGTTGTATTTGATAGATCAATAGTTAATTGACTATAGCCCAAGCCCATAAAATGCCCATGACCTTCGATTAATCCCGGAGTCATCAATTTACCACCCAAATCAACAACAATCGTATTATCTCCTTTAAATTTGAGGGCTTTTTCGTTCCTGCCAACATATGAAATGATGCCATTCCGAACTCCTAAGGCTTGAACTTGAGGTCTTAAACTATCCATGGTATAAATATTACCGTTGATCAAAATCAGATCGGCGTATTCGGGAGGTTTACAATCCATCAGTAAAAGCGATAAAAAAAGAAATAAAAAAAACTTCTTCATAAGGTATATCTTGTTTTATCTGAGGTGTCCCTCATAGTTTTATGATTTTCTGCCGTGATAAAGATAGATAAAGAACAAAATCTGACCGTTGGCCGTCCTCAAGATGATGTGTTATCATATGGATATTCACACATCGCTTGATACAAAAAAGAACAGAAATCTTTAAATTTACACAGCTGTTTTATACTAATTTAAATTCAAAACAAAAAATCAATTATTATGTCTTTCACTCTCGATTTAGGTGATAAAGCTCCGGATTTTAAACTTCCCGCTACAGATGGGAAAACTTATCAACTTTCGGATTTTAACGAAGCTCCCATCCTGGTGATCTTTTTTACTTGTAACCACTGCCCCTATGTATTAGGTTCGGACGAAGTTACACGGGAAACTGCTGTAAAATATAAAAATCAGGGAGTTATTTTTGTCGGCATCAATTCCAACAGTCCCAATACCTATCCTGAGGATGACTTTGATCACATGGTAAAACGAATGGAGGTAAATAATTTTCCATGGAAATATTTATATGATAAGCCTCAAAAGATTGCGTTATCTTATGGCGCGCTTCGTACACCCCATTTTTATGTATTTGATAAAGACAGAAAGCTTATTTACACCGGCCGTGGAGTGGATAATCCAAGGGATACTTCAAAAATGTCAGTCAATGACCTAGATCGTGCTTTGGATGAAATTCTATCCGGGAAGAATATTTCCATACCAAAAACGAATCCGATAGGATGCAATGTCAAATGGGAAGGAAAAGACGCACACTGGATGCCTCCGGAAGCCTGCGACCTGGTCTAAAATAATTACAGATTAGAATTATACACCTTTAGGAAACGGGTATTTGAACCAAATAATCATTTTATCTTGTTTTATATTAGATTGGAGTGTTATCAGTGAATTAAACTGTAATAATGAATGATTACGTATTCTGGTAGAATTTTATATTTATTAATACTCCTGATATTTCCCTTTCAGGAAGAACCTATCCATAATGAGATCAATAATAAACTAGCTAATTATTCCTGGAACTACCCCTTGGAAAAAATCTACCTTCATACCGATAAATCTTTTTACGTTATAGATGAGGATATTTGGTTTAAAGCTTACCTGATGATAGGCCCCTACCATATACCTGATACATTAAGTTCCGTTATTTATGTAGAATTGATTGATCAGGAGGGAAAATTAATTGATATAAAGAGAATTCATATGCGGGAAGGTTTGGGGTGGGGTGATATTGACTTACCTGCCACGATTCCACCAGGTAAATATATTCTGAAAGCTTATACCCGATATATGCAGAACTTTGATCCTGCCTTTTTTTTTAGGAAAATAATTCATATTCTCCCCTCTCTTCAAAAAGACAAAAGCACTGGAATAATTGATTCAAAAACAATTATAGATTCAGACGATAAGCCTGTCAATATTCAATTTTTCCCGGAAGGGGGTAATATGGTGGCAGGTTTACAAAATTATATTGCTTTTAAAGCATCTGATCATCAAGGAATAGGTAAAGACGTTGAAGGAATTATTAAAAACTCACAGGGATTTGAAATTACTAAATTCAAAAGTCAAAAATTTGGATTGGGATTTTTCTCGTTAAAACCGGATGAAGAGGAGCATTATACAGCAACAATATCCATTGAAAACATGGAATATCATTATAATATTCCTAAGCCAATAGAAAGAGGATACGCCATGCATATTAATAATACAGGTAACCGGGTATATATTTGGGTCCGCAATAACATGGGCATCAATATGAATAATTCATTTGTTATTGGTCAATTTAGGGGATTCCCATTCATAACAATTCATGCCAAACCCGATCAGAATTACCTTTATTCTGTACTGAATACGAACGAAATTCCGAGCGGAATTATGCATTTTACTTTTTTTGATTCGTTGGGCATCCCACAATGTGAGCGTCTTGTTTACACGGAAAATGAGAAAGAACGAATCGATTTTGATATAAAATCCAATAAAAAAAATTATAAAAAACGAGAAAAAGCATTTTTTACTATTCACTGTGAGGATTTAGTGGGTAACCCGATACTGACTAATTTATCACTTTCCATCACCAATACGGCGCTGGTGAAAAAGGATGAAACCAGGAGTAATATCCGGAGTTATTTCAACCTTGAATCAGATCTAAAAGGAAATATAGAAAATCCAGGTTATTATTTCAATCCGGACAACGAAGATCGCTATGAATTATTAGATATCCTATTGCTAACACATGGTTGGAGAAGGTTTGTGTGGAAGGAAATTTTGAAAGATCAAAATCCCTTATTAAGATTTCCCATTGAAGCAGGTTTTAATATCGAAGGAGGATTATTTGATTTTTACGACCAGACAAAAATTAAAACTGGCCATGTCAGATTATTTATTTATGAGAATCAATTTTATTTTAATGAGCTTGAAACCAATAATAATGGTTCATTTCTATTTAAAGGGATTGATATTTACGATTCAACGCATATCGTCATGCAGGCATGGAGAGAGGTGGAACAAGGTCGAAAACAAAAAAAAAATAAGCCCCCCATAACAAAAAACGACTTTGCAATTAAGATTTATAATAATCCTTTAGCTCCCATCACTCCTGAGTACTGGCCTGTAATTTCAAAAGAAGAAATCTATACGAAATATTTAGAGTTGAATAAGCTCATACTGAAAATAGATTCATCATTCGAGGGAAGAACGGTTGTACTTGATGAATTACTTATCGAAGATAAAAGAATTGATAATGATAATCAGTTTGACAGGCCTGGAAAATTACATAAAGATCCCACAAGGAGAATTGTAATCGATTCGTTAACTGATGGAAATCTGGCTTTACCACTATTCGACATAATACGGAAATATTACCCTGGAATATCCATTAGGGGAATTCCTCCAGATCTGAATATTACTATCCGGGGACCCGGATCATTATATGGAGAAAATGATCCATTGATACTGCTCGATGGTATTGAAGTAGAAAGCGATTATATTTATTATTTCCCTCCTTCAGAAATTGCCTTTATTGATGTCCTTTCGTCTGGTAAGGCAGCGATATATGGTGGGAAAGCAGGTAATGGCGTAATTGCTTTATATACAAGACAGGAACCCGTTTATATCCCAGATGAGGGACGACAGGGAATTATCAATTTTATTCACCCCGGTTATTATCTGGCCAGGGAATTTTATTCGCCAAATTATGATATTCCGGATGAAAAGCATATCAAACCTGATTACAGGAGAATACTGTACTGGAATCCCTCATTAACAACCGACGATCAAGGTGATATCAACTTTTCATTTTATACATCAGATGAAATAGCAGAATACCGGGTAGAGATTGAGGGAATGACATACAGTGGTATCCCTATTACATACGAATATTATTTTACTGTTGAGTGATCTGCCTGATCATGACATCAGTAACGATTCAATATACTCAAATACGGCACTTGAAACGATTGAAAAAGTGATATTCAAGAGAGTTTACATTATAAAAAAATAACTAACTTTACCATGCAATATTTCAAATTGCGATCGTGGTGAAACTGGTAGACACGCTGTCTTCAGGCGGCAGTGCCATTATGGTGTGGGGGTTCGAATCCCCCCGATCGCACGTATCCTTGTATATGGAAAAATAGAGTTGACATCCGGTATTGTATTTATCAGTTCAGAATAGAACGAATACTTTGTTATAAATCCCGGAAATAAAGATTTAAAAATCAGCTATCTTCCATATTTATCTAGAATCTCAAAAAATATTCTTGATTATATTGATATTACAAAATAGGTAAACCCTTAATTTTGCAGTTTGCAATTGCATTATATGAGAAACCTTCTCGCGAGTATAAGTGTACTGATAACTTTTATATTAGTTTTGAATATTTCTACTTATGCGCAGGAATTTCTTGATCGAAATCAGCTAATCCAAGAGCTTTCTTCTGCACAGGAAGATACCAACCGGGTTTTACTCCTTATCAATATTGGTCAGCAGTACGAAAATAATCAGCCGGATTCAGCAATATATTATTACATCAAAGCAAGAGATCTCAGCGATAAATTGGGATACGTCACCGGGACAATGAAATACCTTTCGAATATTACTTATGTATTAAATGCGCAGAGTAAATTTGACACTGCACTACAGCTGAATTTAAGATCTGTTGAGTTAGCTAAGGCCCATGGTACTCCGCAACAACTGGCGGCATGTCTGGGTAATGTCGCTAATTCTTATCTCCATCTCGAAATGTATGAGAATGCAATTGATTATTTCCTTCAGGCCAGTGATCTGATCGGGCAGTTCGGTAATAAACAATATCAATGTGTATTGTTTAATAATCTTTCCGTAATTTATACAAAGCTAAGGCAATTTCAGAAGGGAAAAGAATTTGCTGAAAAGGCAGTCAAACTGGCCCGAGAGACAAATGATAAATATAATCTGGGAATCAGTCTTGATAATCTCGCCCTTACGCTAATGAGTTTGGGTGAGTTTAATAAGGTCCTGGATTATCTTGATGAAGGATTGAGAATTTCGGAAGAAACTAATAACATTTTTTTACAGGAATCAATTCTGATTAATCTGGCTGATACGTATAGACGAAAAGGTGAATTTGAGAAAATTCGAAATTATGCTGAAAAGGGTTTTGAACTAGCTAAAGAATTGGAAGACCTGTCAGGTGAAGCAACTGCCTGTTTGGGGTTGGGATATTATTATTTATATCAGAATGAAATTAATGAAGCATGGGAATATGCCCGTCTTTCTGAAATGAAAGCGGCATCTCTAAATCTCAGGGAACAGTTGGGTAACGCGTATTTACTGCTGGGTCATATTTCCCTGGTCAATCGGGATTTTTATAATTTTCAATCCTTTCAATTAAAACATGATTCTATAGAAAACCTGGCAATTAATGAGAGGAGATTAAATTACATACAGGACCTTGAAACAAAGTACGAAACCGAAACTAAAATACGACAGATCCGTCAACTGGAGCAGGAAAGAGCCATTCAGGATTTGCAGCTTCGACAGGACAGGTTATTTCTTATTATTATGGCCGGAATCATTTTTACGATTCTTGTAGTCGGTTTTTTACTCATTCGAAGTTACAGGCAGAAACAATTGATTCTGAACCAGGAAAATGAACTGCA
>WOR8_10000308_pt1 | contig 117137 bp, 119 predicted proteins | sample DeeMarSeWOR38_10_FD_19890 | JGI IMG/M metagenome (IMG submission 19890)
CGGCTTGGAAAACAAGAGCTTCCATGCCAGCACTGCGGAAAATGATGGGGTCAGTAACAGTAAATGGTAAAATCTACGTAATAGGAGGGAGCGACGGCACGACTCTACGTGATGAAACTATGGTGTATGATCCAGCAAACGACTCATGGGTATTTGCCTCATCCATACCCACCGCTAGGTCAGGGTTAACCGTCAGTGCCGTCAATGGAAAACTTTATGCGATCGGAGGGAGTAATCTTGGAGAGTTAGATACCGTTGAAGAATACGATCCTACAACTGACACTTGGGCGACAAAAGCCCCCATGCCTACTGAACGTAGTAGCCTCGCTTCAGGTGTTGTTAATGGTAAGATATATGCGATTGGTGGAAAAACCAATGTACCTGTTATGACAGTCGAAGAATACGATCCCACAACTGACACTTGGGCGACAAAAACCCCCATGCCCACAAGGAGGAGAGGATTAGCTGCAGCTGTAGTCAATGGGAAGATTTATGCTATTGGTGGTCTTCATGGTGGAGGCTTATCAAATGATGTTGAAGAGTACGATCCGGCTACAGATACGTGGACCTCAAAAGCCTCCATGCCTACAGCTAGACGTGATCTTACAGCAGCCGTCGTAAATGGAAAGATATACGCCATAGGAGGAACAGATAGCTGGGCAATTAACGATGTAGTCGAAGAATATGATCCCGCAACAGATAGCTGGGCAATTAAAACACCGATGCCAACCGTCCGGGAGTATTTAACGGCAAGTTCCGCTAATCAGAAGATTTATGCATTGGGTGGATCGTCAGGCGGAGGAGGCGCTGCAGGACTGGATACCGTGGAAGAATATGATCCCTCTTTAGACTGATCCCTAAAATGCAGCTGCATAAAGGACCGCTCGTACCTTGTGGCTTGCAACTCACATCGTTATATTGCTTAAAGAATTTATTGAATAATAGTGATTGTTAAATAATGCTTTATGTGAAAAAAGTGTAAATTTGAAAGAAAAATAAATGTGAATTAGTCCAGCAATTCAAATTTATTAACGACAGTTTCTGATTTTGCAAATGATCTCCCACTTTTTATTTCTGACGAAATAGCGAGTCCAGATTTCTCCAACATATCTATGGTTTTGAATCCCCCCCAAACCTGCAATACCTGTTTTATATCCCAACTTTAGAGGGTGAATCCGAGCAGATGGATTTACCCTTTTAATTTCTCAAAGTCTCATTTTTTGGACATCCGATTTGACACCAGATTAAAAATTACGATAGGTTGCATGTGTCCATTTGGTATCTGAAATAGTTCCATAAATTTCGAAAACTGTGATCAATGTATCTTGTTTTTTTTTATAGGGTATTTTGATAGGGGCATAGCCAATTCACTTTACGCAAACTCTGAGTCTGGCACAAGAAGTGAAATGATAGTGTAACTTAAGTGTGGTACTATAATACAAAGGTCTTATCCTTTCTTTTTTCTGAAAGCGGGTTAAAACCAATTAAATTGAAAGGGATGGAACAATGGAACTTTGGGATGTTTTTGAAAAACGTCGGACGATTCGAAAATTTTCTGCGCCTCCCAGCGCACAGCAGCTCAAGCGCCTGTTAAAAGCGGGATCCATGGCACCATCAGCCGGCAACAAACAGGCCTGGTTTGTTGTCATCGTCAAAGATCCTGCGACCCGCGATAAATTGGGTGACATTAAAAGGGCGTGGAACGCTACCTGGACACCTGATACCAAGAAGGGTCGCGCCATGCTGGATATACAAAAGGATGTTTTCAACAACAGTACGACAGTGGTGGTTTATACCTATGCGCCTGAACCGAGCGACCCCCATCGATCGGACCATAGAAGTGCCTGTCTGTTCGTTGAAAATTTTTGCCTGGCTGCTCTGCCGGAGGGTTTGGGCACCCAGCTGTGTGCCTACCATGATGATGCCGAGCTAAAGGTAAATCGGTTGCTGGGAGTCCCCAAGAAATACCGACTGGTCATCGGAATCAATGTCGGCGTGCCGCATCCGGATTACAAACCGCCCAAGAAAGTTTACAAGCCCTTATCAAAATGGATATTCAACTAAAATATCCGTTGAAGCCATAAAACGCCGCAAAATGAGATCGAACTCTGACGGTTGGGTGGAGTATTGTTAGTAGCGGCAGGTAAACAAAAATTAGGATCGTCTCCGCCATGGGGCAAGAGAAAGACACAAATCAAGGTTTGGCTCTTGACAGGATAGTGGGGTTGCAATCACTCTATGTGAGATTTTATGTTTGCCATACGCAATCGCTAATTTGGCGAAAGGAGCGATTGCGGCTATCTATACGTAATTCTCATTTTTTACATATATCATCTGCCAATCTGAAATAAATCGCCTAACCAAAAAGCGTGGATATCATATATTTGGTTGAAAAAGCTCAAGGACAATTTAGGGGACATCCATGAAATTATAACTTTCTCCTATCCAATAACACCCGGGTGCTATTCATGGGCTGAAGCAAATAACCCATTTCTCATTTTTCCGGAGGAGCCTGTTACGGATGATGGAAAGGAGGAAGCTTTATCATGATCTGTCGTTTTCCGGCCTTAGTTGTCCTCACAACTTGCTTGTCCTGCATAGCTCGATAGAGCGACGCAGGATCGTTTTCCGGCTTAAGCTGGTAGAACGTCTTTTCTTCAAATGTCAATATGTCACGGACGCCACAGCTCCAGTTAAACTGAAAAATTAATTAATATTTTTTCCAAAAACGCATCAAATCAACCCCGTTTTTTATGCGAAAAGTGGTGATTTTCGAGCACATTGTTTGACAGGGATGTCCTTTTCTCGATATGTTTTTGATATCCATTTCAGATTCCCTCTTTCAAAGCGGGGATTAGGGAGATTTTGTTGATGCCATCTATCCCTGGTATAGATAAATCGAGACTGGATGTCCTCATCTATGCACACGACGGCCGTGGTTTCGGCCATGTGAGCCGGGGGGTCACAATCGGCATGGCATTGCGAAGACGCTTTCCCCAGCTGAAGGTTCTCTTTGTATCGGGATTCAAACAGACGGCCACACTGGTGGGGCCCTGTCCGTTGGAGTGGATGAAGCTGCCTTCATACGAGACGCAGATCGTCGATGGAAAATCAAAAGGCCGGCTGGGGAATACCAACATCAAGAATTGTTATCTGGGGCCGGCCAGAGCCAGCATCATCGCATCAATCATAACGAACTTCAAGCCGCGCTGTGTGCTGGTAGATCATGACCCGCCGGGGAAACGGGACGAATTACTACCTTCTCTAAAGATAAGGAAAGAAACGGATACCGTCTGGATCCTTGGTATCCGTGCTGTGGTGGGAGAAGTTGCCGAAATCTGGTCGGAGGTGTCGAAGAATGCTTTCGTGGAGCACTATCACGCCCTGTTGTGGTACGGCGATGAAAAGGTATTGGGGAACCGAATTCCCCGTGCGATCGGGCGGTACTTTACCACCAAACCCATCGTAACGGGATATGTATCCCGATTCTTGGAAATGAAACACTGGATACCGTATGATCATTCCGTAAAATACGCCGGTACCATCGCCGTTCCCTGGCTGAGCGAAACCTCACTGACATTCATGCAGAACCTGTACAAAGCCCTTTCTGAGCTGGGCGAAGGTTACGGTAGATGGAGAATATTCACCGACCTGAAAAAAATAGAAGCAGCGGCCGCAAATCTCAAATTTCGGTTTGAGAAACTCCCCCATTGTAGCATTGAAAATGTGAGTGACCGGTATTTAGTCGCTCTGGCAAACTCCCGGGCGGCGCTCATTTACGGTGGCTATAACAGCCTGACAGACATAATGGCCGCGAAGGTACCATCGGTCGTCATCGTCAGGGGTATGAATGACAGAGAACAGGACGAACACGTACGTAAAATAAGTCAGGTGAACCCCGACTCAATTTACGTTCTGAAAGAGAGTGCCGCCGGCTGGAAGACAATAGCCGGGGGGCTGGAGAAGCAGCTAAATGTTGCAGGTGAAGCGAGCGAAAGTGAAATAATGCTGAACGGCGCCGAGGTGTCTGCCGGGAAGATCGTCGAATCTCTTGAACTTTCCGACGAGCATCCGGCCTGAGCTAACTCATGCGGTAAAATCAATCGAATCTCAAAAAATGTGGCCCCGTTTCTTTCTATCCAAACGGGGTTTTTTGACTTTTAGGCTTTAATCTTCTGATGGGGTTGCCGCCCATTTACTTGGGGATCTGATAGGTTCCGTCCAGGCGATCCAGTATTTCATCATAGCGGCGATCGAGCTCCGCGAGGGCATTCCTATAATCCTGCTCGCTGATCTCTCCTGCCTGATGGCGGGAGTCAAGCATTGCACGCTCATTTTCATACCATCTATCCGGATCAAAATTATAGGTCATCTATCACTCTTCAGATTTGAATTTTATCTATTGCACGCCCTGCAACCGCCTGACTTCTTCATTATATTTTCTGACCTGGGAAGGGAGTGTAAAAAGATCGATAAGCCAACCGATTAAAAAAATACCTCCGGTTAAAATATACAGGATGCCCATTCCAATTTTGTTTACATAAAACTTATGGACCCCGACGAGACCCAGAAAAAACCATAACACGTAAGCCACCCAGAGTTCCCTCTCCTTTATCATGATGATTCTCCTTCCTGGTCTGATCATCCGATGTGGCCCTGATCTCCGGGATCATTCCGCAAATCCCGGACATGATATTTACAATTCCTCTCATACAGGGCAGCATCCTTTCTATTGAAATAAAAAATCTAATAAAGCCTAATTTCATCCACCCAAATTTTTCCCCTTGCGCCTTTTGGATTTTGTTTCTCATTAATGATCCAGTCAATTTTGTGCACCTTATCCAGTTCGAGAATTCTATTGGTATCATAATATTCGGCCACCCGTTTATTTAATAATAGAGAAGCGAAGGGTATGCGGAAATATCTCCAGCGATCATTTACCTTAAGGTTAAAGTACCAGTGTTCAAAGTCTCGGATGCCTTTCTGTGTATCGGAAATCAGAAATTGTACTCTGGCATCAGGGGTGCCTTTCATAAAAAATTCAATTCCGGAAAATTCTCGGCAATCAAGCCGGTTTCTGTTTCTTATTTTAACGAAAATATTTCTCTTTTCAAACGGCGGTTCGCGTTCCAGGCCAAGCTTGTAATCCATGATAATAGACTCTTGGGTTCCGTTGGCGCCGCTATTTGTGTCAATAGAAATATGTTCAAAACCCCCTTTTCCGGCTCTTTGCCCATGTCTGGAACCCAGATTCCAATCTGCGGAATTGGCGAAAGAATCTCTAAACAATGTAGCGATATTTGTCTTCTTTCCGAGGTGAGCCAACTCCGCGGTTTTGGAAGGCCCGACAATTTTGCTCTTCTCTAAAGGGGCAAAGATAAAATCACCGCGATCCAGTTCGGGATTGTTGATCTTGCCATACTGGGGGTGTTGATTGCCCTTGGTATAATTCACAACTTTTTCAGAAAGGTAGATACCCAGCTCCGAACCGGTGATGTATCCATCGCCGGTCAGATCCGCATCTCCCTCGATTCCAATTAGAAAGCTACGTTTGAACATACTTTTATCCGGGACCTGTTCGTTTTCAGTTCCCGCGGTTATAAATTGTCTTACGGGTCGTCTGCTTTTATCCGAGATATTTGCAGGCGGCGATCGGGTCAGGGAAAAAAGGGAGCCGGAAAAACAGGAATCAAACAGCATGATGACATGTTTCGATTTGATCTTTAATGCAACAGCTTCGATCTCTCGCATGCTGATGGCGTGGGCGGCGAATCCCATTGGATCTTTTTTTAAGATCGGGCAGTCGCGCGGTATGATATAGCCCATTTTTGTGCCATCGGCTAATCGCTCGGTTTCGCCATGACCGGCATAAAAAACCAGGATAGCGCGGTTTTCCTCTTTCCCGGTAAAATATACCAATCTATTCAACGCGTCTCTTAAATCCTTATGGGCAGGATCTAAGACCAGATCGGTCCCGTACCCCAGTTTCTTCAGCTTATCGGCAACATCTCTGGCGTCATCATCGGCGTGGGGTAATTTCGGCCAGTGATCATAGTTGCTAACCCCTATTACCAAGGCCCTGTAGTCTTTATATAAAAATAAATTCTGTCCTTCCTGTGAAACTACGTGTATGCCACGGGTAGTTGCGCTGGTTTCGGCAAGATTTAGTAGCAGCGAGATGAGTAGAATGAGGGTAAATAAGATATGCTTATGTGTTATTCTCTCCCGGAGTATCATTAAGATGACCTCCCCGATGAGGGATAGACCCATAGAACCTTAATGAATAGGCTGTCGACCACATCGATTTTTACTTTATTCTGCTCCGGGTGTCAATTGTTGATTGCTTTTTAATCAGAACACAATCAGGGTCATCCATTATTCCACGATTTCGATATCTTCAATATCGGGTAACTCAATTTCCCTTGACGCCGCTACCAAACAAATAATGGCCGCAAATAAACAATATATAGCAGCAATAGCCACAATAATGAGCAATATTTTAATTATAGTCGATCCCCCCTTTTAACAATTCATCCAGCGGATTCACTAGTTTTAAGCCCTTTGTTTCCAAGATAGACAATTTGACTTTATAATGTCCTTTAAATGGCTCATGATTCTGTTTGGCAATATTGTTTATCTCCGCGCTGACATATTTGACCCGCCGGATTTTATCAGTTGTCCAATATTTCATCTCCAATACCGAACCAACCTCCAGAAGACTTAAAAGGGAAGAATTCTTATTAACAAAAAAACAGCCCTGATGATCATCTATTTGCCTTAGTTTAAACTGGTATCCGAGATCGTCGCTGCTTATTTTTATTTCGGCTCGGAAGTAACTATCGGATTTTCTTAAGTGCAAATACTTGTTTTCAACCGGATTGCTTGCGACAATATGTTGGACCATGTTCTTCCTTTCCTATTGAGCCCCTTGCTAAGGGTGATCTGAGACACCTTACAACGCGTTTTCGTGTTAAGCATTTATCTGCTTGATGATGTTATCGCAAAGATCGAATGCGGGCAGGCGGGCGGGCAAACATCTGGTAGTTTAATTCCTTAGGGTACGATTTGGAGTCCTTTAAAAAGCCATTGAAGCGCTTTCAGTTTCCATCTTAGAAGATTGCAAAATCTATGCAAGATTTGAGGCTAAACGGAAAATTAAAAATATATAAATGATTCCAAATGGTTACTTTATTTTTCGAAAGTCCGCGCAGCATTGCTATGAAAAAAAAGGGTTAAAGGATGAGAAATTGTTTACCCAATTTGAATTTGACACGATAGGGTCTTTATCCTATATTCTTTCGCGAAAATAAGAATTTTCATCAATTGCTACGGCACACGCCCAAAAAGGAAAGAACCCGTGAAGATGGATACGGACAAAAGCCGGATCTTCCTTGAAGACCTCGGGGAGATCGTGATGTCGCGCGGTGGAAAGGATATATGGCTCGTGAAAGGGATTACCCGGCACGATGCCTTTCGCGACAGGGACCTCCCGGAAAGAATATACGTCGTCGATTTTCCCGGCAGAGGACTTGGCGAGGAATTTTTGCTGAGCCGCCAGGCCTGCGGACCTGAAAAATTCTTGATGATAAAAGAAGTGGGTCATGACATGATTCGGCTTTTTGAAAGGATGTTTGATGGCAAAGTGGCGCAGTTTGTCATCCTCTGGGGAGGGCGTCCTCTGGACTTGCTGGACGCCAATCCGCCTCTTCAAAGATCCGGACTTCTCGACACCACATACATTAAGCTTACCCGGGTTGAAGACAATGCGGGTTTTCGCGGATGGAACATAGTGGAGAGCTCTTTTGTGGGCGAATGGTGGCAAGATGAAACCTGGATTATTATGGAAGAATGCATTGCTTCGGGCCAAACGCTGAACTTTTTTGTCGAGGAAGCGTTGCAACACCACCGACCCCGAAAGATATTCCTTTTTCCGGTTTGCGCCAGCCTCGAGGGTTTGGAGGGGATCTGTCGCATATGCAGCCAACACGGGGTTGAACTTATCCCCGTTTTCAACGGGGCGCTCATTGAGGTGGCCGAGGAAGGTGTGTCCCTGCCCTTCACCGACCTTGGGCTTCAGCCTCGCACCATCATGACACGCCACTTCTACCAGGACCTGCACGACCGGTACCAGGGCACACCCCTATGCTGGGTGGGTGACATCGGCGACTCGATTTATAAGCCCGATGACCATCTCATTGAGACGCTCGCCGATATGCAGGCCGTGGGGATGGACTTTGACCGGGAAGACTTCTCTCTCTGGAGTCCGCTTGTGCGTTCGGAGAAATTCCTCGCCCGGCTTCAGGATGAACACCCGGATGTTTTCAAAGGGGTAGGATCGTTCCTTAGCTCCGGATCGAGTGGCGGCCGCTCAATCCGGAGTTAATGGCCATCTGTAATTTGTTAATTGGATATCAGGTATTGGACGATTGATGTCTTTACCAAAAGTTGGATATCTTGCTAATCGATGTTTTTAAAACAAAAACCAATAACGAATAGCCAATAATATCGAATTGAGTTTGGACTCAATTGGATTTTTTCGGCCAGTCAAAATCCACCTCGACCGTCCGATCTGCCAGTTCCAGTCGGCTGACAACCGGCGTTGTTTCGGCAATAACGGTTCCGCGTCGAATCACAAACAGTCTGGCAGGCTTCAATCTTAACGCTTCCTGCGGACCTCGTGCCTGCAGAATAACAATATCCCCATTGCATCCCGGCTCAATTCCATAGTTTTCGATCCCCAGGGCTTTGGCACCGTTGGTGGTGATGGTTTCAAATATTTGCCGCATCTGATCAACGCCGGTCATCTGGGCCACATGCAGTCCCATGTGGGCCACTTCTATCATGTCGTAAGTTCCTAAACTGTACCAGGGGTCCATCAGCGCATCATGACCAAATGCCACATTGATGCCTGCCGCCATGAGTTCTTTTACACGCGTCATTCCGCGGCGTTTGGGGTAGGTGTCGTGGCGTCCCTGCAGGGTGATGTTGATTAACGGGTTGGCCACCACGTGGATTTGGGCCTCTGCCATGAGAGGCACCAGTTTGCTCACATAGTAATTATCCATGGAATGCATGGATGTCAGGTGTGATGCGGTGACCCGGTCCTGAAGGCCTAAACGGTGCGTATGAAAGGCCAGGGTTTCAATGTGTCGAGATAAGGGGTCGTCACTTTCGTCGCAGTGCATGTCGATGCGCAATCCGCGTTCAGCCGCTATCTCGCACAGGGCCTTTACCGACGCCGCACCTTGCTCCATCGTTCTTTCAAAATGGGGAATTCCGCCAATCACTTCGATGCCCAGATCTAAAGCACGCTCCAGATTGGCGACATTTGCGGGGTGTCTAAAGTAGCCATCCTGTGGAAAGGCCACCAGTTGTAAGTCGATGTAAGCCTTGATCTCTTCGCGGAATTCTAAAAGGGCATTGACGGCCAGCAGGCTATCATCGCTGACATCCACGTGCATCCGAATTGAAAGGGTGCCGCGGGCAATGGCCCAATGACAGAGCTGTGTTGCGCGCTCCTTGATGTTTTCAACCGTTAGATGCGGTTTTAGCTCTCCCCACAATTCGATACCCTCTAACAGCGTGCCGCTTTCATTTACGCGCGGCCGGCCATAGGACAGCGTTGAATCCATGTGAAAATGGCTGTCCACAAATGGCGGTGTGGCCAATCGGTCGGTCGCATCGATCTCCCGGATCGCCAGGACATCCAGTTTCGGCCCCACTTCTACGATACGTCCGTTTCCAATTGCAATATCAATGCCCTTTTGCCCATCGGGCAGGTTCGCATTTCGAATTAAAAGATCTAGCATCTTTTCCTCAGAAATTTCATTTGTGCTTTATAGTGGTAAAATAATTTTGAATGAAATACTAAGCTGCTCATTGAATTGCCTAAAATTTAAAATGCCTTAAATGCTAAAGTGGATGAATTGTGTCATTTTATATAAGCTGGAGCGCCTGCGCTGCGCGAGCGACACCATAACTTTAGGCACTTTCTTGTTAGAACCCATTTCAAAAAGGTGGCTTAGGGTTCAGGGCAAGGCGTCCCGTGAATTGGAAACGGAGCGTACACGGAGTACGTGAGTATTTCAATTCATGGGGCAACGCAGCCCTGGGCACTTAGACGCATTTTTGAAATGGGTTCTATCCTCCTTTCTCTTCTCTGCGATAAGGTTTCAGCAAACCCGCAGGAACCGCTGCCCGTCGGGAGACACCGATCAGAGCGACAATTGTTAACAGGTACGGAATCATCAGGAAAATATGAAAGGGAATAACCAGCCCGACGTTTTGAAGCCTGAGCTGCAGGCCATCCAGGAAACCGAAAATAAGAGCCCCGATTGTGCCTTTGACAGGATCCCAGTTTCCAAAAATGACCATGGCAATGGCCACCCATCCGCGTCCGCCGATCACATCGATCAAGAACATGTTCTGATGGGCCAGCGTAAGAAAGGCGCCGCCGACGCCCATAAAGGCACCACCGACAACGAGGCAGAGCGTACGGGTCAGGGTCACATTTACCCCCACGGTGTCGGCGACCACCGGATTCTCACCGACCGTTCTGATCTTCAGCCCTATTTTGGTTTTATAGAGTAGAATCGACATGGCCGGCACCAGCAGCCAGGCGATATAGGTCAGTGAGTATTGTGTGAAAAGGCCCGGTCCGATTACCGGAACCTTTGAAAGGACCGGCAGGGCAATTTGCTTGAAAGGCTCTATAATCGGCGGCACGGTGGGGGAACCGAAGTGCAGTCGATAGATGAACATAGCCAGACCGGTTGCAAACAGCGTAATACCGAGTCCCGAAACGTGTTGACTCAGGCCCAGGTTCACGGCAAGCAAAGCCATGAGCATCCCCAGTAGCATGCCTATACAAGCAGCCGCAAGCACGCCGAACCATATGGAGCCCGAGGTGAAAGTGAACAGAAATCCGGTCATGGCGCCCATTAGCATGATACCTTCGATTCCCAAATTCAGTACGCCGGCTCTTTCCGAAAGGATTTCTCCCAGAGTCGCGAATATGATCGGGGTGGCCATCCGCATCGTGGCGCCCATGAGTCCCGAGATAAATGCCATATCAAATATTTCACCCATTACTTGCGCACCGCCCTAATTTTGTATTCCGTAAAAAGCAGAAAGACGAGCATCACCATCAGGGCCATTCCCTGGATAACCTCGGCGATATAGGTGGGAACGCCGGTCATGCGGCTCATAGTCTGCCCTCCCACAATAATCACACTGAAAAAAAGTGAAGAAAAAAGCACACCGACCGGGTGCAGATTGCCCAGCATGGCAATCACGATCCCGGAGTATCCGTAGCCGGGAGAAATATCCATGATCAGCCGATACTGAAGTGCACAGAGTTCTCCCACTCCCGCCAGGCCCGCGAGTCCGCCGGATATCAGGGCTGTCCATAGAATCACGGCGGTGGTATTAATCCCGCCAAAATGCGCAGCCCTGATATTCACGCCGACCGCCTTGGACCGGTACCCGAAGGTGGTTTTTGTGTTAATCAACCATATGACAATTACGGCCAGAAAGGAGATAAGGATACCCATATGAAAACGCGATTTCGTCAGCAGAATGGGATAGCATGCGGCCTCGATAATCGCCGGTGATCGGGGCCAGCTGGAGCCGGGTTGTTGGAGAGGTCCAAAAAGCAGGGCGCCCATGATGTGGATCATGACGTAGTTTAAAAGCAGCGTGGAAACCACATCATCCACCTTCAGTTTTGTCTTTAAAAGTGCCGGAATCGATGCCCAGATGCCCCCCGCCAGAAACCCCGCGATAATGACCGTTGGCAAGACCAGCACCGGAGGAACACTGCCCAGATGAACACCTAAAGCGGTGGCCGTTAGCGCTCCGGCGAGGAGCTGACCTTCGGCACCGATATTCCAGAATTTAGCCCTGAAGGCAAATGCGACCGCCAGACCCGTCAATAGCAGGGGACTGGCTTTTACAAAGGTTTCTAGAAGATTGTAACGTGTTCCCAGGGCTCCGTGAAACAGGTAAAAATAAGACTTCCAGAGATGCCCCCCGGCCAAAAGAATCGGAATAGCCGAAAGAATCAGCGTCACGATAATGGCCGCAATCGGAATAACGATTTTTGCCCACCCCGGCAAAGGCTCGCGTTTTATGATTCTGAATCGGATCATGCATTTACTCCGCTCATCCAAAGACCAATCTGCTCTCGGGAGGCCGCTGCCGCCGGCGCTTCTCCCATTATTTCGCCTTCAAATATCACCACGATGCGGTCACTGAGTGTAAATATCTCATCCAGATCTTCTGAAATCAGGAGAATGCCCGCGCCTCTCTCTCTTTCCTGCAGAATTCTCTGGTGAATATACTCCATGGCACCGACATCCAGACCGCGGGTGGGCTGCGAAGCAATGATAAGCACGGGCTGCCCGGCGAGCTCCCTGGCCAGCATCAATTTTTGCAGGTTTCCACCGGACAGGCTTTTGGTGACGGCATCGCGACCGGCGCTTTTGATGCCGTATCGCGCTATCAGATCGTCACTGAACCGATGGATTCTTTTCGATTTCATCAAACCATAGCTCTGGAACTCGGCAGAGAAATGGTTTTCAAGAATCAGGTTCTCTTCGACGGAAAGATCCATCAGCAGTCCGGTGTCCATGCGGTCCTCCGGTATTCTTCCCATATTCGATTTGATCGCCGCTGCCGGGATCCCTAATTTAATGGGCTTGCCGCTTATTTCAATAAAACCGTCTACCGGCGGCCGCATGCCGAAAAGCACCTCCGAGAGCTCCCTCTGGCCGTTTCCGGAAATTCCGGCCATGCCCACAATTTCGTTCTCTCTGACGACCAGGTCAAGATTCCTTAGCGCCGGCAATCTTTTATCATTTAAGGCATTGAGATTCTTAATTTTAAGGACGGGCCGACCGGGAGGGAGTTCCTTTTTTTCGATGCTCTCCAGAAGCTCACGGCCCACCATGAGATTGGCGAGTTCCCTTGTGGTTATGTCGGCAGATTTTCGTTCCGCCACCACCTGACCGCCTCTCAGGACGACAATGCGGTCTGAAATTTCCATCACCTCGTTTAATTTATGGGATATAAAAACAACCGATCGACCTTGCTTTACGAGTGACCTCAGGGTCTTAAACAGATCAACGGTTTCGGCCGGGCCCAGTACGGCAGTGGGCTCGTCCATAATGAGGATATCGACTTCTCGATATAAGGCTTTCAGAATTTCAACTTTCTGCTGTTCACCGACCGACAGGGTCCACACCCTGGCCTCAGGGTCAACCTGGAGTCCGAAGCGATCCTGAATTTCAGTAAGTGCCCGGCGGGCTGATTTAAGATCAAGAAAAATGCCTTTGCCGGTATCTGTACCCACAATGATGTTTTCGAGTACAGTCTGCGAGGGGACCAACGCGAAGTGTTGATGAATCATTCCCACTCCGCGTGAAATTGCATCTCTGGGAGAGGAGAGATCCGCTCTTTCGCCTTTTATGAAAATCTGCCCGGCATCGCTGCTGTAATAGCCAAAAAGGATATTCATCAGCGTCGTCTTGCCCGCTCCATTTTCCCCCAGAAGTGCGCAAATTTCGCCTTCATAAAGATCAAAAGAAATATCCTTGTTGGCGGTAACATCCAGAAAACGCTTGGTAATGGAGGACATTCTCACAACAGGCTGGTCGGTATTTGTCATCAACCACCTCTAGGTGCTGGTTCATTCAATATCGACTGGCTCAAACAGAGCAGAATTGCGCGCGAAGATATGAAAGGTGTTTCAGGCTGGGGCGTTTACCTTGCAGCCAGAAACACCTTCCTATAGACTGATACCTAATGCCGAATACCTGATACCGCCTCAATTGAGGTCCTAATCCGATATGGGCTTTTGCTCATCCACCGGCACGCGAAAGGTTCCGTTTAGAATCTTCTGTTCAAAGTCCCTTACTTCTTTGATCACATCCGCGGGTAATGTCTTCTCAAAGGAATGAAAAGGAGCCAGCCGGGCGCCGCCCTTTGCCATCATGGACCATTCCCCCAGATCCATGGACACCCAGGCCTTTTTCTTGACCATCTCGATGGCGAACTTGATGGTGGGATACATGTCCCACACCGGTCCGGTTATCACCACATTCGGCGCGAGTGCATTCTGATCCGACATATTGCCGAAAGCAAGGACACCTTTTTCTTTGGCGGCTTCAAATACCCCGAACCTTTCGGCAAAGATCAAATCCGCCCCTCCCTCAATCTGGGCAATCGCGGCCTCTTTTGCCTTGGGGGGATCAAACCAGCCCCCAATGTAGGCGATTTTGATCTTAACTTTGGGATTGACCTCAAGGGCCCCGGCTTTGAAGGCATTTACCAGTCTGTTGACCTCGCCGATGGGGATGGCGGCTACTACCCCCAGGGTATTGGTTTTTGTAAGTCTGCCGGCAATTATCCCGCAGAGATAGGATGGTTCATGAATCCAGTTATCAAATACCGAAAAATTCGGAGCGACTGGGCCGAACTCTGATCCAAAAGCAAAGGCGATATCCGGATAATCTTTGGCCACCCTTCTTGCCGGCTCTTCACCCGCCAGGAAGGCATCGCCCACGATCAGATCAAATCCTCTTTCCGCGTACTCCCTTAGAACCTTTTCAAAGTCAGCTGCGGCGATTTTCTCTGTGAACTCATACTCGATGTTGCCGATTTCCTTCTTGGCTTTGAGACAGGCCTGATGGATAACACCATCCCACGGTTCCTCGATTGCTGTTTGAAAAATGGCTGCGATTTTAAATGGTTTTGCCGGGCTTGCCGTGAAGGCGAGTAAAACCGAAAAGACAACAATCATGGTAATCCATAATGCTTTTTTCATACACGTCCTCCTTTCGTTATATTTGATTGGGATGATATGATTGCTTGGGTTTGGATCGCTTCGGGTGAGGCAGGATCGAAAGTGCGGGTGTCAAGAAAATTAAGATAAAGGCTGTGATAAAGAGCAATGCCGGGGGGAGATTTGCGCCGATGCTTCCTGCCCTTGCGTAAGTGTGTTCCATTCATAGCAGCATTGCTCCCAGCAGCGATTAGGGTGAATATTTTTCCTATGAAAGGTGTCAAAGTACCATAGAGGAGCGTCTCAAGTTTGTCAAGAGAGCGTATATTCTATTGATATCTTAGATTTTTTTATAAGTTGATGCTGTTGAATACAATTGGAAATTTACACCTCCGGGACACTTTTCACCGTGTGCATCCAATTTTAATATGTCAGCGGCAGCTTTTTATCAGCAGCCGAAATGTGAAGAATTATGAGATCTTCGGTACAATCACATTTTAACCGAATAAATTGCTTGATTTTGCTTGACAAAAAATTTTATAATTTAGATTAATCATGAAAGGCCCGACTTGATTGACGGGCCGGTTTCATTCTGAAGGAAAGATCCATTTGTCTGGGTGGCATCCTGAAGTATGGGACTATGGAAATCTTACGAGAAAGGAGGGTGTCACTGTGGCTAAGGGTGTTGTGAAATGGTTCAATGACCGTAAAGGTTACGGATTCATTGAACAAGAAGATGGGCCGGATGTATTTGTTCATCATACCGGAATTAATGCGTCTGGATTCAAATCCCTGAATGAGGGTGATCAGGTTACATTTGACATAGAGCAGGGGCCGAAGGGTTCGCATGCAGTAAATGTTACTGTAGTTTAATTTTACGAATTAAAAATAAAAGGGCAGCCCTTCACTATCTCAAGGGCTGCCCTTTTTTTCCAGGCATCCTGATTGATGCCTGGAAAAAAGGTAGGATATTTTAGGCGTCTCTAAAGCTTTCCTCTTGAGGCACACTATAATATAATAGGCTTGATTTTTTTAAAAAAAATGTTATTATTCGAACAATCAGTAAAGGCCCGTTCTTAATTGGCGGGCTGGTTTCATTCTAAAGGAAAGATCCATTTGTCAAAGTGGCAACCTGAAGTATGAAACTATGAGAACTTTTTTTAAGGAGGGTGTCACGATGGCTAATGGCGTTGTAAAATGGTTTAATAGCAGCAAAGGCTATGGCTTTATTGAGCAGGAAGACGGCCCGGATGTATTCGTTCATTTTTCAGGGATCAATGCAGACGGTTTCAAGTCGCTCTATGAAGGCGACCGCGTTACCTTTGATATAGAAGAAGGCCAAAAAGGTCCTGCTGCGGTAAATGTAACTGTGGTTTAATTACAGTTTTAAAACAAAAATCGGGCATTCTGTCCAAGGCGTAAAAGGAGGGGATGCCCTTCTTATTTCAATATGACGTCACATGAACAGGGGCAGACGATAGATCAACGGTTTCTGTTCGCTACATTCTTTCTATTTGAACATCAACATTTGTCCCCTTTGTCGTCACATCGTACACGGGTGAAAGCTTGCTCAACGCCCTAAGTCTCTTCAGATTTTCAGCATCTGTTTTGACTTTGAAGTTCACACGGATGTTCTCATATCCCTTTCTGACCTCATCCGACAATCCCATGAAACCGCGCAGGTCTAAATCACCTTCCAATTCCGATTCGAGTTCGTCAATCTGGATGCCGCGAAGGGCGGCATGGTAAACGAGGGTCGTTGTCAGACAGGCGGATAGCGCGTTTAGAAGATGTTCTACCGGGTTCGGGCCGATGTCTGATCCAGCGAGGATGGGGGGTTCGTCCGCGTCCAGCTCAAACGTCTTGAGGTGCGGAATTTCCTGATTGGCAGCGTAAAAATCGCCGACAGTCGCATGGTTATGACCGCCTTTGATCCATTTATTTTTAAGCCGGAACTTGCATTTCGCCAGATCGGGCTTTTCTTTTATATCCTTGGCCATATTTTCCACAGCGGTAACATTCACACCGTTTAAAATTTTTTCTTCAGACATTTTTAGGCCTCCTTTTAACAGCAACAGATAGCTGTGTGCTTCCGATTTAAATTGACTTCGTCGTATTAAAAACTCTTTTTTTAACCAGGGTATATAGTAGAATAAGGCGTGTTGGGTCGATGTCAATTTGCCGGCTTTTTCTTCGTATATTCTAGCATCTTACGCATTTGTGAAAATCTGGCTTTTTCCTTTTGGTGAACAATTGGACAATTGCATTTTCGTTCTTATTTTATTTCTGCCAACCTAAGGCCCTCAGAGGCCGAATCTTTGTTGAGGAGCATGAAATGCGTTTTGATAGGACAACCCTGATGGCATTCAAGTTATTTACAGGGTTTATTTTGATAAATCTCTTCTTGGCCTGTTCCGGTGTTCTTCCCTTAAGTCCCGGGGCATGGATTGAGGAGAAAAATCGGATAAATCTTCTGTCTGCCGGACCCCAGGAGGGGAGCTGGCAAACCCGCGACCTGACAATTGAGTATAAGCTTTTGCAGCAGGATACGACCATCCAGATTTCCGGTGTTGTAAATTTTGAAGGTCACCATACGAGGAATTTCAGCACTTTGGAGTATTTGACCATTTACATTCATGCGCTGGGGCCGAATGGTATTGTTCGAGAGACAAAAGCGGTTAAAACCTTTGGTTATCGTCGGCCCTTTTTTCTGCTCGGAAAGCTGTCCTTTGACGGTGATTTTGAAATGTCCGGAGATACAGATATCATTGCAGTTGCATTCAGTTATAGCGGTACGGTTGAGTCCGGAGGCGGGGAAACCAATTGGGATTTTTGGAAGGTCCCCCGGCGCAAGCCGCCTGAGCAAAATTAATTGCGGATTTTAGACCCGCCCGGTGGAATGCCGCCAGAGGCGGCCCTCCTTCGGAGGATTCCACTGGGTAAAGATTGCAGATTGAAATAGCAAATATATCGCGCATTCAAAATCCGCAGTCCGCAATCTTAAGAACTCCAATACTCCAGAATTTTATTGTATCAAGCCTAAAAAAATCTTCTCTTTGTTATCCTCATCAAAGAAAAAACCCCGCTTCTCTTTCCGCGAAATGGGGTTTTTGTATTTTGCCTGGAAAAAAAGAATTTGACAAGCAGACTTGGCAACGGATAAATTCATTTTATAAGTTAAATGAAATTTTATATATCGTGATACTGAAGCCCGCCGCCCGGACTTACAATTTTTTCATCCCGGTGGAATTCAGGGCCGTAATCAACAACTTTTTCTATAACCTGTGCTTTCCGAATAATAAGAGGCTTCTATTGTTTTCGATACAAGAGATTTTGGATTTAGCTATTCGGCTGGAGAAAAATGGTGAATCCGTTTACCGCAAAGCGGCTGCGAAGCTTTCCAGAGCGGATCTTATTTCCTTACTGGTGTGGATGGCAGATGAGGAGGTCAAACATGCCGCGTGGTTCTCTGAATTGAAGTACAAACTTGAGACAGATTCCATCAATCCCTTCATGGAAGAGATGGGCCGTGAGGTTTTCGCTGATATGTTGGGTGAGAAGAGTTTTTCGCACCGAGAGGTGGATTTTTCTAAAATAGACCAGCCCCATGATCTGGTAGCTGTATTTATAGAGTTTGAACAAGACACGGTATTGTTTTATGAGACTCTCAAGCCGTTTATTGAGGATAACGGCACCCTTAGCAATTTGGAAAAGATAATCGCTGAGGAAAACAACCACATTGCGCAGCTTCACAGATTTTTAACAGATGAAGTTAGCGTATCTGTAAACGGTGATTAGACGCTATTATTTTTCCTGACCCGCTTAAAAAAGTGCAAGGCTGACACGATGAGAAGAATTACGATTGAAGTATCACCACGTTGCCCTCTTGCGGTAATATTTATTTTATTAATGGTTTTCTGCGGCAGCGCTTTTGCCGGACAGCTAAAGTATGGTGATTGGGTATGCATTTCAGAGACCGATCCGCTGACGAATAAAGAAAGCAAAAGAATCGGCACCTTTGCCAAAGATGGTATCAGCACGTTATGGGTATCGGACTCCGGCCCTGACGAGGAGACGATCCAGCTCACCTTAAGGTCTGAAAAAAAAATGGCATCGGAATATTTTTCTTACAGGATTGACAATATTGATACCCTGACGATTCGATCTGCCGTCAAAGGTTGTGGATCCAAATGTCTAACTGAATATATCCCTAAAAAGGATAGCTTCATCAAGACCCTGAAAAGGGCTTTGCGAATTCAGTTTGAATACGATTCATATCCTCAAATCACTCAGAATCCCACATTTTCCCTGCGGGGCTTTACCAAAGCCTATAACTGGATGGTTCGTAAATAAGGATAAGATATTATCATTAGGCGATCAGGGGTTAACAAAGCGATTCACGGGGCTGTTCAGACGCAAAAAGGCCGCCTTGGCTTTGCATTTTTATTTTTCGTGATTAGGTTATTTAAAGCGATGGGAGGTACTAAAAGTGAAAGAACAAACGAGCTTGCTAAATGACAGAAAAAGTGACCCATATGTTGATCGTCGCTCCGGAGATGATCGACGGGCTGTCTATGACTCGGATTATTTTGCAAACGGTGGTATCGAAAGAAGACAGGGAAAGGATCGCCGGCAGCAAAACGAACGACGCGATGGCTGCACCAGGGTAAGCAAATGGTCGAGCGTCTGTCCGGATGAAAGCTAAGTTAACCTTCACAAAATAAAACCGCGGCGCTCAATTTGCGCAACGGAATTTTTCCGAGTCGCATCTCATTTGGGCTGGCTGGTTTCGGTATTCTGACGATTCGAACCGCAACCCTTATGCTCAAACGTTGAATCTGATATTCAGGACATTCCCATCCTGCACGATATATCTTTTTCCTTCCAGTCGACGCAAACCCCGTTCGCTAACCTGTTTTTCAGATCCATATAGAATCAGATCATCATACGAGATGCATTCGGCCCGGATGAAACCGCGGGCCAGATCCGTATGGATTGTACCTGCCGCTGCTATTACATTCTGGCCTGCCTGGAGGCTCCATGCGCGAACTTCATCGCAACCCACCGTGAAAAAGCTGATATAACCCAGTAGTTCATAAGCGGCAGTGCATAATCGATCTCTTGCGGATTGCCGGATACCGATATCCGCCATAAAGAACGCTGTCTCTTCTGGATCATTTAGCTGTGCCAATTCCATCTCGAATTTACCGGCAAATTCGATAACCCGATGGTTTTTCTCGATCTGTTGCAATAGGGTCTCATTCTTTCCAAAATTGTTTTCATCCGAGTTCACGATTATCATGATCGGTTTTTGCGTGAGGAACTGAAACCCGCGGATCATCCTTTCAGGCTCCCCGTCCAGTTTCAAATCCCGGATCGGTCGATTGCTGCTCAAATGATCTGTGATCCTGTGCAACAACTTTTCTTCTGTTTCAAGAAGATTTGTTTTCTTGCCGCGCTGACAGGCCTTTTGTATGCGTTCCAGCCGGTTCTCGGCGATGATCAGATCCGAAATCAGTAACTCATCTTCGAGTTTCTCAAGATCCCGCAGAGGCGTAAGGCGTTCCGAAAGATTGTCTCGAAAATGACGCAGTACCAAGGCGATTGCATCCGTATTCTTTATCAAGCCCATCGATGAACTGGAAAAAAGGCCCTCCCGGGCAGCGCCCTGGGTCAATCCGGCAAAATCGATCAGCTCAATCACCGCAGGTGTGGTTTTTTTCGGCTGATACATCTCTGAAAGGGTCGCCAAGCGGTGGTCTGCGACGTCCAGCATGGCCCTGTTGGGCTCCGATTTGGAATTGGCGTAAGATGAAACCTCAGCCTGCAATCTTGCTAGGGCATTGAAGATCGTCGTTTTGCCCGAATTTGGCAGACCGATAAGTCCGATATTCATGGTGCTTTTTCACCTCTTGGCTATTTAGCCCGAGGTCACCAACCCGTGGGCGCATTTATGTCGGATCAGCGGGCATCAGGGATCCAGCTTTAAGCACATTGGCCTTCCGGTTGATGGCCCTTGCTGACGGCATCTCGCATCCCCATAATCAATTAAGCCACCCCCCAACCCTTCCCGGGGTAGCCTATGCGTGCGGATTCCTCAGGAGAAACATTTTTTTTGAAATTTTAAAAAGCGTTTTTTAAGCATTTCCATCTAATTTGTCAATAGGTGACTGCGCAAAACGGGAATCGCGTTCCTAAAATCCGGGGAATTCCCAGCCCTAAGCCCTGACAATGCGTGTATTGACATCTCTTTAGCATTTAATATAATGAGCCATTTCGTGTTGTGTCGCGCAAGTTATTTAAAAAATACCATTTTATCATAGTTGTCAGGTGTCGGCCAAAATAGCTCGTAGCTGATAGCTCATGGCTCATAGCTTGAAGGCCGGGAGGCCAGGAGGCCAGAAAGCCTGGAAGCTTTCGCGCTTTTAAGCCTTCAAGCTTCCCAGCCTTATAGCTTCCTAGCTCATCCGCCTTTTTTTGAATCCTGACACTGAAACCATAGTCATTACGACTAATTTAACATTTCTGTTGGACATGATACTTTAGGGAGGGATAATTTTGGCGCTTATCGACAATATGGAACAGACCCAGAGTTTCATGAAGAGTCTCGGTTTTCCCGATCTTCGCATTCATCATTCCATTAATCACTTCGATTTTACCAAAACCGACCGCAGGATCCTTATCATCGGTCCCATGGGGTCCGGCAAGTCCGAGTTTTCAGCCCGCATATATCGTGACTCTGAGGTGGCGATGCGCAAGTCCGAAAAGGTTCGGCAGCTTACCACCAGCGATAGGGTTGACCGCCGCAACGTGTTTTATATTCGTTCGAAAATCGACGATAAAAGATTCAAAGAGTATCCTGCCAACTCCATCGCATACCGGGGCGGGTATGTGGTTCCGGGGGATAATATTGCAAGCATCCAGGATTCCTTTGAGCTTGAAGGGATTTTCGAAAACAATCCAACCGTCGGCACCTGGATCATCGACGAGGTCGAATTTTTCGATGAGCGCATTGCTTACGTGATTGCACAGCACGTAGAGCAACAGAGCCTAAATTTTATATTTCCAATGCTCATTCTCAACTTTCGTAAAGATCTCTTCAACCGGACCGCCCGGCTCGTAATGGAACAGTCGACCGATGTGTTTCCCCTTACCGCCTATTGCGAGCATCCCGACTGCATCGCTGATTCTTATTACACCTACCGGTTTTATTCTGTGGGGGGCGCAGAATGCCCGGCGCTTTACTTCGATCCGCTCATCATCGTGGGTGGAGACAAGCGCACCCACGGCCCGAAGATGCCAAACTATTCGACCCGCTGCGACCATCATCACTATCTTCCGGGCAAAGAGTACACGTTCATGACGCTGAAACCACTCGGGGAACTGGCCTACGGAGGGAATATCAAACCCTTACTCAAGGAGCTGAAACTGCTGAACCACGATATCGAACGCTCTGAGCTTCACAGGCATTTCATCGACAAGTTCATCAAGACCCGGAGCCCGAAGCCGATTATGATGGACGCGCTTAAGGTGAGCTGTATAGCGGAAAAGGCACTGATCTACCTTTTCTCCGAAGAGAACATTATAAGTGCGGATCAGATGCAGTACCTGGCAAAGGAGATCAAAGGGGATACAGCCTATATAAACGAGCGGCTCGTGGAAAACCGTAAAATGCAACTCAACGATCGCCACGAAGCGTCTTAGGGTTTAGTTTTTGGCGCAGAATTATGTGCCGGCGTCACCATTGTCCTTGTTTTATGCGCTTTTAAAATTCTCTTAATACCGGCTTCGCTTCTTGGGTTTATTCCAGCGAGATTTTCCCATTTCTTCAATATAATTTACAGTCTGAAGAAGCGCATTTAAACTGATTAGCGGGACCTCTTGATCCTCGATTAAATAATCCGATAAATATTTCTCTGTGCTTGAAATTAAACCTTTGCGCCGACAAATTAAAAACGCCACGGATTGCGCCTCTATTTCTTCCTGAGCGGGTGTTAAACTGTGCCTTTCAGCCCACCAGGCGTTTTTGTCGATACCCAGATGCCCGCAGAAAATATGTGCCAGCTCCAGTACCAGATTTTCGTATTTTTCTTCCAGGCGACTTGCTTTATTGAGAATGATTAAATAGCTGGCATCTTTTTTGAGGTGAAGGCCGCTGTACTTTTTTCTCACGGAAGGCGTCATACGGGCAGCCGTTTCGGCAGACGGATCTTCCAGAGCCACCTCTCGCACGACGATTCCCTGAATCAGGCAGTTGTGTACCGTATTATCATAAGCGCTGGCACGAAACTTCATTTTGGGTGTGCGGGGTTTTAATAGTTCCGGTGATACGGGATCACCTTCCGTGTCTTTAATGTCGAACAAAAAACGCACCGGGGCCATTGGTGCGAGTATGAGCAAAGGATTTGCATTAATTTTCAGCCGCCTTCTGAATTTGCGGGCCCAGGTTCGCGCCGTTGCCACGTATGAGATTGATGGATTTTGGGTGTAAAGCAAAAAGCAGTTGAAGGCCGAATAATTCGGAAAGTGAGCAATAAAATTTAGCAGTTTCAGAAATTCGTGGCTGCTACGATAGAAACTGCTGGCCGCAAACATTTCATCGATTGCATTGAGCTCTGCTCTTAAACCGTCCAGTCTATCATTTGCATCGCTTTCAATCGAATCAAGAGAGCTCCTCGGGAATAGATTTAACTGCTGGGACATGATGTCCTGCCTCCCTGATGGTTGTCTCTTTTATTCCTCCAATTGGGTTAATTGAGTCCCTAATCGCGACACGAAAATGTGAGCGAACTCCGAATCCTCGGTGGCGCCATGCCAGTGTTTCTCGCCGGCCGGGATAAGAACGATATCACCCACTCTGATTATCTTTTCCTCCTGCTCTGTGGCGATAATTCCTTCCCCTGCAGTAACGATCAGGATCTGTTCGCTGTCGTGTGCGTGAAACTTGTTCCGGACGCCTTTGCCGAAATTTATGACATTGAAGTTGTATTCTTTGCTTTCTGGCATCAGGACCTGCCGTGTCACATCCGAACCTGTGAATAGCGCACCGGCGTAAGCTTCTTTATCTACGTCACTAATTCTAACAACTCGCATATTGACCTCCTATAGGTTTACAACTAGGTTCAAAATCCCCAACCCGCGGTTTTAATCATATGGTGGACAAACCGTGTTACTGTTAATGTCGACCCTATAGTATTCCTGCCGACAATGCAAGATGTGACCCAATCTTCCCTGGATTTCAGACCTGTTGATCCAGGGATTGATTTGATCAAGTGGCTTGTGATAGATAACCATATACGGATGACACGAATACAGTTAATCGCAGCGAATATCACAGTTTATGAGGCCATAAGGAGCCGGAAATGGAAATCAAAGAGCATGAATACATAAAACAAACTCTGGAGAGATATACGAATTGCCGAATTGAAGATATATGCGATCATATCCTTATTACAAATTTCAAAAAATATATCATGCGCTTCAAAGAGAAGACGAATGGCAAATATTCCGAGGGGAATTTTCGGATTGTCAACGCAAAAGATATCAATTGCACCATGATAGATTTCGGTATCGGCTCACCGCAGGCCGCATTGGTTATCAACTGTCTGGCTTACGTGGAAAACCTCAAGACAGTTCTCATGTTAGGTATGTGCGGGGGCATCGACGCTGTTTTAAAGGAGGGAGATTTTATCGTTCCTTCAGCAGCGATCCGAGGCGAAGGCACCAGCAATCATTACCTGCCGGCGGAATTTCCGGCCATTCCGGCTTCTTCTGTAAATCTATACTGTATCGGGGCGGTGCGAAAAATCGGACTTGTTCCGCGCTGTGGCGTTATTTACACTACCGATCGGCGGTTATGGGAGTTCGACGAAAAATTTATCGGCTATTTACGCAATTTGCGGATACTTGCCATAGACATGGAATTGGCGACTCTTTTTTCCGTGGCCTACCACTATGGTGTTCCGATCGGATCAATTCTGCTGGTCTCCGATATGCCGCTTCAGCGAAGAGGAATAAAGGATAAGAAAAAACAAAACGAGGTATTTTCAAATTACATGGAGGCTCATCTGGATCTCGCCCTGGATGCCGTGAAAAATATTCGTGCAAAATGGAGTGAAGTGGAAAGGCAACTGATCAGTGAGTGGTAAACGAAATGGATCCGGAAATCGTTTTGGATATCACAAGAATTAAAAGTGAAGACGAAATTAAACCTTTTGTTTCTAGAACCCTTTTTTGGCGGATCCCATCGGGAGTTTGCCAGAGGGCTCATCTCCCATTCACGGCACAGCATTGATCTCGTCACCCTGCCGGCCCGTTTCTGGAAGTGGCGCATGCGGGGCGCCGCACTCTATTTCGTTAAAAAAATTCCTTCCCTCAAAAGCTACCATGCGCTGATTACCACGAACCTGATGAGTCTTTCTGATTACAAGGCGCTCTCAAAAACTATCTTCCCCCCGGCTCTGGTCTATTTCCACGAAAATCAGCTCACCTACCCGCTGGCACCGGGCGAGCACATGGACTATCAGTACGGTTTTACGGATATTACCACGGCCCTTGCGGCGAACAGGGTTTTATTTAATTCCCGCACCCACTGCGATGCCTTTTTTTCGCGTCTGCCGGGCTTTTTAAAGATGATGCCTGAATACCGCCCCAATTGGGTTATGGATCAAATCCGCTCAAAGACAGACGTTCTGTATCCCGGGTGCCGATTTCCTGCAAACGTGTCATCCGATGCAGACTCACCCAGGGAATTTCCGCCCCTAATCATCTGGAATCATCGCTGGGAGTTTGACAAAAATCCGGATGATTTCTTTTGGGCTCTTGATACAGTGCTGGAAAAAGGGATCGAATTTCGTCTTGCGCTTCTGGGCGAAAACAGTGAGGTGATTCCCGAAGGGTTTATGCGTGCCCGTGATCGGTACAAAGGGCGGATCGTTCAATACGGGCATGTTAAATCACGGCAAGCATATCTAAATTGGCTCAGGCGCGGATCGATCGTCATCAGTACCGCCCGGCAGGAAAATTTCGGGATTTCCGTGATCGAAGCGACTCGGTATGGATGTGTCCCTCTCTTGCCTGCAAGGCTGGTTTACCCGGAGATCATTCCGGAGGGTTTGCATGCTGATGTTCTATATAAAGACAAAAACGAACTCGTCAAAAAGCTCGCGCGCCTCATCACAAATTATCCCGGGTTTCAGGCGCTTCGCCGTGAACTTTCAATGGCTATGGGCCGATTTGCCTGGGAGAATCTTATCGAGCGCTATGATGAAGCGCTCGAAAAGCTGGCGCTCATGAGAGCAGACGAAAACCTATCTTAACACTTTCTTTGCTTGGGATTCCCACCTGTTTACTTTATTTCTTAGAAACTGTTTCCCATATTTCACAATTTGGGTTCAAAAGAAAGGTCGATTATTTTAATCGGTCCTTTACGTCAGTGTGAGTTTTCATATCCTATTGATATTAAATCATAATTTTTAAAATCTAAAATTTTTCGCCTTAAAGACTGAATGGCATGGAATATGCTAGTTTACTCCCGGTTTTATCGAAATATAATCTTCAATTTACACATAAGTCTGTCTGGGGGCATTTGCACATACAGATAAAAAATGGGAAATTGATATGGAAAAAAGAAAATATCCGCGTGTTGAAACCTGCAACCTGATTTCCTATCTGGTGACAAGGGCAAATGGTGAGATTGCAGACCAAGGTATGGGTAGAGCCCTCAATATTAGCCAAGGCGGAATCCTTCTTGAAACCTCCCGCCTGATTTTATCAGAACACATATCATTGATGTCCGTTGATTTAGATAACAATTTGATCGAAATGAAAGGAAATGTTATTTATTCAAGAGATAATGGATCCGGTATGATTGGAAACGGCGTTCGTTTTGAGGGCCAGCACGACGAAGCCGTTCAATTTGCTACCAAGCTGATAAAAGTCTTCCATATCCGGAAACATAAGTTCATAGCCGCCATGTCAGTGTAAACATAAGCAGGTCCTATTCGTGCTTCTCCATGGTTGACACCCCGCCTCTTAATTAAACCCGGATTTAATTTGACTTTTGAGATTTAGTCCCTAAATTTTATTCTACGTTGTGGTATATTGAATGACCCGGCCTCATCGTATGCGTGAGGTTTTTTTATATTACGGGATGTGATTTTATCTAAATATCAAATTTATCAAGGCATTTTGTCATCATGGAAAAACAGCTGAATAAATTCGTCATTGTGCCGGTCGTATTCGTGATCCTTATATCAGCGGCAGTGTCAGTGTCCGCTGATGTTGAATGGGTTTACGGCAAAGCAGTTAACTCAGACGGTGAGCTTGAATTTCTGGAAGAACATATTGTTAAATACGAAAATGATCGGATTGCGAACATAAGAACGATCTATTATGATGCGGGGTTTAACAAAATTGGTGAGCAGATATCAGATTTTTCTCACGGACCGCAGTTCGGCAGTTACGATTTTAAGGATGAGCGCCTCCAGTACCACGACGGCGCCAGGGTTATGTCGGATCAAATTTTAATCTACTGCAAAGAAACGCCGGAGGCCGGCACAAAAAAGAAATATCTTCGAAAGAATTCCAATCAGATTGTCGGTCAGGGATTTCACCATTTCATCGTGGCAAATCTTGATTCCCTGGTGCAGGGGGCGGTTATTCCGGTTAAACTGGTCTTGCCCGCCCACATGGACCAGTTTGATATCCGGATTTATAAGCGTAAAATCGAAAACGGTCGAATACTGATTCAGATTGAACTCGACAATTGGTTTTTGCGGCTTTTTACACCGCATCTGGAGGCCGAATACGATCTGTCCAGCCGGCGCCTGCTCTCTTATCGGGGCTTCTCCATGATTTCAGATCTGTCCGGTAAAACCGTGGAGGTCGAGGTCTCTTACGATTATTCACAGCAGCGCCCACTGCTGAGTTCCCTGTCCAAATCAAATCCGGCCGGATTTGGACGGGATTAATCTCGGCGCTGTTGCAGCTGTTTGTTGCTATCTTTAATCTACCAGACGGTTCTACTGACATCCCATCTCCTATTTCGAGCTTTTTGAATTCTCGGGATCAATTAAAGCGCTGACGATATGGTGCCTCACGCCACTGTGAGGATCTCTGTGTCTGATCCATGACCGCGCGCTTTTTTTGTTTCTTTTCCAGTTTATAGGCAACCCATCCAAACTTCCATTATCGCCAAACGTGTCCTTTTTATGCTTTTATTTGAACCTTAATTTCCAAATTAGAATACAGGTATTATATTTGTTTAGAAGTGGTTTTGACTGATGGTGGACTCAATGGTGATTCGCCCTTCCCAAAAAGACGATGTGAATTCCATGTCTCGCGTTTATGTTCAAACCTGGCGGGACACCTACATCGGCGTCGTGCCGTATGGTTACTTATACACGATGTCGCTTTCCCAACTTGAACAGGAATTTTTAAATGAACTGCAAAGCAACCAGGTCATCAGTTATGTTGCCGAAGATACCGGCGGGGTGATCGGATTTGTCAGCGGTGGGTACGAGAGGCACGGTGACCATATTTATAATGGTGAAATTTACGCATTGTATGTGCTGAAAAGTTACCAGCGGCAAGGTGTTGGGACAAAACTGGTTTCAGCCCTGGCAAGGCGGTTGAATCAATTTGGCATATATTCAATGCTCGTAAGGGTCCTCGAACATAATCCTTACCGGCGATTTTATGAAAAAATTAATGGCATTTATCTGCAAAAACACCACATGCCTTTTGCAGGCGAGGTGTTAGACGTGACTGCATACGGCTGGATCGATACAAGCCTCATCTACCATTGAACCCATAAAGTATGTTTCCATTACCCTGCCGGGGTTTAGACCATCAACTGTTGCAGGCAAATTAAACAAACGAGAACCCATCAAAATTATCTTTTCTATATTTTCCTGTCATTTGTAATCATTTTAGTATACAAGACACCGGTACTAAAATATTGGGTGTTTTCAAACCGGGTGCTTTGCACCCGGTTCCACCCGCACCGACTAAGGCACTGCCGTGCCTTTGGTTCTTCCCGCCTATGGCGGAAAAATCCAAGCCACCCACTCTGCGGGTGGTCGGTGACTCCTGCAGCTGTATTTTCATAACGCATATCTCGGTTTAAGGAGCTCCTATATGGAGAACGCCCCAAAAGGAAAATACCGTTATTTTTATGTCATTGCGGCTGCCTGTTTTGGCGTCCAGGCCGTCGGTATCGGCACCTATGTATCGTATGGGGTTTTGTTTAATCCGTTAATCTCTGAGTTCGGCTGGTCGAGGGCCGCTATTGCCGGGGCTTCGTCGGTAGCTTTTTTGCTTGGGGGCTTTCTCAGCATTGGTGTCGGTCGATTAAATGACAGAATCGGGCCGCGAAAGTTGATGACCGTCACCGCTGTTTTTTTCGGCCTGGGCTTTTTTCTCATGTCCGGGCTTGATGCCCTCTGGCAGTTATACCTGTTCTTCGGGATAATATTCGGAATCGGCTTGAGCTCCGTTGATGTTATCGCCTTGACCACGATCGCCCGCTGGTTTGTCAGAAAAAGAGGAGTGGTGACCGGCATCGTTAAAGTCGGAACCGGCGCCGGGCAAATGATCATCCCCTTTTTAACGAGCATCTTGATTATCAATTACGGCTGGCGGAATTCCTGCTCGATCATCGGTGTGGCGGTGCTGGTAATCCTTGTCGCAATCGCGCAGGCGCTCAGACGTGATCCCGGCGTGATGGGGCTTTTACCCGATTGGGGTGAGGAAGGGCCGGCAGACAATTCGGCTTCGAGCCCTGAAGGTCTTTCTCTGAACGAGGCGCTCCGCACGTGGCAGTTCTGGACGCTTTGCGCTGCCAACCTGTCCATTGTCTTCTGCCTTATGCTTGTCGTGGTGCATATTGTACCATATGCCCAGGATATCAAGGTTTCTGCAACCAGAGCCGCTGGTGTCCTCTCTACTATTGGCGGTGTGAGCATGGCCGGCCGTTTTATCAGCGGACTTACCATTGACCGCATCGGTAGCAAAAGGGTGATGAAATTTTGCTTTATCCTGCTGACCATCGCGCTTTTGTGGCTGCAGATTGCAAAAGAGCTTTGGATGCTTTACCTCTTTGCTGTGATTTACGGCACAGCTCACGGAGGATTATTTACGTCTATCTCCCCCATGGTGGCCGAATTTTTCGGGATAAAAGCGCATGGCGCCCTTTTCGGCATCGTTGTGTTCAGCGGCACTTTTGGTGGTGCTATTGGACCGGTGCTAGCTGGCTATATTTTTGACGTCACTGCAGGATATGGTCTGGCAATTTGGATCTGTACGCTGGTCAGCGCTCTGGGATTTGCGCTGATATCATTGCTGAAACCGAGAGAGGCAAGAGGGAAGGCAAACGTTTGACAGGTTCGACACCGTGTTTAAGCTTTTTTTTCTGTTTCCCATTTCGTTAATTTTGCGCTGTGCGACACCGAATTGCGGGATATACCGGGCAGATCTCATATCGACTGCGATCAACCCTTGCGATCGGACTTTCCCAGGGTGGCCCAGAGACCACCGCCTAAAATCAGCCCTCCAAAGATAAAATGGATAACCCCCAGAGGCTCGCTGAGCAAAGCCGCTCCCAGGACAGCACCGTAGAGAGGCAAAGTATTATAGAACACCATAGCCCCGCCGGCTCCTAAAGTCGTGACCCCACGGTTCCAGGACCAATAGCCGATGATCGTCGGGACCACACAGATATGAACGATGGCGGCGACAGTCTGAATCCGCAGGTTAAGGGGGATGTGTTGAATTTCAAGAGCGGCGGCCGCGGCGATCAGGGGAAGGCCTATAAAGTTTGACAGGGCCGTCGCTGCGACCGGTGATCGGTTGCGCATCACCCGTCGGCCGAAGACAGCGTAAAACGCCCAGACCACAGCCGCAGCCAGAAGGATCAAATCCCCCGGGTTGAAATGAAGCTGCAGTAGAAAAGTGAGCGAACCGCGCGATAATAATCCCGCCACACCGATGAGACCCAGAATTGCGCCGACCAGCTGTCTTCTGGTAACCGGTTCGTGGATAATCAATCCGGCGATAAGGGCCGTAATCAGCGGCGAAAATCCTTGCAGCAAAGAAGAATTTACCGCAGTCGAATATCGAAGCCCCAGATACAGCAGGGGGCTGAAGCCGGCCACGCCGGCCAGGCCCATCGCCACAATCCACCACTTATCCTTGCCGTATCGACGCTCCTGCGAGGGCCTGCTTCTGAGCAGAACACCGAAAAAAGCACTCGCGACGGCAAAACGCAGCGTGGTGAGTGTCAAAGGGCCGATATCATCACGCAACCAGCGGCCTAAAACGGCATTGGTGGCCCAGCAAATCGTTGCCAGGTTGACGAATATCACACCAAAGAACTGCTTCTGCCAGGTTGCGGGAAGACTCAATATTGTGCCTCCTGCTGAAACGTGTTTTTAACGACAGGCCGATCGTTCATTTTAAGCGTAACCGGATAACGTCTTAAATGAATTTTGCATGAAAATTAAAATATTAAACAGCAGCATCTTTTCCAAGTAATGCAAATCGAAAACGGTCCTTAAGATAGGCACCATCCTTCGGTGGGAGCACGAGCGGAAGGTTTTCTGCGCGGACTTTGATATTGAAGAAAAGCGGGCCCGCCTCTTTTTGGATCTGTTGTACCACAGATTTAAAGCTTTGCTTTTCACTTACAGTACGGCAAACAGGGATTCCGCTTGCTGCGGCGATCGCCCCAAGGTCCGCACCACCCGCCGTGTGGGTGAGCTGCATGCCGGTCTCTCCATAACGTTCATTGTCCAGCACAACAATGGCAAGATTTGGCGGACGCTGAGTGGCTACCGTGGCAAGCGAACCGAGCCCCATAAGCATCTCGCCATCACCGGTGATGACCAGAACGCGCCGGGACGGCTGGGCCAGGGCGAGTCCGAGGCCAAGTGGCACCGCGCCTCCCATTGCACCCCATAAAGTAAAGTTCAATGGCGTGTCGCCCGCTGCGGCCACGTCCCACGCGGTCGCTCCGAGGCCGGCGACGACCAGTGTATCACCGCGCTGTGCAAGCAATTCTTTGACAACTGCGCGGCGGCGAAGCGGATAATTTTTGCTGCGTTCGGAATTCATGCACTACCTATCAAATGTCTTTGCGCCCGGTATGCGCTGTGAGATTAAAACGGCTGTGGCCGCCGGTCCCTCGAACGCCATCTTGGCAGCCGCCTCTACCGCCTCCTTAATACGGTCTTTGTCGTCTACCTCAAAAGTCAATACCCCGGCCACTGTCAATATGTGGTTTGTATTTTGGCCCATCGGTACCTGCCAGGGGTTGAATTCTCCCCATTGGCCCCGCATGGTTACCAGAATCAGCAGGGGCATTCGGCAGACGCGCGTTAGCGACAGCATATTGATGCAGTTGCCGACGCCGCTGCTTTGCATCAGGAGAGCGCCGCGGTCGCCACCGAGCCATGCACCCGCAAGCAGTGCCACACCTTCCTCCTCGCTGGTCAAGACCACGGTCTTCATGTCATCGCTTTTATGACACATTTTGATCAGAGACGCATGTCCGATGTCCGGTATATAAGCAACCTGGCGCACACGATTTTCAACCAATACCCGGTAAATATCTTGCGGCCATGTTTCAGACGTTAACGAAGTCATCGTGTTCCTTTTTGCCCCTATTAATTTTTTGGGTGTTTTCAAACCGGGTACCTTGCACGAGAACCCCCGGTTACACCCGCACCGATTAAGGCACGGTGTGCCTTTGTTTTTTTCCGCCGATGGCGGCAAAATCCAAGCCACCGCTATGCGGGGGGTCGGTGACTGCGAAGCGTCACCCGGAGAATTTCACCGGGACGCCAAAGGCGCATCCGGGGTCCCCAGGTACCCGTGCCGCGGCAGACAATGACGGGCATGCCGCCCACCTCGTACCGCCCTCCCAGTAGCGGATAAACGCGGCGGACGAGATAGCCGAAAGGCCAGATCTGGCCGCCGTGGGTATGGCCGGAGAGCATCAGGCCTGCGCCGGCATCTGCCGCTCTGTCGGCTTGCCATGGTGTGTGTGAGAGGAGGACGGTCGCTCCCGGCGGTCGATCCGCGAGGGCCGTTGAAATGAAATCGCCACCGCGGCCGGAACGGTATTTGGAAGTCAGATCGTCCACACCGGCCAGAATAAAGCCCGGCCGAACTTCGACCCAGCGATTACGAAGCAGCTTAAAACCGGCGGCATCCATCAGGTTTATGCTCTTATTGTCACGGCCGTGAAACTCGTGATTGCCGGTCACAGCCCAAATGCCGAGAGGTGCCGAGAGGCGGCGCAGAATAGGAAGCAGCTCTTCCTGGGGTTGCCCGTGCCCTTCAAAAAGGTCACCGAGCAGGACCACCAGGTCGGGCTGCTCCTCCCTGACCTGGGCGACCCGCGCTGCCAGCCACCGCTTGCCGATCAGAGAACCGACGTGCAGGTCGGACATGGCAACGAGCACCTTACCATCCATCTCAGCGGATAGGCCCTGGAGGCGCACTTCATAGCTTTGCACCACCGGAGGCCCTAAGCCCTGGACGAGTGCAATTATGGAGAGCACTCCGCCGATGAGCAGGGCCCATCCGCGAAGGGAAGGCGCCAGCCGGGGCAGAAGAAAGCCAAAACCGGTAATGATGTCTATCGTTAGAAGAGAGATAAAGAGTAGAAGCAGCGTACCCATCCAGAGCATGCCGAACAATTCGATCGTTGCGGTTAGGGCTCCTGTGCTGCCGTGATGGAAAAGACGACCGATGAAAAAGATGGCCCAGAGGAGCAGGCCTGTCAGGATAAGAAGATAGAGCGGGACATGCCGATTTATTAATGGCACAGAGGCGGCTCTCCAAAAGACGTAAATGTGCATCAGCGTGCAAACAGAAATAAGAATGCTTCCGAACATGATCCCTTCAAGCGTGCGGTCCGGTCATCCAACGACTCAACAGATCCTTCCCATTATCCGGCATAGGCAGAAATTGAGAATCTGGCAACGTTTTCTGACATTTGGGGTAGTTATATTTTTAGGGACGTCACCTATATTTGATTTGTCTAATAATTATTCTGGATGAAGGACTTTTAGTTTGGCATTAATCAGTTGCTCATGCGTAAGGCGTAGCAGGTTTTGAAGCTTGTTCATCAGATAATGCTCGTACTGGTCCATTTTCCCATCAACGTAGACGATTTGCCAAAGGGTTTCGATAATTTCAATTTTTTCTTCGTTTGAATAATTCTCATTGATTAGCTTGGTAAACTGCCAGAGATCCACGCTTTTTTCGAGTTCCCTTTCAGCTTCTGCCATCAGAGCATCGGCGTGGTCCTGGGATAAACCGTATTTTTCTTTCAGAATCGACAAAATTGTTTCCATCTCAGCTGCGGTAAATTTTTCATCAATGCGTGCTATCTCCACAAACAGGGCACAGGTTGCAACGCGTATGTCGTGCTCTGCATTCTGGTTAGCGTCTTTGGAAACGTCTGCTGTTGCTTTGTTAAAATATCGTTTGACGACATCAAGCATCCGCGATCTCTTTGGTTTCATCTGTAAAGATGAATGTTAAGTCCCAACTATGGTTATGTTTTCTGGCTTGGCCGCGCGCGTAAAGGAAATAAAAAAAAATCGATCTTTCATTCAACTTTCTGCTATGGGCATCTATCACAGCACCTTTTTTCAAGTCAATAATTCTGCTCATCGAATCGGGCGAGGTTTGCCTTGCTGATAGCTATAAAAAACTGTCAAAATTGAAGCCGTGACCCCATATTTTTACGGTTTTTATGGGGTTTCGATCGAAAATTGCAAGCGCACCGAACCGATTTCAATGATATCCCGATCGTTGAGGCGGGTGGATCTCTTCACCGGCCTCCTATTGACTTTGGGCTTGGTCAGGCCCCCAATATAATTTAAATAGAAATTACCGGATTTTTTGTTGATCGTGGCTGCTGTGGGATCTATCAGCAGGCCTTTGACCACGATGTCGGATGTGGGGTCTTTCCCGATGGTGGTTATGTCCCGTTTGAGTTCGATTTGCCCGCTGCCGCCGTCTAAATAGAGCAGGGCGCCGTCGGGTTTTCTTTTTTTGCTCCGGGAGCGGGTTTCGGGCACGACCGGTTCAACATCTCTTACTTTGCCGCGATTCGCACGCTTATCCCAGAACCTGACAACATTAATGCTTTTGGTGGGATTGCTTTTTAACATCATTCTGCGACGCTGGGTCGTATTCAAGGCCTGGGTTTCATCAAATTCATCCGAATCGGCAATGCGTTCCTGTATTTCATCATGATAATGAAAGACCAGCGTATACCCGCCGATGGTGATAATGTCCTCGTGTTTTAACCAGTGGGAGTTAACCAGTTGTTCGTTAACGAAAGAACCATTTTTACTCTGCAGATCCGTCACCACAAACCTGTCGCCCAGGGCGTCTATCTTGGCGTGATGCCCCGATACAGCAGGATCTTTGATGACGACATCATTGGTATCACGCCGGCCAATCGTTAAAGAAGCGCCCGGTTGGATGTGATATTCTCCAAGGGATTTATTTTCTAATTTCAGTGTTAACGTCGGCATCCGTTTATACCTTGAAAATGGCGTTGTTTTTCTTGAGTAGAAGCTGACAGACTAACTTTAATGCGCATCATTCCGAATCGGAAAAAATCTGCGACAGCTAATTTAATTTATTCCTATTATAAAAATACTCAATTTCCGTCAAGATTTCAAGACATTATAATTCTTCCATGACGTTGTAATTATTATAAAAATTTTGTTATGATAAAAATGAGCCAAATCCAGGATCTTAATAAAATATGGAGCGCAATTTATGAAAAAAAGAATCCCGACAAATTGGGGTAAATGGGTGCGGGGGCATCAACAAGAGAAGTGGATCGTTGAGGAGGTACAAAGGGTATCCAGGCTTTCAAGGCTATGGATGGTAGCGGCGATTATCATAATTATCCTTCTATCATCCGTAAGTATTTTTCTAAATTTTATTGTGGGATCCAAATCATCCGAGAAAATCGATGCGTCCACCCGGCAGATGTTAAACCTACACAAAGAGTCCATCCGGCAAACCTTGAACGTGACGAATCCAAATGATTTTACTTTCAGGCCTTTTGAAAATAGCAACTGGTTTACCCCGGCGCCGATTAATGAGTATGTGACGTTAAATGTTTTACCGGTACAAAACAAGAAAATATCCTTATATTTTAGTGTTAAAAATAGATCTGAATTTCCGGCTCGCAATGTATACTGTATGATCTTTTTTTCTAATAAGGAATTTGTAGAATCAGGAGATGATGTTGCCAATAGATTGGAGGGGCTCAGTGGGCTAGATGTGTATAAGGTAAATTCCTCAGATGATTACCTTAATGAGGCGGCAGCATTTGAATGGATCAGTATACCCCCAAAAACGCATCGGACCGTAGGAAAAAAGGTCGATTTAACAATGAAAGGTAATACGGGACGGTTAACCGTCAAAATAAATTCTGTAAACAAGCTTTCATTTGAATTTAGGCTGCGGGCGTCGCAAAATGATCAATAAACCGCGCTCCCTGCTGGTTAATAATTCTTAACGCCTGCAAATGGTTATTGAAAAAAAGATGGCCCCGTTATTCCTTTAATAATAGTGCCGTCAGTCAGCTGGCCCTTAAGTATGGTGTAGCTAAAACCGTCATCCAAAAATTTTTTAAATGCTTCGAACTTAACAATAAGATCCGGATATGGATCATCGTTAACGTTTTGAATGGACACAGGTTCATTCGATTTGACTTCTACCTTGACAGCAAGCTGTTGCAGCAGCAGGCTGTCTATTTCAATGCTGCTGACATCCAGGTAGGCACTGCCCAGTATGGCTATAGATATTAATACATTGCTGTTTCGATTGAGAAGATCGATTCCTTCATTTTGCACTGTGTTTATTTCTACAAAACGAGTGCTTTCACCGGGGGGTATAAAGAACTCCACGCCTTCAATTCGTGCTGTTACGGCGCTGGTGTTGGTAACAGATGGTGTGATGGTAAAGGAATAAGGTTCGAATTCAATACTGTTGCCCGAACTCGCAACCAGGCTGATTAAGGTCCCATTACCAGCCATTAGATTCATGGCGACGATACCGTTGGTAACAGTCATGAAAACGTTTTTTGAAGTCAAAAGTAGATGACCGCCATTATCGGCAGGCACCAATTGTCGCTGCTGCATACGCCTGGTGATGGTAACGGCATCAAGAGGAACACCGTCCTGCTCTATCACATCTATTCGGAAATCGAAGCTGGATATTCCTGTTTTTTTTGCTTCCGAGACAAAGCGGTTTAAGCTTAATTGGGATACGCTGCTGTTTGCAACATTGACATATGCTGAAAATAAAATCAAAAAAACGAAATATGTTTTTAGGATTCGCATAATGAATTTTTTTCCTCTTTTGCGATAGCCTCTAATTTTGCTCCCAATTAATATGGGCAGATTTATTTTTAATTGGGAGTGTTCGTTTTATTTTTGGTTTCAATATTCTTTTAAATTGCACGCCGATTCCTTTACGGTTCAAATGCTTAATTTCACCTTTTAGCATAGTGCCGTTATCAATTTTTGTTCCCGGGATAACAAGCCTGACACTTTGCCCTTCATTAAAAACATCCCTGGTTTCGATGAACATCCCATTTTTGCTAATATTGTGAATTAAACCCTCAAAATAATGATTCTGTGAGGTAAAATATACGGAGTTGGAGAAATGCTTTCTTGGATACCGCCTCATTTCCTCAGCTTCTTTTGTTTGATTCAACACTTTTACAGAAAAAGCCTTCTCTTCAAAATCACGAATGTACTTTATGCCGTAACCGTGGCTGTAGAAAGAATCTTTCAATTTCGTGTGCCACAATATCACTGATTGGCGACGATCGGGGAAATCGAAAGTAGAAGAAGTCTGCGTTGATTTTTCCATCTCAACATAAATTTCCGTACCCGCCTCTAGCGGCCAATCGGTTTCGATATATAATCCATTGCTGCTGTAATTGACAATTCTTGCCCTGTAAATAATACCCTTCGAGTCCTCAACTGTGGCGGGTGATTTATAATTGGTGCGAATATCAGATCTTCTCTCAAAAAGTCGGGTCATTTATCAGTCCTTTTAAACAAAGTTGTAAAATTTAAAGTGCAAGCTTTTGCTAGGCGACTTGTCAGAGATAAGATGATTTTCCATCGCCCGAAGCAATTCAAATCTGGATACGGGCTTACGAAAACGATTTGCCCGACGCACCCCCACGCAGCACAATCTTCCGCCTTCTTACGGTTATGCTACCCGAAAAAAAGAGGAGGGCAGCGATCGAGGGCGACGGCCAACACTAGGAGCAAGACATGTGCCAATATGGCCGGACGAAAAAATTATGTGTAAATACAATAAGATGTCTAAAATTTCGCTAATTTCCTAACGTCCGGATATGTGAAAAGAAGTAATTAATTTTGGGGCAACTGCGTCATAATACTCAAGTACTAGACAATTAATACTTAAGTCTTATCTATAAAAAGCCTTGATTAAAGAAAACAATGAATAGTAAATATTACTGGTGAAGAAAGTTTTTTAAGTCTTGAATAGCCCGCAATTAGACTATTGAAGTTCAGGCGGGTGGCGATATAAGATAAAAGGAAGCACAGCGGAGACTATTAACACATAAGGTATTAAGCCTAATGGGCTTGTCATTTAGTTGTTTTGATTTAATCTGTCATGTACCAAAAAAGTCTTCTTTCCGTCCAGCTCCTTCTTTCGACTCCTCCATTTAAAAAATACGCCGGATTATAAATTTTACGTCTATCGTATCCGGAACGGCGGTCGGCTGCCGGGCGTTTTGGATGTTTATTGTATTTGGATAATTTGTTTTTTTGATGCAGGCGGGCTACCGTTTTTATCTTCTGGCGGTACATAATTTATAAGGTGTCTCCGTTTGCTTGCTCATCGAGCTCGTATTTAAAGAAACCCAAAAATTTTTGCCGTGGCAATCTCGCTATAACAATAAAAACAATGCGAAAAGGGATAAATACTGCTGGCGGAATGATTATGGGTATATATAGAATTATAAATTTGATATGTCAATAATTTTTAATAATATCAAATATATATGTAATTTATTGCAACCTCGTATGAAAAATATTACCATCATATGAAACGTATAGAATTTTAAATGTTCAATTTTAATAGCATTTTTTATGGCCCGGAAATTCAGTCGGCTTAAAACCAGAAAAGTTATAGAAATATAGATATGTTCTTAAAAAGAAAAGCAGGTCGCTCATTAAGCGCACCGGCGTTTTAAATCCACTGCATCGCTAACGTTTAAATTCTACAATTATCTCTTGTGTTGTTACATCTCTGGCTTGTCCGCCGAGCTTTATTGTTACAGGCAGCAGTTTGAAATTCACACCGGCGCTAGCGTCGCGCTTGACGATAAATCGAATTTTCGCAGTTAGTTTGGAAAGGAGTAAAGGGGGGTTTCGTTTTGAAGCCTTCTTGGCGCTTTTAGCTGCTTCTATTATTGCGGTTGCCAGGGTATCAGTTATCGATAACACGGCGGTAGCATCGGTCTTTTTGGGGGGTCTTGAGTTCGAGATTGATTTCTTGAACGGCTTCGCGAGTTACCATAGCCCCCAGTTGCACGACGTATAATGACACCTTCCCGTCCGCTTTTGTAACCAGCGCACTTTTCAGTTTCAGGGTGACCTTATTTAGCGGGGGGAGATCTTCTTCTTCAATCCTGTCCCGCACACGGATGAGTGTTTTTTGAACTTCGGTCAGAAGTTCATCTAAGATTACACCGCTTTCTGCGCTGCTAATAGAATTGTAAAGAACAAAAGAAGCAAAAACCGAAAAGAAAAAATAGATCCGGCTCATTTTCCGCAACATATGATCTTCTCCTCAATATCTTTCCAATAACTGTGCTTTTATTTCCCTGACAAGGGAATTCATTTTCCAATCAATTTTTAAACCGACGGCACTCATGCCCCCGATGACTATGGAATAGGCCGCTTTTTCCTGAATGCCAAAGTTCTTGGCAATATCAAAAATTATTCCGGCTTCCGGTTTCGCTAATTTCCCGTCAGCTATTGCGATATCGGCCAGACGAGAAATAACAAACGTTTTATGTCTGTCATCTCCTTTTGCGGAAATTTCTTTTACGTTACTGTCAATTATTTTCTCAATATTCTTTATATCTTGCATGACCTCATAGATCACCTCATCGGGCTCGTCGGTAAAATATTTATGTAAGATTTGAATTACGACTTTAATCTCTTCATCCATAATATCGGGTTCGGTCATGACGAGTTTGAGACCGCCGGCGGTTACCAATTTCATGGCTGCCAAATCTAATGGGCGGCGGGGGTATCTTCTTATCCAGTTAACCCACTGATCGGTACGATCTTCGAGTTCATTCAATTCCTTATCGGAAATGGCAGGCTCCCCTTTCAAGACTCGAGGAAAAATAGAGGACTCGGCGAACATTTGCATCACCTTCAATCTCAGCGGCATCAGGGGGTGAGATCGATAATTTACCTCAAGCGCCTCGGGCTTCTCTTTTAAATCATCTATCTGTTGAAGCAGTGAGTCGACATCTAAATTTAAATTTTTCCCGGTTAGGCCATATGCTGTTTTCAGCATGGCACGGGCGGAATTTTCAAAATCACCGCAGGCCAAAAGACCGATACGGTCCGTACTGATTTCGCACTTTTTGCGCCATCTCAAAAAAATACTTTCTCCCATGCTGGGCAACAGCGTAACTCCCTGGCTGTTCGGATTGGGATTGATTAGATAGTTCATTCTGTTGTGCTCGAATAAAAAATGTCCCAATTCATGGCCCAGAATAAATTGGATTTCCAAATCTTCCAATTCTTCGAGGGCTGCGGAAGTAATTCCGATTATAAAGAAGTTTCTTCCCTCGGCAGGCTGGACATAGGCAAATGCATTGATACTGTTAGAATTTATACAAAAGACTTCGTAATCCCCTTCCATTTTGAGCTTTTGTTTTGTTTCTGTGACGATGTTAAAAATGCGTGGAGAAATCGGCTTGCTCAACAAAAAAGCACCGTCTTTTAGCAATTGATTACGAAAGTTGGACTCTTCCATCTTCTGCCGTTCTTCTGAAGTGGAAATAATACCTTCAAGATTGTAATCTCTGAACAACAGTTCAACATCTTCTTTATCGCCTCTGTATCTTATCCGGTGTAAATCCATATGGGCACCTCAGGGTTTGGGGTTAGCGCATTTGCATTACGTCGGTACCTTTAGCATAGTGGTTTTTCTGAAACCACCTTTGTTTCCGGTGGATGCACGAACCAGCCTATCATGGTGCGAGGAGCACTTGATCCCCAAATCTCTCTAACAGCAAATATGTGAGGGTATCGGCGGCCTTTTTATCAGCGAACTCAACCATCAACTCGCCGTTGTCACCCAGCGCGAGCTTGCCGTGCGCCTCGACGGCCTCCAGCACCTCGGAAGGTTCGACGGTCCACCAACCGCGGGTCCGCATGAGCAGCTCCCGCCCCTTGAGCCTTCGGGGTGTCACAAGATCAATGGTGCGGAACCGGGCGCCCCACCCGATTTGCGCCGGCGATTTTAAAACAGGGCTGACCGGATCATGATATATGCGGCACCGGCCGAATAAACGCAAACGGATCATTTAAAAACCTCGTGAATAAGTCTCTCTGTAGCTTTTTCCTCTGGCAATAGATCCTCAGGGATATCGATTCCATCAGAACCGATGACCTTTGCTAGACAATGGATATAGACTAAGGGGGCAATTTTTTCATTCATAATAATTCCCATCTGATTCGCGACAACCCAAGACTTCTCAAAATTTGCCAGGGCTTTTTCAAGCCATCCCCTGATTCGCTGGTCATATGGAGCAATATCCAGTCGTTCCAGAATCTCCCCCAGAGACTTCTCCATTGCTTTGAAGACTTTTCTCATCGCCCTTACTGAGGGATCTCTTCCCCATTCATCCATATTCACCATTGTCAGTCGTTTCTTTGAAGTTTATGGTCTGGCGGACGCTCTGCCTGTGCAAAAAAAAGATTGGTGCGCAATTTGTTCAATCACGACACCTATAAAAAATTCCCTGTGAGGTCAAGAATTTTAGAGCCGAAAGGGAAGGATCGCAGGATAATATTTGTCGGAAAGACGAATTCTTAAACGACGACCGGCTCATAATTCCTATAATCTGCGGCGGCGCCGTTAAATTATGGCTTGATGGAATTTTGCGCAGCAAACCTGTCGCAAGTAGGATTCCATCAGGGTTTAGGGAAGAAAACGGGTACAGCTGATTTAACCGAACTTCCTTGCCGGCATCCTGGTCGTCGCTGATCGCCGAGGATGATTGGGCGACTTAGCTACTTCTTTGACCTACAAATAAATTGTAAAGCCAGCCGAATATTAATCCTATAATTGCTCCATCTATCAGGGCATAAAGACTTCCGGCAATCATATCGCCAAATAGCCCGGAAGCTTTATAGCCAGGATAGATCGAAGCCAGCATTAGCAAAAAATCCTTAGCGTATCCCGGCCAAATTAAATTCGCCACACCCACGATGAAAACCACCCCTGCCCATAAAATGGCAAAGGCAATCGTTAATGCTTTTAGATTTAGTTTCATTCTTTTTTCCCCTTACTCCGCGACTATTTTATACACCTTATCCCCTTCTCTTACTTTTTCAGGTACCTGTATGCCAATACTATCCCCTTTCTTTGCCGTTGTTACAGCCTCGTGCTCGATCTGCATAGAGTGCACGGTGGACTCAAAATCCGTCGTATGCCCCAGAAAATGGAGTGTATCTCCGAGTGCCACTGTTCCGTCCGTTATCTCAACGGCAGCGACGGATATTTTGCTAAAGAAATTGGAAACGAATCCGATTTTTTCCTGTTCCATGGCTGAACCTCCGCTGTTTAATGTTTGGAATTTGATTTTAAACCGATAAGATGTGGTTGTGCCCGTTTTCAAAGCTCAAGTTTTTTCGAACATTATCTTGAGGATTTATGCGCGTCAGGCGGATTAGGAAGAGAGCATGTTCTTGTCAGCCTGAAGGGAGATCAAGTTAACAGGTCAAGACATAGATATTGTGGTTCACATGAAGTTCTGGATGGGCATTCGAAGAAGTTCGCGCCTTATCATTTTGAAAAACTAGATACTAGAAGATTTCGTTAAAAGTCAAGACCTTTGGGGTAGTATTCTGTAGTGAAATCCGGACTCATGAATATCGGCCAAACAGATAATCCCTAGCGCTGCTTTTTGAATCAACAACCGGTCCTTAATCTCTGCAATCCATGCATTCTGCAGATTGCTCTCAGCTCTATCCGCCATGGCTGTCGCTACTTCCCCCAGTTTAGAAACGATGCCATGATGCGATCTTGAATATTATCCGGGAGCCATGACATCACCTTTTGGGGCCGTGCTTTCGGGCCCATGCGGTAGCGTGTTCTGGGTCGATTCGCTGTGAGGGCATGGACAACCGCTTTGACAACCACCTGAGCTGATTGAGCATTCTTTTCGCTATCTGCGACGAGCTTCATAATCCGCTCAATAAGGGGACCGTAAAGATGCAACAATTCCCCAGGCGCTTCTTTAATCGCACTTTCTGCTTGTTCACTTGCCTTTCTCCAAATTTTGGTGGCGATAATACCGGGCTCTAATAGACTGACCCTGATGTTCCACGGTTTCAATTCGCGGCGCATGACGTCGGAGATTGCTTCCATAGCGTATTTCGATGCGCAATAGGGTCCCATCAAGGGCGAGGCAAAGATTCCCGCGACTGACCCCACATTGATAATACGCCCCTGACTTTTCCGCAGAAGCGGGATGAACAACTGGCTAACGGAAATATGACCGATCAGGTTTACTTCCAACATCTGACGCAGTCTGTCAATTGGTACGAATTCAAGCGGTCCGCCTACGGATATGCCTGCGTTGTTAATCAGTCCGACCAGTGGCTTTTCTCCCAGGGCTTGACGAACGGCTTCGAATGCCGTCTTGATTTGTTCCGGATTCGTGATGTCGACAATTACGGGCTGGAGACGCTCCGAAGCTCTTTGGCTTAACGAATTACCATCTTGCTCGTTGCGCACTCCGGCAAATACGTCGTATCCGCGTTCATCCAGCCCAAGAGCACAGGCTTCGCCAATACCGGATGATGATCCGCTAATAAACACTCCGCCGATGTTTTTCATAAGAGTCCCCCTTGATATCAAAAGGTTCAACCACAATAATATCTTTGGATATACATAAAAAAACCTAGTTTTAATTCAAGAAATGGGGTTTTTATATTTATGCCATCACTTTATTCTATCCCTCTTCTAGAACTCTGACTTCGTCGGTTCTTATCCGCAGGCGATTGCTTATTTCCAATGCGATATTGCGGAGCAGTTTGATAGCGATACGCGGGGCTTCATTCTGTAAAACGGTAAATTCATCTGGAGATAGCAAATAGGTTTCTGAGTCTTCATCCGACCATACATCCGCAGACCGCGGGCTACCGTCCAAAAAAGCCATCTCCCCAAAGGCTACCCCGGAGCTGTAAGTGATAAGACGTTTATAGCGATCACTTTCTGGAAGGTGAATCCTGACACTCACGGACCCTTTTGCCAGGAAAAATAAATTCCTATCTGTATCCCCTTCTTTTAAAATAATTTCGCCTTTCTTAAAGGTCTTGCCGGTCAGTTTCTGTTTTAAAATTCGGAGTTCTTCCCGCGTAAAATCTCTGAGAATATCCATCTGTTCAAGCTGAATCCGGTCAGATGCGCCTGCTATTTCAAGTGATTGGGTGAGCAGGTTATCCTCTGCCCATTCGAGAGCGGCATCGGTATCCGGGAAAAAACAGTTTTCACCCAGTATTTTATACACGCCCATCGCTTTGATGAAATTTGATAATGAAGCGTCATCCCGAAGGTAACTGATCAGAAGATACTTCCCGGATTCATTAACTTTCTTACCGATCTGTCCTAAAATTTTAGCACCGGTGCTGTCAATCTCATTGACGCGTTTCATATCAAGAATGCAATAGGTGTAATGATTTATTGTGCGCTCAATTTGCCTCGCAAGGTTATCGGCCGAGCCGAAAAATAACGGCCCCCGGAGTTCATAAACAATGATCCCTTTGCCTCTCTCCTCCAGCAGCGTATTGTTTTTAATGGTTCGAACCTTTTTTGAGTGGATCCGATCACCCGAATATCTTCTCTTAACAATGGATTTCCCCATTCTCGCAACGAATAATCCGGATGCTATTGCGATACCGATTAAAACGGCAACAATAAGGTTGACGCACACCGTGATAACCGCCACAGAAATTGTCACGGCAAGGTTGGCAAGGATTCTTTTCTGTTGTTCGCGCGTCTGGAACAAATTTCGAAATAGTTCTATCGTCCATTTATCAAACAATCCGAAACCCACAGATACGATTATTCCGGCAATAACTGCCAACGGTATTTTCCCGATTGCGGGCCCCAAAGTCATTACAATTAACAGAATTAAAAGACCACAGGCCAAACTTGACAGGCGCGTCCTCCCTCCGGCCCTGTAATTTGCCATATTATGGAGTTCTGATCCTGCAGAGGGGAGGGCCGAGAAAATAGCATTCATCATGTTTCCAATACCCTGCCCGATGAGTTCTTTGTTACTCTTGTGGCGGGTACCGGCAATATTATCCGCAGCCAGAGAACTGAGCAAAGATTCAAGAGAACCAATAGACCCAAGAACAAACCCTGTAATTAATACGCGGGGGAAAAGTTCAGCGATATCGATACTTCCAAGTAAGCCGAAAGCTTTTGGAAAAATATCGGGAGTCGGCCATTGGAAAGAAAAATTTCCGATGACCGGACCTAATGTTGAAATGCCTGCGATATTTTTTAGGGCATAGAATAGAGCTGTTCCGGCTATAAGTCCTATTAGTGAGGCCGGGACTACTTTAATAAATCGCTTGGAGAGAAAAATCACGATGATCGTTGTAAGCCCTACGAAAAGCGTGAAAGGTTGGACAATTGCAGGGTTGTAGAAAAATTCAAGTAAGGAGACATGACTGCTTGCGCCAACAAGCGGCGCAATCTGTTCATAAATAAGAATAAAAGCGATTCCGTTCATGAATCCCGAAACGACCGGATAGGGAACATATTTGACAAGATTCCCCAAACGCAGCGTTCCGAAGAGAAGCTGGATTATACCCCCGGCTAAAACACATGAGGAGGTCAAACCAACAATGAGAATATTCTTTGAAGCAACATCCTGGATCTGTAAATTCAAAGCTAAAGGGGCTACAAAAGAAGCAAGAATGAGAGATAGCGGCGCCTTCGGAGCTGTAATTTGTATATCCGTTCCGCCAATCAGTGAGGCACAAATCCCTCCCAAAAGACAGGCGTAAATGCCTAACAAGGCTGCAAACGGGAGAAATTCAACACCCAGAGGGCCGTATACGATAATGCCGTATCCAATGGAAAGCGGTATGGAAATAATAGCGCCGGATACAGCACCGGAAAGATCCCCTCTGATGTTAGACCGCAGCTTTTCTGTATTCATTTTGTTATCCTATTAAAATCGGTTTTGAATCGCTTCCAGTTTATTCCGGGAGATGGTTTCCGGTAAATAAATACAGCCGGAGATTTTGAAGCGGTTGCTGCATAACGAATCCCGTGGGCATGGTTCCGAGCTGAGCTGGTGACGATTCCTCTGGTTTTTTCATCAGAACTGAAAAAAAAATTTTGTGGTACGCACCCCGCAGATTAAACGGACCGGTGTGCTGGGGGCACTCCGCATTGAAATAGATCTCCATATTTGTCTGTTGACTGAGGGCGGCGGATCGTTGAAATGGGGGTTGCGCCACAATTCCGCGCAAGTTTTGGCGGGCTCGAAGAATATCGCTAAAGTCTAAAGAGGACATGAACCTACTTCTCCAAAAATAGACCGAAGAGTCAAGCCTTATTTAGAGCTCAGCGCTCAAGGTAGGGGTGGCGAAAACGCCAGCTCGAAGCAATCCGCATTTCACCTGGATAGATTGCAATCGTTTAAAGGAATTCACAGGCCCTGAAACCGCCGAGAAACGCGTGTCAATCTTTTACATTGCGGGTAGACACGCCATCCCCAGAAATTGAAAAGCAGGGTCGAATGACCCTGCTTCCCCATGAATCGGACATTAACGCCGAATTCATATTTCTGTACTAAATATAGCACCACTTAAAAATTGTCTGAATTTTACTCAATTGATCGATCCGACAGCTTCGATCAGGATAATCGGTTCTTTTTCATCAGATTCATCATTCTGATAGCTGGTTATGTAATAATCGACCCTGTCATCCTCGTCGTTCGGATGGCCGGTTATGCAAAAATCGTCTAATTTTTGCATATACAGATCTTCCGGCGCTTTGGGTACATTAAACTGATAGGGTGCCTTCAGGGTAATCATGTCGGATTCATTTCCCAGCTCATCTATGGCGGTGATTCCAAATTCAACTGAGCCGCCATTGGGTGTGAAAGAATTTACATCATCGGGTAAAATAATTTCAGTGACATTTCCCAGAATGGCGCATTGAGAATCATAATGTACGGCACCGTTTTCGGACCAGTATAGTTTATATCCGACGACCTGAGAAGAACCGGATGCGATCCATTTAAGTTTTCTTCTTTTTATTTTGGCCATGCTTATTTTCCTGATTATGGGCGGAAACCGTTTTACCAGACCGGCTTTTCTTCATCGACGTCATGCGGCTGCAAATGTAGGTGCGGTTCAGGTTTTTCATCCTCAACATCTTGCGCTTGCGCATATGAATGTGATTGAGGTTCTTCATCCTCAACACCTTGCGGTTGCATATATTGATACTGTTCCCGGATCTGGGGTTCTCTCTGTGCCCGCGGAAGCGTGATCTCATCGCAGAGGCTTTCGACCTCGTCAGCCGCTTTGCTGTTGGGTGCATATTGCATCACCGAGACGCCGGAAGTCATTGCGTCGATGTATGCAACTCTCTGGCACAGTTCAGAATCTAGTATATCCATATCAAATACAGATAGCGAATCGCGGGCCTCGCGCCCCACACGGGTTCCCGGTATTTTGCGGTTGATTAAGAGCTTGACGTCCAGTTCGGGATTTTCCTCCCGGGCTTCATCTACCATTTTCAATGTTCCCTTGCAGGACCAAATGTCAAGCGAACTGGGACTCAATGGAATTATGGAAAGATCCGTTACTGCTAGTATTGATTTTGTAATATTGCCAAAGGCGGGGGGCGCATCAATCACTAAATAATCGTACTTTTGGGAGAGCTCGTCGACCTCGCTCTTAGAAATCGGTTCCGGATGATGCAGGACTTCAAAGGCGCTGTTGTCTTCGACGGCATGCCAATGCGTGGCACTGCCCTGAGGGTCTGCATCAATAAATCCGATCTTATAATTTCTTCTTTTCAAACTGGCAGCAATGTTAATAGCAGAGGTGGTTTTTCCAACCCCTCCTTTTTGGTTAACAAAACTAATAATCATTGTGACCCTCCTCTCTATCAAGAATGTGAGTGTGAAATATAGAGAACTTTAGCTGGTTTTTATCTGAGGCAGCTTTTACCCCCCCCCCTTGTGATTTTTTAATTAGGTACGCTGCTCCAGATCCGCTGGATGGTTACCAAAATTCCATACACCGCTATCGAAGACCTGTCAATAAGAAAACACATTATGTGGTGTAAAATAATATTTTTTTATCTAGATATAGTATGCATTTTAAGGGGTTTTGTTTCTGATTTGGACAAAAAAGAGAAACGCAGGACTGAGAATCTTTGAAATGAAGCCTTGATAAATATGAACTAGTTTTGTTCGATGCGGGCAAAGTACTCGTGAGGGTCGAGTTCGTTAAAGGCGATCGTTCCCTGCCGGCGTGCTGCGTTATAAAGCTTGTCGATATAGGTGTTCCATTTATGATTTAGCTGCGGATTATCGCGGCAGGTCAAATCGATTGCGTGATTGATTTCGTGCTTTAAAAGCGTTTCAAATACGGGCTCTTGCAACGTCCGGGCTGTGATAAAAATCACCCGGTTGCAATGGTTATAGGCCGCGCTTTGACGGTCCCATTTTTCCCCATTATCAAATTGATCTTCCACCTCGAACCATTGCTGCTTGCCGTCTTTATTGACGTCCACCCAATTATCCGGTGTGATCTTTCCGTCCCCATCAAGATCCGTCCCGAAGCCGAGTTCGGTAAGCCTTGTTCCTTCCGCACCCACGAAAACACAGATGCCGTTGTTCTTTAGAAAAGTAGTCAGTCCTTCGGGGAATTCTGTCAATTTTTGCGATACCCTGGATTTCTCCCCGGGAGCGGCATTTCCAACAACCAGCCGGCCGGAACGCTTGATAGGCCTCTGCAATTCGGTCGCCGGATCAATCGGTTTTAATTTGAGGCCGGCGATGAATTTTTTGAAATAGCCCTCGGTGGCAACGGCGGTTTCAAACATGGATAAGGGATGATACTTCACCAGGTCGGGGAACTCCCCCAGACACGTGTGGGTGAAGGGCGTTAACTGGGCATGTGAAAAAATATCCTGCAGACTGTGCAGACCGATGGCAAACTCCTGCTCGGCTGCATCGTAAAAGCCTTCTTCCGCCAGCAGCAGGGCGCGGTCCAGGTGGATTTTGGCAGCGGTGATACGCGTGTCTTCCACTCCGGCAGGGCTGCGGTTGTAGTGCCGCTGAATGTCTCCGATTTCACCCACCGTACCGGTTAACCTGAGCCTGCTGCGATTGTGGGGATCGCGATAGTGGGTTTGGCTGATGTCGACATCGTAGCACTTTGTTGCGATTCTGCGCGCCTGCGCTTCACCAAAGCCAAACTTCAATGCAATATCATAGGTGCCGAAGTTTTCATTCGCACGGCGCCCCGGGTCGATACTTCCGGAATGGGGGCCGCGGTCCCAAGCGAATTGGGGCACCTTTTGGCGTAAAATACCCAGATAGCGAGCTTCTTTAGGAAGGTCGCTGCGGTCTCCTTTGAGAATTTCCCCGATTCTGCCGTAGGGGGCATCATGGTACCGATCGGTCTGATACTTTCTTTCAGTTATTTTGACGGCTAGGGGGTCGATCAGAGCGTCAACGGCGTTGACGAGAGCAGGGGAGATTCGGCTGGTCGATAAAAAAATCTTCTGTACAAAGGCGGCGATATTCTTTGCAAGCGGGAAATAGCGCGGATCAGGACGATACTCCTGGATCAGATGAAAAGCGTGCAGCAATTCGACGTTAGATCTTCCGGCGGTCAACGATTCCCCAAGGCCGAGCTCGGCCAGATAGCCGTCCGGATCGAAACTTTCAATCGGCCGGCCACCCAGTGTCGCTTGGTACTTTTCGAAAACCCGGGACGCAACGGCCGGATTCCACCGTCCGGAAGCAAACGGATCATCCGCCACGGACAGGTTGCGTTCAATCTCTTTTAAAAGGGCCCCGTTTTCCCATATCCCGGGTCGGAAGAAATTTATTTTTGAAATCGACATCATAATATGTTAGCGGCTTCTCTCACCATAGAATAGGGATATCGGGACCAGAGGTCAACTCCATTGCGGATTTTGAAACCTTTGCGTATCAGCTGATTGTCTGTGAGGCTCAATTTTGCAGGTGGCTTTATGCGGTTTGTATTAATAAAATTGAAAGTCTTAAGGGCTTTTCGATCTTGACACTGAATTACAGATCTCTTAACCTGCCATAGAACCTATCTCAGATATTTTCGAGATAGGTTCTATTCTGAACCGGAAAGGACCCGAAATGCCAAAAAAGAAAAAAACAGCACCGCCCGACTGTGCATCGTGTGGTCATGAAGCGATGAAAAAAGTTTGTATGGATGAAGACGGACTCAGTTCAAAGGGCTGTCCAACACTGGTCTATAATGATGTTCTTGCCGAAGCCGATAAGGAATATGATCGTTCGGAAATATTCGAGTTTGCCAGACAGGCTTCCCGGCAGGAGGCGGCTTGCTACGCGAATCGCCACGAACGACCTTATGTCATGCAACCGACCAAGACGCGGATCGTCGAAATCTATGAGTTTGCAGAAAAAATGAAATACCAGCGCCTGGGCCTTGCCTTTTGTCTCGGTCTTGCCAAGGAAGCCGGCATCGTAGAAGGTATCCTAAAGGACCGCGGTTTCGACGTGATTTCTGTGCTGTGTAAGGCGGGACGAACATCAAAGGACCGCATCGGAATCACGGATGAAGACAAAATTCATCGAGGTACCGACGAGTCCATGTGCAATCCGATTTACCAGGCCAAATTGCTGAATCATGAGAAAACAGAGCTTAATATTCTTCTCGGTCTGTGTGTGGGTCACGATTCCATTTTTTTCAAATATGCCGACGCACCTACGACGGTTTTGGCTGTTAAAGACCGCGTGACCGGTCACAACCCTTTAGCTGCGATATATCTCTCTGATAGCTATTACCGAAAAATCAAACAGACGTAACTTCAGGAAGAATCCAGATTCCGTCTGTTATCAGCTGATTCTTCCAGGATATCATCATGTGGAGTTTTTTAGACAAAATACCTTATTCAATCCTTATCATTGCCGCTATCTTTTTGCTGCTTGCCCCCTTCCGCCCGATGCCCCATGTTGTTGAAAAATTAGGCATGCTAAAAAATGGCACCTTGAACCGACCCATCGACATATTTGATCTGTTCTATCATTTGGTTCCCACCATTTTGCTGGCCCTGAAAATTTTGAAGAGTGTTTTAGAAAAGGACTGAGATTTGAGCTCTGAGGACTGAATAAGTTAATTTTGGATTGCGCCCGCCCCGCTGAAGACGATCAGCAACACTCACACCGACCGGTCTGTGCCTGCATTAGAAGTGGTTTCAAAACCCCATCTGAGGCCCAATGGCTGCGTTGTCCCGCAAATTTAAATGCTCACGTACTAACGTGTATGCTCCGCTTTAAATTCGCGAGACGCCTTGCCCTTGAACCTAATCTGAGGTTTTGAAAGCACTTCTAATTGCATTTAGAAACGCATCGCCAAATTTTTCGGCCTTTTGGTCGCCGACCCCGTTGATCCGCAGGAATTCCCCGCGATTGGCTGGTCTGTGAGCTGCCATTTCCATCAGGGGCTTGTCGTGAAAGATGACAAACGGCGGCACCCCCAGTTTTTTTGAAAGATCAGGCTTGTGTTTTGGAGATACTTTGATGACCTTTTTATTCCTGCTCAGCCGCGGATCTTTGCGAAACCGTACTTTGCGCTCACCCCTTAAAACGGACCAGCTTTTTTCGGTGAGACGATAACCTGAAATTTTTCCGATATTGACGCTTAGCATGCCGGCTGCCAGCAGTTGGCGATACACCGACCGCCACTCTATTGGGGACAGCTCCTTGCCGGCGCCGAACGTTTTTAGCCTGTCATGCCGCAGGCGTAAGATTCGCGCGTTTGGGTTCCCGATCAGGATATCGGTCAGGTGTGCGGCGCCAAAGCGCTGGCCGGTGCGGTACACACAGGAAAGCGCCTTCTGCGCGGCAACGGTTCCATCCCAGGCCTCCACCGGTTGGGAGCAATTGTCACACGTTCGACACGGCGCCGGGTAGGTCTCCCCGAAATAACCCAGCAGGGCTTCGCGACGGCACTCCACGGCCTCACAGTACCCCAGCAAAGCTTCCAGCTTGCGCTGTTGAATACGTTTGAAGGCCTCGTCTCCCTCGGATAGATCCAGGAGTTTTCGCATGGCCACCACGTCTGCAAGCGAGTAAGCCATCCACGCGTCCGCCGGTTGGCCATCCCGGCCGGCACGTCCGGTTTCCTGATAATAGGCCTCCATGCTGGCCGGCAAATCCAAGTGGGCGACAAAGCGCACATCGGGCTTGTCGATGCCCATGCCGAATGCAATGGTCGCTACAATGACAAGACCGTCTTCATGCAGAAATTGGTTTTGACGTTCTGCCCGGGTGTACGGGTCCAAACCTGCGTGATAAGAAAAAGCCGGCACCCCTTTTTCCTGCAGCCAGCTTGCGATTTGATCGGCCCGACTCCGCGTTCTGACATAGACAATACCCGGTTCGCCGCGATGCTCGCTATCAATAAAATCATACAGTTGCTGCTTGTCCTTATTTTTGAGCAGGACACGGTAACAGATATTCGCACGATCAAAGCTGGAGACGAATTGGGCCGCCTGCCTTAAATTAAGCTTTTCCAGAATATCGTCGCGTGTGACCGCGTCGGCTGTCGCAGTTAGAGCGATTCGCGGTACTCTCGGAAAGTCGTCGGTGACCTCTGATATCCTGAGATATTCCGGCCTGAAGTCATGGCCCCATTGGGATACGCAGTGCGCTTCATCGATGGCAAAAACAGCAATCGGAAATCTGCGGATAAATCGCTGAAAACCCTCGCTTTGCAATCGTTCAGGTGCGACATAAAGAATTTCGGTTTTGCCGGACATCACCCGCTTTTCAACAAGGTGGGCTTCCTGAGGGGACAGGCTGGAATTGAGGAACTCTGCAGAGATCCCGGACTGGCGCAAAGCGCCGACCTGGTCCTGCATTAAAGCGATTAAAGGCGATATGACAATCCCGACGCCATCACGGATGATCGAGGGGATCTGGTAGCATATGGATTTACCGATGCCCGTGGGCATAAGGACGAAGGCATCTTTTCCATTAATGAGCTCTTGGATAACCTCGAGCTGGTGTTCGCGGAATGTGTCATATCCGAAGTATTTTTTTAGGATTTGCCAGGGCTGCATATATCACTTCGAAAAAATTGTTTCTTCTTCTTCTTATCGAAAGAAGTTTTGTCCTCTTTAAAATCACATTTTGTGATCTTAAAGCCTGATGCTTTTTGTTTTTTCACTTGAGGTCACAAATTGTGATTTCAAGTTTAGCTAGCGATAGACATCGCGGCGGTGGCCGATTTTGACAATCCAGACGGTGAGCACCTTGTCCTGAATGGAATAAACGATGCGATAATTTCCCTGTCGAACCCGATAACGCTCCTGGCCGGAAAGCTTTTCACAGCCCGGTGGTCGCGGATCCTCTTTAAGAAGATCGATACGATTGATGATGCGCTGGAGTTCCCTCCGGGGAATTGCGCCAAGCTCCTTTACGGCGGATCGTTTAAAATAGATCTCATATTCGGCCATTGCGTTTGAGCTCTTTCAAGACCTCTTCAAAGGAAACCAGGGGCTCTTTTGCCCGTTTTTCAAATGCGGCCAGATCTTCGGCGTCCTCTGCCAGCGCCAGCTTAACTGCGTTATTCACAATTTCAGAAATTGAGCTGGAAGTTTCAGCTGCCTTCATTCGCAATGCCCGATGGAGCTCAGAATCCAGATATATAGTTGCCCGTTTTGTTCCCGTTGCCATGGCTTGTCTCCTCAAAAAAGTTTAACGCTATAACAATATAACGTTATAGCGTTAAAACGTCAAGATCATGGCGTATCAGTCGGTGGTTTTTTTAAGAGCCACTTTTCTGGTTGATTTATCATTTTCACGAGTTGCCCCATGATGTGATTGTAGACGGCATCCAGGTCATCGCATACGGCATCATCCAGGTACTGGCATTGCCTCGCAAATTCAACCCATACCTGTGTTTCACAGGCTTCACCTTCAGAGTCGTTCAGTTTCGCAATGAAAGGTGTTTTGAATCGCCTTTTGCGCCAGGCTCTTGTTATGTTGGCGCAAACGGCGCGAGAAGAACGCCGCAATTGATCGGTCATGGAATATTTTTCCTCGGGCGGAAAATTCTCGGTCAGCTGAAAAATTTTCATGGCGGCCTTCATCGCATTCTGAAAAACGCGCAGATCTTTGTAGTTGCTTATTTTTTCGGTCATTTTCCATCCTCCTTCCCGGAAAACCGGGGTTTCATTATTACCGGCGAAAGTTCAGCCGCCTGATACCAGGCGGCTGATGTCGATGTCAAAGTGATCGGCTACTTTTTGGCCTGTTTCTTTTTAGAATTTTGAATAATGATCAGATCTTTATTTTTCTCGAATGTTTTCCGGCCGATTCGCGGGACTTTTATTAGATCTTCCGGATTTTTGAAGGGACCATTTTTTTCGCGAAATGCGATGATATTGGCGGCGTGGCTGGACCCGATGCCTTTTAATTGCATCAATTCCTCAGCTGAAGCCGTGTTGATGTTGATTTTTTTTACATCGGCGGCAGCACCGTTCATGACACCCACAAAGCCGACCAAAACCGCCACGAGCACTGCAATAACCATTTTACGATTTGACATTTTTTTCTCCTTTCGGTTTAGATGTTTGTGCCGTATCTCCATGCAATACGACAAGGGATGGTGAAGAACCGTTCGCAAAAAAATTTTGATCATATGTCAATAAAAACTTGTCAATCCGCCAAAAATTTGTTAACTGTTTCCTAATTTTTTGCACATTGATGTCATAACACCTAAATGATTAAAATGCATATGTCAAGAAAATTTTGCTTAAAAGCAAAAAAAATTTGCGCTTACCCAAATTTTTCAACAGCGGTAATACCGGATCCAAAATATGGATAAAGAAGGTAAATATAACGAAAAAAGTAAGTTAAGTGTAATATTAAGCGAGACGGAAGAAATCATCGGTCGGCTGAAAGAAGCGCTGAATGTCAAATCCGATGGAGAGCTGGCAAAAAATTTAGGCATTTCCCGGCAAAATATTGGTGCTGCCAGAAAACGGGAGGATGTTCCTCCGGGATGGATTTACAAGGTGGCGGAGTTAAGCGGCTGCTCAATGGATTGGCTTCGATTTGGGCAGGGGCCGAAAGTACGCGTGGAATATACGCCAGCGGAATCCCGTCATAAGGACCTGCTGGCAAGTCAGGGGTCTGCATATAAACTTCAGGTCAGCTGGAAGCCCGGCCAGGTGGGCGAATTGCCGCAAGATGAGGATATTTCCGGCTTTGGTGCTGCCGTGGAAATGCTGGCCAAAATTTACGGCTCCGAAGATAAACAGCTCATCACTACAATTAACGCCAATATCCGTGCTTTTTGCGAGGCGATTGACCACAAACATCGGGACCAAAACTCAACCAGGGAACTGGTGAATCTAAAAAAACGTCTGACCGCAGTAGAAAAAAAACTTCAACGCACCGAACCTGAATGAGTCCGTATATATCTTTATCTTATTTTTGGCCATCCGTTTTAGTATCCCGCACCCGGGTCATGTAAATACCGGGGGATGAATCCGGTATTTCTAAAGCGCCGACTGTTTTTTTATAGTATTCAGTATGTTCCGCTGCACCGACAATTGCGTACCCATAGCCCTTAAGTTTCATGTCAAGCAAACATGCGGTCATCAGGGCCGTCCCCGTCCCCCGTTTGCGATGCGATTTTTCAACACCAATAGGGCCGAAAAATCCCAATGCCGTGGCATCATAGCAGGCAAAACCGATTACAGTTGCTTCCTTGACGGCTAAAAAGCAGGTTTGAGGTTTGTTGGAGAGCGCCGTATCGGTTTCACCGGCCCACCCGGCGCCGAAATGATCCGATACCCAACGGATAATAATGTGTTTCTCAGGCCCTATGGGTTTGCGTATGGTGATTGCGCGTTTTTTCTGCTCATCCAAAATGCGCCAATCATCTGGAAGGTCATATAATTTTATCAGCATATCCGGCATCGTGATATCCCCGTGCTGCACTCAGAGGTTGAGGAAAAATAGATAAAGTCTATCATCCATATATTTCACCATTTCACTAGCTTTGTCAAAATAATCATAAAATTCAGAAGTGGCTTTGTGCGTGGCTTTAATCGCCACCCAAAGATTTATTCGCAGAAGATTCTGAAAGAACATTAGATCATAAGGATTTCATTCGGGAGCGAATTAATAAAAATGGCGGATGCCTATGCTTGATTTGACAGAATCTGATGAGTAAAAACATCGGTTGGAAGTATGATATCACAACGTTTCAGGAGTCTTCTCTGGTCGGCATGCCGGAGAGTACGTAGAATTTTTAATATTGCGATTTGAAAGTATTTAAAATCCAAAAGAAGTACACAATATTTGCAGTTTTCCCTTTTATTGTCGGTTTACACAATTCAGTAAAATTATGAACTTCGTTGCGTAATCCAAAATTTACATACTGTTTCTATATAATCAAAGATAAACAGGCTGATCTTAAAACGAATAATTAGGCTAAAACTTCCAAACCACATTCACTCCAAAGAAATGGATATGGGTTTTTGGGCAGGCATCTTTCAGGTCGCCTCTGAGGTTGCCGCCGGTTAGGTCGATGTTACGATCTCCGAGATCGAGGTATTCGCAAGCCGCACCTAATGTTACATCTTGGTTTGAAATGGCGCCTTATTTATTTCAATGGCACCTCAACATCCAAAAGTGGTGGATACTGCTGGCAGCCAAAGATATCTGTTTCGCCAGGGCTACCACTGGGAAAATTTCTGTAAATAGTAAATTTAATAGCAAAGGCCGGATCGAATTCGACGAAATCGGAAATTTTTTCTTGAGGAATCTTGTAAAGCTTCGCAATAGATTGCTTGGTGATTACTTGGCTGTGCTTAACCAACTCGTAACTCGTTTTGTCATTAAAAATGATGTCAAAGGTGATTTTATCCGGACCGGCGTTTTTTGAGCGAATTGTTTTCGCTAATTCAACAAGTTTCTTGACTTTCATACAGTATTTTTCCTTGTTAACCAATTTCAATAAGATGGAGGTCAAAGAGTTCCATTGGATCATCTACTGAGACAACATGGTTAATGCTCCACTTATACGCTGGGGAGGCAGGCAAGACTTCATCCACTACAAATGCTGCCGTTCCAGCAGTCCCTTTGACCTCAGGTAGTCGGGCGTAAAAGATCTGCCGGGTACCTATCATGGTGACTTCTTCAGCCATCTCTTTGCTGGGGGCTATCCCTTCGACGATGATGCATAATTCGTGAGATCTGATTTCCCTAATCGGCTCCAAATCCCCCATGACCCCGTTTTTGCCGTAAACTTTATAAAAGAGTTGATAGCCCTTGGCGCCAATCCTCTCCTCTACCTGGGCCCTCGCCCATTCAATAACCTTTTCGATGTTTGCAATCGTATATGGGTCGCGGACACCCGCGATCCCTATAAACCGTTCGCCAACTTTGGCCGCACCTTCTAGCTTTACTTTGATCTTTCCACTGACAGGCACAAATTTGGGGCCGGTAATCCTAGTGGTCTTTTCGTCGAACTGTTCGTATACACAACTGGTCATATCTAACATGCCTCCGGCAACATACTCATAAAACGGGTCTGCTCTTTCATACATAGCATGACCTGCAACCGAGGCAACCGTGCAACGCTGGAATGGGGCTATAGCTGTTACCTTTACGTCTTCGTCCGTTATGGTACCAATAACGGATTCTTTAGCCGCATAAGGTTCAGCACAAAAAGATGCACATTCCAAAACTTTGCCAAGGTAATAGGCGAGAGCTTCGGGGAATCCTGCCCTGATAGCCGGAGCCGCAAAAATAACCGAATCGCTAGACCGTCCGCCGATGATAACGTCTGCCGCCATATCCAAGGCCTTAATGTAAGGATGTATACCTGCCATGGCTACAATCCGGTCAGTCTTTTCTATTTCTTCTTCAGTAAGGTTGGAGCGTCCATCGAGTCCTTCAATTACATGACCGGCTTTCAATTTGGATCTCAAATATTTTTTGTCCACATCAGAGTAAAAATATGCCAGTTTGAATTTAGAAAGCCCGTGTTGTCGGGCCAGTTCGGAGATGATCTTAACATAGAGATCGACTCTTGATCGGGTTCCGGTGTCCCCGGCCGATCCGATGATCATAGGTGCACCCTGCTTTCTGGAAGCTATTAACATCAGCTCCAAATCATGCTTCTGCCAATCGTAAGGGCTGGCACAGGTATCCGCCCCCAAAGGTCCAGGTCCTATATCATTACTGCCAGAATCACAGCAGTAATAATCGGGCTTTGTCTCCGCTCCCAACCAGAAGCTCTCTTCCTTTGTTGGTGCGAATCCGAGATGTCCATTCGGGCAGATGATACGTAACGGATTCAATTCTACCATCGTTTCTTCCTTTTTCAGGATTATTTCATGTCCCCAATCGTCATTAACATTTCAATTGGGGGCCAGGATCGAGACATCAAAGCCAATGCTTGATCCTGGCCCTAAATAAACTGCTAAGGTGCATAATTTTTGGGTTTTGCCGTTTGAGCTTTAGGCGGCCACACGACTTTCAGGTCGCCATCCTGCCACTGGAGAGTTACCATAGAGTAACTAGGTGCGCCTCGATCATCAAAGCTCAACCCCTGTGCGATAACCGTGTCAAAGGAGTTGTCCCTAATGTAATCGCGAATCCTGGAATTATCCAGGCTGTTGGTAGCTTTAACCGCCTGTTCCAGAATCTGAGCGGCAGCATATGCGCCTGATGCGTGATAATCGGGCATACGGCCGAATCGATCCTTATAGCGCTTTGTCCAGTCAAGCGAGAAAGTCACCGAGTCATGCCACCAGGCTGTTCCCATGATGTTATTGGCGACCGCGCCCAACTCTTTTCCGAATTTGTAGTCAGAAACACCCGCGGTCAGCAGCATATATTTGGGTTTATACTTCAGTTCGGAAATGGTTCTCGCAATGAGAATCGCATCCGGAAAGTAGGTGCCGGCCATAAGAAGATCGACACCCATATTTTTGGCCTTAATTAAGACCGGTGTGAGATCGGCTGCATCTGCCGGATATTTCTCGTCAAGGACCACCTGGATACCGTTTTCTTTACATCGGGCTTTATGTCCGGCCGCATTTGCGATGGAGGCCGATTTGTCACCATAGATGACTGCCGCTTTCGTAGGCCATTTATTTTGAGGAACCGTTTTGAGGTATTCGAAAAACCCGATACTGTGCTGCTCAGAAAATCCTGGTAGCGTTAAAAACATATAATTAAAGCCTGCTTTGAAAATTTTTCCTGCCGTACCTCCGCCTTGTAACATGACCATCTTGTATTTTTCCGTTATGCGAGCCACTGGATAGACGATGGTGCTAGTATAAGGGCCGAGTATCAGATCAACTTTATCTCCTGAAATAAGGCGTTCGTATAAACCGACTGCTTTATCTGCAGAGGATTCGTCGTCATGGATGATCAGTTTAACAGGCCGCCCCAAGAGACCTCCTGCAGCATTGACATCGTCTTGCCACATCAGATAAGCTTCTTTATAGTAAGATCCGGAATCTGCATACTTGCCTGACTGAGAGATCGTGCAGCCAATTTTTATTGGCTCCGCAGCATGAGGTGCTGTAGCTAAACCAAGTAAAATGAGCTGACAGGCAAAAGCGAAACACATCAAAACCTTTAATGTTTTTTTCCCCATGTTTTCCTCCTTTCTTTAACCTTTAAAGGTTATTAAACATGGCGGCTTCAAATCAGCGCGGTTTACATAACTTCATTCCTAACTTTAATAGAATCATGTGTCAGTTTCAAATCTGGCTTTCCTGTAATCTTTTCCGCCGCCCCCCAAATAAAGTTTATGAATACGCTCATCTCTTAATAGATCCACGCCTGGGCCGCTGAAACGGACCCTACCCATATCGAGGACATATCCCAAATCCGAAGCCTCCAGTCCTTGGATTGCATTTTGCTCGACCATCAGTACTCCTATTCTTTTTTCGCGATTCAGTGATATTATCTTTTCAAATACCAATCTTCGCACTTTTGGGGCTAGACCAATGGAAGGTTCGTCGATGAGCATAAAGCTTGGATCCAGGATTAGAACACGCCCCATCTCTACCATTTGCTGCTCTCCGCCACTCAAAGCATATGCCTTTTGGTTTCGGTAATCGTAAAGAATCGGGAATATGTTGAAAATTTCCTGAATCCTATCCTCCACGAGTTGTTTGTCTTTGATGATAAACCCCCCCATGCGGAGGTTTTCCCAGACTGTCATTTCCGGAAAAACCGTTCGTCCTTGGGGAACATAGGCTATACCACGGTGCATAACCTCATGTGGTTTCATACCGGTAATATTTTCCCCATTTAGTTTAACAGAACCAGATTCCACGTTCGCCAGGCCCATGATTGCCTTCAGGACTGTAGACTTACCAGCTCCATTCGGTCCTATCAGGCAGGCTATTTTCTTCTGTGTGATTTCTAACGAAACAGAGCGTAGGATCTTTACTCCCTTGGTATAAGAAGCCTTGATATCATTAAGGCTGAGAATTTCAGTCTCCGAGGTAGGCATCCAGAACCTCCTCGTCTTGTTGAATTTCCGCCGGCTCTCCCTGGGCCAGCTTTTGTCCATTGTGCAAAACGATGATATGGTGGCAAAGGTTCATCACCACTTCCATGTTATGTTCAATAATTAAAAACTCTTTGCCTTCTTTGTTTTCAGCCTCAATCCAATCATTAATTCCACTCTGAAGTGAAGGATTGATACCCGCCGAGGGCTCGTCTAAAAGTATGATATCCGCGTCGATCATAAAAGACAGTGTCAGTTCTAAAAGTTTACTCTGGCCAAAGCTCAAAATGGAAGCCGGTTCGTGCATATAGGCACTCATTCCAATGATTTCTAAAAGTTGTTGGGCTTTCTCCAATTTTTTAGGTGTCTTAGGCCTTCTCAAAAGATCGCTTATTAGATTGGTCCTTGTAGGGACTAAAAGGTTTTCCAGTAAGGTTAGCTTCGGAAACACTCGGGTTATCTGGAAGGTTCGAATGATACCTAATTCAACCACCTCGTGAGGCTTCAGCCCATCAATACGATCATTTTTATAGAAAATTTGGCCCCCGTCCATTGGAAGAAATCCTGTTAGAACATTGAAGAGGGTGGTCTTGCCGGATCCGTTTGGGCCAATCAGACCAGTAATGGCACCATGGGGTGTCTTGAAACTAACCCTATCCAAGGCGCGTATGCCGCCAAAGTCCTTAATAACCTCTCGAAATTCAAAACTCATAGATCCACCGTCCCGAGTGTTACGGATGGGTCATTCGGATTATTCATCTCCTGCATTTTGATCAAAAACACTAACTGGTTTCTTGCCGTAACCGAATTTTTCCTTTACCGAAAGAAGACCCCCGGGCAGGTATATGGCCATGAAGGTGAGGATCAGCCCAAAAACAATGAGCCGACCTTGGTGGCCGATGACTAAGCTAAAGATCTCTGAAAGGATGACCACAACAGCGGCACCAAGAATGGGGCCAGCAATGGTTCCGATCCCACCCAAAATGGCCATTAAAAGTATATTCGCACTATAGAGAATACTAAAGCAGGAGTCCGGATTAACGTACTCCAGATAAGACGCATAGAGCCCGCCGATTACCCCCGGGAAAAATGCAGAGACGATAAAAGCGATCACTTTGTGTTTGGTAGTATTGATGCCTGCCCCTGCTGCCTTTTCTTCGTTCTCTCGTATGGCCATCAGGCCTAAACCTAAACGGGTTTTTGTTATTAGATAGACGGTCAGCGTGGTTAAAGAAGCGACCAGCAGTGAACCATAATAATAGGGTATCTTTTCGATATCAGGGCTAAATGGGCTCATAGGCATGAGCACTCCCTCAGCGCCTCCGAAGATTTCAACGTTTAAAAATACATACCGACCAATGGTGGCAAGCGCTAAGGTTGCAATGGCAAAGTATGGTCCTTTGAGTCTCAACGAAACATATCCAAAGATTAGGGCCACCAGACTGCTTAGAATTCCGGCAATTAAATAAGTTACAACTGCAGGTACGGATAAAAAAACCATCAAAATTGCGGTGGTGTATGCCCCGATCCCGAAAAACAGAACGTGCCCAAAAGAAGTATAACCTGTATATCCACCGGGAAGATTCCAGGATTGGACGAGGGTTACATAGACAAAAATAGCAATCAGAATATGTAGAAAATGCCGATCTCGTACAAAAACAGGAAAGAGTATCAGTAGAACCAAGACAAGGTTCCTCATCCAAAAGCGAATTCCTTTCCAGTTTTGATGTCGATAATTCAAAAGCGTTGTCCTTTGATCCCTAAAATTCCCTGCGGCCTTTGCACTAAAGTGATAATAAGAATTGCAAATGCAATAAATGGTCCCCAGGCAGACCCCATGTAATAAGCAGCCAGCGTTTCAGCTATACCAATAATCAATGCGGCAATGATGGCTCCGCCTACCTGGCCCAGGCCTCCCAGGACGACAACGCTGAAAACTACACCCAGCCAACTCCAGTGGAGAGCAGGATAGAAGGAGTAAATGATCCCCATTAAAGAACCCCCGACTGCGGCCAATGTGGCAGAAATTCCGAATACGATGACAAATATTTTGTCAACGTCAACGCCGAGGATTTCCGCAGTGTCCCGGTCTTGACTGACTGCCCGGATGGCCCTCCCGGTTTCTGTACTCCGGAGAAACAAAAGCAGACTTAAAATTACCAGGCATGCAAGGCCGAAAGCGATGGCCTTTGGCAGAGAAAAGTCGAAGCCTAAAAAGAGGAAACTCTTGCCCTGATACGCTGAATGAATCGCATTATAGTTGCTGGTCCAGATGAGGCCGATTGTGTTTTCCAAAGCTAAAATGAGACCGAAGAAGGCAAGCAAGACAGCCACCGCTGGAGCATCTTTCAGCGGTGCTACTACAAAGCGGTAAATAGCGATTCCAATGAAAAACATGATCGGCATGGTGATCAGCAGTGACAGAATCGGATCCAATGAAAGATATGTATGTGCGCTGTAGCTGAAATAACAGCCCAAAATAATAAGAACACTGTGTGAAATTTGTAGAACTCTAACAACTCCGAAGATGAGGGACAGGCCTGAAGCCATTACTGCATATACACCACCCAAAAGAATCCCGGTAATAAGCAATTGGGCTAATGTGAAAAAAATATCCATGTTAAAACTTATGAGGTTGGTTTTTTGTGAGACGTATTCCTTTTTGGACCAGCTCGCCTAAGAGATCAACCAGACTCATGTGGATGCTTACATTTAGAGCATCGGCTCCACCATTAACGTAACCGCTACCCCCATCGATTAAGCCTGCCCGAATGCAAGATTCTAGGATGCGCCTCTCAATTTCGGATGAATGAAAGACCTCTTGTCGTCCGACCATAAGCGCAACCATAGCAGCCACACCGTAAGCGCCCCAATTAGAGACCGCCGCCGGAACGAGCAGATCGGTTTTTGTAACCGGCACAATTCCGGCCCCGCAACCACATCGGCACTTTGTACCGTAAGGGAGCCATGAGCGCAGCTCCTCGGCAATAACACCCATACCAATTTCGTTTCCGCCATCACCGACACCAATGGTTAACAACCCCTTCTTCGAAGCTTTACGGACTAAAACATCTACCTTGGCCATGTGGGTAGTTGTATCGTCACCACGGCTTGTGTGAATGATGCCTTTTTCATTTACACCGCCCTTTTCGATAACGATGATGGCACCAACAGGCAGCGATTCTAATAAATAATCTGCGACTTTTTCAGCCTCGCTTAAATCGGTTGGGAAGCCCAGTACTGAAGCCGCATGCAAAGGTGCCCGGGATCGGGCTGCACCCAGCGCTTCCTCTGCCGAAAGAATCTTAAAGCCAGCTGCGGTTGCAACAGAGCGCATGGCTTCAACCAACTGGTTTTCAATCAAAAAGACCGGAACTATGTTTTGAGCTTTGTGCAAGGACATGCCTAAGCTCGCTGCTCCAGGAGGGCCATCGGTTTCTGCGATCTCTGGATTGATGTGGGGTCTATCTGGCCATCCAGTTGCGATGAGGACGATCCGCTCTGGGCCAATAGCGCTTAAAAGGCGCTTAGCCGCAAGAAAAGTTAGTGGCGCATCAGATTTGCTGCGGGCATTTTGATAGAGTTTTAATGATACAGCCCTGAGTGGTAGGTCAACCGTTATTAACCGATCAATGTTTTCGGCAATCTCCGTAAAAATGTCCGAGTCAGTTTCGATTCCTTTTGGTAAAAACATGGGCTCTCCAGGAAAATTACAGGTAGCGATTGACTTCGTCTACCGTCCGACTGAAATGATCATAGGCCAATTTCTTCGCTCGGTCACGGTCACCAGCTTCGATGGCTGCGAGCATTTGTTGGTGCTGGGGATAGTAAAAGTTTAAATGTTCAAAATTTGAGAAATGTTTTTGGCAAACTTCTCGCCATAAAGGTTGGTTTTCAGCTTCGAAGAGGAATTCCATTATCCTTCTAAGTATTGAACTATGAGTTGCTTTTGCTATGCAGAGGTGAAAATTGCGGTTGGCCTGGAAATAAAACTCGAAATCATGGCTGTCTATGGCTTTCTTAATTTCTCCAAGCTTCAAACGAAGTTCTGCTAAGTCTTCTTCATCGGCTTCTACAGCCGCTATTTCGATTATCTTTGGCTCAATAGTTTGCCGGGCTCTAAGAACCTCAAATGGGCTCTCATTTTCTTCAAGCATTTTAATCGCGATTGAATTTGCTTGGCGTCGCTGAATATCTCTTTTTACATAGGTTCCATCGCCTACAATTATGTCGACCACGCCGATTATTTTCAAAGCACTTAAGGCTTCTCGAACAGGTGCACGGCTGACACCCAATTCCTCGGCAATAGTCCGCTCCGATGGTAAACGCTCACCAGGTTTGACCATCCCTTGCTGGACACAGGCAATTATCTTTTCTGCCACCAATGAGCTCTTTTTTCTGCCTTGAAAATCTCTAATTTTTTGAAAATGATTCATAGTTGGTCTTATTTGAAATTCAAAATTGGTCATACCGGTATTACTAATTATATTTAAATTAAACAATAGTCAAGATGCTTCAACAAAATTGTTTGAGGCGCGATAGGATCTAAATAAAGAGGTAAATAAGTTTAGATCGTGCCTTAAGGTGAAATTTGGAGTGTATTAAAAATTGTTAGGTGCACTGACGCAAAATAAGATTTTGGGATTTTGTAGATTCGTTTTAAAGCGGAGGAACATAGGGCTCATTTTTCAGAATATAGAACCTACCGGCACCAAAGTTAGCCACTGCGAGGTCCAGATTATCATCGCCATCCCAATCACCCGAAGCCAGCCTAAGGGCATTGGTCTGGCCCGCAACCGTGTCTGCGGTTGTGCAGTCGCATGTGCCGGTTTAATTTTCTGCCCGGAAACGGTAAACAATTGGTAATTGCAAAGATTGACCTTGTGTTGAAGTAAATGGACCGGTCAAAGTAACCTCTATTTTCCGCCGAATTTGAACCGATTATCGAAATAAAACCGCTGCGTATACGATCCCCCGCCTGTATAAGTGCCGGCTAGCTTGCCGATCTGCGATCCATTCACCACAGAAGCGCTGTCCGCACCTGAGCGCAAATCATCGCAATAAAAGTTACACTGTCATCAGGCCTATTGAATTAAATCGGTTAGCTCGCCGGGCAAAGAGCCCTGCCAAATGTGGAAGCTTTCGGTTTTCGAGACCATTTCGGGGACAGAAGGCGCACCGGAATTTCTCAGAAACATTGCATGCTGGGTTCTGTGGCAGAGAGCCGCTGTTACTTTGATATCGCGCCAGGGGGTGATGTCATTCATGATATCGGCACGATCATCTTTATTTAATATGCGTTCACGCTCAGCGGGTTCGTACCAGGCACACCAGCTCAGAAGGGCTCTGTTCGGATGGCCGTTCGATAAAGCCAGGCGGGTGGCCCGGTGGGTATAGATATGCTGGGGATGGCCATATTCGCCGTTGGAGCCGTGGGTGATGACAAGGTCGGGCTGAATTCTCCTGATATAATTGCCGATCGCTTCGGCAAAATCCTTGAGGGGGACGTCGATCCGGCGAGCGATGCCGTTGATTTCCATGTAAGGGTCAACATAGGGAAGAAAGAAGATATCCTCAACGCCAAGCGCCCGGGCAGCCTGACGGGCTTCCTGCTCACGGAAGCCGGCCAGTTCCGCGCGGGTGGTTAAAGGCGGCTCTCCGACCTCGCCTCCCTGACCGCGGGTTGTTTCCAGGATAAAGACCTTGTGGCCCTTTTGCGCATACTTCGCCAGCGTCCCGCCGGCAAAAAGGGTTTCATCATCCGGATGTGCTGAAATTGCTAAAATAGATGCCATCTCGATGCTCGATTCGCAATTCTAGTTCAGAAGTGGTTTCGCAACAGGGTGGATTCGTAAATAAAGATATAAAATAATCAAAGAATGGATAAAATCAATCTTATTGAGACGGTGTCTAGAAAACGAGCAGCAACAGGATATAAAGTGCAAATAATCCCAGGAGGGCAAAGACCAATAATTTAATTTTCTTCTTATATTCAATCACATATTTATCCTGCAGGTTATCTGCGGAAAAAAGAAAACCGAAAAACTCCACCGGTCTTATGAGGTGAAAGGGAAAGCTTTCCGCAGACATTCCAAAGAAGCTATCAAAAGACATTTGCCCGTATTTTGAAGGATGGTTTTTTTTCAGATATTCAAAAAAATCAATTGCCAGATAGATTGCCGCAAGTCCGATCGCCAGCGGAAACAGCACATAAAAAACAAATGAAAAAAAGCCTGCCATGATGCCCCTTCGATTTGCTAGAGTTTATCAAATTCGCGCTTTGAGATTTACGTCTAACCCGATAATTCTACTATTCTATACTCAATTGAACCAATACTCAAGTAAAGGTTAAGATTAAGTATCCCGAAAGAGAGAGTTCGCTTAAAAAAGCGGGTTACATCCATCCATAAAAAACGACAAGAAAAAAACGAGGGGGTATAAATGAAAAAACCTTCCAAACCGGTGCATTTTTCTTGACATCGGCCGGATTATGCAATTTAAATCTACCGGCTATCTTAAAAATAGGTGATTACGCTTTCAGGTCGGTCCCGCCGGCTTCCGATTGCAGATTCGGTTACGGATGGGATAAAGATGTTTTCATAAAACTTTGAATTTTAATACTATGGAACCCGTATCCATAAGAAATTTCATTTACGAACCATAAGGGGGCCAAAATCATGCCTATCAAAAAAACATATGGCTTGATCGGTTTTATCCTTATTTTTATCCTGGGTTGTGCGGGCGCCCCTCAGAAATCCGGGAACTTTAAGAGCCATTCTGAAGATGAGCAGAAGGTGATCATTCAAAAAATAAAATCCAATATGGCTGACTACAACATTATTGACTGTCGGGCGCTTTCGGTTTTTGATCCAAAAAATGATGATAAAACGATCGAAGTGAGTGACACAAACTGCCGGCCGTTTATTCAGCAAACCAAGGACGATTTCGTCGAAATATTTGAAGTCACCGGAATCAGATCCATAGTGGGACCTGACGATCAGGTCTTCGGGTTTATTACCTGGGCTTTACAGCGCGTTTATGTTAATGCCGAGTTGGTGGATGCCAGGACGATGCGAATATCGCTGACGCGCAAACCGGGCGGGGCCCCCGGACGTTGATGAATAATTTGTCGTTAAACGAAGCAGGCGGTACCTGAATTTAACAAAATTTAAGTAACACGACTGAAGAGATGGTAAAAAGCAAATTCAGAAAGGAGGGCTTTATGGAAATATGTAAGACGATCGATAACATATCCTGGCGTCCGCATCCGATTGCCGCGGGTGTAGAGATTAAACTTTTAGCATCAAAGAGCGAAGATGGCCTCAATGTGACCTGTATGTTGCTGCGTGTTCCGCCCGGAAAAGAAATACCCGAACATGTCCATGAAGAACAAGTCGATATTCTGTACCCGCTCCAGGGGGAAGCAGAAATGGTTGTCGAAGGCGCCGGAGCATTTCCGCTAAAGCCCGGTGTTGTTGTTAGAGTCCCCACAGGTGCAAAACACGGAATTTCGAATGTTACCGAAGAATTGTTAATTTACGATGTTTTTCAGCCGGCCGCATTATAACGGGGGAGATGGGCGAGATGTTTGTGTATCTCAATGTATCTCCATTTAATATCATATGGATCGGGCGGCAAAATGATTTTCGAAATTTCAGAACATTTTAATAATCTTAAAAGAATCATCTCCACGTGAAGTATAATGGATTTGACCATTTTGGCGAATTTAGCCAGGATTATCGGAACAATTGCTGTAATCAGTGGGATTATTTTCGGGATAATCCAGATTCGGCATTATCAACAGCAACGCCGCGATATTGGTGCCGTTCAGCTTGTCAATTCTTTTCAAAATCCGGACTTCAATCGAGCCTTGCGAGAGTTATGGGCGCTGCCGGATGACATATCGATAACAGAATTTCGTGAACGTGAGGATGATTGGGAAGATGCGGTTTTTCAAGTAGGCATGACTTTGGAGACCATGGGTGTTCTTGTATTTCGAAGGATCGTTCCGCTTCCGATTCTTGATGAGCTGATGGGGGATGCGATATTAATTTTATGGAGGAAACTCCGTTTCTGGGTTGAACATTTGCGAACTGAACAAAAAAGGGATTCGGCCTACGAATGGTTTCAATGGTTAGCCGAACGGTTGGCGGAAACCGATCGAAGAACGGAAGCAGGCGCTTATAAATTATATCGTAATTGGCGCAGTTGATATTTAATTTTTCTTGACAGCAAAATATATTTTGCAATACTTAATTATTCTTGGACGCCACGCTGGATTTCAACCTCACACTTAAAATTCATTTTCACTTCTCTCCTATTTTGTTGTTCGATTGCGGAGCGACACCTCAAACTCAATTTGCCTTCCCCCTAAAGTAGATGCCGGTTTCAATTAAAGTGTTAGTCTATTTATTTGGATGAACATTAAAAAGGAGAAACCACCCCACGTTCCTGTTTTGCGCTAATTGATTTTTGAAAGCAAAAAGGCAATTCGCTTAAGAGCGTTTGAAAAAGTCGAATCCTTTTAGCTTTCAGTCTTTTTGGAACAAAGTCCTTCGTAAATTTTTAATTATGTAAATGTATGTACTCATGAAAAGGAGGGAGGTTAGATCCGATGCCACAAAAGAAAAATAGACCAGCCGAAGAGAAAAAAATTAAAAGTATTTCCAGGCGGAATTTCATGAAAGGTGTTGCAGGCGGGGTAATAGCGGCGGGGTTAGGGACCCATATCATGCTCCCAAAGGCCCTTGCGGGGAGAAAAAAGCTCAGAATCCTTCAATGGTCACACTTTGTTCCCTCTTTTGACAAGTGGCTCCATGACACATATGTCAAAGAGTGGGGGGAGAAAAACGACACCGAAGTCATCGTCGACCATGTCTCCATTCTGGAGCTGCTCGAAAGACCTGCTGCTGAGGTCGCTGCCCAGAGGGGACATGACCTGGTCATGTTCATCCGGCCGCCTGCGGCATTCGAGGAACATGTGGTTGATCTCCGCGATATTTGCCAGGGGTGCGAAAAATTATATGGCAATCTGATCCCATTAGCGCACCGGAGCACTTACAATCCCAGAACCAGCAAATATTTTGGTTTCACTGAAAGCTATGCGCCGGATCCGATTAACTACCGCAAGGATCTCTGGGATGATGTGGGTGTATTCCCCGATACCTGGGAGGATATACGCATCGGCGGCGCGAAGATTAAAAAAAAGTATAACATTCCCGTAGGTATCGGGCTCTCCCCAAGAGACGACGACTCTGAAATGGCCTTGCGGGCGATTTTGTACTCTTTTGGAGCCTCAGTTCAGGATGGAGAGGGGAACGTGGTGATCAACTCAAAGCAGACCTCAGAAGCCGTCAAATTTGTCCGTGCCCTTTTCAAGGAAGCGATGACACCCGTGGTGCTAAACTGGAATCCTTCCTCCAACAATAGATTCATGCTTGATGGCAGGGGCTCTTTGGCCATGAATGCGATCTCCATCACGCGCACCGCTGAGAAGGAGGATCCGGAGCTGTCCAAAAAGATCTGGCTGGCCAGGTCACCGGCTGGCCCAGCCAAACGTATCGGGCTGGAACACGTCATGTGCGTTTATGTGGTCTGGAAGTTTGCCGAGAACATCGAGGGCGCTAAAAAATTTTTGATCGATTATATCGGTAACTTCAGAAAGGTGTTTCTTGCCAGCGAGTTTTACAACTTCCCGAGCTTTCCAGATACGGTGCCCGATCTGAAAAAACTCATCGCCGCAGACGCCAAGGCGGACCCGCCGGACAAATACAAGGTCCTGGGGGATGTTCAGGAGTGGGCCACTAACCTCGGCTACCCGGGTTACGCCAACGCTGCCATCGATGAAATTGCCGGAACAGGTGTTATCACCACAATGTTCGAGAAAGCTGCCACGGGTGCGGCCACCCCTGAAGAGGCCATCAAAGAAGCAGAGGCCGGGTGTAAGCAAATTTTCGCTACCTGGAAGGAAAGGGGGCTAGTTTAGTTACGGTTAGTTTGTTTTGCGCAGAGCGTCGTAAGGCGTCTCCAGCATACCTGCTTTGCGTAAACCTGGGATTTTTGTACTTAAACAGCGAACCTCTCCTTACAAGCGCAATGGTGACAATCGCCGGCAGGACATTTTGTAGCTTATTTATTGTGGCTGCGGCTTCTTGTAATCGGTCCAGCTGTGCCTGAGAGGCAGAGAGCGGGATCAGGGGGACATAGTTTTCGGGGTTGAGCTTAAGGGCCTTTTCAAACAGCGTCACTGCTTCTTCATACTGGTCCAAATGGAAGTGCGCCAGTCCGAGAATAAACAAATAATAGTCCGGGTAATGCGGGTCAAGCCGCATTGCTTTTTCGACAAAGCCAAGGGCTTCCTGCGGTCTTCCGGCATAAATCAAGGCGTAAGCGATTGCGAGATAGCTATTGGCATCATTGGGGTCAAGGGCGAGGGCCCGTTGCGCCAGCGCAATTGCCGTTTCGTGCTGCTGCCGATCGACATGCAATCTAGAAGCGGCCTGGTAGGCGAGGGCCGATGGGTTGCGCATGGCCATTTCCACATATTTTTCGGCCCGATTGTGGGCTTCCACCCATGAGACGCCCAGATTATAATTCCATAAATTGTGGGCGCTCTCCCAGTAGGTCAGGGATAGGGCAGCATAGGCCTGACCATAATTCGGATCCAGCTCAACCGCCTTCTCAAAACAGGAAACCGCTTCAGCATAATCGCCGGGTGTGCGTCGGACGTAATGTGCCCGGCCCTGTAAGAACTCATCGTAAGCAGAGGTGTCGTCGGTATACTTGCGCGCGACTTGCTCCTTTTCATCCGCTGTCAATTTCACCGACAGGGCGGCAACAATTTCCCCTGTGATCCTATCCTGTAAGGCAAAGACGTCACCGAAGTAACCGTCATAGCGTTCCGCCCAGAGGTGATGGCCCGTGGTGGCGTCGATGAGCTGTGCGTTGATTCGGACCTGGTCCCCGGCGCGGCGCACGCTGCCTTCGAGGACATAGCGGACACCGAGTTCCTGGGCAACCTGCTGCACTTTCACCGGCTTGCCCTTGTATGTGAAGACCGAGTTGCGCGCAATGACGAACAATCCGGAGACTTTGGAAAGGTCTGTGATGAGATCGTCAGTCATTCCATCGCTGAAATACTCCTGTTCCCGGTCGCCACCCATATTATCAAAGGGTAACACCGCAACAGATGGTTTATCGGGCAACGCGAGCTCCGGCTTTTGCTTCACTGCAGTTTCAGTCTGTGGAGATTCCGAACGCCAGTAAAAATGCCAGATCGAAACACCCCCGGCTACCAAAATGAGAATAACGCCTATACTAATGGTGATATTGCGCCATATCTTTCCCACAGCCTTTTTTGCTTCGACAACTCTGTGAGCCGCAGCCCCGGGATGAGAAAGAACCCGGTATGCGCGCACCGGCTTGGCGATGTTCTTAACTTCTTGCTCTCCTAAAAAATCATATTTTAAATCTAACTTATTCTCGACGTGATCATAGACTCTCCCGGAAATGCAAATCCCCCCCGCGTCAGACAGGCCTTCTATCCGAGCGGCGATATTTACCCCATCACCATAGATTCTGTTTTCCTCTTCAATAACATCTCCAACATTAACACCGATGCGAAACTCCATTTTTCTCTCATAGGGCAATTCGGTGTTCAGTTCAGCAAGCTCCCGCTGGACCTCTACGGCACAGTTTACCGCATCCACGGCACTCGTAAATTCAGCCATAAGATTGTCGCCGGTTGTGTCCACGACTCGGCCCCTGTATTGTTGGATGAGTTTTGCCATGAGATTACGGTAAACATTTAAGGTTCGAACAGTCGCTTCTTCATCATCGTCCATAAGGCGACTGTATCCCTCCACATCAGCACTGAGGATAGCGGCCAGTTTACGTTTGAAACCTTCTTGAGCCATGGGGCTATGCCCTTTTTCAAGGTTTTAAACAGGTAAAGCCTTCAAATGTAAATAATTACTTAAGGATTTCAGGTGAGATGTCAGATCCAGTCCGAGTCCGCGAATGAATGGATGTATCAGATCAGAGAAATAGAGAAGTCTTAATCGTATATCGTTATATATATCATAAGGTTGCAAGGAGTCAAACCAAATTTCGGTGGATTCGATAAATAAGGGGCCACCTCCATATGTGATGGTACAACCGAGTTAGACTGGATGAATTCAAATTGAGCTATATTCCGAAAAGAAGGATCGCTCCAGCTAGACCGTACACTTAAATTCGATTTATATATCAGTGGTTTCCTTATATTTAGTTTTCTTACAAGACCTATCAAAATTTTTTTCCAAAGCTTTGCTGAAAGATATTCAGTATCCAACTAATTGACATTAAAACCTGATTAAAGTATTTTCTGCGTAACTATTCAGAGTTCCTTCACTCAGATTCAAACTGTTCTAACATAAATGAGGAGGGCATAATAAGGGGATGCCCAGCGTGTCAGTTTGAGAATCGTGAAGGGGCAAAATTTTGCGGCAGATGTGGATATAAATTTGAAATCACTTGCCCGTAAGATGGAGCGCAGAACCAAGCTGAGAAGATTTTTTGCGATGAATACGGATCGAAGCTGAGCTTACCTGCTGACAAAGCCCCTAAAGACCTCTCACTCGATGAAAAACTGTTCAAAATTCAAATGATTAAATATGAATACGAAAATGATGTGTAAGTTCACAGATCCACTATAGAAAAAAATATAGGAGAGAGGACAATGAATTTATCCCGAGCGCAGCTCTTAGAAATTGCGCAGTTTGCGATTATACGTATGGACGGAGCCTGGTTTATGGCACTAGCCAGAGAGTTGGGGGTGGAGACAGCCTGGAAGATGGATGTTGAGGCTTGGAAGCAGTTTTCATATGTATTCGGGAAAAAGATCAAAAAAGATTTTATTTCCGAGCCAAAATGGCCTGATAGTTTTTTAGCAGCCATCGAAATCCTCTTTAGAATTATGAAAATCGAAGGCCGGAAAGTCATAATTGATAATGGCACAATAACAATACAGGTTACCGATTGTGAAGTACAGAAAGCGATTGCCAAAGCCGGAGTAGCCGACTGCGGCATAGCAACAGTACATACATATGAAGGGCTCGTTCGGGGTTTGTTCGGAAAAGCGGTAAACGCCACTGTTAAACATACGAAAAATTTAAATCGCGGTGATGAATGCTGTGAGGTTGTTGTGTCCATGTAAAGAGATCAGACGCTATTGTCGCCTTGAACACCGGTTGGCCTATCACTGCACTTGAAAGCAGGTTAAGGATAAACTGTTGTTGCCTTCAGTTGATCTTACAATATTAAAATTGAGATTTTCTTGATTTAACCACCGCCAATAATGATATCTGCATTTTCGTCAAAGTTTGGATATTTTCAATGTGTCGACAATCGGCTGATATAACCAATTGCCTATCATATGGACCGTTCTAGGACTTTCCTACTAGTACTTTTGTATTAAGAAATTCCTAACATAAAATTAGCGATTTTTTTTCTCTTTTAGAGTGCTTTGCGATCCCCCGCCTTTCGCTATATCTATTTGATTCTATAAAGAATTTAACTATTATAGTAACTTGGCACAGGTATTGCTAATAACTAAATATAGCCTGACAGGCTTCTATCTCCTCCTTTCACATCAAGTGATTGGCTGCAAGCCTGTCGGATTGGTTCCATAGTCGGGGGTGGGATTTTAAGTAAAATTCCGTGGGGGAAAATTATTTTTGTCCCGCCCCCTTTCTCCATAAATCTGATTCAATGATAGCCGCATGAAGCGAATCGGGAAGAATTGGCAGGTTGTGATGCTAATCGGCATAGCCTATGTTGCGTTTACTTAATTAAGGTTTTGAAGGTTCTGCCATTTCTTATTTGGAGAATCAGCCATCGTATTTAAGGGGGTGCGTTTGAATGTTAAGCATGGAGGGGGCGATCACTTTATTTCATCTTGCACTCTTTGGAGTGATCATCGTTATGATATTAATAATTTTAAAAGAACGAAAAAAAGGGAAAAAATAGCTTTTTGCTTTAATTCTATCCACTCTATTTATCATTGAAAATTTTTATGGTGCAGTTCAATCGAAACACATAAACTTTTATTATAAAAGACGGAAGACTAACATCATGAAAGAAAAACAACAAAAACTTGATGAAAGCAATTATACTGAGAATGATTCTATTGTCATGGCTAAGGAAAAGGTTTTAATTCTGTCGATGACACAGCCGAAGAGAAATTTAGATCAAACAATCAGCAATCCTGACCGATACATAAGCTGGTACCAATATAATACGAACAATATAGACAAATACCTCCAGCTCTGCCCACATTGTAAGAAGCCCACTTTGTCCGCATTTCATAGATCTGTTATTGACAGTGCCATCGACTATCTTAATGGTAAACGGATGTTTAATCATTACCCAGCGCATGAAGGAAATTCTTTGCCGATCATTGCTTTTTTGGCAGTACTCGCTGTAGCGATTTACTTCTTATTAAATAATTTATAACTTTTACTAAAGGATAGATAGAAGTTACTTGACTGTGAATGAATTATTTACAATTTATCACCGAATTTTATTTTTCGGAGCCATTTATGGTCGGTCTTTTTCAAACAGGCAGGAGTGGCTAACATGAAACTAACGCTGTGGTTGGCGAGAGATGAGAAAGGAGAAAAGAAAACATACCTCTATGCACTAAAACCCAGAATAGACAATGGCGAGTACTATTATGCCGGTAGTTTCGATTATGGGATTATCGGCCCATTGCCAAAGCACTATGGGCTGAAGCCGGGCGAATGCCGTAAAGTTGAGTTGCAGCTCTGAACTTTTCATCAATTTTCATTCTGGTTTGAAGAATTTAGTCTACGGTTCGATATTCATAACGGGATCGTAAATCGGTGGTATTTACATATACCAGCTCGGGAACCAGCTTGCCGTATTTTTCTTTGGGATCACTGACGCCGAAGCTGATGGGGCCGCCTTCCATCAGGCTAATCCGGGCCACCTGGGTTTTGCCGGTTGTGGCCTGTGTCCATAAGGTGGCACCGCTGTCGGTTTCTAAAATTCGGGTTCTGAGCGCCGCCTCAATATACGCTCTGGCGTTTAGGGCTTTGGCATCTGCAAAAACATTAATCTTTGGCTTTATTTCGGAAACCTGCAGGTGCCCCAATATGACGGCATCGACATTGTACTTTCGGCCGATTGACCGAATGGTTTCCGGGTTGAGTTGGCTGTGTCCCAATGCCCGCAATAGTTGTTCCTGGTCGCCAAGTTCGAGGATGCGGGTGCCCGGCTGGGCCGACTGCACATTCTGAATGAAATTTTGAGTGACATACGGCTTTAGCGTGTCTTCCGCATTTGTGGAAAATTCAATTACACCGATATTGTGATAGGCCTTCAATTCAACTCTGGGCGGGATCAGCACTTTTTCGGTATGCGAACACCCGAGAAGCATTGTCAGCGCGATCGTCAGGGCCATTATTAAATCAACCCACTTAATATGGTCGAATTGAGGGGGACGGTTTAAGTGCAGCTTTTTCATTTTGTCTCCTTACGGTCACCGAATTTTTGGGTTTTGTCCGTGGTTTCCTTGTTTTAATATCGGCGTTCGCTCGGAATTCTTGAGGCTAATTACTCACGTAAATATGAGTCTATAGCTCATAGATCACAGCTCATAGTCGAAGGCTTGAAAGCTGGAAAGCTGGGATGCTTGAAGGCTCTAAAGACATTGAATTTCCGGGCTTTCTGGCCTCCCGGCTTTACAGCCTGCCAGCCTCTTGCTATGACCCCTATCAGCTATGAGCTATATGCCACCAAAGAAGGCATCACCGTCAGTTGGAATAAAGCCGAAACCGGCTTTCGGATGGATAAACTTATAGCGTATACGGTGATTGTTGGGTTGGATTGATCGAATCGGCCTGCTTAGCGCTGGACAATCTGATTTGATATACCTTTGGATTGCAATTCGGACTTTTGTTTTTCAGCGCCCTCTCTGGTAATAAAAGCGCCGACAACCAGTTGAAACTTGTTTTCGGCCCTTTTGAGGACATAGGGTGAATAGCCCAACCCCTTAAGCCGTTGTAAGGCGTCCTTCAACTCGTCTTCCGATGAAAATGTATCGATAAGGTTTGTGTACGGGGTTTTCTTAACGATGGCCGTTGAAAGCCGATGCTTTTCTTTTACCGTGAGGGCTTCCTGGCGCGTCTGGTAATGACCCGCAAATACCCGCAACCACACATCGCCATTTTTAAATTGAACTTTGGCCACATAAGGGGCCAACCCCACCTTTTGATAATCCGTTACGATTTTGCGGGCGCTTTGCGGTAGACGGCAGCTGGATAGCAGGATGGAGTAGGGCTGATGTGATGTTTGTTCTAAAGACGCCGTTTCTGTTTTCCTGGCAATCGTCTTCGAAGCATCATCCGGCTGCGCCTTTTGGGGTGCGCTTTTTTCCGTCCGTAAATTACCATCGGGTTCCAGCACCAGAATTTTATTCTTTTTGGTCGCTGTGTCTGCGGCGATCTTCTTTTGATCACCGGATTCCGACGATTGCCTGGGGACAAGATCTTTTAATACGACCAGCGTCTGGGGAATATCTTTTTCCTGTGCGGCGGTTTCGGAACGGGGGGGGATCTTTTTTCTGACAATGACGTGCCGGTTTTTGGTTTCAAGAGCGGCGACCTGTATTTTGTCGGGTTGGGATCTGGATTTGGTGAGATGTCTCAGCGGACTGTAATGCCAGACCGCATAGATCGCTAAAATTATGAAAGCAACCAAAGCCAGTAAAGAAACGGTTTTCTTTTTCATTTTTCATGCCTTTTGATGTTGCCCGGTTGTAGAGTGCGGCAGGTCAATGTGCCAGTATTACACTGATCTTATACCCTATCGTGGCCTAATCGGTCAAATTGTATTTAAATGGGTTCAAAGGTTCAACGTTCATAGGTTCATAGGTTAAATTACCGCAGAAACAGATCAAATGTGATGTGAAAGGACAGAGAAGAGCAGCCAGCAACCAGTGGCTATAACCCTTGAAACCTGCAAGGTTGTTTAGTGTTTGCGAAGGCTGTGGGCCAGGGAGCACAGTACGGGGACGACGATCAAGGTTAGCAGGGTGGCAAATCCCAGTCCGAAGATCACAGCCACCGCCATGGGACCCCACCACTGGGAAGACTCACCACCGATGTCGAGAGCCATTTTACGGAAATCAAAGCTGATGCCGGTGGCCATGGGAAGCAGCCCCAGAATGGTGGTGATGGCTGTCAGCATCACCGGGCGAAACCGGACCGATCCGGCCCGCAGCAAAGCTTCGGTTGAGGAAAGACCTCGATCTATCAGCTGATTGATGTAGTCAATTAATACAATGGCGTTGTTTACCACCACTCCTGCAAGACTGATCACGCCGATGCCGGTCATAATAATGCCGAAAGCAGTACCGGTGATCAGAAGGCCGAGAAATACACCGACCATCGAAAGCAGAACTGAGACCATAATAATCAGCGGTGTGATAAATGAGTTAAACTGGGTTAAGAGGATCAGCAAAATAATGGTGATGCAGGCAAAAAAGGCTTTGCTTAAGAAACTCTGGGCTTTGGCCTGTTCTTCCTGCTCGCCGGTGAAGCGGTAGGCATACCCTTTGGGCCAGTCGACTCGCTGTGCCAGACGCGCATCGATATCCCTAATGATGTCATTGGCCAACCGGCCGGACACATCTCCGGAAATGGTGACCACCCTTTTTTGATCCAGCCGCATGATGGCACCGATCCCGCTGCCCAGAGAAACTCCGGCCAGACTCGTTAATGGAATCGGTTCTCCCTGTGCTCCGGAAACCGTAATACGTTTGAGGCCTTCGATCGATTTGCGATCGCGCTCGGGCAGACGTGCGATAATGTCATATTCATCTTTGCCCTCGCGATAAACGCCGGCTTTAACGCCGTTGATGGCCGATTTAACCGTGTAAGCGATGGTATAGGTGTCCAGTCCCATCAGGGCTGCTTTTTCCTTGTCAACCCGCACGCGGATTTCAGGCTTGCCCTTGACATAGTTATCTTTCAGATCCACCAGGCCGGGGATATCTTTTATTTCCTTGCGTACGCGCGCGGCGAGAGCCCCCAGCACATGGATATCATCGCCGGAGACTTCGATATTCACCGGAGGACCGGTCGGCGGGCCCTCTTCTTCTTTTTCCACCTGTACTTCCGCCCCATAGATGGTTTTTAGGATTTTGCGCCGGACTTCTTTTATAATTTCAGAAGAGGGGCGCGAACGGTCGTGGAAATCTTTAAAGTCCAGCACCACCCGGCTGATATGGGTGCCGGTGCCGCCCTGGGAGAATGGATCCCCGCCGATCGACCCGATATTTGAAATCACATAGCGGATATCTTCATACTCGGAGACAATCTTTTCGATCTGGGCCACCAGCTTATCGGATGTGTCTAAATTGGTACCTTCCGGCGCTTTGATGTTGACATAGGCACGGCGCGGTTCGGTTTGCGGGAAAAATTCGGTGCCTTTTCCGAAAATAGCAAAGGCGAGAACCGAGCCGACGAATAATACCGGGGCGCACACCAGCACAACCCAGCGATGGCGCAGGAACCACTTGAGGATATATAAATAGAACCGTTTGATGATCGGCTCGGTCGATTTCGGGTTTTTGGAGGGGTTATTGATTTTTACCGTCTGATAACGAGCCGAAAGAACCGGATTGATCACCAGGGCCACAAACAGCGAAGCGCTCAGCGCCATGATCAATGTCTGGGGCAAATAGCCCATGAACTCACCCATGATGCCCGGCCAGAACAGCATGGGTGAAAAGGCGCCCAGGGTGGTCAGCGTTGAAGTGATTACCGGCCAGGCGACCTGATCGGTTGCAACCCGGGCAGCCTCCTGGCGGGGTTCGCCCTGCTGCATGTGCCGGTAAATGTTTTCGACGATCACGATGCCATTGTCCACCAACATGCCGAGCGCCAGAATCAGGGAAAACAAAACCACCATGTTCAAAGTGACGTTGAATCCGGTCAGCAGTGAAAATGTAATGAACATGGAATAGGGGATGGCCAGGGCTACGAAAACAGCGGATTGGCCGCCGATGAAGATAAAAATAACCGCCAGCACGAGGATCAGCCCGGAAAGAATATTGTTCTCCAGATCGGAGACCAACAGGCGGACATCATTGGACATGTCGGCGGTCAGGTCAATTTTTAAGGTTTGCGGCAGCACCGGGCGCATGTCGTCGACCACCCGCTTGACCTCATCGGCAATGCGCACGATGTTTTCACCGCTGCGCTTCAGGACCGCAATGGTGACACTCTTTTCTCCGTTGAGCCGGCTGCGGGTTAAAGGGTCCTTAAATGAATCACGGATGGTGGCGATGTCCCGCAAATAAACCGGTTTGCCGTCCCGCACAAAGGCGACGATGGAAAAAATTTCGGAAGGATGCTGGAAGTCCTCCGGGACCCGGACCAGATATTTGCCCTCACCGATGTCCATACTGCCGCCGGGCATATTCACATTGCTTTGGGTCAACGAACGAACAATACTGGAAAAGGGCACATTGTAAGCGCGCACGCGGTCCAGGTCGAATTCCACATGGATTTCACGTTCCAGCCCGCCGGTTAAGCGCGCCTCCAGAACGCCGGGGATGGCTTCTATCCGGTCCTGAATATCTTCGGCCAAATTTTGCAGGCGACGCAGGCTTAAAGGTCCGGAAAGGACGACGCGGATGACGGGCATGTCGGAAAAATTGACTTCCTTGATTACAGGATCATCCTGCAGCTCGGCGGGCAGATCGCCTTCGGCCTGATCCACCTTATCCCGAACCTTTTGCAGGGCATCATCGATGTCGACCTTGGGCAAGAATTTGATCGCCACGGTCGAAAGACCTTCGGCCGAGGTGGAGCGGATTTCCTCAACGTCATCAATTCCTTTTAGCTTGCGCTCGATGGGAATCGTAATCAACTCCTCCATGTCTTCGGGAGAAACGCCCTCATAGGTGGTGGTGACAAATACATAGGGGATGGTGATATCCGGGAAGGATTCCCGCGGCAGGGTGGCATAGCAGTACAGACCGGCGATTACAATTAACACCAGCAGCGCCAGTACCGCTGCCTGCCGTTTGAGAGCGAATTGATTGAGAATCATTGCACGCTAACCTTCATTCCGTCTTCGACTTCGGTATGTCCCTTGACAATCAGGTGGTCGCCGGGATTCAAGCCGCTGGTAATCTGTACCCGATCGCCCACAATCACGCCGATTGAAACGGTTCGGGATTGCGCCAGACCGTCTTTTTCGATAAAAACCAAGCGCTCTCCGCCTTTGTCTACCAGTGCGAAAAGCGGCGCCACCAGGGCATCGGCAATTACCCGTCGCACAAAGACCACCCGGCCAATCATGCCCGGCCGGATATCGCCCAGGGGATTATCAATCAGCGTGCGGACCAAAAAAGTTTTGGTGGCCGGATCGGCTTTAAAGGCCACAAAATAGACCTTGCCGATTAAATCGCGCTCCGGAAAAGCATCGATTTTTACCGGCGTCTTTTGACCTACACGGACGAAGCGAATGTCGAGCTCCGGTACCCGGACATTGATTTTGATCCGGTCGATATTCACGATGTCGGCAATCGGTTTGCCGGTATCGATGAACTCACCGGTATCCACATACAGATAATTGATGATACCGGTAATGGGGGATCGCGGAAAACCATGATTATATTTGACTTTGATCTGTTCGTAATCGGTGGCAGCTAAGGTGCGCTGGGTGGCGCTTTGATCGAGCTCTTCTTTGGCAATGATCTTGCGTTCAAAAAGCCGCCTGCGTCGCTGGTAAAGGTCATCGGCCAATTTAAACTGCGCGGCGGCATGCTCCATAGCGGCTTTGAATGCGGATACGTCGATTTTTATCAGAAGATCTCCTTTGTTCACTTTTTCACCCTCGCGAGGGCCCATCCACTCAATGCGGCCGGCAGTGTCGGCCGCCACCTGGACATCCTGCCAGGCTTCGGTTGTACCCGGCAAATAGATGACATCCCGCATCGGTACCGGTTTAATCTCAACGATCGAAACCGGAACCGCAGGAGGCAGATGTGAGTTGGATTCGGCTGTGGCCAGACTTTCCTTATCCTTACAACCGGCCGTCAAAAAGCCGGCCAAAAGCAGCGCCGCCAAAAATAAAAATGAACATTTTGATTTCATTTAATTTTCCGTCCCTTTTTTTATTCCCTGAAAAGCTAGACGCAGCAACCGTTCGGGGCGCTGCGGATCCGATGTGTGCGGCTGGACCTGATCTATGTGGAGGCAAAAATCGATCAGACTCAGAACCAGATAGGCAACCTCATCTTCAGCAATTTTTTTGACCTCTCCGCCATCGATTCCCGCTTTACATATATCGCGAATGGCCGCTAACATGTGTTGATGATAGCGCCTAAAGTCATAATCCGGCGCGCCCTGGGGAGGGCCGTATACAAGGGCGTGAATCATTTTATAAAGGTCGCGGTTTTCATCGATTCCGGCATAGATCCGCCGATAAAGAAGAAGCAGCCGTTCCAAAACATCGCCGGACGATTCTAAAACCCTGGCCAGCATCTCTTTCTGTAAATTTTCAGCCATCTCCAGGATGGCCAGAAACAGCCCCTCTTTGCTCTGGAAGTAATAATAGAGCACCGGTTTGCTAACACCGGCCTGCTCGACAATTTCGCGTACAGATGTACCGGCATACCCCTTTTCGGCAAACATGCCGATGGCTGTCTCGAGTAATCTTTCTCTGGCGTTGGGCTCCGGAGAGCCGTCTGGATTATTACTTTTCATGCACTTCCTATCAACTCATGGCTGAAGTTTCAAAAAGCAGCCCCTGTGTACTTTAAAATATTAACCTTGTCAAGAAAATTACCTACCGGTAGGTACATTATGGCATATTGGTCTGTAAAATGCCACCAAATTCAAACACGCCGGCGAATGCGCGGCCCCCCCGAACACAGTTAACGTCTATAATGAGGTCTGAAGTATCACACTTACGGGTAAGCTTTTCCCGCCGAGTCGAGGCAGGCCAAACCGGTTGGTGGGCGCTAAAGCGGAAAAGTGAGATGGAGCGGGTGCAGGATTCGAACCTGTCTGCGACCTTTTTAGGTCACGCTCCCCCTTGAGCCCCCGCTGATTGGATTTGATGCGTCGCTGGAAAAGAATGGGTTCGGGTTCCCATAGGCATTACCGGTTAGATTAGGTAAAAAAGGGGTAAAGTGAGAACCCGTCCCCTTGGCTGATATAAATACCTGGCTCGAGCCGAACCCAAACTGTAACGGCACAGCATCGCCAGATATTTTTTGCAAAATGCAAAATTTATGCCATCACCAGCGAATTAATTTTATGGTAAATTATCAAATAGATAGGATAGAGACCCGATTTAACATCTTAAAAATTGGGTAATATTTTTCATAATATTATTACGTCTAGTACATAGTGTTGCGCTCCACAAAGCTGTTACAAAGGTCGTGTGGCATATTTGAGTCCAGTTGCGTTCTTTAAACAACACGATGTCGCTTGCTATATTGCACATCTTCGATTAAATATCGCAATAATCGGGTGGAAGCATGGTTGCAGCCCGATTATATTGGTGCCAGATCTTGATCGTCTGAAACGGAGGTGTAATTTATTCCATGAGTTCAATGAAACCAAAGGAGTGGGGGCTGCTGATCATCCTTTTAGTGTGCTGGGGCGGTTTCTTTTTTTTCGCCTATTGGCGACGGCCGGGACCACCAATGTTTTGCTGGTCACATTTCTGATTCCTATCAGTGCGCTGCTTCTCGGAGTCGGCATACTGGGTGAGATCATAAAAGTATTGGAATATGCCGGTATGGGGTGAAGTTTTTTGGGACTGATCGTTATTGATGGGCGCGCACTGAACCGGGTCATGCGGTTAAATAGGCGGCGTGCAATCGGGAAGGGAGAGGGGGCAGCGTCGAAGGCTGCAGGCTAGAGGATGAATCGGAGATGAGCGCCAACATTCTTTTTTTATACGGATCAACTGTTATCATATGGGGGACCACCTGGCTGGCGATTAAATTTCAGCTGGGCAGCGTTGACCCCATGGTCTCGGTTCTATACCGCTTTATTGCCGCAGCGCTGATACTGCTTATCTATTGCAAGCTGCGGGGCCTGAATATGCGGTTTCGCCTCAAGGATCATATCTTTATGGCGATGCAGGGCCTGGTGCTGTTCTCCGTTAATTACTGGCTCATATACCTGGCCGAAGTGCATGTCACCAGCGGATTGGTTGCGGTGATTTTTTCCAGTATTGTATTTATGAATATGTTTAACGGGGCTGTGCTGCTGGGTTCGCCGATTCGCTCAAGTGTCGTGCTGGGGGGCGGAATTGGTGTTGTGGGGATCGTGCTTGTTTTCTGGCCCCAGCTGGCCACGTTCAGTCTTTCTGACAAAACGGCCCTGGGTTTGGTGTTGAGCGTTGTATCAACTTTTATGGCTTCACTGGGAAATATTATTTCGGCGCGGCATCAAAAATATTATTTGCCGGTTATCCAGACCAACGCCTACGGCATGGCTTACGGCGCCGGAATTATGGGGATTATCACCATTGCCTCCGGCAAGCCCTTCAGTTTTGAGATGTCTTTTCTTTACATCAGCTCTCTTTTCTATCTGTCATTTTTCGGAACCGTTATCGCCTTTGGGTGCTATCTGAAACTCATCGGCAAAATCGGTGCCGATCGGGCGGCTTACGCCACCATGCTCTTTCCGATCGTGGCTCTCGGCATCTCAACGGTTTATGAAGGCTATCAATGGGCGGCCCATAATGTAATTGGTATGGCAGTTGTGTTGATCGGTAATTGGCTGGTTTTAAACAAAAAGGCCCTGGCAAAAAGGCTGGTTGCGGAGTAACGCGCTGGGAAAGGGATTCCATAAAACTGGGCATGGCGTTTCATATTGTTATGTTGTGCAATTTGCCCCACTTGCATTAACTACTTGAAATCGAAAGTGAAATAATATCAGACGGATACAAGGGGAAATGTGCATGATTCTTGCTTCCCCTTTAGTTTTATGGGGGGTGACGATCAAAGCAAATGTTGCGGGCTTAAATTACTGGTGGAAAAGTACCGCAAAGAATTTCAGATTCCGGAGAATCTAAATTTTTATTCTGAAAAAAACTACAAAATTGCCGAAAGAAAATATCTGAAATACGCTTTGGGCTTGGGTGGGTTGAAAGATCTTCCGGAATAACCAATTCAAAGAGGTCAAGAAAAAGGAGGCGGTCATTTTTGCTAAAAGGAAGTTGGATTTTCCATACCTACAATACCTTTAAGACCTGCGCCGGCGTATTTATCATTGCCGCCGCCATAGCGGGGAGTCTTATAATCATCCGCCTGGTCGGCGAGAGAAGACTGCAGGGTTTTTTTAACATGTTATTCTCCTTCAAGAGAAGGGAACCAAAACTGGATTTGGCTTCCGAGGCGTTTGTGTCCGAGAACAAAATCTGAACTTCTTCTTAATTTTCATCAGGAGCCCCATGGTATCATAAAATTAGACGCTTCATCCCGCGAAGCGGGGCTAAATCCAGGCATCAGACAGGCTTGATAGGAGCTGGCCTTCAAGCACTATTATTCTCCTCCCTTAAAGGGCAGTGGAAACACTGCCCTTTTTTAATTCAGAACTCAATCATGTTGATTTGCGTCAGGGTCGTGCGACGCCCTTTCCCGGTGAAAATAGCGCATGCAACGCCCGGCGTCCTTCTTCTACCGGGCACATCCAATTCAGATGCAACCTGCGTGTAGTGAGGCGCCTGTCCGGTTTTCAGCATGTATTTCATGATGATTTGAAAGACGCTGTCCAATTGGCTGGATGCACGCATATTACGTCCTGTTGGGAGCTGAGTTCATGAGAGTTCCCTTATCTGTCAGATATCACGGGCTGATCTTACCTTCGGATAAATTAAGATAATATGAAATCTGATATAATGGCATATCTGGATTCGAAAATAGGATCTAGCTTTTTCTGGACGTGACTGTCTGAAAAGATGAGATCTGCTGCTTTAGCTTTTTCCCTTTGCACTTTGGGCAGCTGAATTTTTTCTTTTCATAGTCGGAAATGGAGATAATGACGCTAAAAATTTTTTTACATTTATCGCAGTAAAATTCATAGGTAGGCATACCGCACCTCCAGCTTTTTGAGTAAATATCAATATGAAAAGCTGCAACAAACAATTTTCGTGCAAAATATTGCAAACATCTACTAAAAAGATCACGAACTCTATGTGCAGAACCTGAAGGAGCTGCAAAAGATGTGAAACGGATTTGTATTCAGCTCAATTCGGGCTACAAGGAAACGTTTAATTCCAACTGAAGTATGAGATGCAACTCAAATAGATGGCTTTTTAATACAATATTTAATGCCGAAAGGTCAATTTGAAATAAATTTTTAACTCGGAAATAAGAGGAAATAAGCGGGGTTGATTTGTTGCGTTTAATGAAAAAGTGGAACAATCGATAGAAGTATGACGCATTCGATTAAAAGGAGTCGTTAGTCCAATTAGTCCACCCCGTCCCCAAGATTTCCCGCGATGGGGTCGATGCAGGAAGCGTCATTGATGCGGGTGGAGTTGACGAGCTTTGATACCGGATAACTGACCAGATCTTTCACGAGTGCCTGTTTTAGAATATTTTTTAATTCATTTACATCCTGATTGGCCGGATTCAGCCAGGATTCATATGCTTCGGGTTTGAAGATGACCGGCATGCGATGGTGGATATCCCGCACGGCTTCACTGGCTTCGGCCGTAATGATGGTGCAGGACTTGTAAAGGGTGTTCTGATCTTCTTTGCCCCAGGTTTCCCAGAGTCCGGCAAACGCGAAGGGCTTTTTATCAGGCAGGGTGATGAACATAGGCTGTTTTTGTCCTTTTGGTCCTTTCCATTCATAAAAGCCATCGGCGATGATCAGGCATCTGCGTTTTTTAAAGGCATTTTTAAAAGAAGGCTTTTCGGCAAGAGTTTCGGCACGGGCATTGATCATACGGTTGCCAACAGAGATGTCTTTTGCCCAGAAAGGCACCAGTCCCCAGTGGAATTTGTCCAGCCAGTTTTCGCCCTGGTGATTGAAAATCGCAAGAATCTCCTGCGAGGGCGCCACATTATAGTTGGCCGTAACCTCGCAGGCAGACCTGTCAATGGGAAAGATTTCTTTAAGTTCATCCAGGTTGCGGTATCCCACAAATCGTCCGCACATAAAGCATCACTCCTTTGATTAAATCCAGTGCATTGAATAATTCATGCTTGCTCGTGATGCAAGAGATAAATAGGGATAATCAAGACGCTTGCGGGTTTCGGATTGGGGATTTAATTGTAGATAGGATCAACAAGATGATTTCGTATTTCAGAAATAAACAACAGCCAAAATTGTATAAATTTATACAATAATGTGGTTGCCACCGTTTAAGCCCGCAAATCTTTACCGGCCATCTGGAATAAAATTGTAGAAATCCGTAAAACCCAATTTAGTTGCCTTATCCACTATTATTTGTTACGTTGCGGCACTCAATTTACTTTATGGGTTGAATGCGTTTAATTTGCCTTGAATTTGGGTCTACCGAATCCATTGCCATTGCATGATTAAGCGATTGAACCAATCAGACAATTACACCTTGCTCAAGGAGACACATTTCATGGCAGATGAACAGGACCAGCCAACAGAATTAAAGATAGACAGGCGCAATCTTTTTAAGGAAGAAACCTTTACCGATCTTAAGGTGGGAATGATTAAGCGTATGACACCGGTTAAGGCCGATGGAACCGTGGATAAAACCCGAAAATCGGTTTTTGTGGGTCAAACGAGCCTGATGACGCCCAGCGGACCGTTGCCGATTCAGGCAATTATTCAGGCCAAGGAATTGCAGCAGGCGATTAAAAAATTTCCGGAAGCCATGCAAGCGTCGATGGAACGATTGGCTGAGGAAGCCAAGAAATATCAGGAACAACAACAAAGCCAAATCGCAAAGCCGGACTCACGGATTATCGTACCCGGGAGGTAGACAATCCTATTATTTATTCAGGTACTAAAAAGGCATCCCCATGATTGGTGCCTTTTTCTTTTGCCGGATTTTACACTTCTAGGGAATTATTTACACACTAGTTTATTTTACTAGAAACCAGCTCAAATATAATTCTAGTATCCTAGCCCTAATTTAGACGGATATTTAAGCCTCCGGCCAGTCCGATTGCTTCTCATTAGATTCAGCGTTTTGAAAAGCCGCGGGAGAAATACAATGTCCATTTTGAAATTATTTTCAGGCAAGACCCCTGAGGAGCATGAGCAAAAGGGCGATGAGTTATTTGCGTTGGATTTGTGGGGCAAAGCCAAGATCGAATACGAGCGGGCTCTGGATAAGCTGGAAAAATCAACACAGCAAAACTTCGAATTAAAAACCCGGCTTCAGGAAAAAATTTACCGGACCAAAGAAGAACTGGCACTCGGACACGAGCAGAATGCCGATGATCTGATGGCGTCCGGCTTTTATGACGATGCCCGCGAACTATATATCCTGGCACAGGAGCTGACCGAGAATCCGAAGCAAAAAAATAGCCTGGAGCTTAAGCTCAAGGAACTCGATTTCCAGCTGGACAGAACCGTCAAGGAAGAGCTGCCGGATTTAGATGTTGACGCCCGGGAAGTTCAAGAACCTGAATTTGCGGAAAATGAGGACGAAAATTTTCGCGCATTGTGCGGCACCCTGCCGAAGGAAGTTCAAAGAGACTATTTAAACTATGGAAATAATTTTAAAAACGGTTACCTGGCATTGAATCGGGGGGATTTTACCGTCGCGGCCGATTATTTATCTCGTGCCATGCAGGAGAACCCGTCTGCCGATAGCTATATCCCTCTGGAGCTTGCCACCGCATATCTGAATCTGGGAAAACATACGGAGGCGCAGCAATTGTTGGAATCCTTTCTTGAAGACCAGCCCAAAGCGCTGCCCGCCTATCAGCTTTTATGTGAAATTTTCTGGGAAAAAAAGGCTTTTGATCGGGCTAGAGCGCTTCTTTCCTCCGTTCCTGAGGAGCTCACAGAGTCCATTGCCGTTTATATCTTGAAAGGCGAGACACTTTTTCACGCCGGAAACTTTACCGATGCAAAAGAATTTTATCGGGATTTTTTGGAAACCTATGGCTGGAACGAGCCCATTGCCCGGACCCTTGCCAAAACCCACGAGGCGATGAACGAGCTGGCCAACGCCCGCAATGTTTACCGGCAGATTATGGACCAGTGCCGCAGCTGCCATACGCGCGTGGACCCATTCATAAAGCAAAGATACGCAGATCTTTGTTTTGACTCCGGCATGTATAACACTGAGATTCTGGAGCTTTACCTGTCGCTGGCTCAGGAGATTCCGGCCAACGCCACCGGTTACTTTGAAAAGGTCAGCCGGATTTATGCCGCCCAGGGAAATGAAGGGGAGGCCAGGCGGTTTCGGGCGCTTGCCGAAAAACTGGCCGCAAAATAAAAGTGAAATATGGCAAACGAATACCTCGTCGAAATACACAAATACATCAGCGCAGAAATCGCATCTGCAGAAAATAAAAAAAAGACTGCGGACGCAAATAACGATCTGGAGTCAAAACGGTTTTGCGAAGGCCAGCTCCAAGAGTGGTTAAAGATGCGTGAATATTTGACGAAAAAAATCGACCTGAAAACCCAAAAATACTTTTAAGAATTCTACAATGGCCTACATATATTTATTGGATTTATACAAGTTCATCGATCAACGGCTTGAAGATGCGTATCTATCAATCGGGGGGCTGTCTGAGGATCCGATGGCCACAAAATTCCAGGAAGGCCGCATCCGGGCGCTTTTGGATTTTAAAGATTATTTGACAAAAAATCTCAACCCCAAACTCCCCGGCCGCATCAGAAAAATCTACGAAGCCAAAAATTAGGATACCCAAATGCAATTTGTACCGGATTTCAAACCTCTCTCCGAAGAGCAGGCGTCTGCTCTCTGGTTCATTTTTGACAAAGGCAAGCTGCTGGTAAAAATTACGAACGATACCTATACCGTCCCCGATACTTCCGATTTGGCTGCAAGCAATATTTCTCCCGTTCGCCCTCAATATCTCGGCACCCTGGACAGCCAGCCCTGCTATGCTGCTGAGGCAGCTGCCGAATTGCCGGATGCCGATCATTTTAAATTTATAAATTTACGGGCGCTTTTTCGTTCGATGGACGAGGATTTGATCTGGGTTGCAGGTCGCGCCAATCAACTCGTGGACTGGAGCCGCACACATCAACAATGTGGTGTCTGCGGGCACCCCACCGAGGATAAGACGGACGAGCGGGCGAAGATCTGCCCCCAATGCGGATTGGTAAACTATCCCCGACTCTCCCCGGCGGTCATTGTTGCCGTGCTAAAAAATGATCGGATCCTGTTAGCCCGCAACAAACGCTTTAAGCTTCCGTTTTACAGTGTCCTGGCAGGCTTTGTGGAACCGGGCGAAAACCTGGAAGAATGTGTTCAAAGGGAGATCCGTGAAGAAGTGGGCATAATGGTTAAAAATATCCGGTATTTCGGCAGCCAACCCTGGCCGTTCCCGAATTCATTGATGATCGCATTTGTCGCCGATTATGCCGGCGGCGATATCACGATCGATGGTTCGGAATTAATAGACGCTGATTGGTTTTCAAAAGACGAGCTTCCGCAGATTCCCCCCAGCATCAGTATTGCTAGACAACTCATCGATTGGTTTACTGAAACCTAGTATCTGAATTTTCATAATAAACGCTTGTTTTTTTCCACTCATACCTCAGTCCTCAGCACTCAGTCCTCGCTTTGGTTTGACCAGTCTTCCAATGGTGAGGCCCTGGACGATGATGGAAAATACAACAATCGCATAGGTGACGGCAAGGATAGCTTCACGGTTTTGACCGGCCGGCAGGGACAATGCCAGGGCAACCGATATGCCGCCCCGCAGACCGCCCCAGGTCAGGATTTTGATAACATTGGGGCTGAAGCTGCGAAAGCGCTTCAGAATTACCACCGGTATTCCAACACAGACAAAACGGGCGGCCAGCAGAAGGGGAATGAGGATGATTCCCGCTAAAATATAAGCCAGGTTAAAGGTGAGAATCATAACCTCAAGGCCGATGAGCACGAAGAGCACGGCATTTAAGATTTCATCAACGAGCTCCCAGAATTTGTCCAGATGGTCCCGGACCTCATCGGACATGGCCAGCATGCGCCCGTGATTCCCGATCAACAGCCCGGCCACTACGATGGCGATGGGACCGGAAAGATGCAGCGCATCGGCAAGCGCAAAACCGCCGGTTACGATGGCGAGGGTGATCAATACTTCGACCTGGTAATTTTCCACACTTTTCAGCATCCAATAGGCAACGGCGCCGATCAGCAGCCCGAAAACCAACCCGCCCCCCGCCTCTTTTATGAACAGACCTGCAACTGAAGCGGCTGTAACCCCATGGGTTGCGGTGGCTATTTCCAATATCACCAGAAACACTACGACCGCGACGCCGTCGTTGAATAGCGATTCGCCGGTAATTTTGGTTTGAAGGCTTTCGGGCACGCCGGCTTTTTTTAGAATGCTCAGTACCGCAATCGGATCTGTGGGTGAGATCAGCGCACCGAACAAAAGACAGTAGATGAAAGTCAGTTCGATACCCAGCCAACCCAGCACCCACCAACTGGTGAAACCCATAATAAAGGTAGATCCGACAACGCCGGCCGTGGCCAGAGAACTGATGATGTATTTTTGTCTGGCCAGATCCGCCAGGTTAACGTGCAGGGCCCCGGCAAACAGCAAATAGCTGAGCATGCCGTTGAGTAAGGTTTCATCAAAATCGATGCTGTCAAGTAAAAGACGCACATCTTCTTTCAAGCCAAACCCCAGTGGCCCCAGCGCAATGAGTCCAAGCGAAACCAGAAGGGCGATAACCATCAGCCCGATGGTGGTGGGCCAGCGTATAAACCGATGGTTAATATAACTGAAGACGGCTGAAAGCGTAATCAAAATGGCGATGATATGGAGAAGTTTCATTGTATTTGCGAACTGGGTATTGGGTATTCGGTATTGGAGATTTGATAATATTTGCCTGAATTAGGATACACCTTACCGGCTACAGTATAAAAGGCTCAAAGGGAAAGCAAGCATCCAATTGTTTTTGTAATGCCGGCATGCTGTTGAACAATTAAATTATTTTCAGATCTATAATCCAAAATCGTCCCTTCCCCTTGTTTTTGCTTTTGAAAACATTATTCTATGTATTCGTATTATGGCAGCAGAAAAAGCCTTTTCAATGTCAACCTCATTCAAGGAGATCGAATCATGGCGAGACGCGTTGTTATTGATGCCGACGAATGTATCGGGTGTGAGAGCTGTGTAGAGCTTTGTGCGGAAGTCTTCGCATTTAACGAAGCTGAGGAAATAGCTGAAGTTATCCTGCCTGAAGGTGGTCCGGAAGACTGTATCGAGGAGGCGATCGAGACGTGTCCGGTGGAGTGTATATCCTGGGAAGAAGATGATTAGAAGTGGTTTCAAAACCCCATCTGAGGCCCAATGTCTGCGTTGCAGACCTCCGATAAATGCTCACATACCCACATGTATGCTGCGCTTTCTCGATCGGTCTGCGCCTTGCCCTTGAACCTGATCTGAGGCTTTGAAACCACTTCTAGGTCTGAAGCACTTTGATTTATTTTCTAATCGTCAAACTCACCGATCAGTTTTACTTCTCTTTCGAGTTTTACGCCGAACCTGTCGTATACCCTTTCTTCGATCCGGCGGATCAGCCTATAGATATCCAATGCTTTGGCGTTATCGACATTCAGGATAAATCCGGCATGCTTCGGGCTGATCATGGCGCCGCCGATACGTTCGCCCTTGAGGCCGGCTTCTTCGATCAGCGCCCCCGCATAATAACCCGGTGGGCGTTTAAAAACACTGCCGCAGGAAGGATAATTAAGCGGCTGTTTTTTGGCACGCAGGGATAGGATATCGTTCATCCGATCTTTTAACATGGCGGCATCTTTTTTTTCATAACGAAATTGACCGGAAGTGATCACCACCTGTTCCAGATCCGGAACACGACGGTAACTGAAATTAATTTCTTTTCTGGCGGCCTCAAACGGCGTGCCGTCCATTCGAAAACCTTTTACCGCGACCGTCGTCTGCTCGATTTCCTGCCCGAAAGCGCCCGCATTCATCCGCAGTGCTCCGCCAACGCCACCGGGTATTCCAGCCATCAGTTCCATGCCTCCCAGGCCCTTTGCAACTGCTGCCCGGATCAGGTCAAGTAGAGGGGTACCTGCCAGGGCGGTGGCTTCTGTGCCATCGAAGCTGCATCCGCTAATGTTGGTGCCCAGATACAGTGTTACCCACGGCCAGCCTTTTTCTGACACGAGCAAATTCGAACCATGTCCGAGGATAAAAAGGGGTACCCCTGCTGTATGTACGATGGTGAGCACCTCCCCGATACCGGCCTCGGTTTTAGGAGCAGCCCAGACTGCTGCAGGACCGCCGATTTTGTATGAAGTATAGGCTGCGATTATTTCATCGGCCTTTACTTCAACCTCTGGCACCCGGGCCATCCGGTCTGCCATGCGGGCGGCATCAAAATTTACGCTGTCTGCCACATCATTCTCCTTCAACCCATGAAAAGAGTACGTAACAGTCTGCTATTAAAGCACAAAATTACGTTGAAAGCAATTTTAGGGTCTGCATGCAGGCGAACTTGATTCATTATCCTGAGTTCTTAGGTTGTAGTTAAAGTGAGTTGATGACTTATAACACCGCCATTAATTAACGCATATCGCTAAGGGTAAACCGCATTCAATTTAAAATTATCACCGCGATAACCCCTGATGCCGCAAAAAACTTTAATCTGCCGGCGGCCGAGGGGCAAGCTGTGGCCTGGGCATTCCAACTCACATTCTGATAAGGATGATATCTGCAATTTTACCAGAGTTTGGATATATCTCAATATATCTGCAGTCAGCTTATATTGTCTATTGTTATTCATGTGGGCCATTCTAATACTTTAGTATTAAGAAATTCCAGCCACATTATTAGCGACTTCTTTTCACATTTTAATTGTTTCGCAATTCATTAGTCTCCACGATATCTATCTGATTCTATATAGAATTTGGCTATTATAATAATTTGGCACAGGTATTGCTTCTGATATTGCCTGGAAGACTTCTCGGATGTAAGTGCATCTTTTCAACTGGGCTGTTTCACCTTCATTAGGCTGGGCGGATCCGGTGAAAATAACGGCACCTGGGGAGTCTTAAATTTTGAGACAGACTAAAAATATAAAACATTCATTTGTCGATAATGGTTATAGAAAGGTATGGAATGAAAGCATTAAGAGTCGATAGGAATATTGAACGTAGGATTGAAAAACGACATGCTTGCTCAGAAGAAATCTTTTTCGCAACTCAAAGCCGACTCTATGAAGGTCAACTTAAAGATTATGGTCGCAACGGTCTTTTTATCAAGACAAAAGAGGTTCTAACAGTAGGAGAAATGATTACAGTGGTGGATCCGCACCCAGACGGAGGAAATAAGAAACGTAAAGGTCAAATCTTATGGAGAAGTAAGGAAGGATTCGGAGTAGAGTTGTATAGGCCCCGTAATGAAAGGGAACAGAAAGTAATTCGATTTGAAAAAAGAAGTATAAATAACAAATAATAATTTACTATAAACAAAAATTGTTAAGCAAATGATATCTGTTTGTAAAGCTGATCTCTAATAAAGCAACCTTTTCAGAATGAAAGATATTGATCAAATAGAAGAATCCGCTAGAGATTTGTTGAAGAACGAATTTAGGATTGAAAAATCGAGACAGGTCGAATTCTGATGAAAAAAAGGCATAGTTTGGGAAATCAAAAAGGGTTTACTCTAATCGAGCTGCTTTCCATTATGATCATAATGGGTGTTATGAGCTCGGTAGCTGTAAAAAAAGTTGACTTTATAACAGATACCGCCAGTACAAAAGCTTTGGCTATAGCGGTGAAGGAACTTAATGTTAGAGAAAGTTTGATTTGGTCTAAAATGAAAATATCAAATGATGGATATACATCAGATGAGGATATCTTCACCGCTTTAGATAAAGATCTGAGCGCAAGATTTAAATGGAATCCAGGACCTACAATTGATGGTGGAACGCTTCACTGTGAATCGCAATCAATTGTTCTCAATCGAATTCGATCTACAACCTCAGCTGCAGGTAAATGGCAATGATTCTTAGTTTTTCAAAAATGTCCTCTTCAGCCCCAACGTTTTGAATAGACGCAGTTCTTCCTAACAATTTTCTAATCACGCTTATTATAGAAATATAATAAGATTTCAAACCTGCTGTTTCTCCAACATATCGGTACTTTTAAACCCCTGAAAAAAATTATGATATCATATTATCCGCCGAAGTTTTAGTTTACTTTCCAATTCTGTCAATTCAAGTATTGGTCAGGGCACCTTAACAGAAGGCAGAAATCAGATGTCAGGTATAGGGATTTGATTCAAATTCTGTCATCTGTCTGCTGTATTCTGTCCTCTGTCTTCTGACACCTGAACACTGAAACCTGACACCTGAGTTTGTAAGCATTCCGAAGTTTAGCCGACTCATTTTTAGGTTAATACCAATACAAATCAAAATCTTACTATATCCCGGGAGAACCCATATGTTCAGGAAAATAATAATATTACAAATTGTTATGTTGGGAGTTATCTTTGCAATTGTGTTGAGCCAGGCATTTTCCAAAGGCATCGAGGAAAAAGGCAGGACTTACATTGTGGATTTTCATGGTGAAAGGTGGGACATCAGCCAGGCTGTGACCATCGGTTTTGAACCCCACCGTTTTCAACATGGAATCGGGCGTAATGCTTTTACACCCCTTGATGATTCAGATTTCAGTGGAGATAACGTCGAAGTGCAACGTAACGAACGTGTCATCGGCATTGCAGAAGGTGAGCGTGCAAACGCCTATGCAATATCAAGACTATGGCGCCATGAAGTTGCCAACAGCTTTATTGGTGAGAAAACCATTACGGCGGCTTACTGACCGCTTGTAGATTTAGCGGCTGTGTACAGCCGCCAGATCGATGGCCGCAATTTAACGCTGGTGCCTTCCGGCTGGACATATGACAGCACGTTTGTGTTGTATGACAGGGAAACCGGATCGCTGTGGTATCCATACAAAAAAGGGCTGATGGGCATCCAGGGCGTGTATTTTAAAAGATGGCTTCCTGAGCTTTCCTCCCAGGACACCAAATGGCAGGAGTGGGTGGAAAAACATCCGGATTCCAGGATTATGAAATAAGAAAACCTTAGGACTGAGGACTAAGTGTTGAGGACTGAGCGGGGAAACGAAAAGCGGATATGTTTGAAATTAGCGTTGGCATAAGGGTCGTGGGATCTATGAAAATACTGAAATAGACTCGATTCGAATAACTCAGTCCTCAGTCCACAGCACTTAGTCCTATTTTGTTGCACCATCTCCAATCCATCCTTCCATCGAATCAATTCACACTGCAGCCATTCTGAGCTGAGGTGTCGATCCGGTTCAACCGCTTGAATCGCCTTAAAAAAAGCTCAAGTTTTTCCTGTGGTTGCCGATAATTTTTCTGGTAAGGGGGATCTTAAAAAAGGAGGAAAACCATGGAGACTCAGGATTTTTTGAGAGTCATCAACGAACTGGATTTCATATTGGATGACATTGACGAAATTAGCGGAGAACTGGATCTGACCAAGGCCGAAAACACCAAGATGTTTCAAGCGATCAGCAGTATCGAAAAATCAAAAAAAATTCTCGTCGACCTTTTCCCCAAAATAAAATCTCTTGATTATGATGTTCGCGAAGACCTGACAGCCGAACTGATGGAAAGTTAGGGCTGGCCACAATACATTCGAAGGGAGACGGGGAGACCAGGTTGGGAGCCTGCCGGGATTGATGATGAAAACACGGGTCATGCAATTAAACATTCCGGGGTATAATCTGTTTTCTGCCTCTTTAAACAAATTTGACAAGGATGATTGTGTTACGCTGTCATTATCGGTGTCGTTTGTTTTTTTGCTTTCAATCATTCCTTTTACCACTTTAAGTGTTCTGATTTTTGATCTGGCCAAAGGATTTTTGGTTTCCAATGTCGCAGGGGCAGGCAATATTTCCGAAATTCTTGCGGAAGAAATAAATCATATCATTCCTTTCGTGTCGAAGAAATGGATTATGGCCCATGTCATCAATCCTGATGCTTACGGATCCTTTAAGGCCATCAATTTTCTAATGCTGCCGATAATCAGCGGCCTTTTTTTTAAATCACTTGAAACATCCTACCGTAAAATTTTCAAGCTCCCACCGCGCCATCTGGTCTTCGGCCAGGCCTTCTATGTCATTATCAGCGTTTTTGCCGGGTTGCTTTTTTTTATGTCCAACTTCATCTGGATCATACTTTCGACGATCATGTCCCACGTCTTAACTGCTATAAACAATACACCGTATTTTAATCAGGTATACCAGTTGGCCATGAACGTGTTTACGTCCCACCGGATTAACCTGTTATCGGCGCTGGTTCTGATTATTTTTTATCTGGTCACCATCAAACTGTTCCTGAACATAAAAATACGACTGCGACACCGTCTGGCTTCAGCGATGATCTTCTGCGTGCTATGGATCGTGGCGCGTCACCTCTTCAGCATTTACATCAGTCATATCACCGAGGTAAATGTTTTATACGGCTCGCTTAGCTCTGTGATCGTTATTTTAATGTGGATTTTTTATTCATCACTTGCCCTGCTCTTTTCCGTAGAAGTCCTGTACGCCCTGCACAAGGGATATTATCCCTACCGCCAGTGGTAAAAAAATATAACGCTAAGCGCATTGAGCAGAGCGCAAAGCGTTGAAAAGCAGTGGCCATCCGCACCAACTTCACTTATGCTATGCACCATGCGCTCTGCTTTGTTAATGATCTCCTTCATTCCAATTGAGAATCGCATGGTTGCTTTTGAGGTAATCCTGTCTATATTCTTATTGTTAAATCTATTTAAATTCTAACCGTCCCCTACCAACAGAGGAGTTCTAAAATGAGTGAACCGACGCGAATTTCTGCGCAGGAAACCAGGCAGAAAGTCTCTACCGGCGAGGCCCTGCTGGTTTGTGCGTATGACGATGCCGATAAATTTCGAAACAATCATCTCGAAGGAGCCCGGTCATTTTCGGAGTTTGAGTCAAATCTACCTTCACTTTCAAAAGACCAGAAGATCGTTTTTTACTGCGCCTGAGACGGCGAAGCCAGTGCTGCCGGTCAGGCGGAAAAACTTATAAATGATGGTTACACCCATGTGACGGTCTTAAAGGGAGGGGTAGCTGCCTGGAAAGCGGCTGGGTTCCCAATTGTGTAAAAGTGGTTTCACAACCCCATCTAAGGCCCAATGGCTGCGTTGCAGGCCTCCGATAAATGCTCACATACCCATGTATGCTGCGCTTTCTCGATCGGCCTGCGCCTTGCACTTTTTCTTTAATGAGCCGAATTTGCAGGAAAATATTGACATGAGAGTCCTCCCAGTTTACAAGGTAGATAAATACTGCTGAGCTTTCGTTTGAGAGAGGAACTCGATATGATCCAGCCTTTGTACAGAATCCTTCTGCTGTGGTACCTTGTTATTTTAGTCGGCTGTGCCGGCAGCACCCCGAAGTGGCGGCATTTTCATGGCGATTTGTCGGGCCAAGGATATCAGCCTGTAGAAAGCCGTTATGCGCTTTCCGCAGCTTGGACTGCGGGGCCTTATAAAATTACGAGCTCTTCTCCGGTCCTCGGGGTTGTTATCAGTGGCAGGGAAGTGATTTATTTCGGCACGGTGGACGGTGAACTGGTAGCCGTTAATTCCGAAAATGGGACTGAACGATGGCGCCGCTCATTTGCTGCGCAAGATAAAATCTTCAAAATTGTCTCTTCCCCGGCGGTTTCCGCACTAGGAAACATCTATGTCGTTACCAGCCATCGGGCCGCAGGCGGTCGATTCCGGAGTTTGCTGCATAAGGTCGATGAGTTTAGCAATGTCCGCTGGTCTTTTTCGTTTGCCGACGATGGATTTACTTCCGGATCCCCCAAGATTTTAAAACGGGGCGAAGAGACCCTTATCTTTATTTACGTGAATGTCGTTATCGACGGTGAACCCCAGGCCGAGCTTTTTGTTTTACGCGACAACGGCAAAACAGCCGAACTACTCGATCGTAAAGCCCTCGGTAGCTGTCAATGGAACAGCACCGAGCTGCGTACCCAGCCGCAAGATGTTTTTAATTCATTTGCTGCGGTGTGGGATTTTATCTCCGCCTTTCCCCTCGATCTTAACGCGAGCGGCGGCAGTCTGCCGGATACATTTGTTGATCCTACAGTGGCTGTTTATACCGACAGAAAGCTTCCACTGATTGCGGTAGCGGATAATTTGTGCACTGTCGGCGCATATGAATGGAATGATAAAAAATTATCCGTTGTCTGGAGTGAGTCCCACCCGTTTCAAAAGCATTCTTCACCGGTGTTGTTGGCCAGGGGTCTGATGGTTTTCGGACGGCAGGATGGGAAAGTTCTGGCGCATGATATGGAGACCGGTGTAAAATTGTGGGAGTTTGATGCCGGTCAACCGGTTCTTGCAACCCCGGCCGCAACTCCGGAAGATCATATTTTTATTGTTTCAAAAAGCCGCATTCAGGTACTGAATCAGATGGATGGATCTCTCATTTACGAAGGGATGTCGCCGCGAAGATTCGAGCTAGGGGGTCAAACTTTTGCATCACCGGTTGTCACCGAAAATTGTGTTTATGTATCTGCCCGGGAAATGCTGACCTTTAGCCACGATCTCTCAACCCGCAGTCAAGATACCAATTTTCGCGGAAACGGTTTGGCATCCATCGCATTGTCCAATAATGGCGCGCTGTATGTCGTGGCCGCTGACGGGACGCTTCGCAAATATCAAAGTGCGCGATAACGTTTGCGGCGGCCTATTTTTTTGGGGCTTTAGCGGAATCCTTGGGGGCGCTTTTTGGCAGCAATTCGAAAATCTCCTCCCAGTCCTTGACGGTCTGTCCCTTCTGAGTTTGATCAAAGCTGTATCGCTTCTCGATGTGTTTTTCGGCTTCGGTTACAACTCCGGCAGAACCGATAATCGCATAGAGCCGGATGTCTTTTTCTTCCAATGCGGTAAACATTTTCGCGCCCTGCCAGCGCAATACCGGCGCTTCCGGAAATTCGTGTTCATCCAGCCATTCTCTGGCCATCCCGAGTCCTGTATACCGGCAGAGGTAGATGACCCGGTATTTTTTAAGCAGGCGTTCCACCGCCCGGCGACTGGCTCCCGCGGCTATTTCGGAAATAAAGGCATCTTTGAATCCGCCTTCGATTTCGATGAAAATGACTTTTTCCTTTTTCTTCATCACCAGCAGTAAGCCGCTGCCGCTTTCGCCTTTTGAGCGAGCCTGCACCTTTATTATTCCCTGACGTTTGGGCGTATATTTGCGATATCCGTAGCCGTCCCCCCCGGTTAAATTTTTTCCGATGCTGTTATCATCCAGAAAAAATTCTACCAATCTGCCGCCATCAGCAAAAAATCTGCCTTTGGTCAATACCTTAAGATAGACAGGGGCGCTGACCGTTGTCACCTGGTCATAAACGATGATCTCCCCCCAGCTTGGGGTGACCGGCAAAACGACGAAGCTACATATCAAAAAAAACAACCGGAGCCTGTTTTTTGAAGAAACAATCATTTTCCCTTTCTTGACACCTCATACAGGTTTTTTTAAAATACAACAAAAAGCTATTTCTAAAATAAGCATTCACCTCTAATATCACAATTCTCTCTTTATCATGAGCCAGTGGGCTGAGCCAAGAGATTTTAAAGAATGGGCACGAAGAGCGTTTGGATTGCGGCCTATAGTGACCCTTATGCTTGTTAGCAGCGTTCTTATCCTGGAGTTTCGATTTGATTGGATGGAGCGCATCCTGGGGGCCTATCTGGTCACGACCAATTCCGAGCGGCCCGAATCCGGATCGATCTGGGAAAAGAGCCGTCAAACCCGGACAGCGCGAAAAGCGCTTGAACAAATCCTTACCGACAAGCAGACATTACAGCGTGAAGCCCGAAGCGCTGCCTCGTTTACGCAGATTGCCGCCAATGTTACTCCAGGGGAAGGGGTGATGCTGTCAGCCGACCATTTCCGCAAACTCTATCTGCGGCTGGCGCCGTCTATCGCCCATGAGATTATATCTCCTTTTGAACTGCTCGGGATTGTCAGCGATGGGCTCTGGCGCAGAACCTACTTTGAAAAATCCGGTTCCGGTTTGATGATTTATCTGCTGGATGCAAATAACCGTGTATTGCGGCAGCTTGAACTTGGCGTTATCATGCTGTCCCAGTTAAAACGCGGCGAAGTGGCTTTGACGGAATCCCTTGATCAATTACCGATTTTTGAAAACCGGATTTATCCTGCCGATCGGTTTTTTCATTCCCTAGAATCCTTTCCCGAAGACGTGCGCCGCAGTATGGTACCGCAGCCTGAAACGCTTCTTGAAGTACCCGGTCAAATCGTGCGGATCGGAATTTCTGATGAAACCCAGTCCGGCTTCATCGAGCTGGGCTTTGAATTCCTTAATGGTGCCCAGCGCCGTGTTGTATTGGTCCAGGGCCACGAATGGGCTGTCTGGCGATTGCGATCCAATCTGGAAGGCACGGATATGGATAATGCATCCCGCCAGATTAGCGATCAAACCGAAGACAGGACGCCCCCATGAGCCTTTTTGCCGTGAGTGTACGCCGAATCAGGATTCTTTTTTACGCGGGGATGACCCTGGCCGGTCTGGGGGCCCTGTTGGCGGTCGGTTTATTTTTCGTGGCTGTGCGCGATCTGCCGCAGGTGCCGGAGCCGTTAGGTCGCATCATTGAAACGCCGCCTACGGAAATATTTGCTGCCACCGGCGAACGGCTGATGATCATTGGCGGTCGGGAAGTCGTTCCGCTTAACCGGATTTCCCCATTTTTTATTCAGGCGGTGATTGCCACCGAGGACCATCGTTTCTGGGAACATCACGGCCTTGATAAACTGCGCACCCTAAAAGCATTGTGGATAACCCTTTTTGAACCTGGAAGAATCCAGGGGGCTTCAACCATCACCCAGCAGCTTGCCAAGAATCTGTTTTTTAGTTATCGGCGGACCTATATGCGAAAATTCCGGGAACTGCTGGTCGCCCTGCAAATCGAAACCCGATACAGCAAGCGTGAAATCTTAGAAGCGTATTTGAATCAAATTCCCTTTGGTGTCGGTGATTACGGCATTGAACGGGCCGCGCGGTCCTTTTTCGGCAAGCCTGCCCTGGAGCTTAATCTGGCAGAATCCTCCCTGCTGGCCGGTCTGCCCAAGTCGCCGACCCGTTACAATCCCTATCGGTATTTTGAGCGGGCCAAAAAAAGACAGCGGCTGGTGCTGGCGCGAATGAACGCCGTAGGTTATACGACCGTTGAGGAATCCGAAGCTGCCTATCAGGCCCCGCTGCAATTGATGTCGCATGCTGCCGAGACGCCCAAAGGCAGCTATTTTCTCGATCTGGTTATCAATGATCTTGAAGAGCGCTATGGCCCGGAGGTGGTTTACCATGGAGGCCTGAAGGTCAGTACGACCCTGGATCCCGAGCAGCAGACCTGGGCGGTCGAATCGCTGCAAAGCGGATTGGCAAAACTGGATCAGCTGATGGGAATTGTCGATGAAGATCAAACCGGCGACACTAGATCTTTGTCCCACCCGCAAGGGGCGCTGGTGGCCCTCGAATGCAACTCCGGTGCGGTCAAAGCCCTGGTGGGGGGAAGAGATTATTCGGAAACGGAGTTTAACCGAGCCATAGGAAACAACCGTTTGCCCGGATCCGGTTTTAAACCCTTTTTGTACTATGCGGCATTTGAAAAGCTGAGTTTGACGCCGGCCAACGTTTTTGTGGACAGGCAAATCACCATTCCGGTCGTTGGTGCCAGCGATTGGACGCCCCAAAATTTCGAGCGCGAACATGAAGGACCCATGATTTTAAAACGCGCACTCATGCAAAGCGTTAATGTCATTGCCGCACAGTTAGTCGAACGCGTCGGACCGGAGGCGCTGATCGACGTGGCCCGGCGCGCCGGAATAAAAAGCCCGCTGAAACCCGTTTATTCGCTGGCGCTGGGGACCTCCGGAGTGAGCCCCCTGGAAATGGCCGCCGCGTTTTCCACCTTTGCAACCGGCGGCATCCGGCATGAACCTTTCTGGATCCGCCGGGTTGAAGATCCTTTGGGCAGAGTGCTGGAAGAACAAATTGTTCGCGGGCAGCGCTCCCTGGATGCGAGCATCGCTTACCAGGTCACCGACATGATGCGCGGCGTTTTGACCGACGGCACGGGTAAGGTCATCCGTCGTCTGGGGTTTGATCTGCCGGCGGCCGGTAAAACCGGCACATCTGATGACTTTCGCGATGCCTGGTTTACCGGATTTACGCCCACCCTGAGCGCTTCTGTCTGGGTGGGTTATGACCGCGGGATGAGTATGCGTGATGTAAACAAGATCGGGATTACCGGCGGCCGGGGGGCTGGGCCCATCTGGGCGGAGTTTATGATCAAGGCCACCAGCGGAGAGCCCCCGCGGGAGTTTACCGTTCCATCGGATATTCATTTTGAAACCGTTGATCCGGTTAGCGGTGAAATCGCCGGTCAATGGAGGCCAAGCCGGATGAAGGTCGCGATGCGCTCCGGCCAAATTGCCGGGGCGGCGGCGGGTAAATCCGGCACCCTAAAGTCAGAACAATCCATCTTAGAAAAGACTGTTCAACCCGCCGTCGAAAAAGCCGGCACGTCCGCCACGAAAAAGGCGGACAGGTCAACCATTACAGAGGAAGACCTGCCGCCAGAGTAGAAATTAACTGGTGTTTAGTATTTTGTGTTTCGTGTTTAGTTTTTGATCCGCTGAAGATTACCGATTGACCGCAAAAAACTAAACACCAAACACCAAACACGAAATACCCATTATGGTTTCTTTTTTGAAACATATCGCCGTACGCATATGGCTGACAGTTTTTTTGGGCGGTGTTGCCTGCCTGTGGGTGTTGCCGTCCTTCCAGATGCGAATCGGACTCGAATGGGCCCTGTTGCCGGTTGTGCTCATTATTGTGGCGGTGTTTGTGCTGATTGGATGGGCACTAAACCGCTGGGGGTTGAGCACGGTTGAGCGGCTCATCCACGAGGCCGGCGGTTTTGAAAGAGATGGCATGCTTTCCGAAGCTGAAAATCGGTTCCAGCGGGCCTTGGCTGTTTTCGACAGTTTTCTGATATCAGCGCTTATAAAAAAACAAAAATCCGGCGCGTTAACAGCCCGCCTTGCCCGCTTTTACCTGGCCCGTGCCGGAAGAAGTTATGAGTCCGAAGCATTTCTGGTATCTTACCTGCAGTCGAACCCGGAAGATGAAGAAGTTGCCGAAAACTGGATACTGCAGATCGAAAGTCGCGGAGGTTTGAGGGAAGAACATCAGGAACTGGCCTATCTTATCGGCAGCGCGCAACCCAAAAATCGGACCATCCAGTCCGCGCTTGCCAGGTATTATTTGATGCTTGAAAGAACCGATTTTCCGGCGCTGCAAACATACCGGCTTGCGCTGGCTGCGGAAAAACAGGTGCCCGCCGAGTTTCTCAAAAACCTGGCCAACCTCTTTCTAAGAGAAAAACGTGCAGATGAATGGGCCCTGGAGATTTATCTTCAGGCGATTGGAGAAAGCCACCCTCAGCCTGAAATCTTACGGGGAATTGCTGCATGTGTGCGCTGGATTTCACTTACCGAGCGCAACAAAGCGCTGTTGCAACGGGCTTACAGCTACCTGGACGGTATGGACATGGCTGAAATTAAAAGGGTGAGCGCCGGTTTTAAATATCCGGTTCCGCCTTCCGACCGACGCGTCGTTCAGCGGCCGGCTCGGAAGAAGAAAACCTTTCTCCGAACCACCGGCGAAGTGCTGCAGACGTTTTATGAAGATCTTACCACCCTGCCGCAGTGGATTATTAGACAGATCCGATCCGCAATTCAATGGGCCATGCGATCAAGAAAATCGAGACGCGTTCTAACGGGAATTTTGCTGGCCGGGTTAACCGCGGCGGTTATTGTCCTGGTAATCAACACGGTGGGTCATCTGGTCAAAAGCGAAAAGCCGGTTGCCAAAAAAATCGAGAAAGCCTCTGAGGCAATTACGGATCCATTCACATTGCAGGTGGCGGCTTACCTGAAGCCAGCCTATGCCAAGACCTATGTAGAAAAATTAAAAAAACAGGGATTGGATGCTTACTGGAGAGAGGCCATCAGCGCCAATAAGAGATGGTACCAGGTTCGCGTTTCACATTTTCCGGACAAAAAATCTGCGAGGGAATTCGGGGAATCGCTCAAGGCCAGAGGGATCATCGACGATTATTACGTCGCGAATTTTGTCGTACCTAAATAGTTCATAGCTATAAGGCTGGGATGCCAGGATACTGGAAAGCTTTGAGAGCAAAATCACTTACGTCCAACGACAGATAGAAGATTATGATTCAGATTCTGTGTTTTGTCTTCTAACCTCTGTGTGCTGACCCCCGAAACCTAATACCTACTACCCAATACCTAACCTGCATTCGGATCGTGTTCGCGAACATAGGACAGCAGCTTCTTGGCGTTGGCGGATTTGACCTGAATGGCGTCGTAGTCCAAAGGGACGTTGTTTAAATATTGAAGAATGAGCGCGTCACCGCGTGAAAGGCCGCCCGGCAGTATGCCCGCAAAGAAAAATCCCAGCTTTTCAATTTGTTCGGTGTAGCTGCAGGTCGCAGGGTCGGAAAGATTCAGGAAGAGGTTTATAATTTCTGTTTTTTTGAGACAGAGCTCTTTAACCCGGGTTTTTAGGTGATCGATAATATTCTTACCCCAGCGGTCAATGATGATGCGGGCGAAATTCAGGGAACCGACAAGGTTCGTTCGAATCGCAAATGGTGATGTTAGCTTCTCAGTTTGCGCGGGTACCGCTGTCTTAATCTCAGGCCTGACGCCCAGCCCTCTGTACAGAGTGACAATCATGCTGCTGTGATGCGGCGGTGCATAAATCGCGAGGGAAGGTGGTGGTTGTGTTAAATATAAAAATTGCACCAGCATGCTCACCCGATAAGAATTTTTCGCATGCATGCCTTTAAACACGGTGCCGGGCGGTATCATCGCCAGCCTTAAAGCGCAGTCTCTGAAGCCAAATCCATGAACCGTATGTTGAGATATGGTGTGGTTGGTGACCGCCTCCCCGAAGGCGCCCTGCTTGCCCTGGGATCTCGCCTGATCTAACAGATATTGGGTGATGTTGCGAAAACATCCCAGGGATCGAAACTCCGGTTTCACGACGCCCTGGGCCATTTCGACTATCTGAGGATTCTCCTCCCAGATCTGGAAAACACCATATCCCGCGATTTCTTTTTCACCGGATACGGCAACCGCGGAGTGAATCTGACCGCTTTTATTGAGGGCGATAATTTTTTCAGGATAATACACATAATCGCGGGGATAAGTGTAACCGTAGGTTTTATATATCGTCTTTGATACTTCCGCTGCTTCGGTCGGATCCAATTGGCGGACATGGCATTTTAATTCGTCCAACGATGCGGCAATTGGCGGCACCGACGGTTCAAAGGGTTCCAGCTCGCAGGCCGCGTAATAGTCAGTGATACTTTTGTTTTTCAGATGTTTGATTAAAACGAGCTCCTTGCCTTCCGGCCCCAGATTGTTAAGTCGAATTTCATCGAGGTATTCCTTCAGCCTGAAAATCGGTTCTCCCATTTCGCGGTTATCATCGCTTGAACTCTCAATGGCCGCCGAATTTGAATCATCGGAACCAAAGGGCAGTCCTTTATCCCGCAGACTCACTTTCAATCCTTCCGGAATACGCTCACAGAGTATCTCCAGGGTACCTTTTTCTCCTGGTTCGAAAGAGTATTGGATCAAAGCGCTGACCGCTTCAATGATGCCGTTTTCAAGAGATTTTAAGTCCTGATCTTCCATCCCCATCGTGCGGGCAATTTCGGATACATAGACCGCAGCTGCAGCCGCGTATTTAGGATCGTTGGGGACCTGGATGCTTGAATATTCACATTTTGATTCCACATTTCACCTCCCGCATTCCGAGATCGCAACCAAATCACTCAGAGGCCTGTTCGTATTTATCGGAAATGAAAAAGGATCGCACCTGTTACGATAAGAAAGGGCATTGCGCAGCCTTAGAAACGCATAATTCAAACGTCGCAAAAAAGCATCCCCCCGATGCAGGACCGTCGGGGGGATGCTTGAAACTTTATGCAATGGAAAAGTTGGGTATGAGGCTTTCACACAACCTGTCTGGCGACCTTCTTTTTTATCGGACGTATACGGGCGTTCAAACTGAAGAAGTTCAATCACTCTTATTCGTCTTCGATTTCTCCTTGGGGCCTTTCGAAGAACTTTTTCGGGATCCTTTTTTTGATGAGGAATACCCATCAGCGTACCATCCGCCCCCTACCAGTTTAAACGAACAGCGCGACATGATCTTTTTGGCCTTACGGTTACACTTGGGGCATTTGATTGCCTCGGTACCCATTGGGACCAGGCTCTCGGTTATTGTACCTTCCGGGCATTGGAACTCATAAAACGGCATCTTCTTCCTCCTAAAGCCAATAAATAAAAGATATCAATCAGTTAAGTCAATGATACCTTTTTTGACGCTAAAGTATGCATTTTTTTCTTGATGTCAAGTAGCTTAATTGGTTAAAAGCGCTCTCTTTAGCGGATGCATGACGGGATGTCAATCCATAAAACAAAAATGAAAATATAGTTATTTATTTCAAAATATTACCCAGCCCTGCGGCTGCCATTTTACCCCTTGACACCATTGTCTCCCGGCATATATAAAAATCATAAATATTTTCAGCTACTAACAATTGGAGTCCGTATCGGGTCTGAAAGTATTCTTTTATTTTACGGACACTTAAAAAATACAGGGAAATAAATGAAAACTCAAATTTTAAAGAAATTTCCAGGTCTGCAAACGCTACATGCCAGCGAACATACGATTATGGTCGTTTTGGCAGTCATTGTGGGAATGGCGGGTGGCTTTGGGGCTGTAGGGTTTCGGTATCTTATTAATTTCTTTCAGACGTTGGCATACGGCAGTCATAAAGATTTACTGGAGCTGGTGATAGATCTGCCGTGGTATTATCGGGTGGCGATCCCGGCAATTGGAGGTCTGATTGTGGGACCGTTGGTTTATTTTTTCGCCAGAGAGGCCAAAGGGCATGGTGTACCGGAGGTTATGGAAGCCGTGGCGCTCAAAGGCGGTGTGATCAGAAAGCGGGTGGTGGTGGTTAAATCACTGGTTTCTGCCATCAGTATCAGCACCGGCGGTTCCGTCGGACGGGAAGGCCCCATCGTACAAATTGGTTCCGCCATCGGGTCGATCCTCGGGCAGTATATGAAAGTCTCGGCAGACCGCATGCGGACGCTGGTCGGATGCGGTGCGGCCGCCGGTATTGCCGCCACATTTAATGCGCCGATAGCAGGTTCCATGTTTGCGCTGGAGGTTATTCTCGGTGATTTCGGTCTGGCCACATTTAGCCCGATTGTGATCAGTTCCGTGGTTGCCACCGCTGTGTCACGTGCTTTTCTCGGTAATACACCGGCATTTATCGTTCCGGCATATGAATTGGTCAGCGCCTGGGAACTTCCCATGTATTTGATGCTGGGAATTTTTTGTGCGCTGGTGGGAGTGACTTTCACAAAAACACTGTATCGAATCGAGGATATTTTTGATGATATAAAATTTCCCGAATATCTCAAGGGAATTATCGGCGGCCTTATTCTGGGAGTGGCTTCCTTGATTTTTCCCCAGGTCCTGGGTGTCGGTTACGGGGCCATTGACATGGCCCTGATGCAACAGATGGCCTGGTGGTTTTTGCTGGTCCTTGTGGGGGTTAAAATTCTGGCCACCTCAGTGACGATCGGTTCCGGCGGCTCGGGCGGAATCTTTGCGCCCTCACTTTTTTTGGGGGCAATGGCCGGAGGGTTTTTCGGAGCCGTGGTTCATCAATTATTCCCCAATATAACCGCACATCCCGGGGCATACAGCATTGTGGGGATGGGCGCGGTGGTCGGTGCCACGACCCATGGTCCCCTGGCGGCCATTTTAATTCTCTTCGAGATGACCGGTGATTACAAAATCATTCTTCCGCTTATGCTCGCATGCATTATTGCGACAATCGCCAGCGGGCAATTGCTAAGGGATTCAATTTATACTTTAAAATTGGCCCGGCGAGGAGTGGACATCAAAGAAGGAAAAGAGGTCAACGTTTTAAAATCCATGTTTGTAAAAGATGTGATGAACGTTAATGTTGAAACCATGCCGGAAGACTTACCTCTGGCGCAGATGACGGAGCAAATATCTAAAAGTAAATTTAACAGCTTTCCGATGCTCAATGCCCGGAAGGAGCTGACCGGCATTCTTTCGTTTAATGACTATAGCGAAGCGATCTTTGACGAACACCTGAAAGACCTGGTTGTGGCCAGAGATCTGGCCACAACCGATCTGGTGACGATTTCTCTGGATGACAATCTATGGACGGCGCTGGAAAAGATCAGCTCAAAAGATTTTGCGGTTTTGCCTGTTGTTTCGGCGCAAGCGCTCAATAAATTAGAGGGCGTGATTAGTCGGCGGGACATTATCGGCGCTTACAACAAAGCCGTTCTTAAAAAATCGCTTTTTCAATAACAAGACAGGGTGGTTTGGCCTAAAAGAATGCATATTATTTAGATAATCTTATGAACAGGCGCCTTTGAGAAATTAGTTTGGGTTCTCAAACACCCTGAATGAAAGACAGGTGAAATGGAACCGGCCGAAATCATCCATAATCCTTTATTTCGCGAGCGTTCCGCTAAAAAAGCGGGCGGGCCGGCGCCGGATCTGGTTGAAGAGGAAGCCGAGGAGAAATCTCCTGAAGAAGAGCAATACATCCTCTGCCGTCAGTGCCATCAAGCCATTACGCGACCGGCGGAGCGGATTTCTGTCCAGGGTGCGCACAGTCACACTTTCGCCAATCCCCACGGTGTTGTGTATGAAATCGGTTGTTTTAAACATGCGCAGGGCTGCGGTTATGCGGGACCGCCGACAACCGAGTTTACCTGGTTTAGCGGTTATGCGTGGAGAGTCAGCTTTTGTACCATGTGCCTGACCCATTTAGGCTGGGTTTTTATTGGCGGCAGCGGGGACAGCTTCCATGGATTTATCCTGGATCGACTAATTCAACCGAAATAATAAGAGGAACTATAAATGGGAGAAATAAAAAGCACATTAGACCTGGTAATGGAAAAGACCAAGAATCTGAATCTCAGCGACGAAGAGCGCCAGGGACAGAAAAATAAAGAGATCGAGAGCCGTATTCGCGGTCTGCTGCAGAAATTTAAAGACCAGGCCCTCAATGCCGGCAATTTGAAATCCGAATACCAAAAATTACAAAAAGACTATGACCTGCCGGAAAACGCGCCGCTGGTCAAAGAAATATGCAGGAAGATTGAACTTGGAAATAATAATGACGCCTGGTTTGAACTGCTGGCCCGGTTTAAGATTGCCGATATTGAAGGGATCACCGGGGTATTACATGAATTTGATAAAGTAATCGATGCGGCAGCCCGGGAGCGATCTAAAATTTTAAAGGATAAGCTTGCGGAAGCGCATTTTATCTCCGGCACGGCGGTCGTACCCAACCTGGAAGCCGATAAGGCCTGGCGAGCCCAGGCCGGGAAGATACGGGATAAGTTTGAGCCATTACTGAATCAGGCCAAAACCAAACTGCTGGCCGGATAATCTGCCTCGACGCAGTATCATCGATCGGGAAAGTGATAAGACGAAGGTTTTTAACAATAAAATCCATGTTAGGCTTGGGCGTCAGAGATTGCTCTCAACCAGTTCAATAAGTCTCATAACCCTCCAGGTGAAATTAAGAGCATACGCCTAGTGAGGGAAATCCACATGCAGGGTTTTTACTGTCAGGTCTGTCCTTTGGTTATTCCGTCTCCTCGTTTAATACTTCGGCTAACTTTTCGAGTGCATCCCACGCTGCAGCAAAACCTGCGTATGCGGCAACTTGAAAGATCGCTTCAAATATTTCTTTTACTTGTGCGCCGTTATGTAAAGCCATCTTGAAATTAAGTTTCAAAGCATTGTGTCGTCCTAATGCAGCCAATACGCATATGCTGCAAAGCGATCTCGTTTTGAGATCGATGCCGCCGCGGGACCATATCCTGCCACCTAATACTGTAATAACTTCCTTCTCGAAATCCGGGCAAACAGACCGAAAACGCGAGACCAGCGACTCGATATTATCCTCCCCAACCATTTCGGCGAACTGCCTGTAACCCTTTTCATAATCAGTATTCATTCCGTTTCTCCTGCGCAACAGGTAATTTTACAGATCTGGATATCATCAACTAGGTAACGTTATCCGTCTCTATATGCCAAATCTTATCGTACTAAACAACGAAGTAACGTCAAGGTCCAAATATTAATGCAATTTCCTGGAGACGGTCAATAAGATAAAAAATGGTCAACAATATTTGGCATATCGTCAAAGGTATTGATCTTTGGGCCAAATTTGAGTATCTAGATTTTCATATCTGCTATAAATGGATGCGGTGAAATTTACCGATTTTATAAAGATATCTAATATTTATAGATAGTAACGATATTCTCAAAGATTATCGAAAAATCCCAAATCTATGGTTTTGATGTTCGTAAACCATTGATTTTATTAATTGCGAAAGTGCTATCATCGCTATATTCGGACTTTTTCGAGAGTCTCTCAAAATATCACCAATCGGCCGATATTTATTTTTCTGGCACGATATCTCAAGTTTCGGTTTATTTAGCTCACCCACTATTACCTAAATTGTTGACCGAATTTCGCCTTTCTTATAATAAAAATATTAGGAAATGACCTTTTCTATCTCGATATAACTTCCTGAAAGGAGAATTTTTATCATGTTAACTGGGAAAATCATTGATTTGTCGCAGGAGATTTATCAGGGGATGCCCGTTTATCCCGGGCATCTGAAAACCGTCATATGGACGCACCTGTCTCATGAAGAGTGCCGGCGGCAGCTGGGAACCGGCTTTTCCTACGAAACCAGAGGGATCATGCTGTGCGATCACGGGCCAACCCACATCGATGCCTGGAGTCATCTTTCAACCGACCCAAAAGCAGAATCCATCGATCAGCTGGCTTTGGAAAAATGCATTACATCTGCTATTGGCATCGACGTAAGTGACATTCCCCAAAAGACACAGTTTGGACGAAAAAAAATCGAAGATGAATTGCAGAAGTGGGATCTGGAAATCAGAAAAGGTGATACCGTGATGTTTTACACCGGACAATATGACCGTTATTACGGCAAACCCGAATACATGACCGATTATCCCGGCCTTGACCGTGAGGCAACCGAATTCATTATCGACCAGGGATGTGTCAATTTCGGCGTTGATGCGGCAAGTCCCGATATGTGGTATGACAAGACCTACCCCTGCCACAGCGTTTGTGGCGAACGGGGTGTGACCCATATTGAAAATTTGTGTAACCTTGACAAAGTCATCGGGAAGCGTTTCACCTTCATCGGGCTGCCGTTGAAGATCCGAAACGGCACCGGTTCTCCCATGCGGGCGGTAGCGATTCTCGACGGAGAATAAGCCCCTCGACATCGGCCAGCTAAAAACTTTGTGTAATCCGCAACTCGAATTCCTTTCAATTATTCGGGGACATTCGAAATTAGGTCAGGAGACATGTCTATGGCAGAATATTTAAAAAAGGCCGTTGAAAGGCCTGAGGAAGATATCTCCGAGGTCAGGAAAATCGTCAGCCGGATTTTGGAGCGGGTGAAAAAAGAGGGAGAGGCTGGACTTCGCTATTATTCCGAAAAATTCGACAATTGGTCGCCGGAACACTTTCGCGTATCAAAAGACCAATGCCGGGCCGCCCGCAAGAGTCTACCCGCCTCCGAAGTCGAAGATATCGATTTTTGTCAGGCCCAGATACGGAATTTTGCGAAGGAACAGATGGATCGCATCGTGGATTTCGAAGTCGAAACCCTGCCGGGAGTCCATTTGGGCCAGAAAATCATCCCGGTCGCTGCCAGTGGTTCCTATGTCCCCGGCGGCCGATATCCAATGCTTGCCTCGGCTCACATGACCGTCATCACACCGAAAGTGGCCGGGGTTTCAAGAGTCGTGGCCTGTTCCCCGCCGGTCAAAGGGCAGGGGATGTGGCCCGCCACGCTTTATTCAATGCATGCTGCCGGCGCAGACGAAATCTATTGTATGGGCGGCGTGCATGCCCTGGCAGCCATGGCATACGGCATTGAGGGCTTGGCGCCGGTTGACATGCTTGTGGGCGCCGGAAACAAATATGTTGCCGAAGCGAAACGACAGCTTTTCGGAACCGTCGGCATTGATCTTCTGGCAGGGCCGACGGAGATCCTCATCATTGCCGATGAGACCTCCGATCCGTTTATTCTGGCCGCCGACCTCCTCGGGCAGGCCGAACACGATCCCAATGCGCGTCAGGCGCTGGTATCCCTGTCAGGTGATATCGCGCAGGCAACCAGCAAGGAAGTGGACCGGCAACTGGAGGACCTTCCCACCCGGGACGTAGCGGCCGTGGCCTGGCGAGACAACGGGGAAGTGATCCTGGTTGATTCTCCGGAAGAGGCCGTACAAGTTAGCGATACCTGGGCTCCCGAGCATCTGGAAGTGCAGACCGAAGATTGGAAATACTACCTGGATAATTGCCGGAACTACGGCTCTGTTTTTCTGGGAGAAGAGACCACAGTGGCCTACGGCGACAAAACCATCGGCACCAATCATGTCCTGCCCACAATGAAAGCGGCGCGGTATACCGGGGGACTTTCCGTCGGAAAATTTGTCAAGACCGTCACCTATCAGTATGCCACCAAGGAAGCGTCTTACAAAATTGCCGATGTATGCGAAAGGGCCTGCAATTACGAGAACATGCTGGCCCACGGTGTATCCTGTAAGGTCAGAAAGGAAAAATATGCAAAATGAAAAGGCCGGAACTGTCTCTTGAAAATAGATCCGCACTGATCACGGGCGCTTCCGGTGGCATTGGCGGCGCCGTCGCCAGAGCCTTCGCTGCCGCCGGGGCCAATCTGTTTCTGCATGGAACCTCGGAGGAAAAGCTGAAATCCCTGTTGGATGAGTTGAAGGCGGAGGATTTTGAGTATTGCGCCAAGGCCATTGCGCTTACCACCCCGGGCGATGCCCGCGAACTGGTGGATGCAGCTGTCCGTGAAATGGGAAGAATCGATGTTTTGGTGAACAGTGCCGGTATCAATCGCCCCCAGAAGTCGGAGGATGTCACGGAGGCGAATTGGGATGACGTGTTGAACATCAATTTGAAGATGCTTTTTTTCGTCACTCAGGCTACCGGAAAGGAAATGATAAAGCAGGGTGGCGGTAAGATAGTTCATATCTCCTCACAGGCCGGAATTATAGGGTTGCCGCTGCGGGCGGCATACTGCTCCAGCAAAGGCGGCGTGAATCAGCTCACAAGAACGCTTGCCCTCGAGTGGGCGCAGCATAATATCAATGTCAATGCGGTCGCGCCTACCTTTGTACGCACACCGTTTACCGAGAAGATGTTTGAGGATGAGGATTTCAAAAAGTATGTCATCGACAGCATCCCTTTAGGCCGGATGGCAACAAACGATGAGGTTGCCTATGCAACTCTTTTCCTTGCGTCAGATCTTGCCAACATGATCACCGGTCACATTCTTAGCGTCGACGGCGGTTGGACAATCAAGTGAGACGCGTTAATCTTTATGAATATTTAACGATTCGAGCCGTGAATATTCTTGGCCAATTTGAAAAATACCCAGGGCCTAGTTAGGAAGGAATTCAATGACTCTAGAACTTTTTAATTTGACAGGAAAGACGGCAATGATAACCGGCAGCACTAAAGGGCTAGGCGAGGTAGCAGCAATCGCTTTGGCTAAAGCCGGGGCAGACATCGCTGTATGCGGTCGAAATCGTGAAAATCTGGACAAAGTCTCAACGTCTATTAAAAATTTGGGAAGAGATTCAGCCGGTTTTTTCCTGGATGTTACATCCCAGAAAAGCGTCCAGGAAGGTGTTGAGCAAATACTTAAGTACTTTGGAAAAGTAGACATTTTAGTAAATAACGCCGGTGTAAACTACCGGGTTCCCGTTCTCGAGTTTACTGAAGAGGCGTGGGATCTTGTTATCAACACGAATCTGAAAGGATATTTCTTAGTCGCCCAAGCCGTGGTGCCGCAAATGATCGAGCGTGGATACGGGAAGGTCATCAATATGAGTTCAATTTTCGGATTGACGCCTCTACCGGATCAACTGGCCTATTCATCATCAAAAGGCGGGGTGAATCAGCTTACCAGGGTAATGGCTTTGGAATGGGCCAAGAAAGGAATCCGTGTTAATGCAGTGGCGCCAACTTATTTTGAAACCGAACTGGTGACTCAAATTCGAAATGATCCTGAACGATTCAACTTTATTAATGAGCGCACACCCATGGGCCGATGGGGACAGCCGGAAGAAATTGAGGGGATCATTATTTTCCTTGCGGCGCCTGCATCAGATTTCATTACCGGTCAAATTATCTACATCGATGGAGGGTGGACGGTGTGGTGATGAGATGGCTTCTAGTAAGAAGGAGGGTAGATGCATTCTATTTATGAAAAAAGACCCTGGTTAAAAAATTACCCTGAATGGGTGCCCCATGATCTTGAAATAGGCAATGATACGGCCATCGGTGACTTCATGGCGTCTGCGGATCAAAAACCCGACTCACCCGCCGTTCATTATTTTGATCACACCATTTCGTACGGAGATATTGACCGATTATCAAACAGTTTTGCAGCGGCGCTGGAAAACCTTGGCGTTGTAAAGGGTGATCGCGTCATACTGGTTCTGCAAAATGTTCCCCAATTTTTGATCAGCACCTATGCGGCCTGGAAAATTGGAGCGATCGTTGTTCCTCTAAATCCCATGTATAAAGAAAATGAATTGTCTTACTTCTGTGAAAATTCAAATGCAAAAATATTTATCACCCTCGAAGAGATTATCAGTCAATTAGAGATTTCATTTCTAGAGAACTCGTCAGTAGAAAAAGTGATTACAACTTCCCCTTTGGATTTTTTGCCCGATCCTATTAGCCGGCCGAAATTGCTGCAAGACACCCAAAAGAAACCGGTGCCCGGCTGCCTGGATATGCTGGAGCTGATCGATAGTTATCAGGGAGCCGCAATTGCCGGTTTTACGATATGCGCTGAAGATATTGCCTACCTCACCTATACCTCTGGAACCACCGGTTCCCCAAAAGGTGCAATGAACACCCATGGAAACATTGCCTTTAATGCACGCGTTTATCAGGCCATGCAAAGACTTGATGAAACTGATGTCATTCTGGGGGTGGCGCCTTTATTCCATGTAACCGGAGAAGTAGCCCATTTAGCAGCGGCTGCGCTTGCGGGCATTCCGGTGGTGCTCTATTACCGCTTCGACCCCGCAGAAACATTACGGTTGATCGAACGATGGAAAGTGACCACCACTGTGGCATCCATTACGGTTTATATCGCCTTAATGAGCCATCCGGATATTGCCAGACGAGATCTTGCCAGCTTTTCTAAAGCATATAGTGGTGGAGCGCCTGTTTCAGCAGCGGTGGCAGATCAATTTGAAGAGATGACCGGACAGTATCTTTACAATGTATATGGTATGACTGAGACAAACTCGCCATCCCATATTGTTCCCTGGGGCAAAAGGGCACCCGTAGACCCGGAGAGCGGAGCGCTTTCAGTCGGCGTGCCGGTACCCAGCTGCACTATGAAGATCATGGATCTGAAAGAGGATACCCGTGAGCTTCCAGCCGGCCAGATTGGCGAAATCATTGATTCCGGGCCCATCGTCGTGCCGGGTTATTGGCAGAAGCCGGCAGAAACTGAAAAAGCCATCCGCAACGGCTGGCTGTATACCGGTGACGTTGGCAAGATGGATGATGATGGCTGGTTTTACGTCGTCGACCGTAAAAAGGATATGATTATCGCGTCCGGATATAAAGTCTGGCCGCGTGACGTTGAAGATGTCATCTACCAGCACCCTGCCGTTAGAGAGACAGCGGTTGTCGGCGTCCCTGATTCATACCGGGGGG